>Ga0068861_100001824_pt1 | contig 13726 bp, 10 predicted proteins | sample KBSSwiS42_FD_66593 | JGI IMG/M metagenome (GOLD analysis project Ga0068861, IMG submission 66593) | Switchgrass rhizosphere microbial communities from Kellogg Biological Station, Michigan, USA - KBS Switchgrass S4-2 | ecosystem: Host-associated > Plants > Roots > Rhizosphere > Soil ...
ACGCGTCGAGCGCGACGATGATGCCGGCCATCGACAGCATGGCGGTCGCCGCGATGGCGATGCCGTACAGACCGCTCAGCGTGAACGATGCATAGATCGCAGCACACACCGCCAGCACCGGCCAGGCAGTGGAGCGCATCGACACGGCGAGCCCGGCGATGACGTTCGTTCCATGGCCCGTTTGCGAAGCTGCCGCGACACCGCGGACCGGGCCGTACTCGGTCGCCGTGTAGTACTCGGTGATGACGATCAGGGCCGCGGTGAGAACGAGGCCGACGACGGCGCAGTAGAAGAGATTGCCGGCCTGGTCGCCCATGACGGTCGGCGTCACGAAGTAGAACGCGACCAGCGCGAGCAGGCCCGCTACTCCGGTGCCACGATACAAGGCGTTCATGATCTTGCCGCCGTCGTGCGCCTTCACGAAGAACGAACCGACGATCGACGCGATGATGGACACCGCGCCGAGCATGAGCGGGAACAGCAGGTAACGCAGGTCCAGGCCGCCATCCACGCCTTTGAACATCAGGCCGCCGAGCACCATGGTGGCCACGATGGTGACCGCGTAGGTTTCGAACAGGTCGGCAGCCATGCCGGCACAGTCGCCCACGTTGTCGCCGACGTTGTCCGCGATCACAGCGGGATTGCGTGGGTCGTCTTCTGGAATGCCGGCTTCGACCTTGCCGACCAGGTCGGCGCCGACGTCGGCGCCCTTGGTGAAGATGCCGCCGCCGAGTCGCGCGAAAATCGAAATCAGCGAGCCGCCGAACGCGAGGCCGACGAGCGAGTGCAGCGCATGGGCATCGCCGACGTAACTTCTCAACAGTGCGAAGTAGCCCGCGACGCCGATCAGGCCGAGACCGACGACGAGCATGCCGGTAATGGCGCCGCCGCGGAATGCAACGGCCAGTGCGGGATTCAATCCCACGCTCGCTGCCTGCGCAGTGCGCACGTTTGCTTTGACCGAGACGTTCATGCCGATGAAGCCGGTCAGTCCCGAGAGTACGGCGCCGACCGCGAAGCCGCCGGCGGTTGCCCAGTCAAGGGCCAGCCCCAGTACCAGGAGGAGTACGACGCCGACCACCGCGATGGTCGAATATTGCCGATTGAGATAAGCCCTTGCGCCCGCCTGGATAGCTGCCGCTATCTCCTGCATGCGTTCGTTGCCGGCCGGTTGTTTGTTGATCCATCCGTACGCGAATGCTCCGTACAGCACCGCCAGTACACCAGCACCGATTGCCAGCCAAAGCGCGAGATCTGTCGACATCAACACTCCCTCCCGAACGGACTTTCGTTGTCAGCAATGTTTATAGGCGCGCGCCTTCCTCAACCGTAGCGTGGGCTACAGATCATCCGCGATAAATCAATCGGAGAAAACCGACCAGTGGATGCAATGTCAACGAGGAAGAAGCGCGCCGGACTATAGCACAAAGGGTTCTTTCAGCTTTTTCTTTACCGGGACGTTCTTCAGGGTCACATAAGCCGGCAGGCCATCTTTGTAAGGAGGATAGTCCTCGCCCTTGATCAGCGGGGCGAGATAGCGGCGCGCCTTGGCCGTGATGTGCATGCCGTCGGCAGTAATGTAATCACGCGGCAACATTTTTTCCTGGTTGGCTACGTGGTCCAGGGGCGCCATGCCTAGTTTCCATTTGTAAGGTTTATCGGCTGTGCGCACGATCGTCGGCATGACGGAATTGTGTCCCTTCATTGCGAGTTCAACGGCGGCCTTGCCCAGTGCATACGCCTGCTCCACGTCGACCTTCGAGGCGATGTGGCGGGCCGCCCGTTGCAGGTAGTCGCAGACCGCCCAGTGGTACTTGTAGTTGAGCTTGGCCTTGACCAGCTGGGCCAGGACCGGCGCCACGCCGCCGAGCTGTGCGTGGCCGAAAGCGTCGCGCAAGCCGGCATCGGAGAGGAACTTGCCCTCGCTGTTGCGTACTCCTTCCGATACCACGATGGCGCAGTAGCCGTATTTTTCGACGCATTCCTTGACGCGCGCATAGAAGCGTTCCTCGTCGAAAGTGATCTCAGGGAACAGGATGATATGCGGCGCGGCACCCTCCTTGTCCGCGGCCAATCCGCCCGCGGCAGCGATCCAGCCGGCATGGCGTCCCATGACTTCCATGATGAAGACCTTGGTCGAGGTCTTGGCCATGGACGCGACGTCGTAGCCCGCTTCGCGAATCGATACCGCCACGTATTTCGCGACCGAGCCGAAGCCCGGGCAGCAATCGGTCAGCGGCAGGTCGTTGTCGACCGTCTTGGGCACATGGATGGCCTGGATTGGATAACCCAGCTGTTCCGCGAGCTGCGAAACCTTGAGGCAGGTGTCTGCGGAATCGCCGCCGCCGTTATAGAAAAAATACCCGATGTCGTGCGCGCGGAAGACATCGATGAGCCGTTGGTATTCCCTGGGATCGTCCTGGAATTTTTTGAGCTTGTAGCGGGCCGAGCCGAATGCACCGGACGGCGTGTAGCGCAGCCCTCGAATCAGGGCCGCGCTTTCCTTGCTGGTATCGATCAGGTCTTCCTGGAGCGCCCCGACGATGCCGTGCCGGCCTGCATACAGCTTGCCTATCTTGCGTTGCTTGCGCGCGGTCTCGATGACACCGCTGGCAGAAGCATTGATGACGGCGGTCACACCGCCGGATTGCGCATAGAAAGCGTTACGGGGCTTGATCGTAGGCATGGAGGCACCGGTGCGAGGGAGAAGGGGCGGAAGGATAGCGCAGGGGAATGGGCCTGAGGCCCGTGGGATCCGCGGGGACGATGGGGTCACGGGGTCATGGGCAGGACCGGTTCGAAAGCGTTGGCTCCGGACATAACTGCTGGATCGGGACGTAACTGTGATGTCGTTCGTCTTCTCCTGCCATGAGCCCACGCCCCCCAGGCCCCGCGCCCATTTCCCTTCGTGCTGTCTTTCTGTAGGGTAGCGCTCTTTTTGCGGGAGTCGCGATCGAATGATGCGTATCGTGTTGCTGGGGGCGCCGGGGTCGGGGAAGGGCACGCAAGCGCAGCGGCTGCAGGCCAAATATGGCGTACCGCAGGTGTCCTCGGGCGATCTGCTGCGTGAAGCGGTCGCGAAGGGAACCGAGCTGGGCCTCAAGGCCAAGGCGGTCATGGACTCCGGCCAGCTGGTGTCCGACGACATCGTGCTCGGCCTGATCCGCGACCGGCTCAGTCGTCCCGACGCCGCGAAAGGTTTCATCCTCGACGGCTTCCCTCGCAACATCGACCAGGCGAATTCGCTCAACGCCCTGCTGGACGATATCGGCCAGCCGCTGGATGCCGTGCTGCTGCTCGATGTTCGCAGGTCGACGCTGAAGGAGCGGCTTGCCGGCCGCCGCGTCTGCCCGAAGTGCGGCACTGTGTACAACATACATTCGATGGCGCCTGGCGCGACCGGCTGTTCGAAGGACGGTACCGAACTGCTGCAGCGGCCGGACGACAAGGAAGACGTCGTCGACAAGCGGCTGGAAGTCTACGAGCAACAGACGCGCCCGCTGGTCGATCACTACACCAAGCTGGGATTGCTGCGTACGGTCGAAGGCGAAGGCGAACTCGAAGACGTGTTCGAACGCATGGAGTCGGCAGCACTGACGCGCGGTGCTCCCGAAGGGAAAGTGAAAGTGCGCCATGGCAATGGCACGAGCAATGGCCAGAACAATGGCCAGAACAAAGGCCAGAACAAAGGCAAGCGCCCCGGCAAGCCCGCGGCGAAGGAAGGGCCCGCCGCTGCGGTTGAAGCGGTCGAGGCCGAAAAGAAACCTGCCGCTGCAGCAGTTCCGAAGCAGCCGCGTGTGGTGAAAAAGAAAGCCGCACCGGTGGCGGCGCCGAAGGTCGAATCAGAGCCCACTCCAGTGCAGAGTGCGGTAATCGAAGCTTGGAAAACCGGCGCGAAGCAGAAGCCGGCGGCGGCGACCAAGAAGCTGCCGGTTGCGAAGAAGCCCGCGGCTAAGAAGACAGTAGCGAAGGCGAAGAGCAAGGCGCCGGTCGCGAAAAAGAAGGCCGTCGTGAAGAAGCCGGCAGCGAAAAAGAAAGCGAGCAAGAAGAAAGTAGCAGGCAAGAAGAAGGTCGCGGCGAAGAAGAAAGCTGCCCGCAAGAAGTAGCAGCTTTTGTTCTCATTCACCGGCGAGGGCGATGAGTCGCTCGCCAATCACTTCGCGCCGCCAGCCGCGGCGCAGATGATCGCTGTGGCCAGAGTAGGCAAGCTGTTCGATATCCTTGCGGGTAACCAGCAGTTCGGGCGCGATCCGTAATTTCTCGGCTTCGCCGCGTACGACATTCATCAAGCGCGAGACGAGAGCGACGGCGCGCGGATCCGGGCGCTGCGGAGTGAACGATTCGCTTTCCGTGGCGGCCGCTGCCTGGCCGTCGTTCACGAGCCGCAATAGTTCTTCGCCCTGGCGCTTGAGCGTGCCTTCGGTGAGGCTGCGGACCTGCTCGAGGTCGCCAAGTGACTGCGGAAGGCGTTCGGCAATGTCGCGCAGCGACTCGTCGGTAAGAATCCAGCCGCGCGGTTTGTCGCTCTTCATGGCTCGTACTTCGCGCCACGCCGCAAGCAGTTTGATCGTCGCTCGCTGTGCCGGCTGCAGGCGTTCCAATCCTTTCAGGCGCCGCCAGGCTCCGGCCGGCTCGGTACGGTACAGGCGAGGATCTTCGAGCGCCGCGTTTTCCTCGAGGGCCCATGAAGTTCGTCCCGCTGCATCGAGCGCATCGCGCAGGTCGCGATACAAGGGGACCAGGTAACGCACATCGTCGGCAGCGTAGGAAAGTTGTTCTGCCGAGAGCGGTCGACGCGTCCAATCGGTCCGGGCGTGGCCCTTGGTCAGGACGTGCTGCAGCCTCGCTTCGACCAGTCCGCCGTAACCGATCTGGCCTGCGTGACCGAGCAATCCAGCCGCGATCTGCGTATCGAACAGCGGACCGGGCACCGTCGGGGCGCTCTCCGGCGACGTGTGGGCAATGCTCAACGACAGGGTTTCGAGGTCCTGTCGCGCGGCATGCAACACTTTCACTCGCCGCCGATCGACCAGGAAGGTCCACAACGCTCCCAGGTTCGCGATGGCCAGCGGATCGATCAGAACGCAGCAATCCGCCGTGGCCGCTTGTATCAGGCACAGGCGTGGAAAGTACGTGCTCTCGCGCATGAACTCCGTGTCGAGCGCAATGAAATCGCTGCCCGCCAGCCGTTGCAGGGCGTGGTCGAGGTCGGCTTCGGTGCTGGCGTAAAGCGCGGGCTGCATGCAAGGCCAGTGTTGGTAAGATGGGGGTGAAGGTACGCAAGTGCTCACGTACCCTGGTTTGCGGCCCATTCTATCTGCACTTCGATTTCCGCGGGAAACGGCGTCTCTATGCACATTCACATTCTCGGCATCTGCGGCACGTTCATGGGAGGCATCGCAGCGCTCGCGCGGGCCGCGGGACATCGCGTCACCGGCTCGGACCAGAACGTCTATCCGCCGATGTCGGAACAGTTGACTGCGCTGGGCATCGAGCTGATCGAAGGCTACGACCCGGCGCAACTGCAGCTGAAGCCCGACGAAGTCGTGATCGGCAATGTCATGAGCCGCGGCAGTCCGCTGATCGAGGCGTTGCTCGACAGCAAGATTCCCTACACGTCCGGCCCCGAATGGCTCGCTCGCCACATTCTCGCGGGTCGCTGGACACTCGCCGTGGCGGGTACTCACGGCAAAACCACGACCTCCAGCATTCTCGCGTGGATCCTCGAACACGCGGGCCTGCAACCGGGATTCCTGATCGGCGGCGTGCCGGGGAATTTCCAAGTCACGGCGCGACTGGGTGGTAGTGGTGGGAGCGGCGGCCGGCATTTCGTGGTCGAAGCCGATGAATACGACACCGCGTTCTTCGACAAGCGGGCGAAGTTCGTTCATTACCGTCCACGCACGGCCGTGCTCAATAACCTGGAGCACGATCACGCCGATATCTACAAAGACGTCGCCGCCATTCAATGGCAATTCCATCAGCTGCTGCGCATGGTTCCTCACGGCGGACTGGTCGTGGCCAACGGTTCCGATCGGCACGTGCAGGAAACGATCGAGATGGGTTGCTGGACGCCGGTCGAACGGTTTGCCGCCGCTGCCGGCAGCGATGCGTGGTACGCGGCAGTACCCGATGGCGGCGACTACTCATCGTTCCGCATCATCGCGGGCGACAAGGAAATCGGCGAAGTCCACTGGGAACTGGTGGGCAGGCACAATGCGCAGAATGCACTCGCTGCGATTCTCGCTGCACGCAATGCCGGCGTTGCAGTGCCGACGGCGATAGAGGCATTGCGATTGTTCCAAGGCGTACGCCGCCGCATGGAAGTGCGTGGCGTCGTCAATGGCGTCACTGTCTATGACGACTTCGCGCATCATCCGACGGCAGTCGAGACCACCATCGATGGCTTGCGACGCCGCATCGGCAAAGGACGCCTGATCGCAGTGCTCGAACCGAGGTCCAACACGATGAAACTGGGTACACATCGCGATGCGCTGGCGAATTCGCTGAGCCAAGCCGATCGCGTCTGGATGTACCAGGGACCGGGCGTGAACTGGGACGTGGCCGGTTCGGTGGCATCGCTCGGCGAGCGCGCCACTACCTCGAAAAATCTCGACGAGCTGATCGAGGTGCTCGCACGTACTGCGGTGCCTGGCGATCACATCCTCATCATGTCGAACGGCGGGTTCGGCGGCATTCACGGCAAGCTGCTCACCGCGCTGCAGAGCCGGTCGTCTTAGCCGGCCTCTTTGCCCATCGGCCCGCGCCATTCTGCGTTACGCTTAAGCATGTCTCTCGTTACCATTCCGCTGTTCCCCCTGCGCGCCGTGCTGTTTCCGGAAGGCGTGCTGAAGCTGCGTATTTTCGAAACGCGCTACGTCGACATGATCGGGCGCTGCATGCGGGAAGATACCGGCTTCGGCGTGGTGCTGATCCTCGAAGGCCCGGAAGCTGGCGATCCGGTGACCACGGTGGAGGTCGGCACGCTCGCTCGCGTCACCGATTTCGAGCGGCTCAGCGACGGACTGCTCGGCATCACCACCCGCGGCCAGCAGCGATTCAGAATGGCGAACGCGCGGCGTCAGCCCGATGGCTTGAACGTCGGCGAAGTCGAATGGCTGGCGGACGATGCAGTGACGCAGGTGCCGCGCGAGCACCAGGATCTATCCGATGCCCTGCGTGAACTCTGGCCGCGCCTCACCGAAGGCCGCGACACGGAGCCGCCGCGATACGACGAAGCGTTGTGGGTGGCGTCGCGGCTCGCTGAAATCCTGCCGCTGGACATCCTGGACCGGCAGCAATGCCTGGAGATGGACGATCCGGTGGCCAGGCTGAAATTGTTACGGGAGCTGATTCCCGGCATCGGGGCGCAGTGATCGCTTCCAAGTCGCCACCACCGTGGCGATGACCGCGAACCAGACCAGCGCCGCCCAGCCGATCACTCCGTCGTAGTTTCCGACCCAGCCTGCCTGCGCATCGCCTGGATTGACCAGCGTCGTCGCGCGGATGATGAAGATCGCGGCAACACCGGCAGCGTGCAATCCGATGCCGCCCGCAATGGCGCCCGTGCGCTCTCGCACCAGCGACAGCAATATTCCCAGGGTGAACAGGGCGAGAAACGAATCGAGCAGGCTGGCCGGGTCCGCGTAGCGCTCGAACAAGTTCACCAGCACTTCGAAGCCATGCCGCCAGGCCACCTGGTCGTCCGGAACATTGAGTTTGCCACCGAGAAAATGCAGCGAGGCATAGAGCAGGCTCGGAGCGACGATAGCTGCGATCTTTCCCGAGGTGCGCCGCACGGCAGTGAACAGCACGCCGCGAAAGAAGATCTCTTCGATGAAGGCGATGACGAATCCCGACAGGATCGCATTCGCTAAGAGCGCGAGCAGCTTGCCGTCCTGGTCGGGCCGCATGTCGCGAATGTCCAGCCACAGCAGCAACGACGCCAGCGGCGTCATCAGCAGCACTCCGCAGATCCAGCCCACCGCAATCTGTTGCAGGAATTGCCGGCGCGGCATGCCGAAGCCGAGCGAGTCGCGACTCGACAGTCCCAGCCGCCGCGTGAGCACCACCAGTCCCACGAGTGCGACCAGCATGGCGACCCGATGCATCACGCGATGCACGGGCTCGATGGAGACCAGGCTCACCAGCAGCCAGGCCGGATAGGTCAGGGCGGCGGCGCAGACGAGCGAGCCGGCCAGCAAGGCAACGAACAGCAGGAAAATGCGCATGGTTCAGCGGCGCACGCGCGCGACTGGACAATGAACCCTGCATTTCTCGATGAACGCCGAGATTTGCAGCGTCGACGGCGCGCTGCTGCGTGATTGAATACTACCGGCGTCGATCATGATTCTAAGGTGCGATTCTCGAGGAGCGGATGTCATGGAAGAACAGAAAGCATTGAATATCGTTACCGCGCTGGCCAACGGCGTCAATCCACAGACCGGCGAAGTGTTTCCCGGCGACAGTCCCTATCAGTCGACGGAGATCGTGCGCGCCTTGTTCGTCGCGATCCGCGCCATGCAGGCTCATCCTGCCCAGCGGCGGCGCCCCGATGCGCCGGCGAACGCAGGGAAACCCTGGACGGATGCCGAGGATGCGGCGCTGTTACAGGAGTTCGATCGAGGCCTGGAACTCGCGGCCATCGCGCAAGCCCATGCCAGAACGCCGATGGGCATCCAGGCGCGGCTCGAACGGCATGGCCGGCTGCTGCCGCAGACCGATGGACGGCCCTCGCAACGCGTGCCTCGCGGAGGACATCACGGTACGGGCGGAGTCGCCGATCGCCCGGCCAACGGTCGAGCGAATCGCGATGCCGGTGCGTCCCTTCGGCGATGACAGGTGTCGATGACAGGCCTGCTGTTACCATGCCGCGCATTCCGGCAGGCAGCCAGGAGCCTGCCCTAAGTCCGTGGACGAGTAGGTGTGACAGATGGCGAACCGGTCGATGCCGGCGGCACAGCGATGGCTGAACAGCTGGTGGCCCAGCCGGCGGCTCGGGAAAGATCCCTTGGAGGGAGTGCTGGTCGACGATCGCTATCGGCCGGTCAGCATCGCCAACTGGAAACTGACGCCGCACATGAAGCGTGTGCTGCTGCGTGAGCGCGTAGCAAAGCCGCTGACGTTTACGAGCGGGCAGCGCCTGACGGTCGTCATTCCGTTCCGGGACCGGGACGCTCACCTGCGGCAGCTGCTTCCCGTATTGAGGAGCACTCTCAGTGACCAACATATCGAAGCGGCCATCCTGGTCGTGGAGCAGGCGGGCCGCGACCTGTTCAATCGCGGCAAGCTCATCAACATCGGCATCAAGCACGCGGCCGCGCGGACCGATTACTACTGCCTGCACGATGTAGACGCCGTACCTGTCGCGGCGAATTACCTGTGTCCGTCGCAGCCGCTGCGTCTCGTCAACAAGTTACTTACCGGGGAGGGGTCGACTGCGGAAGGCGAGTCGCAACGCACCGATTACTACTTCTCGGGCGCCGTCTCGATCACGCGGGAACAGGCCTTTCGCGCCAACGGCTATTCCAACGAATACCGCGGCTGGGGCAAGGAGGACGACGATTTTTTCTTCCGGCTGCTGCTTGCCGGCATGGTCTGTTACTTCGACGTTCAGGGAGTGTTCAAGGACCTGCCCAATCCTATGCAGCAACAGGTACAGCGCAAGTCGCCCGACACACCGCCTCATGTCCGCATTAACCGACAGCGTCGCAGCCGGCTGCTGCGCGGCCTCGACGATCCGCAGGCGGACGGCCTGTCGACCCTGCGCTATGAACTGCTGGGCAGCGAGCAGGGCGATGGGTATGAGAAGATATGCGTCCAATTGTGAACGTTCGCGGCGTCGGACGAGCGGCGGTCGCTACCTGCGATCGTCCGTCGGGTGACGATCGAACGATGAGGTTTGCGACGGGATGAGCCAGATACCTGGGGGACGTTTGAAGGCCGCGAGAGTTGTTTGCCGCATCGCTATTGCTATTGCTGCCGTTGCTTCGCCCGCCATTTACGCCCGCGGCCCGTCGCCTTACTTGCCACTCGATCTCGCACCCGGCATCGAGCGCCAGATCGAGAGAGTGCTGATACTCGCAGGCAAGCCCGTGATGCGCCGGCCGATTGCCGCGGCGACGGTCCTGGAGGCATTGCCACTCGCATGCGATCGCGATCCGGCATTGTGCGAGGAGGTACGGAGTTATCTGGAGGCGTACACGCAGCACTACGCCGTGACGAGCGTGCGGCCCCAGGTATCCGCATCGGCGGGCGATTCCTCGGCGACGCTGCCGAATCGCCACGGCCAGCCGCTCGACTCCGCATGGCAGATTTCCGCTAGCGGCTACTACCAGCCCTTCGATTCCCTCATCCTGAATGCGGGCGGCGTTGCCTACGATGGCAATGCCACCGCCACCGGCTCGTTTCTCAGCACCGGTTTCGATTTCGCGCAGCTCGACGTGGGCTTCCGCGATCATTGGTTTTCGCCGTCACCCGATAGCGCCTCGCTGATCTCGACGGAGGCTCCGACCATGCCGTCGGTCACGCTGTCGAACTATCGGCTGCTGACTCCGCTGAATCTGGGATACGAACTGTTCTTCGCGGAAATGTCGCGGCAGGATGGCATCGAATACTTCGATACCACCACTTCCGGCAAGCCTCGCATGACCGGCCTCCAACTGGTCTCCGAACCCGTGCATGGCTACGCGCTGGCAGTCAGTCGCGTCACGCAATTCGGCGGCGGCGCCCGCAACACCGGCACGTCACAGTTCATCGACGCGATCACCGAAACGGTCAACGGTTCGGACGCGAACGGCAAGACCGAGTTCGGCAACCAAGTGGCTGCCCTCAGCAGCAGCCTGGTGTTTCCCGGCAAGGTGCCGTTTGCAGTGCGCCTGGAATTTGCGGGCGAGGACAACGCCTTCAAGGGAAAGTACCGGCTGGGCGCCACTAATTTCACGCTGGGGCTGGATTTCCCGGTGCTGTGGCAGGCGTTCGATCTGTCGTTCGAAGTTTCCGAATGGCAGAACGTCTGGTACATCCACCATATCTATCCCGACGGGCTGGTCAATCGCGGCCACGTGCTGGGACACTGGTTCGGGGACAACCGTATCTTCGGCGATGCGATCGGCGGCAACAGCCAGACGCTCAGCCTCGGCTGGCGCCTGCCTTCCGGAGACTATGCCCGCGGCACTTATAGACGCCTTGCGTACGACCTGAGCTGGGCTGGCGTGGGCGCCACTCGCCCGTACGAGACGTACCAAACGCTAGGCATCGACTATTCCACCGCCTGGCATGGCCGCCCCGTCGATGCGGAGTTGAGCGTTGGCCAGGATATTTTCGGTGAATCGTTCGCACGCCTGGGGCTGTCGATGGACTTCGGCAAGGCATTTGCGCACGGCTCGAATGCATACGGCACCGAGGACGACGATGAGGGTCCCTCCGTCGAGGTCTTCGTAGACGTCGGTGCACAGCAGAGCAACGTGCGCGAGATCCGATTGGACTCGGGGCCGACTCTCGCGTCTGGCTACGAGGCCAACTATCACACCGCTGTCGGTGCACGGCGCCGCGTTGCCGATCGCCATGACATCGGTGCGCGTATCGAACTGGATCAGGTTCCCGGCGGCAGCTTGGTATCGCTACGGGCAGTCGACTATCGCTACCGGTTGTGGCGCCAAGTTGCCGTGAGCGCGTTCGTCGGCGCTGCGCGTTACGATATCGGCCTGCCGGCCTACAGTTACTATTGGGGCGCGGGACTGCAGTATCGCGACGTGCTGCCTGGCTGGGATATCGGTGCCGACTTCCGCCAGTACGATAAATTTACGCGCGACCGGGTGCTTGCTTCGGATCCACCGGCGCCAGTGCAATTGCCGCGACGTGTGTGGGACATCAGAAGCGTGAGCTTGTACCTGAGCAGACGATGGTAGCAAACCGCGATCCGGCCGCGCGATCGCCGGTCAGTCCCAAGCTGTTGGCTTTCGTCCTGCCGCAGTTCCATCGCATTGCCGAGAATGACGCGTGGTGGGGCGAAGGCTTCACCGAATGGACCAATGTGCGCAAGGCGTCGGCGTGTTTCCCGGGACATCTGCAACCGAGAGTGCCGGCGGGGCAGCGCTATTACGATCTGCTCGACCCGGCGGTACACGACTGGCAGGCGCAGCTGGCGCGCGATCACGGAGTTCACGGCTTCTGCTACTACCACTACTGGTTCAGCGGCAAGCAGCTGCTGGAAAAACCGGTGCAGCTGCTGCTGCGTCGTGGGCAACCCGATATCCCATTCTGTCTCGCCTGGGCGAATGAGCCATGGACGCGCGCCTGGGACGGTGGTGACAGCGAAGTGCTGATGCCGCAGGACTATGGCAGCGAACCGGAGTGGGAAAAGCATTTCGAGTATCTGCTGCAGGCGTTTCGCGATACGCGTTACATCCGCGTGAACGGTAAGCCGATGCTGCTGATTTATCGCAGCGCGAGCATCGGCGTATTCGAGGCGATGCTCGAGACATGGCGTCGCCTCGCGGAGCGTGCGGGCCTGCCTGGCCTGCATATCGTCAGCATGCTGACGGCTTTTCCGATGGACCAGCGTACCGCGATCGTCGATGCCTTCGCCGAGTTCGAGCCCATGTACACGTTTACGCATCGCCGCCCGTACCTGCTGCGTAAGCGCGAACGCTGGATGCGACAACTCGCCAAGCTCGGGCGCCGCATGTCGGGACGCATATTCCGGCCTCCCGAAAGCTACGACTATGGGTCTCTATGGCGCGCGATAGGTGCGCGCAAACTTCCGGCGCAGACGTATCCGGGTGCGTTCGTCGACTGGGACAACAGTCCGCGTCGTGGGCTCGAGCGCAGCATGATCATGCGCAACTTCAGTCGTAGCGCATTCGAAGCCGGCATACGTGCTCAGTTGCGCAAGGCGCAGGAAGCGAACTCCGAGTTCGTCTTCATCAATGCCTGGAACGAGTGGGCGGAGGGCGCCTACCTGGAGCCCGACGAAGCTCGCGGAATGTTCTTTCTAGAGACCATACGTGCAGCCGTCGCTGAGCTGAAGGACGGAAAGTGATCGGCCGCCGGCTGGGACGTAAACATGGATGCCTCAATGCGTCTGGCATCCGCAACTGCTGCACGCGGCTCCCCGATCGCGGACCTCTCCCCGGGTGACTTCGCCGATATCGCCGGCTCGGAACGTCATCCGCTGCAAGCTTTCGTGCAATGAGCTACGCCGCGTCAGGCGGCAGTGAATCTGCCAGCAGGCGGTCCTCGCATGTCGCCGGGGCGTCGTAGCGATGGAAATAATCGAGGGTCCTGACCGTGTCGGAGCCCGGCGAACTCGCGTCGCCGCGGGTCATTTTCACCTTGGTGAAGTATTCCAGGCTCTGGATTGGATAGTGGTTCAGGTGAAAGTGGACATTGTCGGAAACGACACGCGCCGAGTCCACCCCGGAGACCTTGTGAATACTGATGTTGCGCCGGTGCGTGATGGCGTCGGTCCGGCAGATCCATTTCGTGTCGGCATGTTGTCCGAGTGCCGGGTTGCGCAGCGTGAGATGACGTCGCAGGCCAGGGGGATGGTTTCGATGACCGCAAGCGCCGAACATTTTCCAGTTGGCGTAAATCAGGTCGATTTCCCTCAGGTCGTCGAGCGCGAGTGCGGTGCGCAGGTCCGATCCCGGTGAGAACCAGAATTCGTCCAGGTCAGCCATTACCAGCCATTCAACCCGTTCGCAGATCCGCGCCTGGACCAATG
>Ga0068861_100001826_pt1 | contig 13720 bp, 11 predicted proteins | sample KBSSwiS42_FD_66593 | JGI IMG/M metagenome (GOLD analysis project Ga0068861, IMG submission 66593) | Switchgrass rhizosphere microbial communities from Kellogg Biological Station, Michigan, USA - KBS Switchgrass S4-2 | ecosystem: Host-associated > Plants > Roots > Rhizosphere > Soil ...
CTCCTTGAACATGGAGCGATGTTTCGGGTGATCGATGGGTCCTTCCGGACTCGGCTGCCTCAGGTGAGCATTGCCGGAGACCTTGAACCTGGCGGGCTGGCCGCCCATCGATCCGAGATCGGCACCGCCTTTGACGCTCGAGAGCGTCTTGGACATGTAGGGCACATGGATTGCGCTGTCGGACAAAACCTGGACGTCGAGACTGACCGCCGCGTCCAGGGAGTCGTTGCAATCCCCGGAGTCGGTGTTGTCGGCGCCGAGCCAGGGACAACCGACAAAACTCGGCGTGGTGCCGTTGAAGTCGGCCACTTCCAGATAGATCTGCGTGAGCACGATTTCCATGGTCGCGTTCGCGGCGTACCTGCGATAGCTCTGATCCTGGCGCAGCTGGGAGACGCTTCCGGCCCAGGATTCCTCGGGTATTCGCGAGAGCAGATCGGCATTGGGGGCTTGGGCTCCCACCCAGTAGGTCTTGCCGTTTTCGCTGCTGTAGACCTCGACGGTCCGGTAGTTGATGCCACCGCTCGGAAGTTGCGGTGCGAAGCCGAAGTCCATCCACTCGTGGAGTATTCCCGGCGGTGAAGCTTCGCCGTAGTCCGGGCCGTTCTTGTTGCCCTTGATGTACTGCAGACGGTTGTCGAGATTCCAGCCGTCGAATTCGTACCAGCGCGTCGGCTCGTCCCGGGTAAAGACGGGCGGCGGAGGAGGCGGAATGCGGCTAGTTAGAATCCAGGAGAAACCGCTGATCTGGCCGGTCATGGCCGCGCCGTTCAGCGTGGCGCCGGCGACCGGCTCCCAGCCGGTCTGCGCCGCGTTGGTCTTGTAGAGCAGTGGCGTTTCGCCTTGTGGAATCAGCGCGGGATCGAAAGGAATCGTGATCGTCGCGGGTGTCGCGAAGCTCGTGCCGTGCGGCGTGAGCGCGAAGATTGGCCCCGCGGCCACCATGTTCGACGGCAGCGGTGGCGCCCCTGCGCTGCTCTGCGCGATTTCGATCGCGACATTCTGCGACAGGGCGCCTGCGGAGATCACGACCCGTGAGCCCGCAGGCCCGGTGACCGTGCCGCCCGCGGAGCCGATGGTTCCCGAAGGTAATGGCGGCGGATTGTTAGCCGGCGGCAGGGGAGCGGGTGGGGCCGGGGAATCGCCGCCGCCTCCACAGGCACTGAGCAGGACGACAAGGAGGCATGCGAACGGAGCTTGGTTTTTGTGTTTCATGTCCGGAAGAACGCGGCACCGTGGCGCATCCGGACATGGCTCTCATGAAATGATCCGCGGCCGACTCAGGTGCGCGCGATGGCCTTTGCCCGGCGCAGCCGCTCGGCCAGCGCTCGCGCCCGCACGGTATCCGGATGTTCCGGCGTGAAGCCATTCGCCAGCGCGACGGCCGCATGTTCCGCCAGTTCCAGCGCCTCGGCCTGGCGCGCCAGCGCCGCGAGCGCCTCGGCGCGATGCAGGAGCGCCTGTCCGTAATTGGCGCTGTTTTCCGGGTTGCGGACCTTCTTGAGCTCGAAGGCCAGCGCGTCCGCCGTCCAGGGCTCGGCCGTGGCGGCATCACCCTGCGCCAGCAGCACGCGGATTCCCGTGTACAAGGCACTCGCGAGACCCGGCGCGGTTTTCTTTTGCGGATATTCCATGCGCTGCAGGACCTGGTCGACGATGGCGCGCGCTCGCGCGGTGTCGCCGCGCAACAGGTAGTGATCGGCGCGCGTCAGCGTGACCTCGTTGAGCGCGCGCTGATTGGCCTGCTCATTGACCCGCAAGGCAGCCTCGGCACGATCCAGTGTCGCGGTCGCTTCCTCGAAGCGCCCCAGCCGGCCGAGCGCGCGCGCGGCGATAAGATCCGAGGTCGCGCCCACGCGCGTGTTGCCCTGACTGCGCGCGCGTTCGCTGTCCGGCGCCGCGAGCTGCAGCGCCTCCTGGTACCTCGCGAGCCGTATGTAGCTGTTCGCAAGGTGTCCGCCGAACCCCACGGGCGCCTTGCCGTCGGACTCGAAGCGGCCGACCAGCGCATAGGCACGCTGCTGCTCTTCGCTGGCGGCGCGCAACTCACCCGCGAGCGACAGTACCGCGGCGTGATTGATGAGATGGACCACCATGCTCATCGACTCGCCGCGGCCCGACTCTTCGAGCAATCGAATCGCTTCGTCGGTGGTGGTGAGGCAGCCGGCGACATCGTCGTTCTTGAACTTGAAATAGCCGAGATCGCCCAGCAGCGCAACACGCGTCATGAGCGGCATCGGCGTGGTGCCGGGCTGCGGCGCGAGCGTGCGCTCGAGCCGCGCGATGGCGGATTTGCGGTCGCCGGCCGCCTCGAGCAGCAGCGCCCGCGCGCGTTCGCAAACCCACTGCGTGGATTGCGAGAGCGGCCTGCCTGACGCGATCAGCGCGTCGACTTCCGCCATGCGTTTCTTCGCCGACTCCTGGTCGCCGTTGACGTCCGCTTCCACCGCGGAGCACTGCGCAGACGCCAGGATGTCGGCATCGCCCAGTTTGCGGCCGGATGCGGCCACGCGCTCCAGCAGCTTCAGTTGGCGGTCGGTCTGCCCGATACCGGCGTAGCGCAGCGCGGCCTCGTACAACATGTTCGCGAACACGGTCTCATCGCTTTCATAGCGGCTTTCCATGAGCGCGGTGGTGCGATCCAGACTTTCCGCCAGCGACAGAGGTTTGCCCGAACCGCCGGCGTCGTCGAGCACCCGGCTGAGAAAGTCATTGGTCAGCGCCATGCGCTGGCTCTGCTTCACCGCCAGTTCGCGTTGGGTGTTGGCCTCGAACATCTGCACCAGCGCGAAGGCCGCGGTACCGATCACCGCTGCGGAGGTCGCGCCGACCGCCGCCACGGGCCAGCGGTTGCGGGCCACGAACTTGCCCAAGGTGTACCAGCGGCTGTCGGGGCGTGCCAGCACCGGGCGTTGCTCGAGGTGACGGGTGATGTCGTCTGCCAGTGCATTGACGGTGGCGTAACGTTCCTGCGGTTTTTTCTTCAGCGCCCTGGCGACGATGGTGTCGAGATCGCCTTGCAGCTGCCTGCGCATGGCCGCCGGTGCCAACTGGCTGGCGCGCGGCGCTTCGTCTTGCACGATGGCGTCTTCCAGCGCGCCGCGCGAGTCGCGCTTGAGCCGGTAAGGTCGCGATCCCGCGAGCAGTTCGAACAGGATCACGCCCAGCGAATAGACGTCGCTGGCCACGGTGAGCGGTTCGCCCAGTATCTGTTCGGGCGAGGCGTAATCCGGTGTGAGCGCGCGGCCGGAGAGCTGCGTGAGATGCGTTTCCGCCGCCTTGCCGTCGTCGAGAAGTTTGGCGATGCCGAAATCGAGCAGCTTCACGCCGCCACTGGCGGTCACCAGGATGTTGGCCGGCTTGAGGTCGCGATGCACGATGAGCTTGCCGTGCGCGTAGGCGACGGCATCGGCAACCTGGCGGAACAGCCTGAGGCGCGCCGCGATGTCGAGCGGGGCACGACCGTCGATGCCGGCGCAGAAGCGGTCGAGTGGCAATCCCTCGACGTACTCGAGCGCCAGGTACGGCTGTCCGCCGGTGGTGACGCCGGCGTCGAGCAGCCGCGCGATGTTGCGGTGATCGAGTGTGGCGAGGATCTCACGCTCGCGGGCCATGCGCTCGGCGAGCCCGATGCGTGGCACGCTGAGCAGGTGCGGTAGTTTGAGCGCCACGGGGCGCGCGATCAGTCCGTCGGCGCGCTCTGCCAGCCACACCGATCCCATGCCGCCGCTGCCGATTTCGCGCGCCAGCCGGTAGGGACCGATGGCGTCACCTGCCGCTCCGACGTGCGCGCCCGGCGGCGCATCCGCGGCGCCGAACTTGGGCATGGTCTGCAGGAAATCCCCGGTCTCCACCGAGGCCGCGCGCGACAGCAGCTCTCGCAGCTGCGGCTTGAGGCTCTCGAATTCCGGGCCGAGCGCTTCGAGCCAGGCCGCGCGCTCGGCGGGTGGCAGGTCGAGCGCCAGGTCGAGCAGACCGTTGAGTTTCGTCCAGGCGTCGGTGCCGATGTTCAGGTGCGACACGCAGGATCCTCGTCGAGTTTGCATTTTTCAGCAATTCAAGAACGCAATGACCCTGCTGATCCGGACATGGCTTCGGGTTCGTTCGCTCAGCCCAATGCCTTCGCCAGCAGCAGCCGTGCCTTCTCCCAGTCGCGGCGAATGGTGCGATCCGTGACCCCCAGCGCCTCCGCGATCTCGTTATCCGTGAGTCCCGCGAAATAGCGCAGTTCCACCACCTGCGCGATGCGCGCATCGAGCGCGCCAAGTTCTTCCAGCGCTTCGTGTACGCGCAGGACTTCATCCTCTCCTTCGCCCGCGGTATCGCCGATTGACGTGCTCAGACTCACGCGGCGTGCGTTGCCGCCGCGCCGCTCCGACTGGCGAGCGCGCGCCATGTCGACGATGACGCTGCGCATGACATGGCCGGCATAACGAAAGAAATGGGCGCGGTCGCCGATGTTGAGTTCGCCGGCGTTGGCGAATCGAAGGAAGGAATCGTGCACCAGCGAGGTAGTGTCGAGCAGCGTGGCGTGTCCCACCTGGCGAATGCGGTTGCGCGCCATGCGGTGAAGATCCTGATAGGTAGCATCGAAAACCTGGCGCAGCGCGGATTCGTCTCCCGACTGGGCGCGCTGAATGAGGTCCGTGAGCGGCGCGGCATCGACCATGGCCGGATTCTAATGTCCGCAGCGTCGCCGGCAGCGCGTTTATAGGAGCCGTGAAAAGTTCGCGTGCATCACTCGGCACGTCGAAGGCCCGGAATGGCGGTACTTTTCAATGGGTTGCGGCCCACTGGATAGACTAGTCCCCGCGTTCCTGCCGCTCCTGTTCTTCCAGTTCTCGATTGCGCTGCTTCGCGCGCTCGAGCTGTTCCGGCGTACCCATGGGCTGGCGGCTGTTGCGCAGCAGCTTCACCAGGCCACCGATGAGAATCAGCGCGACCAGGGCCAGCGCAATGAGTAGCTTGGTCACTTGTTCTCCGCGATGAAGCGCTCGATGCTGCGACCCAGCGTGAGCATCGGGACGCCGCCAGCCAGCACCAGCGTGTCGTTGAACCTGCGAAAGTCGAACTTCTGTCCCAACGCCTGCCGCGCCCGGGCACGCAGCCGGTTGATCTCGCTGTGTCCCACCTTGTAGCCGCAGGCCTGGCCCGGCCAGGCGCAGTAGCGGTCCACCTCGCCCGACACTTCGTCCACGGTCGAGCCATTGGTGCGCGCGAACCAGTCGATGGCCTGCTGGCGTGTCCAGCGTTTCACGTGCAGGCCGGTGTCGACCACCAGGCGGCAGGCGCGGAAGGCGATCGACTGCAGGTAGCCGAGCCTGCCGAACGGATCGTCGTCGTAGACGCCGAGCTCGTCGGCGAGCTGCTCGGCGTACAGCGCCCAGCCCTCCGTGTATGCGTTGAACGACAGCAGCGAACGGCTCAGCGGTAGTTTGAAGGTGTATTCGCCCTGCCAGACGTGGCCGGGCAGGGACTCGTGGTAGGTGAGCGTCGGCGTGTTGTAGGTCGTGAACACGCTCATGCGGTGCATGTTGATCCAGAACTTGCCGGGAATCTTGCCGTCGATGGATCCCGGTCCGCCATAGGCACCCGGCGCGCCGGGTTCGACCTCCGGCGCCATGCGCTTGATCTCGAAGTTGCCGGGCACCAGCGTCGCGAAAGCGCGCGGCAGCCGGGTACGCATGTCGGCCACACGGGCATTGAGATACGCCATCAGCCTGGCGCGGCCCGCATCGCTTTCTTCGAACGCGAAGCGCGCGTCCTTGCCCAGGGCCGTCATGCGTTCGCCGACCGTGCCCTGGGTCAGCCCCTGCTTTCTCAGGATGGCGTCCATGCGCGATTGCAGCTCGCGCAGCTCCTCGCGGCCACGCGCATGGATCTGATCGGGCGTCAGGTCGGTCGTCGTGCCGGCGCGCAAAGTCCAGGCGTAATACTCATCGCCGCGCGGCAGCTTCCATACGCCCGCATCGCTGGTCGCGCGGCGCCGCTGGGCGAGCAGCTCATCCATCTGCCGGTCGAGTGCCGGTGCGATTTTCTGCGCGGCGATTCGCGCGGCCCGTTCCGTGAAGATTCGCGGCATCGAGCTGGTGCGTTTCGCGAGCGACTGGACCAGCGACCAGTCCGCGGCGTTGCCGGCGCGTGCGACCCGCAGCTGCGCCAGCGTCTTGTCGAGCAGGAAATTGGGAGCAATCACGTTCTGCGCGGCCGCACTCTTCAGCCGCTCGGTTTCGCCATCGATCTGCTTCGCGTACGAGTCGAGGCGCGCGATGTAGGCGTCGGCATCCGCGATCGAATTCACCGTGTGCATCTCGTCGAGCATCCCGGGAATCTCGAGGAACGCACCGGTGTTCTGGGCGACCACGTACGGTGCGTTGCGCCAGCACCAGTTGAGATTCAGCAGGGCAACGTCGCCGTACGGAAACGCGAATCCCTCTGCCGTCAACTCATGCGCGGTGCGCATGACGTCCACGTCGATGCGCGCTTCGGGGCTCAGCGACCTCGCATCGATGGCTTTCAGGCGTTCGAGCCGCTGCGCGACGCGTTTCGCGATGGCCTCCTGTCCGGCGGGCGAACGATCCGTCAGCCGCGACTTGAGGGGCGCGCGGGCATCGGTATCGATGCCGAGCAGGGTCGCGCTTTCGGGATAGTCGACCAGCAGCTCCTCGGCGAATTCCGCGAGCTGACTTTCGGCGGCAGCGGCGTTGGCCGATGGACCTGCGGCAAGCCGGCTGGCGGCGAGCGCCGCGCCCGAGGCAAGGACGAATTCCCGGCGGGTCGAAGTCATGCCGAATGATAGCCGTCTCAGCCGGCGGACAAGGGGTGCTCGACGCGCAGTTGCCGGGTGGCATTGACCACCGCGGTGCAGCCGCCGATGAGCTGATGCGGCCGCGGGGCGGCGAGGTCCGACCATTGCATGGGGAAGAAACTGAGTCCGTTCGGCCGCACCGTGGCCGCGCCGGCGAAGCTGAGGATGGCGGCGGCCGGAATGGTCTCGTGGTACGGCGCGCCCGAGGTCAGCACGCCATCGAAACTCGGCAGGGTGTCGTCACGGCGGATCATGCGCGCGGTGGCGAGCTGCAGGGAGCCGAAGCGATCGGTGACGTCGAAACGCGTTGGCAGGATGGGCCCGAGCGGGTCCGGTGGCTTGAGCCAGTACAGGCCTGCGGCCAGCAGGCGCTGCGGCGTGCGCAGCGCTTCGCGGAACGGCGGCACCGGCCGGCCATTCCAGGTGGCTCCGTCCTTCGTGCCCTCGTATCGTTCGTCGGCTTCGGGCGCGATGGCGATGTGGTAGATGGGCATGCCCCGCCGCAGCACGGCCGCCACGGTGGCGTATTTCACGGTGTCCGAGCCGATGTAGCCGCGCGTGTTGTCGAGCGGATCGACCACCACGACCAGCTCCGCGTTGCCGAACGCCATCCTGTTCTGGTCGATGATGGTCTGGCTCAGGCCCGCGGCGGCAAAGTTTTCCTCGCCGACCACGTACACGCGGCCATGCAGCTCGGGTTCGCTGAACAGCGCCTCGATGTACAGTCGCTGCACTTCGTAGTCCAGCGCCGACACGACGGTGTCGTCGGCCTTGCGCTTCGCCGTGGCCGCCGCGCTGGCGCGGCGCTCGCGCAGCAGCACTGCGGCGCGCTCGGCGCTGCGGCGAACGATGTTGATGGCCAGCTCCGCGGCCCCGTCGCCGCTGTCACCCGCGCCGAGCCTGCGGTACGCGGCGGTGAAGTTGGCGGCGTGGATGGCGTACACGTCGTTCTGCTTGAGCACCAGCACGCTGCCCGCGGGCGCGTACTGCATTGCGCCCCAGGGTGCACGAAAGCGGATCGGTCGCGTGATGCGCACCATGGGCAGCGGTTCGGGTGAGGGCAGCAGCGTGCCGTCGGCGGCCGGTTCGCCGTGGTAACGCGCACGCACCTTCTCGTCGGACAGGAAATACTGGTCACCCTTGCGGGTCGTGATCAACCAGTCGCCGTCCTGCGCGACGTTGACGCTGACCGCGAAACCCTCGACGGTGGTCTGCAGCGACTGGCCCTTGCGCGCACGCTCGGCGCGCACACCCTCGGTCTTGTACGCCCAGAAGACCGCGAGGTCGCACCACTCGGGCGACAGCTGCGTCGGCTGGTGCACCGACAGGAACTCGCCCGCGTCGATGCGATCCCAGTCGACGATCACGTTGCGCAGATTGCGGATGTCCGGATTGCGCGGCACCCAGAACCAGTTGTCGTACAGCAGCAGCGGATTCACCGCGTTGCCCTGGCGATTGAAGCGCTCGCGGCTGAAGGTGATCTTCACGAAGGTGCGCACCAGCGGTGCGTCGGCGTGATTCACCGCCGGCGAATGCACGTCGAAAGGCGTGATGCGGATGAGTTCATACGGCGCGAACAGCACCGTCGGCTGCGCGGCCGCACCCTCGTCGAAACGCGCCAGGCAGCCGGCGATATCGGGATAGACGCCGGCGATGTCGAAGGGGCCCGGCTTGAACTCGGTGGGCAACGCGTCGCATACCAGGTAAGTGTTCTCGCTGAGCGCCGCCTGGCCCAGGTCCGCGTTCTCGGGTGTCATGAACGCATCACCGTGGAAGCCCTGGCGGCGCTGCGTTCGGTGCGGCGGTACGAGTTTCTGGTCGATGGTGATGTAGGCGTGGAAATCGTCTTCGTGCGTGGCGAAATCGTCGTTGAGCGCGCGTTCCGCCTCGATCGACAGCCGGATGGAATCGAGGTACGGCTGCAGCAGCCGCGGCAGCTTCCAGCCCTGCCCGGGCATGCGGAAACACAGGTCCTGAACGCGGTCGCCGCGCTGCGCGCTGAACGCGGCGCGTCCGCCTTCAGGCAGCGTCGCGACGATGGCCGGGCGATTGAGCCGGTTGTAGTTTTCGATGTCCCAGGTGGGCGTGGCGAGCAATCGGCGGTGATCGTGTTGTGGATTCTGCGCCACGAGCCGGCGGCGCACTTCGTCGACCGGTGCGGTGCGCAGGATCTCGGTCACGGCCTCTTCGGGGAGCGGCGCCCACGCTGCGTCGTTGTTCATCGCGCCGGAAGATACCAGCCCGCCACCGGGGCCGTCTAACTAAGGGCAATTTGGATTACGATGCGCGCCCATGCGCACCACCGATCTTTCCGGCAATCCCGTTCCGGTCCTGGGGCAGGGAACGTGGCAGCTCGGCGATCGCGCCGACCGGCGCACGCAGGAAATCGCCGCGCTCCAGCTCGGCATCGATCTCGGGCTGACGCTCATCGACACGGCCGAACTGTATGGCGACGGCGCATCGGAGGAACTGGTGGCCGAGGCCATCGCCGGCCGCCGTGAAAAAATCTTTCTCGTCACCAAGATCCTGCCCGGCAATGCCGGCAGCCGGAAGAAGATCGTCGCGTCCTGCGAGCGCAGCCTGAAGCGGCTGCGCGTGGATCACATCGATCTCTATCTTTTGCACTGGCGCCAGAACGAGGACCTGGCGGTCGTCGTCGACACCTTCGTCGGACTCGCCGCGGTGGGCAAGATCCGCTACTGGGGTGTGAGCAACTTCGACGTCGACGACCTGCTCGAGCTCGAACAGTTGCCGGGCGGTGCCGATGCGGCCAGCAACCAGGTGCTCTACAACGTCGCCCGGCGCGGTATCGAGTTCGACCTGCTGCCGCAGGCGCGGGAGCGCGGCCAGCACGTGATGGCCTACACGCCGATCGAGCAGGGGAAGGTTCTCGAGGACGCGACCCTTCGCCAGGTCGCCGCGCGTCACCAGGCGACTCCCGCGCAGATCGCGCTGGCGTGGGTGATCCGCCGGCAGGGGGTCACCGCCATTCCGCGCGCCGGCTCGCCGGAGCACGTGCGCGAGAATGCCGGCGCCCTGAACATCAGGCTCACGACGCGCGATCTGGAAGACATCGACCGCGCATTCCCGCCGCCGAAGACGAAACGCCCGCTCGAGATGATCTGAGGAGATCGCCATGCTGAAGACAATCTCACGCGCCCCGGTACTCATCGCATTCCTCACTGCGGCGCCCTTCGCCGTTCACGGAAAGGACCTGTCCAGCGGCGCGCTCGGCGCCTGGCTGAAGCAGTATGAGGCGGCCTGGGAAACGCGCGATGCCGCCGCGGCAGGGCGCCTGTTCACCGAAGGCGCCACCTATCGCGACTCGGCCTACAAGCCGGTCATGCAGGGACGCGCCGCCATCGAAAAGTACTGGAGCACGGAAACCGCAGACCAGCGCGACGTGCGGTTCGAGTCGCAGGTGATCGCCGTGGATGGCAATACGGGCGTGGCGCATTGGACGGCGACGTTCAAGCTCGCGTCGAGCGGTGCCACCGTCGACCTGGACGGCGTGTTCGTGCTCGAGTTCGACGAGTCCGGCCGCTGCAAGGCGCTGCGCGAGTGGTGGTTCGTCAAGAGCAGTTAGACCGGCCGCGCATCACTCGTAGAACACCGGGCCGTCGCCGAGCGCGCGAAACCACTTGGTGATGATGAGCTTGTGGCCCGCGGTCACCGGTTCGCCGCAATGCATGGTGTCCGGATTGGGGGTGCCGTCGGGCAGCAGGTTGTTCCACAACACCGCCATGCCGGTCTTCGGTTGTACGGCGTAGTCGATCGCGGTGAACCGCGTCGCGCCGCCCTGCATGCCTTCATTGAGATACACCATGAAGGTCCAGGTGCGATTGCCGCGCAGTCCCGCCATGCGCATGTACACCTGGGTATCGGGCTGGAACCAGTCGCAATGCGGCTTGAATTCCTGGCCGACGTCGTAGCGTTGCGCCTGGATTCCCTCGGCGTACTCCGGCCGGATGCCGATGGCCTTGCAGATCTTCTCGTCCAGCCGCGCCGATACCGGGCTCTTGAGGTGCGAAAGATGGGCGGTCGAGCTGGTGCGAAAATATTTGTCGCCGTTGTCGTAGGACACCGCCGAAGGGCGCAGGTGATGGTCGCTCAACGCGATCACCTTGTCGCATTCGGCGGCGCTCAGGAAATTCTCGTAGAGGTAGAGATCGAGCTTTGGCGTGTCGATCTTGCGCAGTTCGGCCGGCATGCGCCGGATCAGCGGCGGCGTCTGCATCTCGTCGGTGGCGTCGTTGACCGGGCGGCACCGGTCGATGGCCTCCGCGATGGCTTCGTTCGAGTAGCCGGCCTTGTTGAGGTCGCGGAGGATTTCCTGCAGGTCCGTGCCGAGCCGGATGCACTGCCGCAGCCAGGTCATCCAGTGGTCGCTGAGTGTGGTCGACGACATGCTCGCGAGTTGTAGCACACCACCCACGCCGCCGAGAATCGGCGGTTAAGATGAATCGGATGAGCGCCCAGGACGTTCGCAAGGTACCGGAATGACATTACTCGCGCTGTCGCTGGTGCTGCTGGCCGCGCTGACGCATGCCAGCTGGAACATATCCGCGAAATTCGCAGCCGAGTCGCGACATTTCGTCTGGCTGTTCTCCGCGGGCTCGGTGCTGGTGTACGGTCCGGTGGTGCTCGGCGTGGTGCTGGTCGAGCAGCCACATTTCACCGCGCGGCACTGGCTGGCGCTGTCCGCCACCTCGGTGCTGCACCTGCTGTACTCGATATCGCTGCAGACCGGGTATCGGCTGTCGGATCTTTCGGTGGTGTATCCGATCGCGCGCGGCACGGGTCCGCTGGTCTCGTTCATCGGCGCGGCGCTGTTGCTGGGAGAAACTCCCACCACGCAATCCATCATGGGCCTGGTTCTCATCGTCGGCGGCATCCTGCTGGTGGCCGGCCTCGTGGGTCACCACGAACGCGCACCGGGGGTCGGTGTGTTCTACGGATTGCTCACCGGGTTGCTGATCGCGGCGTATACGCTCAACGACGGTTACGCGGTCAAGGTACTGATGATTTCGCCATTCGTCATCGACTTCACCGGCAACCTGTTCCGCATGCTGGTTCTCGCGCCGCGCGCCTGGCGCGACCGGGAGCGCCTGGCGCTCGAAGCGCGCGAGTATCGCCGGCCGGTGATCGTCGTGAGCGTGCTCGGGCCGCTGGGTTACATCCTGGTGTTGTTCGCGATGCGCATGGCGCCGATCAGCCACGTGGCGCCCGCGCGCGAACTGTCCACGCTCGTCGGCGCATGGTTCGGCTCGCGGCTGCTGCGCGAATCGTCCGGTCCATGGCGAATCGCAGGCGCCGCACTGATCGTCGCCGGCGTGGTCAGCCTCGCGCTGCCTTCGTGATCTGCCGTCCGCGCGTCCGGCGCCGCCATCGGAGCGTCGCTGTCGGACGACGCCCCCGGCATCCGACGGAATTTGACGGGGTTGTTAGCACCTGGACAGGATCCGTAGTAGCGTGCGCGCCCGGATGAACCTCCATGCCAATGCCGAGTGACATCGATTTCATGCGGCTCGCCCTCGAGGCGGCGCGCGGTGCCGAAGCGGCGGGCGAGGTGCCGGTCGGGGCCGTGCTCGTCCAGGGCGAGGCCATTCTCGCCGTGGCCGCCAACCGGCCCATCGCCGGCCACGACCCCACGGCGCACGCGGAAATCGAGGCGCTGCGCGCCGGCGGCCGCGCCCTGAAATCGTACCGCCTGACCGGGACCACGCTCTATGTGACGCTCGAACCCTGCGTGATGTGCGCCTCGGCCATCGTCCACGCGCGGGTCGCCCGCCTGGTGTTCGGTGCCTGGGATCCGAAGGCCGGCGCCGCCGGCAGCACCACCAACGTGTTCACCCTGCCGTCGATGAACCATCGTGTGGACGTGTTCGGCGGAGTGCTCATGCAAGAGTGCGGACGCCTGCTGAACGGCTTCTTCGCGGCGCGTCGGCTCGAGTCACCCTGAAGGACAGTAGGGAGGGGCACGCGGCCTGTGTTAGCTTCCTCCTCCCGTCGTTTACAAGGAGTTCCGTCATGCGCCACCGAGGCACATTCGCATTGGTCCTGAGCGCCCTGGCCGCCACCGCGGTCGCCGCGCCAAAGAACTACGAAGTCGACACCGGCCATACCTTCCCCAGCTTCGAGGCCGATCATTTCGGCGGCATGTCGGTGTGGCGCGGCAAGCTGAAAACCACCGGCGGTAAGATCGTGCTCGACCGGGAAGCGAAGACGGGCACCGTGGATGTCACCATCGACACGGCGTCGATCGATACCGGCAACGACAAGCTCAACACTCACCTCAAGTCAGCCGAGTTCTTCGACGTCGCGAAATTCGGCACCGCGACATACCAGGGCAAGTTCAGCAAGTTCAATGACAAAGGGCCCTCGGAAGTGCAGGGCACGCTCACCCTGCATGGCGTCAGCAAACCGGTCACGCTCACGCTCGCTTCGTTCAAGTGCATGCCGCATCCCATGAAGAAGACCGAGTTCTGCGGCGCCGACGCGCACGCCAGCATCAATCGCGAAGACTTCGGCATCGCCTGGGGCAAGGATTTCGGCTTCGACATGAAGGTGAACCTGGCGATCCAGGTCGAAGCGAACCTGGTCAAGTAGTTCGAACACATGCGGGGGGAATCGCGTATGCGCATCGTGGCCTGTGCGCTGGGACTGCTGTTTGCCGGCGCCGCGCTGGGCAAGGGCGGCCAGCCGCTGTTCGACGGCAAGACGTTGCAGGGCTGGAAACAGCTCGGAGGTGCTGCCGACTACAAGGTCGTCGATGGCACCATCGTCGGCTCATCGCGACCCGGGGTGCCCAACAGCTTCCTGGTCACCGAGAAGGACTACGGCGACTTCATCCTCGATTTCGACGTGCGCCAGGACGTGGGCCCGACCAACTCGGGCGTGCAGATCCGCAGC
>Ga0068861_100001828_pt1 | contig 13692 bp, 12 predicted proteins | sample KBSSwiS42_FD_66593 | JGI IMG/M metagenome (GOLD analysis project Ga0068861, IMG submission 66593) | Switchgrass rhizosphere microbial communities from Kellogg Biological Station, Michigan, USA - KBS Switchgrass S4-2 | ecosystem: Host-associated > Plants > Roots > Rhizosphere > Soil ...
ACGATCCCCTCGAGACCGGGGTCGGTGACGTCCTGGTTCTGCACCTGCACCTTGAAGCCCGCGCTCGTGAGCGTGTCGCTGGCCGACTGCTCGTCCTGACTGGTCACGTCGGGCACCGAAGAGGTCTTCGGGCCCTTCGAGACGCTGAGCTTGATCGTCGAGCCGGCCGGCGCGGAGCCGCTTGGGCTCTGGTCGACCACCCTGTCGGCCGGCTGGTCGCTCTCGACGTTCACGCGGCTGACCGCGAAGCCCTGGTTCTGGAGGGCGGCGCTCGCCTGGTCGAAGGACAGGCCGATGACGGACGGCACAGAGACGTCGGCCGGGCCGCTCGAGACGTTGATCCGCACCTTGCTTCCCTTCACGACGGTCTTCCCGGTGGCCGGATCCTGCGCGGTGACGGTGTCCGGGGGCTTGCTCGAGGCGACCGAAAACACCTTCGCGACCAAACCCGCGTTGGTGAGCGTGCTCACCGCGTCGGCTTGCGATTTCCCGACCACGCTGGGGACGGCAACGGTTGGCGGCCCGCTCGAGACCGTCAACTCGACGGTCTGATCCTTCTGCACCTTGGTGCCCGCGTCCGGGCTCTGGTTGAACACGATCCCCTTCGCCGCTTCCGTGCTGGATTCGCGGTGCACGTCGGGTACGAGGCCGGCGTCGCGGATCTTGTTGACCGCCAATGACTCTCTGAGCCCTTCCGCGAGTGGAACGGCGACGGGCTTGTTCGCGTTGAGCTGGTCCTGGATCTTCGTGTAGGCGAACCAGGCGGCTCCACCCGCCGCCACGAGCAGCAGGATCGAGAGCACCCACGGCCAGATCGGCCTGCGCCTTCTCGGCGGCCCCTCGTACCCGTAGTAGCCGGCCGGCGGGGTGCGTCCGGGCGGCGCGGGCCGAACCGGGCCCTCCGGCTGGGGTCTCGTGATCACTGACGTCGGCGCGGCCGCGATCAGGCCGGAGCCCGAGAGTACCGCGGTCGCCGCCTCCTCGGTATGCGGGTCGACCGGCATCCCCTCGGCGACGCGCGCCAGGTCGGCGTCCATCTCCTCGGCGCTCTGGTAGCGCTCGCCCGGCTCCTTGGCCAGCGCGCGCAGCACGACCGAGTCGAGGTCGTGAGGCACCTCCGGGCGCAGCTCCGACGGCGGCTTCGGCACCTCCGAGAGGTGCTTCATCGCGATCTCGAGCGGCGTATCGCCCGTGAATGGCACCTGCCCGGTGAGCATCTCGTAGAGCACGACGCCGACCGAGTAGAGATCGGAGGTCTGGTCGACAGGCGCGCCGCGCGCCTGCTCCGGCGAGAGGTACTGGGCGGTGCCGATGATCGAGCCGACCTCGGTCATCTGGCTGGCACCAGACCGTGCGATCCCGAAGTCGGTCACCTTGATCCGCCCCTCGCCTCCGACGAGGACGTTGTGCGGTTTGATGTCGCGGTGGACGATCCCGTGCCGGTGCGCGGCGCCGAGGGCGGCGAGGATCTGGCGGGCGTAGTCGATCGCGATCTTGATCGGGGCCTGACCGCGGGCGACGATCAGCTCTTTCAGCGAGCGCCCGTCGAGGAATTCCATCGCGATGTAGTAGGTGCCCTCGGCTTCGCCGCGGTCGTAGATCGAGACGATGTTCGGATGGGAGAGCCCGGCGGCGTTCTTCGCCTCGCGCCGGAAGCGCTCCACGAACGAATCGTCCGCCGCGTGGCGGTCGTTGAGGATCTTGATCGCGACTCGGCGGCCGAGCTCCTGGTCCTCGGCGAGGTAGACCTCCGCCATCCCGCCCGCACCGAGCTTGCGGATGATGCGATAGCGACCGTCGAAGACGGTTCCGATCAGCGTGTCTGAGACGGCCATTTCTCCATCAGAGGTTAGGGGTTCGACCTTCCGGCCAGGAGCGCCTGCATGACGGCCTTCGCGATCGGCGCCGAGACTTGGCCGCCGAAGCCCGTCTGATTCTCGAGCACGACGGCGATGGCGTAGCGAGGCCGGTCCGCGGGCGCGAAGCAGATGAACCAGGACGTGTAGCGGCCGTCGACCCCGGTCTCAGCAGTTCCCGTCTTGCCGGCGACCTGGATTCCGGAGATCTGCGCCGCGGTTCCGGTTCCGCTCTGCACGGCGCCGACCATCATCGACGTGAGCTCCTGCGCTGTGCGCGGGCTGATCGCCCGCCCGAGCCTGTGGGGATGTGTGCGGCTGATGACGCCGCCGCCCGGGCCTGTGACGCGGCCTACGACGTACGGCTTCATCACCACCCCGCGATTGGCGACCCCACCGGCCACCATTGCCATCTGCAGCGGCGTCGCCAGCAGCGCCTCCTGTCCGAACGCCAGCCGGCCGGGGTCGACCTGCGTGTCGGGGTTGCTCGGGCGGAAGAGCCTCCCGCGGTGGTAGAGCCCGCTGGGCGTGCGCTCGTTCCCGGGGGTCTCCAGCGGGGGATCCTCGTAGAAGCCGTAGCGCTTGGCGTAGCCGAGGATCCGAGCTGCGCCGATCGCCTTGCCGATGTTGCAGAAGACCGAGTTGATCGAGTGCTCGAGGCCGGTGGTGAGGTCCACGGAGCCGAACGTCTCGGGCGCCTCGGGATTACCGGCGTTCCGGACCTTCTGGCCGTACTCGATGCAGTAGCCGGGATCGTCGAAGCGGGACTCGGGCGTGAACTTGCCGGTGTCGAGCGCCGCGCTGGCGGTGACGACCTTGAACGTCGAGCCTGGCGTGAAGAGCCCGTCGGTCGCGCGGTTCAGCAGCGGCGCCGGGGGACTGCAGGATGAGCGGATGTTGTTGATCGCGGAGAAGTTCTTCTCGACGAGGTTCGGGTCGTAGGTGGGCCGAGAGGCCATGACGAGTACCGCTCCGGTACGGGTGTCGAGCGCGACCACCGAGCCGCACTTTCCGGCCAGCTGTTCCATCGCCAGCCGCTGAGCTCCCGTGCGCATGGTCAACCAAAGGTCGTTGCCCTTGATCGTCGCGCCCCGGATCCGGTCGAGCGTGGTGTCGAGGACGGTCTTGAGGTTCGCGTTCGAGCCGGTCAGGAAGTCGTTCTCCGAGGCCTCGAGCCCGGACCGCGAGCGCGACTGGGTCGAGTAGCCGACGATGTGGGCGAAGAGGCCGCGTTGCGGGTACCGGCGGAGGTAGAGCGTCTGGCCGGCCACGCGCTTCCTGCGGTTCGTGGCCAGGATCGTCCCGTCGGCGGCGCGGATCAGCCCACGCTTGATCGAGAACTGCGCCACCCGCTGGATCTCGTTGTCCTGGCGGTCGGCGAGGCCGGCGGTCGCCCAGGTCTGCCAGTAGGTGGTCGCGACGATCAGGGCGGCGACGAGGCCGAGGCCGACGAGCGCGAGGCGGGCGATCTGGCGGTTCATCGTCGCTCCGCGTTGGCGCGGTTGGAGACGAGCAGGAGGCCCGCGAGCAGGACGAAGTTGGCGACGACGCTCGAGCCCCCGTAGCTGACGAACGGGAGCGTTATCCCGGTGAGCGGGATCAGGCGCAGGATCCCGCCGACGATGATGAACGTCTGAAGGGCGAAGGCGAAGGTCAGCCCGACCGCGAGCAGCTTCGAGAAGCCGTCGTCGGCGAGCATCGCGATCTTGAATCCGCGGGCGACGAAGAGCATGTAGACGAGCAGCAGCGCCGCGACGCCGACGAGCCCGAGCTCCTGTGCGAGCGCCGAGTAGATGAAGTCGGTGTTCAGATAGGGGATCAGCTGGTGGCCCTCGGTGGTCTCGAAGGTGCCCTTGCCGAGACCCGTGCCGAACCAGTTGCCGTGTGCGACCGAGTAGAGCGACTTGACGAGCTGGTAGCTGGCGCAGTCCTGCCGCGGCAGCATCTTCCCGTTGATCCCGCAGTAGACGGCGTGGTCGGTCCAGGGATGGAGCCAGATCGTGACCCGGTCGCGCACGTGGGCGACCAGGTGGTACACGCCCGCTGCGCCCGCGACGAAGAGGCCCGCTCCCAGGCCGACGTAGAGCAGCCTGCCGGTGGCGACGTAGAGCATCGCCAGGAAGATCCCGAAGTACAGGAGCGCGCTCCCGAGGTCGTTCGTCTCCACGAGCACGAGCATCGCGCCGCCCCAGATCAGCAGCAGCGGCCCGAAATCCTTCAGCCGGCCCTGCGCCAGCACCTCGCGCTTCTCGCGCAGATAGCCGGCGAGGAAGACGATCAGGAAGACCTTCGCCAGCTCGCCCGGCTGGAACTGGAGCGAGCCGAAGTGGATCCAGAGCCGGGCGCCGTTGACCGAGGTCCCGAGCCCCGGCACGGCCGGCAGGACGAGCAGACCGATCGCGGTCAGGCCGAAGAGGTACTTGTAGCTCTCGAGCCGCCGATAATCCCGATGGAGCACCAGGAGTGTGGCGGCGAAGGCGCCGAGCGCGACGACGATCCAGAGGCCCTGGCGGAAGGCGTTGGTCGGGTTGAGCCGGTAGATCTCGGTCACTCCGATTCCGGTCAGCAGGCCCGCCATCGGCAGCAGGTACGGATCGGCCCACGGCACGGTCATCCGCGCGACCAGGTGGGCGGCGACGTAGAGCGCGAAGAAGAAGGCGGCGTAGGAGAGGGAGGCGGTCGAGACCACGTCCTGCCGGGCGATGTAGACGCTCGCAAAGCCCAGCGCCGTCAGGATTCCGACGACGATCAGGTTCGCAAGCTCGCGGTTTCGCGCGCTCATCTGGCTCCGATCTGCTCCTCGTAGCGGCGCACCTCGGCGCGCGCCGAGTCTTCGCTGCGGAGGCTGTGGTCGAAGAGCCTCCGTCGCTCCGTCTGGCTCAGCTGAGCGGCGAGAAGCGGGCTGACGTAGACGGTGCGGTAGAGGTGCACGTTGCCGACGACATTCCAGGGGACGCCCTGGTAGACGGCGACGTGGCCGTTCGCCTCGGTACCGACGAAGTGCGAGCGCCAGAGTCCCCAGACGACGAAGCCGGAGGCGCCGACGAGCAGCGCCAGGAAGAGTGTCGCCACGAGCAACCGCCGGCCAGGCCCGCGCGGTGCCCTTTCGCGTCCGCGGCCGTCCGTTGCCTGAATCGCCGGCACTCGGTCGAGCTCGTCGAGCGTGTCCTCTTCCTCGGCAGCGTCCGCTCCGTCTTCACGCGGGGGCAGCGTGATCGTGCGTTCGGTGTCTCCGGCCCCGTCGATCTCGAAGAAGACGACCGTGATGTTGTCCTCGCCGCCGCCGTTGTTGGCGGCGCGCACAAGCGCCTTCGCGGCGCTCTTCAGGTCGTCACGATTGCGGGCGACCTCGGTCAGGATCGTGTCGTTGTCGACCATTGAGGTCAGCCCGTCGGAGCAGATCAGGAAGAGGTCGCCGGGCCTGGTCTCGACCGAGAACGTGTCGACGTCGACGTCGGGGTCGGTACCGAGCGCGCGTGTGATCACCGAGCGCTGGGGGTGGCCCTCGGCCTCCTCCGGCGAGAGCTTGCCGCTACGGACGAGCTCGGCCACCAGTGAGTGGTCTTCGGTCAGCTGCTCGAGGCTGCGCCCGCGGATCAGGTAGGCGCGCGAATCGCCGACGTGGCCGATTGCGACGCGCCCGTCCTCGACGAGCGCGACCGTCATGGTCGTGCCCATTCCGGAGGCTGCGGCGTCCTGGGACTGCCGCTCGTAGACACGGCGGTTGGCCTGCTGGATCAGCTCGTCCACGCGCTCCTCGCCGCCGCCGCCAGGCTCCGGCATGTCTTTCAGCGCCGCCGCGGCCAGGCTGGACGCGAGCTCGCCCGCCTGGGCGCCCCCCATCCCGTCGGCGACCGCGAACAGCGGCGGCTCCACCACGTACGCGTCCTCGTTGTGCCGCCGCTTGCGCCCCGTGTCGGTCAGGCTCGCGGTTTGCCCGAGGTGCGCGGTCATACGTCGTACCGCAATTCGGTTTCGCCGACCCGGACGACGTCGCCTGCGGCCAGGCGCTTCGGGTGCGTGAGGCGGACGCCGTTCAGGTACGTGCCGTTCGTCGAGCCGACGTCCTCGAGCCAGACGCCGTCCCGGCGCGGCTCGATCCGGGCATGCTTCGAGGAGGCGTACTCGTCGCGGCCGAGGTCGACGTCGTTGCGCGAGCCGCGGCCGACCAGCAGCGCCGAGGAATCGAGCACGAGCTCGTCACCCTCGTCCAGTGCGGGGCTCTTGACCACGACGAGGCGGCCCGCCTCCACCTGCGGTGCCTCGGTGCCGAGGCCCGGCACGGATCCCGGCGCCAGCACGAAGCTCTCCTGGGGCATCCGCACGTCGCGGGCGGCGGAGCGCACGATCCTCCAGATGAAGAGATAGAGCAGGACGAGGAACAGGATCTTGAGGACGAGCAGCGCCTCGGAGACCGCGATCGAGGCCACGGTCACGAGGCCGACTCCGTCTCGCGCCTGAAGACGAGCTCGGTCGATCCGAGCGTGATCCGATCGCCCTGTCGCAGCTTCGCCCGCTTCTGGCGGCGTCCGTTCACCTCCATCCCGTTGGTCGAGTCGAGATCGACCGCCCAGTATGCGGCGCCCTCCTGTCGCACCTCCGCGTGCTTCCGGGAGACGTTCGGGTCGGCGAGCTGGATGTCGCAGTCCTTCGAGCGCCCGATCGTCATCTGCCGCTTGTCCAGCTCGTACTTCGTCCCGTTCACGGTCAGGCTGACCGTCTCGCGGTCGAGCCCGAGCTCCTCGACCGAGACCGACTCGGTCTCGGTCGGCTTGCGGTAGACCATCGTCGCGGCGGGCTGGGCTTGCGCAGGCGGGGCGCCCGGCTCAGGCGTCGGCCCCTGAACCATCCTCGTCGCGATTCCGAACTCGCCCATCTCGAGGTCGTCGTCGGTCTCGAACTTCACCACCGGCGGCGAGAGCAGCTCGTAGCGCTCGCGGCGTGCGTTCTCGGCGATGTACTCCTGGAGCTCGCTGACGAGCGACTCCTCGTAGCTTGCGAACTGCTCGCGGTCGGTCGGGCCGAGGTACACGGAGTACTCGTTGGGCGCGTACACGCGCGACACCGAGATGACGCGGTGATCCTCCATCTCCTTCACCAGCTTGCGCGCCAGCTCGACGGGCTGCACGTGCGTGCGGAAGGCGCGGCCGAAGACTCCCTCGAACAGGCCTTCGATCTTGTGTTCGATGTTCCTGAGGACGCTCATTCGGCGGGCTTCCGGCGGGTTATGCCCCGCTCCGGAACTCTAACCCCGGGGTACGAACGCCAGTACGGTGCACGTAGCCCACGCGGCTAGCACGAGCGGCACGGCGGCCACGCTCGGCGCGGGGAGGAGCGTGACCGCGATCAAGCCTGCGCCTAGGCCGGCGATCGCCCAGAGCCCGCGCTCGCGCGCGAGCGGAAGAACGATGGCTGCTGCCGCGAGCGCGAGCGCCTCGAACAGCAGCGCAGGATGGTCGAGCAGCGCGCGCCAGAGCGCCATGGCGACGGCGAACGGGTCCTCGCTGCCGGTGATTCCCAGGCCGCGCGGCGGCGCGGCTCCGGTGAATGGCAGCGGCGCGTGGCGCAGGCCTGCGACGACCGCCGCGAGCAGGACGGCGGCTCCGACCTGGAGCGCCCGGCGCGGGCGGCTACGGACGGCCTGCGAGGCGAGGGGCAGGAAGCCGAGCGCCAGCAGCGGAGCGAAGAGCGGGCCCACGGCGAGAAAGAGCCCCTCCCGCGGGCTTCTCCAGCACAGCGCGAGCCAGGCGCAGGCAAAGGCGGCGTAGACGAGGGCGAGCCCGGAGGAGACGTTGCCGAGCGGGAGCACCGGCACAGCCAGCGTGAAGGCCAGTCCGAGCCGGGGCCGGACGAGGGTGAGCCCGAATGCCAGCAGCGCAAGGATCGGCGCGAGCAGTGGCGGGAAGAACGGCAACGCCGCGGCGGTCCACCCGGCGAAGACGCCGGCGGCGGCCGGAGCGGCAAGCCTCATCGCCACCTTCGTCGCGGGCACGTCCAGGGGCGGCAACGTCGTGCGCGGCTTGCGGCGCCGGAAACGCTCGGCGAACGCGTCACGAACCTCGACGGCGAGCCTTGCCGCCGGTGGCCGTGCGGCCGGATCGATGGCGAGCATGCGGTCGACCAGCGCCGTGAGGGGCTTCGGCAGGTCGGGGCGAGCCTCGGCCAGCGGCGTCGCGCCGGCCTCGATCCGCTTCGCCGTCTCGAGCAGCGAGCCGTTCCAGAACGGGTGCCAGCCGGCGAGGGCTTCCCAGAGCAGGACGCCAACGGCCCAGACGTCGGCCGGCGGCCCTCCGGACTCCCCGTGCACGAGCCGCTCGGGTGGCACGTAGGCCAAGGTGCCGGGCACGTCGCCGGTCGCCGTCAAGGGCTCCTCCTCGGCGAGCTGCGCCAGCCCGAAGTCGAGGAGCCTGATCGAAAGCTCGGCACCGTCGGCGACCAGCACGTTCGAAGGCTTGACGTCACGGTGGACGATCCCGCGTCCATGTGCGTGCGCGAGCGCTTCCAGGATCTGGGCTCCCGCCTCGACCGCGGCGGCGTCGTTCAGCTCGCCCGCGCGCAGGGCCTGGCGCAGCGTCTGACCCGGAACGTACTCGTAGGCGATGTAGACGTTGCGGGTGTCGCGCTCGAGCCCGTAGGCGCGCAGGCAGCGCTCGTGTCTCAGGCGGGCGGCTGCGAGCGCTTCTCGTTCGGCGCGCGTCGCGGCCTTGCCCTCGCGAGGGACGATCTTGAGGGCGACTTCGAGCCCCGTGTGCTCGTCGCGCGCTAGCCAAACCGAACCGGAGCCGCCGCTCCCGAGCGGGCGCAGGGGCCTATAGCGCTCAGCTACGAGCTCGCTCGGAGAGAGCGCAAGCGCCGCCTCGGCCACGACACCGGGTTTTCGCGCACCGTCGAAGACTCCTGCCAGAGCAGGGGGCTCGGCCGACCAACTAGGTAAAGTGGGCCGGATTTTTCCTGCAATTCCTCATGACTGAACGCGAAGACACCGACATCGATTTCGACTTCTTCGAGGAGGAGCCGCCGACCGAGGAGTCCTCCGGGAACGACCGGACGATCCGTCGCCCTGGCGGCCCGCGCGGGCCTCAGCGCCCCAGCGCACCGACCAACCTCACCCCGCTCCTGCGGCTGGTCGGCCTGATCGCCTTCGCGATCCTCATCATCGTGCTGCTCGTCTTCTGGATCCAGAGCTGCAACGAAGCGAGCAAGACCGCGACGTACAAGAACTACATGGCGAAGGTGTCCGAGGTCTCGGCTTCTTCGCAGCAGATCGGGCGGCAGCTCAGTACGGCGCTGCTCGCGCAGGGCTTGAAGCAGGCGGAGGTCGAACGGCGCATCTCCGGCCTCGCGCGCCAGGAGCAGCTCGACGTCGGCCGCGCGCGCGAGATCACGCCGCCGGGGACGCTTCGGGACGAGCACGATGCGTTGATCGAGGCCCTCCAGTTCCGGGTGAGCGGCCTGAACGGGCTCGCTAACGCGCTCGCGGCCACGGCGCAGACGAAGGACGTCACGCGGGCGGGATCGGTGCTCGCCTCCCAGATGCAGCGGCTGCTGGCGAGCGACGTGGTCTACGACGACGAGTTCAAGGATCCCTCGAGCGCCGAGCTCAAGCGGCAAGGAGTGACGGGAACGAACGCGAGCGGCGGCCCGCTCGTGCCCGACTCGAACTTCCTCCAGACCGCCGACTTCGCCACGACGACCGCGATGGTGAACGTGCTCAGCAAGATCCGCGGCGGCGCGGTGACGCCCAGCCAGGGCGGCCTCAGGGGCACGAACATCGTCAAGGTCGAGGTGCTGCCGGCCGGAACCGAGCTCAGCACGACCACGCAGACGCCGATCACCGTGCGTACCAACCTCGCCTTCCGTGTCACCATCGAGGACTCGGGTGACTCCCAGGAGACGAGCATTCCGGTCACGCTCACGATCACGCAGTCGCGCGGCGGCAACATCACGCTCAAGAAGACGATCCCCTTCATCAACCCGGGCCAGCAGACGGCAGTCACCTTCACGAACATCCCGGCGGTCAACTTCGGCTCGACCGCGCAGGTCAAGGTCGAGGTTCAGCCGGTCGCGGGCGAGAGCAACACCGGCAACAACTCCGCCGACTACCCGGTCATCTTCTCGGCCTAGCGGCGTTCGAACGCGTCTCCATGTTCTGGGGCCCCTGGGAGGTTGTCGAGAGCGCAAGATCTGAGCGCGGCGCCGTCTAGGATGGGCGCCGCATGAACGTCTCGAGCGCGACCGCCGCCTGGATTGCGATCGGCGCAGCGGTGGCGGCCGTGCTGGCCCTGATCGCGGTGCTATGGGTCGTCACGCGCGTCCGGCGCGTGCGGGCCGGCCAGGCGGTCCTGCTCGGGGACGGCAAGACGGACCTTGTCGACTTCGCGGTGTCCCTCCAGGGGCGGATCGACGACCTGCACCGCGCCGTGGACGAGATCGCGGCAGGTCTCGTGCGCGTCGACCGGCGAGTCGACCACTCCGTGACGAACACCTCGATCGTCCGCTACGACGCCTACGAGGACACGGGTGGCCACCAGTCGGCCTCCCTCGCCCTGCTCGACTCGGCGCGCACCGGCGTCGTCGTCACCGCGATCCAGGGGCGCGACTACGCGCGGATCTACATGAAGGAGCTCGACCGCGGCCGGGCGTCGGTGGCGCTCTCGCCCGAGGAAGCCGAGGCCGTTGAGCGGGCGATGTCCCGATGACATGAACCCGCGCGGAGCACTCGGCCTGCGGCCGAGTCCTGCACGCTGATTGCTAAATTCAGGCGTGTGCAGCAGGTTCTAGTCCTTAACGCCAGTTACGAACCGCTGAACGTCACCACCGTTCGTCGTGCGCACGTGCTCGTGTTCAAGGGCAAGGCCGAAGTGATCGAGGAGCTCGAGCAGCCCCTTAGATCCGCAACCGACACGTATCCCTGGCCGCACGTGATCAGGCTCGTCCAGTACGTGCGGGTGCCGCGGACGCTGCAGCGGAAGATCTCGCGCCGGGCGCTCTTCGCCCGGGACGGATGGCGCTGCATGTACTGCGGCACGACCAGCGGCCGCCTGACTCTCGACCACGTCGTTCCGCGCAGCCGCGGCGGCGACTCGGTCTGGGAGAACGTCGTCACCTCGTGCGCGCCGTGCAACATGCGCAAGGGCAATCGCCTGCCCGACGAGGTCTCGATGACGCTGCGCAAGCCGCCTCGCCCGCCGGCGCCCGTGCTCTTCATCCACCTCGCGACGCCGAGGATCCCGCACGGCTGGCAGCCGTACCTGAACGGCCTGACCGACGGCGCGACCGCCACCGCCACCGCCTGATGTGACGCCGGGCTCTCCCGGCGGCGTACCTCCCGTACGCAAACCAGGAGGACATGATGAAGATCGTCCAGATCGGCGTGGTCGCGGTGCTGCTCGCCGCCGCGGTCGCATATGCGGGCGTCGGCAGGCCCGGTTCAGCCCACGGCTCGGCGCCGCCGGCGACGCACGGCGTCACGGTGATGGGAACGGCCTCCGTCAGCTCGGTGCCGGACCGCGCGAGCTTCTCGTTCGGCGTGAGCACGAACGGCGTGACTGCGAGCCAGGCGTCCGCGGAGAACGCACGGAAGGCTCGTGAGGTGATCGCTGCGCTTCTGGGAGCGGGAATCCCGAAGGCCGACCTGCAGACGCAGGACGTGACCGTCGGGCCGAGCTGGAACGACGAGGGCAGGCCAGACGGGTTCGCGGCGCACAGCTCGGTCGTGGCGAAGGTGCGGAACGTCGCCCGGGCGGGCGCGATCGTGGACGCCGCGGTCGCAGCGGGCGCGAACGAGTCCTCCGGACCGTCCTTCGACCGCTCCGATCGCGACGACCTCTACCGGAGCGCGCTTCGCCGCGCCTTCGCCGACGCCCGCGCCAAGGCGCAGACTCTCGCGAGTGAAGCAGGCGCGAGCGTCGGGACGGTGCTCCGCATCGAGGAATCGAGCGTTCCGAAGGCGCCGGTGCCGTACGAGGCCAGAGCGGCGCTCGACTCAGCCCAGACTCCGGTCGAGCCGGGGACGGAGGAGGTGCAGGCGACGATCAGCGTGACCTTCAGCCTCGCATGATGGGCAGCCCGAGCTGCTCCCATTCGCTCCAGGAGCCTGGATAGAGCTTGGCGTCGCGCCCTGCGAGCGCGAGCCGGTGCAAGACGACGCAGGAGGTGACGCCGGAGCCGCAGTAGGTGACGAGCTCCCCGGCCGGAAGCTCGGGCTGCGGCTCGTTCCAGGGGGCGTTGATCGCGCCGGGAATCCGGCCGGGCACGCGGTCGACTGGGTTCGGCTCGCCGCGGAAGCGCTCCGGAAGGCGGGCGTCGACGACGACGAGCTCGTCGCGTCGGGCGGCCAGCTCCTCGGCGGTGACGATGTCGTCGTGGCGTTCGTTCGGCTCGAAGCTGGCCGGCTCGATCTGTTCCTCGCCGCTTCTCAGCGGCCCCAGCCAGCCGTCGAGATCGAGCACGGCGCAGTCGTCGTGGCCGAAGTGCCGCAGCAGCCACCAGAGCCGCTCGGCGCCGCCCATGTTCCCGTAGGCGACGACGAGGACGCCGGCCCCAATCCCGGCACCCGAGGCCGCGCTTCCAAAGGCCTCGGCGCTCGGCAGCGGGTGGCGACCGGCGCGTCCGGGCGGGGCGGAGAGGTCCTCGTCCACGTCGAGGAAGGAGGCGCCGGGGATGTGCCCGGCGAGGTAGAGCTGGCGGCCACGGCCGGGGTTGCCGAGCTCCCAGCGGCAATCCACGAACTGGTATCTCACGCCGCCTAGGCTAGGCGAAGGCGCTGCGGAAGCTCGAGGGCCGAAGGTCGAGCGGACGCTTGCAGCGCCCGCATCGGCTCACGCTCGACCCCTTCTGCTCGGATCGCTCCTGCAGGAGCGGCTTGTCGCAGCGGCATTTCTCATGCTTGCTCATCTGTAGGCACTTTGCGCACCGCGCCGGACGGCGGGCCGCGGCGAGCCATGCCCGCCGCGGCCCGTGCGGATTCATTGCGCGACGAAGGTCGCCGAGACCGTGAGCTCGATCGACTGCTCGCCGGGCTGAACCGGCGTGGGAACGCTCGGCATGGCCACGACGCCGGTGGTTGCGCCGGTCGTCCCGTTCCCCGAAGTGGGCATCGCGCCGCCTTCGATCACGCCGACCAGTCGCCCGACAGTCGCCCCCGACGCAGCAGCAGCGGCCTCGGCCTTGGAGCGAGCGTCGTTGACCGCGGCTCTGATCGCGTTCCGCGCCTGAAGTTGGCGGTCCGATCTGAAGAGCGACGGCCCCCAGACGCTCGTGGCGCCCGCGTTGACCGCAACGTCGATCACCGCGCCCGCCTTGTCGATGTCCCGCACCTTCACGGTGACCGAGTTCGAGGCGTTGTAGCCGTTGAGGACCTCGTTGACATACGACGCATAGACCGAGACGCCCTGCGTCTGCAGGTCGCGCGCCTCGATTCCGAACGCCTTCAGTGCGTTGATGATCTTCTGCATCCGCGCCGCGCTCGCCGAGACGGCGCCCTTGGCCGTCGCCCTGTTCGTGTGCACACCGAACGTGAAGTCGGCGCGGTCTGGTGTCGCCGTCACGACGCCGGTCCCCGTAACCGTGATCGTCTGCAAGGGCGGCGACCCTCCCTGCGCCTTCTCCGGATGCACAATGGTGTAGATCCCGCCGGCGGCCAGGGCGAGCACCACTGCGCCCAGCACCGCGACGACGTGCTTGCCGGTCATCCCTCCACCTCCCGTCGTCTTTGGGCAACCCTAGTACGGAAGTGGGGCGTTCTCTAGGCGATCCCCGGATCGGTCTGGGAGCGGCTCTTAGACCGTGGCTGGCCGCGTGAAGCGTCCGCGGCTCCAGCTGTGAATCGCGTCCG
>Ga0068861_100001831_pt1 | contig 13676 bp, 13 predicted proteins | sample KBSSwiS42_FD_66593 | JGI IMG/M metagenome (GOLD analysis project Ga0068861, IMG submission 66593) | Switchgrass rhizosphere microbial communities from Kellogg Biological Station, Michigan, USA - KBS Switchgrass S4-2 | ecosystem: Host-associated > Plants > Roots > Rhizosphere > Soil ...
TCGCGCTCAGGCGGCGTGGCCGAGCCGGTCATCGCGTCGCAGCCACCGCAGCGCGATCGCGAGGCCGCAGGCGACGTAGCCGAACCCCGCGGGAACCCACATCACGAGGCCGCCGAGCTGCTGGTCCTCGAGCGCATCGAGGCCGAATGCGATCGTGCGATCGGCATACGTCGGATACCACGCGACCGGCGAGAGCGCGAGCAGCGCGCCGAGCGCGGCGGTGTGGATCATCGTCGTGAAGAGCGACGCCATCGCGGCGCCGGCGTTGCGACGCGCGCCGAGCACGCTCCACCAGTAGAGCAGCGCGGCGACGAAAAAGCTCGCGTGCTGCAGCGCGTGGATGCCGTCGCTCGCGAGCGCCGCCTCGAACCATGACGGAATGTGCCAGAGCCAGAGCGCGAGGGCATGGACGAGCCACGCCGCGAGCGGGCCGGTGACGACGAGCCAGGGCGTCCGCCAACCCGGCCGGTGGAAGAAGCGCCCGAGCGCGCGGCTCCAGCGCTGCGGCAGCGCCCACGCCCACGCGCCGAGCGGCCGGGCGAGGACGAAGAGCGGCGCGGCGACGACCATCAGCGCTTCGTGCTGCACCATGTGCGCGGAGAAGAGCCGGGCCGAGAGCGCGTCGAGCGGACCGACGAGCGCGGCCGCGGTGACGAGCCAGCCGCCGGCGAACGCGAGTGCGCGGCGCGCATGCACCGCGCGCCCCGTCGCCGTGTGGCGCCAGACGCGGACGACGCCGAGCGCATGGAGGGCGCCGGCGAGCGCCAGCAGCGCGAGCACCCACGGATCGACCGGCCACCAGTCGATCGCGGCGGCGGCGTCGATCGCCTGCGGCGCGTGCGCGTTCGCCGCCGAGGTCGCTAGCGTCGCAGCCGCCGCAGCAGCGGCGTGCGCGCCGCGCGCCGTCATCGCCGGAGGCCCACGTTGTCCCCTGATTCGTCGCTGCAAAAACCGTCGCGGGCAAACCGTATACCTGTTTGCGCGCGCACGAGGGCACGACGTTGCCCCGCGTCACGAGTCCTCGGTCGACGCGCCTCTTTCGCGACGGCTTCGTCGCGCGCGCCGTTCGCGCCCCTGCCCGAACGACGCGACGGTGCCCTCAGTTCAGCGACACTTCGACGCGTCGCGCCTCGGCGTTGTCGCCGCTTCCGGTGACCGATTCCGGCTTTTTCAGGTCGATCTTGTCGGCAGCGATGCCAGCGGCGTTCAGCGCGTTGCTCACCGCCGTCGCGCGCGCCTTGGCGAGCTCTTCGTTCTTCGCCGCATCGCCGGTCGCGTCCGTGTAGCCGCTGACCACCGCGCGCTTGCCGGCAGCGACGCCCTTGGCGACTTCCGCGAGCGCTGCGTCGGCACCGGCGGCGAGGTCGGACTTGCCCGAGGCGAAGTAGAACTTGACGACGCCGTTGTCGACCTTGAACGACGGCGCGTCCGCGCTCGGCGTTTGCGCCGCAACCGACGCCGCGGCCGATGCCGGCGCCGCGTGCGTCGCACCGACGCTCGATGTCGGGATCGGCAACAGCGGCACGATCAGCAGCGCGACGATGTTGATGATCTTGATCAGCGGGTTGACGGCCGGGCCGGCAGTGTCCTTGTACGGGTCGCCGACGGTGTCGCCGGTGACCGCGGCCTTGTGCGCTTCGCTGCCCTTGCCGCCGTGGTGGCCGTCCTCGATGTACTTCTTGGCGTTGTCCCACGCGCCGCCGCCGGTGCACATCGAGATCGCGACGAAGAGGCCGGTGACGATCGTTCCCATCAGCAGGCCGCCGAGCGCCGCCGGGCCGAGGATCAGGCCGACGAGGATCGGCACGACGACCGGCAGCAGCGACGGCACGACCATCTCCTTGATCGCCGCGGTCGTCAGCATGTCGACCGCGCGGCCGTACTCGGGCTTGCCGGTGCCTTCCATGATTCCCTTGATGTCGCGGAACTGGCGGCGCACCTCGACGACGACTGCGCCGGCGGCGCGGCCGACCGCTTCCATCGCCATCGCACCGAAGAGATACGGGATCAGGCCGCCGATGAAAAGGCCGATGATCACCATGTGGTCGGAGAGATCGAACGAGAGATGCATGCCGCGCGACTCGAGCGCGTGCGTGTAGTCGGCGAAGAGGACGAGCGCGGCGAGGCCGGCCGAGCCGATCGCGTAGCCCTTGGTCACTGCCTTCGTGGTGTTGCCGACCGCGTCGAGCGGGTCGGTGATGTCGCGCACGCTCTCGGGCAGGTCCGACATCTCGGCGATGCCGCCGGCGTTGTCGGTGATCGGGCCGTAGGCGTCGAGCGCGACGATGATGCCGGCCATCGACAGCATCGACGTCGCCGCGATCGCGATGCCGTAGAGGCCGCCGAGCCAGAATGAGACGAAGATCGCGACGCAGACGCAGAGCACCGGCCACGAGGTCGACTTCATCGAGACGCCGAGGCCGGCGATGATGTTGGTGCCGTGGCCGGTCGTCGACGCCTGGGCGACGTGCTGGACCGGCTTGTAGTCGGTGCCGGTGTAGTACTCGGTGATCCAGACCAGCGCCGCGGTGAGCAGCAGGCCGACCAGGCACGCGCCCCAGAGGCGCAGTTGCGTGTTTGCGCCGAGCGCGTCGGCCGGCACGATCGCGCTGGTCACGAACCAGAAGGCGATCAGCGAGAGGACGCCGGCGACGATCAGGCCGCGGTAGAGCGCCGGCATGACGTTCTTCATCCCCGGCGACGCCTTGACGAAGCTGCAGCCGATGATCGACGCGATGATCGAAACGCCGCCGAGGAGCAGCGGGTAGATCACCGCCGCGAGCGCCGTCGCCGGAGTCGCCGCGAAGAGCAGTCCGCCGAGCGCCATCGTCGCGATCAGCGTCACGGCGTAGGTCTCGAACAGGTCGGCGGCCATGCCGGCGCAGTCGCCGACGTTGTCGCCGACGTTGTCGGCGATCACCGCCGGGTTGCGCGGATCGTCTTCCGGGATTCCGGCCTCGACCTTGCCGACGAGGTCGGCGCCGACGTCGGCGCCCTTGGTGAAGATGCCGCCGCCCAGACGCGCGAAGATCGAGATCAGCGACGCGCCGAACGCGAGGCCGAGCAGCGGCTTCAGCGTCGCCGAATCGACCTTGTTGCCGCCGCTCAGGTACCAGAAGAAGGCGCTGACGCCGATCAGGCCGAGGCCGACGACGAGGAGACCGGTGATCGCGCCTCCCTTGAACGCGACGTTGAGCGCCGGGCCGATGCCCTGGGTCGCCGCCTGCGCGGTGCGCACGTTGGCGCGCACCGAGACGTTCATGCCGATGAAGCCGCACGCGCCCGAGAGGAACGCGCCGATGACGAAGCCGACCGCGGTCGTGCGGTCGAGGAAGACGAAGATCAGGATCGCGAGCACGACGCCGACCATCCCGATCGTCGTGTACTGGCGCTTCAGATACGCCGCCGCGCCCTGCTGGATCGCCGCGGCGATCTCCTGCATGCGCGCGTTGCCCGCGCTCTGGGCGAGGATCCAGCTGCGCTGAACGAAGCCGTAGATGACCGCGGCGAGGCCGCAGGCGAGTGCGATGTAGAGCGCCGTCGTGGTGGAGATCAAGACAGTTCCTTCCTCGTTCGTGTCGTTGAATTCGCTTCGGGCCCTTGGCGACCCGTCGCCCGGCCGTGACGTCGTGCACGGGCTCGGGCAAAGCTGCGAATGTTAAGGGATGCCGGTGACGCCCCGACCCGGCTCCGGTCGGTCGTGCCTAGGGACCGCCCGGCGCAGGCTTACCATCTGCCTTCCGCCTCCGCCCGCGCCTCATGAGCCTGCACAACGTCACCCCCGGCCCGCTCGCCCCCGACGAGTTCAACGTGATCATCGAGATCCCGATGAACGCCGATCCGATCAAGTACGAGGTCGACAAGGAAACCGGGGCCATGTTCGTCGACCGCTTCATGAGCACGGCGATGCACTACCCGTGCAACTACGGCTACATCCCGCAGACGCTGTCGGCCGACGGCGATCCGGTCGACGTCCTCGTCATCACGCCATTTGCGCTGACGGCGAGCGTGGTCGTCACCTGCCGGCCGATCGGCGTGCTCAAGATGGAGGACGAGGCCGGCGGCGACGCCAAGCTGCTCGCGGTGCCGATCGACAAGATCCTCGGCATCTACCGCCACTGGCAGAAGCCTGCCGACATGAACGAGCTGCGGCTGCGCCAGATCCAGCACTTCTTCGAGCACTACAAGGACCTCGAGCCCAGCAAGTGGGTCAAGGTGAGCGGCTGGGAAGGGCCCGACGCGGCGCGTGCCGAGATCCGCAACGGCATCGCGGCGTACCTCGCGACCAAGACCGAGCGGCCGTCGTAGCCGCGTCGACGCTCAGTCGCCTCCGGCGGCGTCCTTGAACGGCCGGCGCTCGTTCAGCTCGTCGAGGTAGCTTTCGACGCCCGCACCTTCGCGGGCGAGAAAGTCGTCGACTGCGCGCGCGAACTGGGGATGCGCCAGCCAGTGCGCCGACCACGTCTGCACCGGCAGGAGGCCGCGCGCCATCTTGTGCTCGCCCTGTGCGCCGCCTTCGAAGCGCAGGTAGCCGTTGGCGATGCACCAGGCGAGCGGCTGGTAGTAGCAGGCGTCGAAGTGCAGGCAGCTGACGTGCTCGATCGCGCCCCAGTAGCGGCCGAACGCGGCCTTGCGCTCGGGGTCGATCGCGATCAGCGATGTCGCGATCGGCCGCTCGCCGCGCCGGGCGACGAAGAGCAGCCAGTTCTCGCCCATCGTCGCCGCCGTGCGGGCGAAGAAGTCGCGCGTCAGGTACGGCGTCGAGTGGTGGGCGCGATAGGTGAGCGTGTAGCAGCGGTAGAAGAAGTCCCAGTCGGCGGCGTCGATCGCGTCGCCGGTCGCGGCGCTGAATGCGATGCCGGCAGCGGCGACGCGGCGCTGCTCCTGCTGGATCTTCTTGCGCTTGTCGCGCTGCAGGCTGGCGAGGAAGCCGGCGAAGTCGGCGTACGGCGCGTCGGCGCGGTTGGTCCAATGGAACTGCACCGTCGTCCGCAGCGACCAGCCGGCGTCGCGCGCCGCGGTGCGGTCGGCGTCGTCGAGAAAGAGCAGGTGCGCCGACGACAGCCCCGCCGATCGCGCCAGCTGCTCGATCGCGCGCAGCAGGACGAGACGGTGCTCGGGCGAGCGTGCGAGCAGGCGCGGGCCGCTCACCGGGGTGAACGGGACCGCATCGAGCAACTTCGGGTAGTAGTCGAGGCCGTGTCGACGGTACGCGTCCGCCCACGCCCAGTCGAAGACGTATTCGCCGTACGAGTGGTCCTTCAGGTAAAGCGGGCAGGCGGCGACGAGGTCGCCGTCGTCCTCGACGAGAAGGAAGTGCGGTGCCCAGCCGGTGCGCTCGACTGCGCTCTTCGAGGCATGCAGCGCCCGCAGGTACGCCATCGTCATGAACGGGGTCGCCGACGGCTGCGCGGCGACGAGCGCGTCCCAGGCCGCGGCGTCGATCTCGGCCGGATCGCGGCAGACGCGGACGACGTGCTCTTCGTCGCCGGCTCGGCGGCGCTTGCGCGGTGTCGCGTGCTCGCTCATCGGCGGGCGATCCTACGTCGAAGGCGGTGCCGCTGCTGCGCGCCGCGGCTGGGTCGATCGCCTACACTCGACTGCATTCGTGTCCGCGCGGAGCCGGTCCAATGAAGCAGATCACCGCCATCGTCAAGCCGTTCAAGCTCGAGGAGGTGCGCGAGGCGCTGGCCGACATCGGCGTGTCGGGCCTCACCGTCACCGAGGTCAAGGGCTTCGGCCGGCAGAAGGGCCACACCGAGCTCTACCGCGGCGCCGAATACGTCGTCGACTTCCTGCCCAAGGTGAAGATCGAGGTCGTCGTCAAGGACGGCGACTCCGAACGCTGCATCGACGCGATCGTCAAGGCGGCGAAGACCGGCAAGATCGGCGACGGCAAGATCTTCGTGACGACCGTCGACCACGTCGTTCGCATCCGCACCGGCGAGCTCAACGAGGACGCGGTCTGAGTTCGCGCGGCGCGGCGACGACGAGCCGCGTGCCGCACAGCCGGTCGTGCCAGAACTGGCGGCCGGGTGCGAGGAGCGCGAAGAGCGGATAGATCGCGAACCAGGCGAGCACGGCGAGCACGCTCTGCAGCGGCGGCCAGTGCAGCACCGATGCGATCGTGGTCGGCACACCGAGCCAGGCGATGCAGCACGCCGCGAAGCGAAGCAGCGCGCGGCCTTGGGACACCCGGCCGCCGTCGGCGGTGACCAGCCGGATCCGCCAGGTCTGCATCGCGAGCGTCTGGCCGCGGGTCGACCACAGGCCGACGAAGTAGATCGCATCGAGGACGAGGGCATAGATCCGGAGCGCAGTCTCGCTCTGCAGCGCGTGGTGCTGCCCGGTCTGGGCGACGAAGATCGCGCCGAGCACCCCGGGGACGAGCGCGATGCCGAACAGCAGCATCGCTTCGTAGCAGAAGCACGCCATGCGACGCGTCAGCGATGGCGTCTCCGCGGCCGGCGCAGCGCCGGCGTCGCCGCCGCTGGCGGTCACCGCATCGCGGACGATGCCGGCTTCGTTGCCGGCGGCGCCGGCGTCCGCACCGGCGCGACTGGCAGCGCCTGGGTGGCCGCGCCCGATGCAACGGCGGCGGCCTGCGGGCCGCGCTTGGGCAAGAGCGTCGAGCGGTGAACGAACTCAGGAGTCGCGGCGATCTTGGGCATGCCGCTCTGCTGGTGCGCCGGCGGCGTCGGCTGTCGGGTGATCAGCGTCGTCGTCGCTCCCGGCGCCACCTGGACGAGCGTCGGCGCGACCGGCTTCGGTGCCTGCGCGAGCGCCGGGTTCGGGACGAGATTGGATTTGGCTTCCTTGCTGTCGCGGTTCGCCGGCTTGCCGGCACGGGCGGCCGCGTCCGCGGAGCCGGTCGACGATGCGGCACGCGCGGCGCGCGCAGCGAACCGTTCGCGTTCCTCGGGTGGCAGCGCTTGGTACTCGTGCCAGCGCGCGCTGCGATCGGTCGCCGGCACCTGGCGCGCCTCTTCGAAGCGCAGCCGCGCCTGGCCGCGCTCGGTCGGGGTCAGCTTGGCCCACTCCGACATCCGCTCCTGGATCCGGGCGCGCTCGTCGGGCGGCAGCGAGTGGTACCGCGCGGCGAGCGCGAGCCACTTTTGCTTCCGCGTTGCTTCGATCGATGGCCAGTCGCGCTCGAGCGGCTTGAGCGCCTCGCGCTGCGCCGGCGTCAGGCTCTGCCAGCGGACGCCTTCCTCGCGCACCGGCGCCGGCGCGCTCGGCGGACGCGCGCCATCGGCGGCAACGCCGTGATCCGGGGCCGCCAGCACGGCGGCCACGGCGAGCGGAAGCAGGGCACGCCACGCCGCGGCGAGGGGCAGGGCGAGGGCGGGGCTCGGCTCGCGCTGCATCGCGGCTGGGCTCATTCGCTGGGAGGCGCCTTCAGGAACTCCGCGAATCCGGGATCGCGATAGGCATTGATCGGCAGATCGTCGCCGAGGAGGGCCTCGTCGATTTCGGCGGCCACCGAGATCTGCGTCCGCGTCTGCCAGTTCTGGATCATGACGAGGCCGGCGACGAGGGCGACGAGCGGCAGCACCGAGGCGAAGCGCAGCCACCAGGGCGACTTGCCGAGGCCGGCGATCGCGGCCCCCGAGGCGGTGACGCCGACCGCCTCGCCGCGCGAATGCCGCGCGAGCTCGAGCGCCTTCTCGCGGCCGAAGCGAAGCCGCTCGGCGACGTCGGGCGCCAGCCGGTCGGCGCTTTCGCTCAGGCATGCTGCGACCGCGCGCGCAAAGCGCGCTTCCGACGCCGCGCGGGCGGCGTCGCGGTAGGTGCGGTCGTCCAGCTTCATGACGTGATTCCCTTCGCCTTCAGAGCCTTCGCCAGGGCATGCACTGCCCGCGAGCAGTGCGTCTTGACGCTTCCTTCGGAGCAGCCCATCGAGGCGGCGGTCTCGGCGACATCGAGTTCCTCCCAGTAACGCAGCAGAAACGCCTCGCGTTGACGCGCCGGCAGGAGCGCCACCTCGGCCTCGATGGTTTGCAAGATCTGCGCCCGCGAGACCGATTCGGCGGCGCTCTCCGATTGCAGGGGGCCGCCGAGCGCCTCGAGGGTTTCGAGGATATCGAACTCGCTGTCGTCGCCGGAGCCCTCGTACTCCGAGAAATTCCGCACGACCTGGTTCTTCACCTTCTGGCGGCGGAACCAGTCCATCGTCGCGTTGGAGAGGATTCGCTGGAACAGCAGCGGCAGCTCGGCGGGCGGCCGGTCGGCGTACTTCTCGGCGAGGCGGATCATCGTGTCCTGGACGATGTCCAGCGCGGCGTCTTCGTCTCGGACGGCGTACACGGCGCGCTTCCAGGCACGCTTCTCGACGCTCTTCAGGAAGTCGGAGAGTTCTTTTTCGGTCGCCAAACGACGGGCCTGCGGCAGCAGCTCGGGCGGGCCGGATTATCTCTCGCGCCTTTCTCGGCGCTTTCTGCGTCCGAAAGACGCGCGTTGCGATGCAATAATTCGCAGTTGCACGACAGTTTCGATCGCCGGGGCTTCCCGAAGCGCGGTTTCCCCAGGCGTCGCTAGAGCACCGCACCCGCCTCACGAGGGCGAGGAAAGGTGCACCGATGGTTTTTCGTCAGAGAAATTCGCAGAGGTGAAGTTCATGGATACGTCAGCGACCTCGCTGAAGCGCGCGCCGTCACCGGTGCCGCCTCCCGCCCCCGCCGAGCCGAACGGCTCCGAAATCCTGGTCCGATGCCTGCAGGCGGAAAACGTCCGCTACCTCTGGGGTTACCCCGGCGGCGCGGTCCTCTACATCTACGACGCGCTCTACAAGCAGGACTCGATCCAGCACGTCCTCGTCCGCCACGAGCAGGCCGCAGTTCACGCCGCCGACGGCTACGCGCGCGCCACCGGCGAGGTCGGCGTCGCCCTCGTCACGTCGGGCCCCGGGGTCACCAACGCGGTGACGGGAATCGCGACGGCGTACATGGACTCGATTCCGATGGTGATCGTCACCGGCCAGGTGCCGACGCCGGCGATCGGCCTCGACGCCTTCCAGGAGTGCGACACCGTCGGCATCACGCGTCCGGTCGTCAAGCACAACTTCCTCGTCAAGGACGTCCGCGACCTGGCGGCGACGCTCAAGAAGGCGTTCCACATCGCGCGCACCGGGCGGCCCGGGCCGGTCGTCGTCGACATCCCGAAGGACGTGTCGATGGCGCGCACGCCCTACCACTATCCGGCGAGCGTCGAGATGCGCTCATACAACCCGGTCAGGAAAGGCCACGGCGGACAGATCCGCAAGGCCGCGCAGCTGCTGCTTGCCGCCAAGCGCCCGTACATCTACACCGGCGGCGGCGTCGTCATCGGCAACGCGTCGGCCGAGCTGCGCGCGCTCGTCGATCTGCTCGGCTTTCCGTGCACGAACACGCTGATGGGGCTCGGTGCCTACCCGGCGAGCGACCCGAAGTTCCTCGGCATGCTCGGCATGCACGGCACCTACGAGGCGAACATGACGATGCAGCACTGCGACGTGCTGCTCGCCGTCGGCGCGCGCTTCGACGACCGCGTCATCGGCAACCCGAAGCACTTCGCGTCGGTCGAGCGCAAGATCATCCACATCGACATCGACCCGTCGTCGATCTCGAAACGCGTCAAGGTCGACATCCCGATCGTCGGCGACGTCAAGGACGTGCTGCAGGAGCTGACCGCGCAGATCCGCGAGGCGGCGTCGAAGCCCGACGTCAAGGCGCTGTCGCCGTGGTGGGCGCAGATCAACGAGTGGCGCAAGCGCGAGTGCCTCACCTACGCGAAGAGCGCCGACGTCATCAAGCCGCAGCAGGTGATCGAGAAGCTCTGGGAGCTGACGAAGGACCGCGACACGTACATCACGTCCGACGTCGGCCAGCACCAGATGTGGGCGGCGCAGTACTACCACTTCGAGCAGCCGCGGCGCTGGATCAACTCGGGCGGCCTCGGCACGATGGGCGTCGGCCTGCCGTACGCGATGGGGATCAAGCTCGCCAAGCCGAATGCGGAGGTCGTCTGCGTCACCGGCGAAGGCTCGATCCAGATGTGCATCCAGGAGCTCTCGACCTGCCTGCAGTACAAGACGGCGGTCAAGATCGTCTCGCTCAACAACCGCTACCTCGGCATGGTGCGGCAGTGGCAGGAGATCGACTACGGGCGGCGCTACTCGCACAGCTACATGGACGCGCTGCCCGACTTCGTCAAGCTCGCCGAAGCGTACGGCCACGTCGGCATCCGGATCGACAAGCCCGACGAGGTCGAGCCGGCGCTGCGCGAGATGCTGCGGCTGAAGGACCGCACCGTCTTCCTCGACGTCCGCACCGATCCCGGCGAGAACGTCTGGCCGATGGTGCAGGCCGGCAAGGGCATCACCGAGATGCTGCTCGGCTCGGAAGACCTCTGAGGAGACCACGATGAAACACATCATCGCCGTCCTCCTCGAGAACGAGCCGGGGGCGCTGTCGCGCGTCGTCGCCCTGTTCTCGGCCCGCGGCTACAACATCGAGACGCTCACGGTGGCGCCGACCGAGGATCCGTCGCTGTCGCGGATGACGATCGTCACGACCGGGTCGGATGACGTCATCGAGCAGATCACCAAGCACCTCAATCGCCTGATCGAGGTCGTCAAGGTCGTCGACCTCACCGAGGGCGCCTACACCGAGCGCGAGCTGATGCTGATCAAGGTGCGCGCCGTCGGCAAGGAGCGCGACGAGATGAAGCGGATGGCGGAGATCTTCCGCGGCCGCATCATCGACGTCACCGACAAGAGCTACACCGTCGAGCTGACCGGCGCCGCCGACAAGCTCGACGCCTTCCTGCAGGCGATCGACCGCGGTGCGATCCTCGAGACGGTGCGCACCGGCTCGAGCGGCATCGGCCGCGGCGAGCGGATCCTGCGCCTGTGAAGCACACGAACAGCGGAGAACACGAATGAAGGTCTATTACGACAAGGACGCCGATCTCAGCCTCGTCAAGGGCAAGAACGTCACGATCATCGGCTACGGCTCGCAGGGCCATGCCCACGCGCAGAACCTTTCCGACAGCGGCGTGAAGGTCACCGTCGGCCTGCGGAAGGGTGGCGCTTCGTGGATCAAGGCCGAGAAGGCCGGCCTCCAGGTCGCCGAAGTCGGCGCCGCGGTGAAAAACGCCGACATCGTGATGATGCTGCTCCCCGACGAGCAGATCGCCGCGGTCTACAAGAACGACGTCGAGCCCAACATCAAACAGGGCGCGTCGCTCGCGTTCGCGCACGGCTTCAACGTCCACTACGGCCAGGTCGTGCCGCGCGCCGACCTCGACGTCTGGATGGTCGCGCCGAAGGCGCCCGGCCACACCGTGCGCTCGACGTACGTCCAGGGCGGCGGCGTTCCGCACCTGATCGCCGTCCACGCCGACCAGTCGGGCAAGGCGCGCGATCTCGCGCTCAGCTACGCCGCGGCGAACGGCGGCGGCAAGGCCGGCGTCATCGAGACCAACTTCCGCGAGGAGACCGAGACCGATCTCTTCGGCGAGCAGGCGGTGCTCTGCGGCGGCACGGTCGAGCTGATCAAGGCCGGCTTCGACACCCTCGTCGAGGCCGGCTACGCGCCCGAGATGGCGTACTTCGAGTGCCTGCACGAGCTCAAGCTCATCGTCGACCTCATCTACGAGGGCGGGATCGCGAACATGAACTACTCGATCTCGAACAACGCCGAGTACGGCGAGTACGTGAGCGGTCCGAAGGTGATCGACGAGCACACCCGCGCGCGGATGAAGTCGATGCTGAAGGACATCCAGACCGGCGAGTACGCGAAGAGCTTCATCATCGAGAACCGCGCCGGAGCGCCGACGCTGATGAGCAAGCGCCGTCTCACCGCCGAACTGCCGATCGAGGTCGTCGGCGAGAAGCTGCGGGCCATGATGCCGTGGATCAAGAAGAACCGTCTGGTCGACCAGTCGCGCAACTGAGGCCGGTCTCGGTGACCGAGCCGCCGCTTGCCGTCGCCGCCGGCGACAGCGAGGCGGGCGAGCTCGAGCTGCCACCACGGCGGCGCAGGAAGGGCATCTACATCCTGCCCAACCTGTTCACGCTCGGCGCGCTGTTCGGCGGCTTCTACGCGGTCGTGATGGCGATGAACGGCAGGTTCGAGAACGCCGCCTATGGCGTCTTCGCGGCGATGGTGCTCGACAGCCTCGACGGCCGCGTCGCGCGGATGACGAACACGCAGAGCGTCTTCGGCGAGCACATGGACTCGCTCTCCGACATGGTCTCGTTCGGTGCCGCGCCGGCGCTGGTCGCCTACGAGTGGGCGCTCCGCGGCCTCGGCAAGGCCGGCTGGATCGCGGCGTTCGTCTACTGCTCGTGCGCGGCGCTCCGGCTCGCCCGCTTCAACACCAACGTCGGCGTCGTCGACAAGCGCTTCTTCCAGGGCTTGCCGAGCCCGGCGGCGGCGGCGCTCGTGATGGGCTTCATCTGGCTGATGGACAACGCCGGCTTCACCGGGATCGAGGAGGGCCCGTGGCTCGGCTGGGTGACGTTCGGCTTCACGCTCTACGCCGGGCTGACGATGGTCACCAACGTGCCGTTCTACAGCTTCAAGGACCTGAGCATGCGCCGCTCGGTCCCGTTCGTCGTCATCGTCGCGATCGCGCTCGGGATCGCGGCCATCAACATCCACGTCCCCGGGACGCTGTTCGGGCTCTTCGTCGCCTATGGCGTCTCGGGTTACGGCATGTACGCCTGGAAGAAGATGAAGGGCAAGCCCGTGAGCGTGATTGCAACATCGACCGACGAACCCGACGAGCAGGGGTTGCACCGCTGACGAGGCGTGCGCTATATTGACCCGATGACGTCGCGAATCGCTTCAGCGCTGCTCCTCCTTCTTCGACCATCAAGGGCTCGCTGACCGCTCGTACTCACGTCTCGTCAACGGCCCGCTTGCAAACGCAGCGGGCCGTTTTGTTTTTGCCCTCACGGGAAGACCGCCATGACCGACCGCCTGATCATCTTCGACACGACCTTGCGCGACGGCGAGCAATCGCCCGGCGCCTCGATGACCAAGGACGAAAAGCTCCGCATTGCCCGCCAGCTCGAGCGGCTCAAGGTCGACGTCATCGAGGCCGGCTTCGCGGCGTCGTCGAACGGCGACTTCGAAGCAGTGAAGGCGATCGCGCAGGCGATCCGCGCCTCGACGGTCTGCTCGCTCGCGCGCGCCAACGACCGCGACATCACGCGCGCCGCCGAGGCGCTCAAGGGCGGCGAGTCGACGCGCATCCACATCTTCCTGGCGACGAGCGATCTGCACATGGAGAAAAAGCTCCGCATGACGCGCGAGCAGGTCTTCGAGCAGGCGAGGCTGTCGACGCGGTTTGCGCGCAACCTCAGCGGCGACGTCGAGTTCTCGCCCGAGGACGGCTATCGCTCCGATCCGGAGTTCCTCCACCGCGTCCTCGAGGCCGTCATCGCCGAGGGCGCGACGACGATCAACATCCCCGATACGGTCGGCTACGCCGTCCCCGAGCTCTACGGTGAGTTCCTGGCCAACCTGCGTCGCAAGATCCCGAACTCCGACAAGGCGGTCTGGTCGGTGCATTGCCATAACGACCTCGGCATGGCGGTCGCCAACTCGCTCGCCGGCGTCAAGATCGGCGGCGCGCGGCAGATCGAGTGCACGATCAACGGCCTCGGCGAGCGTGCCGGCAACTGCTCG
>Ga0068861_100001835_pt1 | contig 13668 bp, 9 predicted proteins | sample KBSSwiS42_FD_66593 | JGI IMG/M metagenome (GOLD analysis project Ga0068861, IMG submission 66593) | Switchgrass rhizosphere microbial communities from Kellogg Biological Station, Michigan, USA - KBS Switchgrass S4-2 | ecosystem: Host-associated > Plants > Roots > Rhizosphere > Soil ...
TGATGCTCGGCTTTGCCTGGCAGCAAGGTCGCGTGCCGCTGTCGCACGCGGCGCTGATGCGCGCGATCGAGCTGAACGGCGTCCAGGTCGACAACAACAAGGCGGCGTTCGAATGGGGACGGCGCGCGGCGCACGACCCGCAGGGCGTGAAGGCGCTCGTCCGCACCGGCCAGGTCATCGAGCTCGTCAAGCGCGCGGGCAACGTCGACGACCTCATCGCGCGTCGGGTCGAGTTCCTGACCGCGTACCAGAACGCCGCCTACGCGGCGCGCTACAAGGCGTTCGTCGACAAGGTTCGCACGAAGGAATCCGAGCTCGTCTTCTCGCGCACCGCGACGCGACCGGACACGGCGCGGCCGAGCACGCGCCTGACCGAAGCGGTGGCGCGCTCGCTCTTCAAGCTGATGGCGTACAAGGACGAGTACGAGGTCGCGCGGCTGCACGCCGACCCGAAGTTCCTCGCCAAGATCGCCGGCCAGTTCGAGGGCGAGCTCGGCAAGGACTACAAGCTCGCGTACCACCTCGCGCCGCCGCTCCTGGCCAAGAAGAACGCGCGCGGCGAGCTGCAGAAGCAGCGCTTCGGGCCGTGGATGCTGACCGCGTTTCGCATCCTCGGGCGAATGAAGTTCCTGCGCGGGACGGCGCTCGACCCGTTCGGCAGAACCGAGGAGCGCCGCGTCGAGCGCGAGCTCGTCGACGAGTATCGGGCGTCGATCGAAGAGGTCCTGCGCGGCCTCGGGCCGGCGAACCTCGGCCTCGCGGTCGAGATCGCGCGCATCCCCGACGGCATCCGCGGCTATGGCCACGTCAAGGCACGCCACCTGACGGCGGTGCGGCCGAAGTGGGACGCCCTGATGGCCGACTGGCGCGCCGGGCCGCTCGCGCTGTCGGCGCAGGACGGCCGCTTCGGCGACCTCGGACCCGACACCCAGCCGCTCGACGACACGACGCTGCCGATGGCGGCGGACCAGCCGGCCCCGGGCCAGCGCTGACCCAGCGGCGGCGGCGTGCCGCCCGCGGCCCGAATGGCCGCGGCCCGTCCCGCGCCGTTGCACCCTGTTCCCGTGCCGCTGCGCTTCGTCGCAGTGCGGTCGCTTCGCGCTCCGCCACCGCCTAGAGTGCAGCCTCCACAGATTGCCCGTCCCGCCGAGCCGCCATGAACGCCCCGACCCCAGAGACGCCACCCGCGCCGCCGGCCCCGCCGGTGCCGCCTGCGGCGCAGCGGCCGGCACGCCATCCGATCACCGCGACGCTGATGAGCCTTTTTCACCAGTACGGCAACTGGCTCGTCTCGATCTCGTGGACGCGCTTCTTCCTGCTCTCGATCCTGCTGCTGATCCTGACCGCGGTCCTGCAGAGGCTGCCGCCCTTCAACTACACGATCGGCAGCGTCGGCCACGACATCCCCGAGATCGTCGTCCACCCGCCGCTGCCGCCGACGCCGCCGGCACCGCCGCGCAGCCCGAACGAGCGCGAGCCCGCAGTGCGGATCGAGAAGAAGAACTCGCAGGGACGCGACGTCGTCATCTCGATCGACCGCGAGGGCGTCCGCATCACGCCGCGCAGCGTGCCGGCGTCGGCGCCCGTAGCGGCGTCGGCGGCATCGGGAGCGACCTCGGCGGCGGCGCTGCCGCCGTCGATCCTCGACAGCAGCGTCGAGATCAAGCTGCCGCCCGGCGCCGACAGCGACGAGGTGCGGCAAGCGGTCGAAGAGGCGCGCGCCGCCGTCGTCGAGGCGATCCGCGAATCGCAGGAGAAGACCGACGAGGCGGCGAAGGAGGCTGCCGACGCTGCGCACGAAGCCGCGATGGAGCGCGCCGGCGAGGACGTCGCGCGCAGCTTCCGCCGCATCCGCGAGCGCAAGTTCGGCGACTTCCTGTCGCAGCTCGCATGGCTCGTCATCATCGCGTCGGCGATCCTGAAGATCACCTACAAGGGCCAGAAGCTCGCCGAGGTCAAGGCCGCGGCCGCAACCGAGACCGCCGAGTCCGAGCAGCTCAAGCGCCAGGTCGTCGAGGCTCGCATGGCGGCGATGCAGGCGCAGGTCGAGCCCCACTTCCTCTTCAACACGCTGGCGTCGATCGACCACCTGATCGAGACCGATCCGCCGCGCGCGAGCCAGATGCAGCGCAACCTCATCGCGCTGCTGCGCGCTTCGATGCCATCGATGCGCGAGTCGAATCCGGCGGCGCAGACGCTCGGCCGCGAGATCGCGGTGATCCGGCCGTACCTCGAGATCCTCAAAGTGCGGATGGAAGACCGGCTGCAGGCGAGCGTCGACGTCCCGAACGGGCTGCTCTCGGCCGAGTTCCCGCCGATGATGATCCAGTCGCTGGTCGAGAACGCGATCAAGCACGGCCTCGAGCCGAAGGCCGAGGGCGGAACGCTGCGCGTCGCCGCCGAGATCGTCGACGGCCGCCTCGCGGTGAGCGTCGCCGACACCGGCCTCGGCTTCGGCCTCGCCGACACCGCGGGAACCGGCGTCGGGCTCGCCAACATCCGCGAGCGGCTGAAGCTGCTCTACGGCGACCGCGCCTCGGTGGTCGTCGCCGACAATGAGCCGAGCGGCACCGTCGTCACGTTGACGGTCCCCTACCAGGCGCAGGTGCGCGAAGGAGCGAAGGCATGAAACGCGTGTGGTCGATCCTCGGGTGGATGTCGCTCGTGCTCGTCATCGTCGTCGCCGCGATCGTCGCGGCGCTCTGGCTCGCGCTGCCGCTGGTGAGCACGACGATCTCGATCGACGGCGAGAGTTTCTCGCTCGCGAACCTGAGCGGCGGCGAGCTGGCCCTCGCATTCGTCGCGGCCGTCCTCGCGTCGCTCGCGGCGCTCGCCGTCGGCGCGCTCGCCACCGCGCTCGGGCTCGCCGCGGGCGCGCTGGGGATCGGCATCGGCCTCCTCGCGACGGTCGCCGTCCTGGCGCTCTTGGCATCGCCGTTCCTCGTCGTCGGCTGGCTCGTCTGGCGGGCCGCGCGTCGACCGCGCGCGCTGCCGCCGACCGCGACGGCATGACGACCGCGCTCCTCGCCGACGACGAGCGGCTGTTGCGCGAGCAGCTGCGCGCTCGGCTCGCCGAGGTCTGGCCCGAGCTCGAGATCGTTGCCGAGGCGAAGAACGGCGCCGAGGCGGTCGCGCTCACCGAGGAGCACCACCCTGACATCGTCTTCCTCGACATCCGCATGCCCGGGATGACGGGGATCGAGGCGGCGCGCGCGATCGCGCAGCTGCCGACCGACGAGGGATCAGAGGCGGCAACAAACGGCCGAGCGCCGTGGCATGGTCCCGAGATCGTCTTCATCACCGCCTACGACCAGTATGCGATCGAGGCGTTCGAACAAGGTGTCGTCGACTACGTGCTCAAGCCCGCCGAGCGCGAGCGGCTGCAGGTCACGGTCGAGCGACTGAAGAAGCGGATCGCCGAGCGCGGCGCCGACGACGCACCCGACGCCAGCGGCATGCAGCAACTGCTGCAGAAGCTCACCGCGAAGATGCACCCGAACGCGCCGGCGAAGCTGCACTGGATCCAGGCGACGGTCGGCGCGAGCATCCAGATGATCCCGGTCGAGGACGTGCTCTTCTTCATCTCCGACGAAAAGTACACGCGCGTGCAGACCGCGACGATCGAAGCACTCATCCGCAAGCCCATCAAGGAGCTCGTCGAGGAGCTCGACGCCGACATGTTCTGGCAGATCCACCGCTCGACGCTCGTCAACACGCGCGCCATCGCCGGCGTCACCCGCGACCTGCGCGGCCGCCAGCTGGTCGCGGTGCGCGGGCATCCGGAGAAGCTCGAGGTAAGCAGGAGCTACGCGGGGCTGTTCAAGGGAATGTAGCGGCCGACGATCGGTTCGTCCGCCCTGAGGAACTACCGCTCGTCGGCTCCCCAACAAGCGTGTAGCGCGAACCCGTTCTGATCTACCGATCAGGAGCAGACTGCGCGCTGAACTTGCGGTGCGTGCTATGAAGCGCCTTTCCTCGTTTTTCGCCTCCGAGGCAACCAACGACCTGGTGCTCGAACGCGACTTTCGTCGGCTGTACCAGGAGCCGAGTGTTCGCCACATGAGGTTCGCGTTCCTGTTTGGCCTGATCGGTTTCGGCGCGTTCTTTCTGATGGAATATGCATTCCGGACGATGCCGGCGTATAGCGGCACTCCAATCGTTCGCAGCGCGATCATCTTGCTGTTCGCCGCGGGCCTCGCCCTCACCTATTGGAAGAGCGATTTCGTCGCCCGGCACTACACACCGATCATCAACTTCTTTAGCGTCGTCGGTGTGCTTGGCGCAGCACTGCTTCCGATTGCGGTCCATCTCCACCGATCGAGTGCCGATGTTTACTGGAGCGTGAACAGCTCATTGACGTCGGTCGTTATCGTGACGTATGGCTTCAACCGCCTGACGGCCCGCAACACCGCTGCCATCGTCGTCCCCGGCTGCCTCGTCGGCGTCTCTACTGTTCTTTTCCTTCCCTCTTTCGACGCATACGCCTTCGGACGCCTGCTCCTCAATATTGGCATCGTCAATCTCGTCGCCTTTTACTTTCGCGCCACGATCGAACTGCGCGAACGAGAGCTCTTTCTGGTCGCCCGCGACAACCTCTCGAAGAATGTCTATGCGAAGGAACTCGAGGTGGCTCGCGCGCAGGCAGAGGAAGGCAACGACATCAAGCTGCGCTTCCTGGCCAACATGAGCCATGAATTCAGAACGCCGATGAACGGAATTCTGCAGACGCTTGAGATCGTCTCTCGCACTGCAACCACCGAAACGCGCCACCTCATCCAACGGGCGAGCGATTCGGGGCGGGCGCTCCTGTCCACGCTGAACAGCATCCTCGAATACACCGCTTGGACCCAAAGACTCCTCGAGCCAGATCCCGCGCCGACCAGTCTCTCTAAAAGCATAAGTGAGATCGTTGAGCGACATCGCGCGGCAGCCAACGAGAAGGGACTGGGCCTCGTGCTGCGACTCGACTTGGCGCGCTCGGAGGACGTTGTCCTTGCAGACCAGCAGATGCTGGAACAGGCGCTGTCATGCCTACTCGACAACGCTGTCCGATTTACCGATGCCGGCAGTGTTCGCGTGAACGTCGAGCTGAAGCGTCGTCACACAGTCCCGTACCCAGGCGCCGAAGTCGAGATCTCGGTCGCCGATACCGGGATCGGAATTGCAAGCGAATTACACGAGGTAGTGTTCACGCCCTTTTACCAAGTTGACAGTGCCAGCACGCGCAGCGTCGGAGGGACCGGCCTCGGCCTTGCGATCGCACGCCGCCTCAGCGAGACGATGGGCGGATCGGTGTCACTCGCGAGCAGTCCTGGACGCGGAACGACGACACAGCTCCGCTTTCCGACCGAGATCCGGAGGCTCCGTGTGCACTCCCCCCGTGACCCTGCGGCCGTGTCCATCGCCCCAGGCGGGTCGGACGGCCTTCTTTGCGGGACGGTTCTGCTCGTAGAGGACAACGAGTTCAACGCGGCCCTGGTGATCGAGCTGCTGGTACGGATGGGCCTCGATGTCGCGCACGCTATCGACGGTGAGCAAGCGCATCGAATGGCTGACGCAACTCGGTTCGATGTCATCTTGATGGACTGCCAAATGCCGAAAGTCGACGGCTACGCGGCCACACGACGCATCCGAGAGAGCGAAGGGATGAATGGCAAAGCACGCGTTCCCATCGTCGCTCTGACGGCGAACGCGTTGTCCGGGGATCGCGAGAAGTGTCTGCGAGCGGGCATGGACGACTATCTTGCCAAGCCCTACACGGCGAATCAGCTCCACGGCAAGCTCTTGTCATGGCTGCCAACGACAGCCAAAGGCGATCTAGTTCGCTCGCTTGAAGGCGATCAGCACGAAGCAGATCCTCGGCTGCGCACGGTGGCAGATTGAATCGAGTTCGTAGCGCCCGCCTTTGTGTGCCCTATCCGGCCGTTCGACCGGAGGCAACATGCGCCCGCTCCGCCGCTGCAGCCCTGAGTGCCATCAGCTTCGCCCGTGGGTCGGCGGCCGCCTGCGTCTCGTGCATCTTCATCTCGGCGACGAAGCGGCTCGGAAGCGCGGGCTTCGACTGCCGGCCTCGCTTCCGGCGTCGCAACGTGCTGACCGCGAGCGTCGCGCGCGCGCGGGTGATGCCGACGTACATCAGCCGGCGCTCTTCCTCGAGGCGCGCCGCGGTCATCTGCTCAAGATCGTCTTCGGAAGCGAACGGCAGCAGCCCCTCGTTGACGCTCGCGAGAATCACATGCGGCCACTCGAGGCCCTTGGCGGCGTGCAGCGTCGAGAGCGTGACGACGTTCTGCTCGTCGCCGCGCTCGGCGAGGCTGACGATCACCGAGATCGTCTGCGCGACCGCGAGGACGCTCGTCGCCTCCTCTTCGTCGCCGGTCGCGGCGCTGCCGGCGCCGCCGCAGCGGCGCGCGATCCAGTCGACGAAGTCGAGCACGTTCGTCCAGCGTGCGTCGGCGAGCGCGGGCGAGTCCTCGCCGTCGCGCAGGTGCGCCTCGTAGCCGATCTCGTCGAGCCAGCCGAGCAGCATCGTCTTCGCGTCGGCAGCGCCGCGCGCGTCGCGGGCACGCTCCTGCAACGAATGGATGGTGCGGCCGAACTCGTGCAGCCCGGCGATCGTGCGCCGCGGCAGCGCGTCGGCGAGCGAGTCGGCGAAGAGCGCCGCGAACAGGCTCGACCTCCAGCGCTGCGCGAAGCCGCCGAGCGCTGCGAGCGTCTGGTGGCCGATGCCGCGCTTCGGGCTCGTCGCGGCGCGCAAGAACGCCGGGTCGTCGTCGTCGTTGACGAGCAGGCGCAGCCACGCGCAGAGATCGCGGATCTCGGCGCGCTCGAAGAAGCTCTGGCCGCCCGAGACCTTGTACGGAATGCCCGCCTTCTGGAACGCCTGCTCGAAGACGCGCGCCTGATGATTGGCGCGGTAGAGGATCGCGATGTCGCCGAAGTCGGCGCCGGCAGCGCGCAAGGACTCGATCCGCGCGACCGCGCGCTCGGCCTCGTGCACTTCGTCGTCGCACTCGACGAGCGCGACCGGCTCGCCTCGACCGAGTTCGCTCCAGAGTTTTTTCTCGAACAGCTTCGGGTTGTGGCCGATCACCGCGTTCGCGGCGGCGAGGATGCTGCCGGTCGAGCGGTAGTTCTGCTCGAGCGGGACCACCGTCAGCTTCGGATAGTCGACCGGCAGCCGGCGCAGGTTCTCGATCGTCGCGCCGCGCCAGCCGTAGATGCTCTGATCGTCGTCCCCGACCGCGGTGAACGCGCCGCGCGCGCCGGCCAGCAGCTTCATCAGCTCGTACTGCACGCCGTTGGTATCCTGGTATTCGTCGACGAGGAGATAGCGCAGCCGATCGCGCCAGGCGTCGCGAACGTCGTCGTGCTCGGCGAGCAGCCGCATCGGCAAGACGACGAGGTCGTCGAAGTCGGCGGCGCGATACGCCTGCAGCCGCTCCTCGTAGCGGCGCATGACGCGCGCCGCGACGAGCGCGTCCTCGGCGTTCTTGCCGTCGTGCGTTCCCGCGAGCACCTCGGCCTCGGCGGCGGCGCTCGCGAGGCCGCGGTTCTTCCACGCGCTGATCGCCCACTGCCAGCGTCGCGCGACCGCGTTGTCGGTCGTGCCGCCGGCGTCCTTGAGGACGCCGAGGACGTCGTCGCTGTCGAAGATGCTGAAGCTCCCCTGCAGGCCGAGCCGTTCGCCGTCCTGGCGCAGGATGCGCACCCCGAGCGCATGGAACGTGCTGACGGCCAGCTTGCCGGCGGCGCGGCCGCCGATGAGCGCGCGCGCACGCTCGCGCATCTCGGCCGCGGCCTTGTTGGTGAACGTGATCGCAGCGATCTGCTCGGGCGTGTACCCTGCCTCGAGCAGCCGCGCGATCTTGTGGACGATGACGCGCGTCTTCCCCGAGCCCGCGCCGGCGAGCACGAGGCACGGCCCGCCCAGGTGGTGGACGGCCGCGAGCTGCGCAGGGTTCAGGGTCGCCGGCGGCGACCGGTCACGGCTCAGGGCGGGTCTTCTTTCAGTTCGGTTCGCCGCAGAAGCAGTGCACGACCGCCGCGAAGGGCTTCCTATGCTCGACGATGTCGCTCACCCAGCCGAGGTCGCGCGTCGCGCTGCGCAGTGCTGCCGGCGACACGCCGAGCGCAGAGCGGACGCGCGCGTCGATCTCGGCGCCGACCGCCGCGGCGACTTGCGTGTTGACCATCGCCAGCAGCTGCGCGAACTTGCCCGGCTCGCGCTCGATGTAGACGACGCGTGGCTTGTCGCCGAGGTTGGCGCGCTTCGCAGCCGAGCGGATCGCGTCGCCGAACATGCCGATCGTGTCGACGAGGCCGCGCTCCTTCGCCTGCGTTCCGGTCCAGACGCGCCCCTGCGCGACGGCGTCGATCTTGTCGCGCGTCGTCTTGCGCGCCGCGGCGACCTTGGTCGTGAAGTCGACGTACGTGTGGTCGACGTACTTCTGCACCAGCTCGGCAAGACGCGGGTCGAGCGGCAGCCGCGGATCGTCGGCGTTGAACCGCCACGTGGTGCCGACGCCGGCCGGATGGATGCCGAGCTTGGCGAACGTCTTGTCGGCGCTCGGCAGCAGCGCGAAGACGCCGATCGAGCCGGTGATCGTCGCCGCGTCGGCGAAGATCTCGTCGGACGCAGTCGAGATCCAGTAGCCGCCCGAGGCCGCGACGTTGCCCATCGAGACGACGACGGGCTTGCCGGCAGCGCGCGTCACCTCGAGCTCGCGGCGGACGAGCTCGGAGCCGAGGACGCTGCCGCCGGGCGAATCGACGCGCAGGATGATCGCCTTGATGTCCTTGTTGTCGCGCGCCTTCCGGATCAGGTTCGCCGTCGAGAGGCCGCCGACCGTTCCCGCCGGCGCCTGACCGTCGACGATCTCGCCCTCGGCGACGACGACGCCGACGGCATCGCCGAGGAGCTTGGGCTTGACGTGCGCCAGGTAGTCGTCGAACGCGACCTGGCGAAACGTGTTCTCGTCGTCGTCCTTGGCGCCGCGCTCGATCATCAGCGCGCGCAGCTCGTCGCGCGTCTTCAGGCCGTCGACGAGCTTCTCAGTGAGCGCCATCTTCGCCGCGTCGCCGCCGGCGGCGGCGAGCCGCTGCGGTGCCTCGTCGATGCCGCGCGCGATCGCGCCGGGCGCGAGCTTTCGCGCCTTCTCGACGGCGTCGACGTACGTCTGCCAGAGCCCGCCGTAGAGCAGCTTGTCGGCCTCGATCGCCGCCTCGGACGGCTCGTTGGCGATGAACGGCTCGACCGCGCTCTTGAAGGTGCCGACGCGGATCGCGTTGACGGTGACGCCGAGCTTGTCGAGCGCGTCCTTGTAGTAGTTGTGCAGATTGCCGAAGCCGGCGATGTAGACCATGCCGAGCGGGTGCAGGTAGACCTCGTCGGCGTGCGCGGCGACGTAGTACTGGCGCTGGTCGTAGCCCGAGCCCCAGGCGACGACCTTCTTGCCGCTCGCCTTGAAGCGGTCGATCGCCGCGGCGACCTCGCGCAGGGTCGAAAAGCCGGTCGGCCGCAGCTCGTCGAGGACGATGACGAGGCTCGTGATCCGATCGTCGGTTGCGGCGGCCTCGAGGACCGCGAGGACGTCGCGCAGCTGCACCTTCTGCAGCGCTTCGCCGCGCACCTGATCGAGCGCGGTCGAGCGCAGCGTGCCCGTCTTCTGCTCGCCGATCGTGCCGTCGATGCGCAGCACGAGCGCGGTCTTCTCCGCGATCGGCGCCGGCCCGGTCTTGATGAGGGCGACGACGACGATCGCGAGGATCAGCAGGAACAGCACGTTGAGGACGACGCGACGGCTGACGTCGACGACGCGCCAGACACCGCGGAAGAACCGGCGCGTCGGGCCGGGAGAGGACGCTGACATGGGAGGGACGAGCGGAAGCGAAACGTGAAGCTTACGCGAGAGCGCGAAGCCCCCTGCCGGCGCCGCGCATGTCCCGGCGCCGGTCTTGCAATACTGCGCGCCCATGCAGGCGATCCTGGCGGTGACGGTCCCGTTCTTCGGCCTCGTCCTGCTCGGCTGGATCGCGGCGCGCCGGCACTGGCTGCCGGCGAGCGCGATCCCGGGGCTGAACGCCTACGTGCTCTTCTTCGCGCTGCCGTGCATGCTCTTTCGCTTCGGCTCGAGCCTGCCGCTCGCGCGCCTTGCCGATCCGGTGCAGCTCGCGGTGTACTTCGCCGCCGCGGTCGCGATCGTCGCGCTGACGATCGCGGTGACGCTCGAGCGGCCGGGACGAAGCGGGGTCGACCTCCGAGACGCCGCGCTCGGCGCGCTCGTCGCCGCCTTCCCGAACGCCGGCTTCATGGGCGTGCCGCTGCTCGTCGCGCTGCTCGGCGACGCCGCCGCCGGGCCGGTGATCGGGGCGATCGTCGTCGACCTCGTCTTCACCAGCACGGTCTGCCTCGCCCTCGCGCAGGCGCACACCCACCGCGGCGGCACCGAGGACCGCTCGCTGGTGCACGCGGCAGCGCTCTCGCTGCGCGGCGCGCTCACCAATCCGCTGCCGTGGGCGATCGCGGTCGGCGCCGCGTTCGCGGCTGCGAAGCTCGAGCTGCCCGGGCCGATCGCGCAGATCGTGCGCATGCTCGGCGATTCGGCGACTCCGGTCGCGCTCTTCACGATCGGCGCCGTGCTCTGGCGCGCCGGCGACCACGTCCACACGCGAACGCCGCTCGGCCGCACGCTGCCGGTCGCGCTGATCAAGCTCGTCGTCCATCCGGCGCTGGTGCTCGGCATCGGCAGCGCGGCGCGCGCGCTCGGCGTGCCGCTCTCGTGGTTCACGCTGACCGCGCTCACGCTCACCGCAGCGCTGCCGAGCGCGAGCAACGTCTCCGTGCTCGCCGAGCGCTATGGCGCCGACAACGGCCGGATCGCGCGGATCATCCTCGTCTCGACCGCGCTCGCCTTCGTCACTTTCTCGGCCGCGGCGTGGCTATTCGGCGTCGGCGCCGCCGAGGCGCGATGACCCCGCGGTCGCCATCCCCTACTTGACGTATTCTGTATACAGAGTACAGAATCCACCCATGCCCGCCCAGCTCGTCAGGCTCCAGCCCGCGCCCGATCTCGTCGACCAGGTCTACCGCGCGCTCCTCGCCGCGATCAGCGACGGCTCGCTCGCCCCGGGCGAGCGGATCACGCAGGAGGCGATCGCCGAGCGGCTCGCGGTCTCGCGCCAGCCGGTGCTGCAGGCGCTCCGGCTGCTGAAGAAGGACGGCGTCGTCCTCGACGCTCCCGGCCGAGGCCTCCTCGTCGCGCCGCTCGAGCCGGCATGGATCGCGCAGCTCTACCAGGTGCGCGGCGCGCTCGACGCGCTGGCCGCGCGGCTCGCCGCCGGTCGCCGCGCGACGATCGACCCCAAGCTCGTCGAGCAGGGTCGCAAGGCCGCGCGCGGCCGCGACCTGCAAGCGATGATCGAAGCCGACGTCGCCTTCCACCACGCGATCTACGCGGCCTCGGGCAACCCGCTCATCGAGAAGAGCGCCGAGCAGCACTGGATCCACCTGCGCCGCGTCATGGGCGCGTCGCTGCAGGACGCGCGCCGGCGCGACGCGATCTGGGACGAGCACGCCGCGATCGCGAAGGCGATCGCGCGCGGCGACGCCGATCGCGCGGCGCATCTCATCGAACACCACGGACGGCAGGCGAGCGAGAACCTGTCGGCCCGGCTCCCTTCCGCCCTCGCTCCATCCGCCTGAAAGGTCAGCCATGAAGCTCACCCCCGAACAGGTCGCGCAGTTCGACCGCGACGGCTATCTCTTCTTCCCCCGCCTTTTCAGCGCCGGGGAGATCCAGGTGCTCACCGACGAGGTGCCGAGCCTCTACGAGCGCCGCGAGGTCTACAACGTGCGCGAGAAGAACAGCGACGCCGTCCGCACCAACTTCGCCGCGCACATGTACAGCGCGCCGTTCGCGAGGCTCGCGCGCCACCCGCGGATGGTCGGCCCGGTGCAGAGCCTGCTCGGCGACAAGCTCTACATGCACCAGTTCAAGATCAACGGCAAGATGGCGTTCGCGGGCGACGTCTGGCAGTGGCACCAGGACTACGGCACCTGGCTCAACGACGACCAGATGCCCGACGCGCGCGCGATGAACATCGCGATCTTCCTCGACGACGTCACCGAGTTCAACGGCCCGCTGATGTTCATCCCGGGCAGCCACAAGAAGGGCGTCGTCGACGCGAAGCACGACACCATGACGACGAGCTATCCGCTCTGGACGGTCGACAACGAGCTGATCGCGGAGATGATCGAGAAGGCCGGAGGCAAGGGCCGCTTCGACGAGGACGGCCGCCACGTCGGCGGCGGCATCGTCTCGCCGCACGGCCCGGCCGGCTCGATGATCCTTTTCCACGGCTGCCTGCTGCACGCCTCGGGATCGAACCTGTCGCCGTTCAATCGCGTCAGCGTCTACCTGAGCCTGAACGCGGTCGACAACCACATTCGCCGCCACAAGCGCCCCGAGTACATCGCGCAGCGCGACTTCACGCCGATCGAGACGCTCCCCGATGACTGCCTGCTGAAGGACTATCCGGTCGAGCTGCCTTGGGAGAACGGCATGCCGGCGAGCGCGCTCGAGACGTCCCTGGAGGAGCTGAAGCTCGCTGCGTGAGCCGGACACCACCATGAGCCTTCACGCACAACTCCTGAAACGCCAGGCCGAGAACAGGCCGATCCGCGTCGGTCTCATCGGCGCCGGCAAGTTCGGCTCGATGTACCTGTCGCAGATTCCGCGCACCCCGGGCGTCCACCTCGTCGCGATCGCCGACCTCTCGCCCGCGGCCGCGCGCCGCAACCTCGCACGCGTCGGCTGGAGCGACGAGCGCACGCGGGCGACGAGCATCGCCGATGCGCTCGCGACCGGCGCGACGCACGTCGGCGACGACTGGAAGGCGCTGGTCGCGCATCCGGCGATCGACGTCGTCGTCGAGTGCACCGGCGCGCCGATCGCCGCGGTCGAGCACTGCCTCGCGGCGCTCGCGAGCGGCAAGCACGTCGTCAACGTCACCGTCGAGGCCGACGCCTTCTGCGGGCCGCTGCTCGCGCAGCGCGCCGCCGCCGCCGGCGTCGTCTACTCGCTCGCCTTCGGCGACCAGCCGGCGCTGATCTGCGACCTCGTCGACTGGGCGCGCACGTGCGGCTTTCCGGTCACCGCCGCCGGCCGCGGCCACAAGTGGCTGCCGCACTTCAGCGAATCGACGCCCGAGACGGTGTGGGGCAACTACGGCCTCACGCCCGAGCAGGCCGAGCGTGGCGGGCTGAACCCGAAGATGTTCAACAGCTTCCTCGACGGCAGCAAGCCCTCGATCGAATCGACCGCCGTCGCCAACGCGACCGGCCTCGCGGTGCCGAGCAACGGTCTTTCGTATCCGCCGGGGAGCGTCGACGAGATTCCGTCGCTCATGCGTCCGAAGAGCGAAGGCGGCGTGCTCGAGAAGAAGGGCATGGTCGAGGTGATCTCGTCGCTGCGCAGCGACGGCACGCCGATCCCGTACGACATCCGCATGGGCGTGTGGGTGACCGTCGAGGCCGAGACGGACTACATCCAACACTGCTTCGAGGAGTACAACGCGCAGACCGACCCGAGCGGCCGCTACTTCACGCTCTACAAGCGCTGGCACCTGATCGGCCTCGAGGTCGGCATGTCGGTCGCGAGCGTCGCG
>Ga0068861_100001836_pt1 | contig 13656 bp, 9 predicted proteins | sample KBSSwiS42_FD_66593 | JGI IMG/M metagenome (GOLD analysis project Ga0068861, IMG submission 66593) | Switchgrass rhizosphere microbial communities from Kellogg Biological Station, Michigan, USA - KBS Switchgrass S4-2 | ecosystem: Host-associated > Plants > Roots > Rhizosphere > Soil ...
ACCACCGTTCTGGGTGACCCAGCGGATGACGCTGTCCATCAGCTGCGGGTCGGCGCCGGCAAACTCGAAGATGCATTGCTTGCGGTCACCCACCCAGGTGGAGCGCTGCGTCAGCTGATGCAGGCGCAGAAAGAGCTCGAGCTGGATCGGGCTCGTGTCCTGAAATTCGTCGACCACGAGCAGCTTCAGGCGGCCTGCGAGCTCGCCAACGACCTCCGTTCGATCCAGGAGCCCGAGCGCGCGCTCCAGCATGTCGACGTAGTCCACGAGCCGCAGCCGGGTCTTCCAGCTCTGATAGCGCTCCAGGCCGAGCCGGGCGCACTCGAAGACGCCCTCGGTGAGCTCGCACAGCTCGCTCTGAAAGCGCGGGTGCGCTGCGAATTCCCCGGCGATCGCTGACACGGCCTCGACGAGCCCCTGCGACTTCTTGCCGGGCTTGCACGACGCGAGCGTCGCCCAGTCGTTCCAGGACGCGCGACCCTGGCTGAGCGCTCGGCGAATCGTGCGCACGTCGCCGAGCACGTCGCGGGTTGCCTTGGTGGGATCTGCGGAGCTCGCGAGGTCCGCCTCCGCACGCTCCAGCGCTGCTGCGAGCGCGGCGTCGAGGTCTCGCGCAGAGGCGGGAGGCAGAAGCTCCCTGATCCACTCGAGCGAGCGCGGGGCCATGGCCCGGAGCGCGTCGGGCGCGATACGGTTGGCACGCGCCAGGTCGATCATCTCGAACACGTGCCACAGCCAGTCGCTGCGACTGCGAGCATTATCCCACTTGACCTGCAGGTGCTTGCCCAGCGTTGATAGGCGAGCCTGCAGGACGGCAGGAATGGCCTGCTCCAGCAAGCGCCGAAACTCGCGGCCGCCATCGTCGGGCAGCACCCGGACGCCGGGCGGCAGACCCGCATCGATGGCAAAGTCTTCGAGCCAGGAGAGGCAGACCGAGTGCACGGTGCCGAGGCGCGCCAGGGGCAAGCGCAGCGCGTTTTCGCTGGCGCCGCTCCTGACCAGCTCTTGCCGGATGCGTGAGCGCAGCTCACTGGCGGCGCGCGTGGTGTAGGTCACGGCCACCAGGCTCTCCACGTCGATGCTGGGTTCGACGCGGCCCTGCTCGACGCAGCCTCGCAGCGCTGCAATGACGACACCCGTCAGGTGATGCGTCTTGCCGCTGCCCGCGCTGGCTCCGACGACGACGAGGCCCTCGGCGAGCCCGCGGGCGCGAAACAGCTCGTTCGCACTCACCATGGCTGCTCCCAGCTGCGCCCGCACACGCCGCCGAAGGAGCAGTACTTGCACGTACCCTCCACCGGCAGAGCCAGGTGCTCGGGCGTGCGCTCTGTCTCGACGCCGAGCACTTGCAAGAAGCCCGCGTCCGCCGTGGCCTGGACTCCTGCGACGGGCACACGCCCGCTGCCGATGGTGGTAGCGATGGTGCGCAGCGTGTTGTGAGCGCGCGTCCAGGTCTCGGACACGGCGGGGCCCTCGTGCGGCTGCCGGTGGAAGCGCCGAGCGGCGTCGGTTGCGATCAGACGCCGGCCCTTGAGCGAGAAATAGCCCGCAGCTGGCGGCTGCTCCGCGCCGGCCTGCTGCCTGCGGGCCTCGGCGTACACCGCCAGCTGAACCGCGTGCCCATGCTCGATCTTTTCAGCGTAGCTAGCGCTCCCGTACTTCAGGTCGAGCACCAGCTCCTCGCCACTCGCTGTCTGCAGCAGCATGTCGATGCTGCCGCGCAGCGGGCGGCCCTCGAGCTGGGCTTGCACGGGCACCTCCACCCCGATGATCTCCAAGCGCGCGTCGCGCAGCAGCGCCGACAGCACGACCGCGGCCTCCACCAGCTCCGCGCGTAGCTGGTTCCTTTCGTCACTCGCGCCGGAGGTCAACAGTACCGCGGCCTCGCCCTCGAGCAGCTCGTCGAACGTGCTCTGCGCGGCCTGGCGCACCGCACTGGCCTCGAGAGCGAGCTGCCCCCGCAGGTGCAGCTCCTCCACCAGACGGTGGCCGAGCTTGCCGGCGAGCAGGGGTCCACTCGGCAGCCCTGCACGGCTGGCCGTGCGCAGGCCCGCCTGATAGTCCAGCGTCCAGGCGAGCGGGCAGCCGAGCAGCTTCTCCAGGCTGCTCGCTGATTCTGCCTCGCGCGCTCGCAGCAGTGTCGGATCGATCTGCCACTGTTGCCGCCCCGCCGGCAGCGGCGTGAGCAAGGTCGCCTCCGTCGCTATCCGCTCGAGCCGCGCAGCGAGCCCTGTGCCCCGCGCCAGATCGTCGGTGCTGATCGTGAGCGCGGCCAGCGCCTGTTCGTCTTCGAGCACGCGTGCCACCAGTTCATCCAGGAGCGGATGCGGCTGGCAGCGTACGCTTGCCAGCTGTTCGGGGATCACCAGCACGAGCTGTTGCCGTGCCGCGTGTACGGCGCGTTGAAAGCCGACAAAGCGAGCGCGCAGCTTGGCCATCGGGTCCACCAGCACCAGCCCCGCGCGTCGCAAGACCTCGAGCTCGGCGCCGCGAAACGCCGGGCGAGGTGCTGCCGGTTCGCCCACGAAGCCCCACCACACGACCCGATCACGCGCCGCTAGCAGCCGCTCCGGCGAGTCCACGTGCTCGAGTCTGCCGGCCTCTTCCGGAGCGCTCGACCACTCCCCGCTCGAGGAGGTCGAGCTCTCCTCCGTCAGATCCTGCAACAGCTGCTCGATGGCGGGGCGATCGAGCTGCTCGCGAGGGTCGACCCGCAGCGCGTCGACGAAATCCGTCGCTTGCAGCGCGGCCGATAGCAGGCTGGGCTCTTCGCGCGCGAAAGCGCAACTGTTCAACCAGCCGAGCACGCGCTCGGCCAGCTCGAGCACGGCGGTGCGAGACGCCCCCGTCGGCAAGAGGCGCGGCGCCTCCAGCCACTCCAGCACGCGCGCCTGTTGCGGCTCGGAGAGCTCCCCCTTGGCCCGCGTCCAGAACGCATTGCCGAGACCCGGTCGCTCGCACAGCGCGGCCGCTAGCAAGCGCGCCGGACGACCCGCGAATGGACCCGACGGCAGCGTGAGCAGCTCCAGCACCCGGCGCGGGTCGCGCGGCAGGAACGCGACGGAGAGCGCCAAACGGAGCACCTGCAGCGCCGGCCGCCAGCGGCTCCGCTGCACCACGCCCTGACGGGCCAGGCCTTGTCGTGCCAGAGCGGCGTCGAGCGGTCCGGGATCGAACCCGCGCACGACGACGGTCGAGAGCGTCGGCTCCGCTGCGAGGAGCGCCGCCGTCGGCTCCGCGAGCAGGCAGGACGTCGCGGCTCGCAACAGCACGAGCGAGCCATCGCCGGCGGGCGGCCCCGCCGTACGCACCCGGTCGCCGAGCAGGGCGCGCTGAAAACGAGCCAGGTCGCTGTCGCCGGACGCTGCCGGCCACGACGGGCTCGTGTGGTTGAGCTGCGTGCCGAGCTGTTTCAGTCGCTCAAAAATGCGTAGCCAGCGCCCAGGCCAGAGCTCGGCGTTGTCGACCAGATCGAGCTCCGTGTACGGCGTCTGCGTGGCACACTGAAGCTCCGCCGCTACGGCTACCAGCCGATCGGAGCGCCCCGGGGGTAGCGCCAGGTCCTGCAGTGCTTCCAGCTGGGACAGCGTCGTCAGGCGTTCGGTGCCGGTGAGCGCAGCGCCGTCCCAACCGGCGTCGAGCAACTCGTCGCGCAGGCGCAAGAGCTGCTTGGCGGTTCCCGTTGGGTCCACGCCGTACGCTGCGGCGTAGTACGGAGGCTGCTGGCTATCGGCGAGGAGCCTTGCGAGTCGCTTCGACCATTGCTGCACGCGCAGGCCTGCCGAGACGGGCGTGCGCGGTAGGCCGAGGCGCAGCTCGAGATCGCTGAGGAAGCCTTGTTCGCTCCAGACGGGGCGCCCGAGGTGTCCGGTGACGCGCCCGGGCTCGTCCAGCGACGTGAGAGTGTTGCCGGAGAGGTTGAGACCGATGAGGGGATGCATGGCAGGTGTCGCCCTCTGCCAGAACGGCGGCGCCACCGACCGGCGCTCGAGGCAAGGGCTTTCCTGTAGGACCTGGCCCGACGAGCGCGCTCGTTCAGCGTACCGTTGTGGTCTCGAGGGCGTGGTTGCACCCGCCGAGCGTCAGCAATCGGCGCGCGTCAGTTCGGGGGCTCGGGTCGAAACAGGAGCTCGGCGCTGGGCGTCAGGGTCGGGACGAACAGGCTCGATTCGGCCGCCTCCCGGGTCGCGCGCCGCGGCAGAGCGTCGCTCGCTCGCTGTCTGGACACGGCGGTTACCCCGCTGGCTGCAACCCGGCGTGGGTTCCGCCGGCTACTCTGCGCCGATCTTTCGTCGCTCGACGCCACCGCCAAGCGGGCAGGGGCCAGGCTCTGCGCAGGGCTTGACTCGACGCGCGCAGCCAGGGAATGCCTGGGCGAGCGCTCTCGCTCGGCCGTGACAGCGCCCAGGGCCGTCGACAGCGCTACTTCCGTCGTGTACTTGGGCGCGGCTGGCCACATGAACCAGAGCGCCGCGGGCATGATGGCGACCATACCAACGGCAACCCAGCGCCAGCGCAGAGGTGGCGGGGCCGCTCGCGCTCCCGTGATGACCAGCGGCACGAGACTCTCGAGCAACCGCGGCGGCACACCCACATGCGTTGGGATCAAACTGCGCAAGGGCCGGATGGATACACCCGCCTCCACGAGGTACTCAGCGCCGACCAGGTGGCTCAGTGTCGTCAGTGTCTCGAAGTCGCCGAGGGCGCTTTGACTCAGCACCTCCCCGAGGCTGCAGGTTGGGTCGAATAGCCGCAGCAGAGACAGCTCCGCCTGACTCATCCGCTGCTGCGTCCCAGTCCCTCGCTCGGCAAGCCGGTAGCGACGCTGCACATCGCCCAGCTTCCGCCACAAAAGGACCGACTCATCTTTGCGCCGTGCAGCCTCGAGCAGCAGGCCATGCGTGGAGACGTAGATGGCTCGCACTCGCGGGCAGGAACGCAACTCGGCCACCACGCGCCCGTGCTCGAAGCCCAGGATGCGATATACTGCCGCCTCTGCGCTGACGCGCCCACTCTCGGCATCGACAATCGCGCCAGCGGAGCACCAGATCTGACTCTGCTGACCGTCGACGGTGATCGTCATCAGCGCGTCTTTTCCGGCGATCTGGATGGTTTGAATCAGGTCGGCGATCGACATGTCGGCGAGCGTGCCGCTGAACTCCGCGCTGACCAGCGCTTCCGAGGTAGCCCCCTGTTTGACCAGCGCTTGCTTCAGCTGCTCGTCGAAGGCGATCAGCGCGGAACGCCGGAACCGCCGCAAGCCTTCGTGAATGACCTCCGCGCTGAGCCCATACAGGTCCCATGCGCTCTGCACGTCGAGCTTGCCATCTACGATCTGGGCCAACAGCTCGTCGGTTCGAGCTTCCTCCCCATCCTCGTCGCCAGAGCCTTGCCGGGCGTCAAAGGTCATCGTCTTGTCGAGCCCCCACACGACTGACGGCGGCAGGCTGCCGGGCACAAGGGCTCCCGCAGCGAACCACCGCCCTGACCTGCAACTTAACGAGGGGTGCGTTTCTCGCGAGCTGCAAGGTCACGGCGGTGGCGCGTTCCGCAACAGAGGCCAGACCAGAATGCCGACGAAAAACGCCTCGGGCCCCGGGGAACCTACAGACTCGCCGTACCGTCGTCGTGAACTTTCCCAAGCTACGCACGGAACGCACGCTGAGCCGCTTGATGGAGCCGAGTGACGCACCCAAGGTGCTCGACTATTTCCAGGCTGCCGGAAAGCGCTACGACCCGGCGCCGCCAGATTGCCTGCTGACGCTCGATTACTGGCGCCGGCACGGCGAGCAACTGCTGAGGGAGCACACAGATGGCTCGGCGCTGAGCCTGTTCGTGTTCACGCCGGACGAATCGGAGATCGTGGGCACCGTGGCCTTGAGCCGGATCACACGCGGCGTCTGCTTCGATTGCAGCCTGAGTTACACGATTCGAGAGGCGCAGGAAGGCAGGGGCCTGATGAGCGAGGCAGTGCGCGCCACCATTCGCCACGCGTTCGACGACCTGAACCTGCATCGCATCGAAGCTGCCCATGCGCTCGACAACCATAGAAGTCAGAAGTTGCTCGAGCGCATGGGCTTCGAGCGCGTCGGCGTCATCCGAGGCTTTCTGCTCACGGATGGGCGCTGGCGGGACACCGTGCTGCACTCGCTCTTGAACCCGCTCTGGCGGCCGCGCTGAGTTCCGCACCGAGCCAGCTGCATCCGTACGGACGGAGGGGCCGGCATTCGGCCGCTGCCCCGCGCTCGCGCGCTGCTTGACAGCGCGGCGCCAGGCCGCCAATCAGGGAAGCGGCCCAATGCAGGAGTCTGACGATTCGATCGAACGGCGCGCGGCGACCGAGGCGGACGTACCCTTCTTGCTCGAGCTGCGCCGCCAGACCATGGCCGAGCATCTGCGGGCATCGGGGGTCGAGCAGTCCGATGCCGAGTCCGAGCAGCGCGTGCGCGCTCGCCTCGACTGCGCCGAGATCGTGCTCCGGCACGGGGCACCGATCGGGCTCTTCAAGGCCGTTCGAGACGGCAGCGACTGGACGCTGATGCAGATCCAGATCGCGCCGGGCCATCAGGGCCGCGGCATCGGTGCCGCGTTGATTCGAGCCTTGCTCCTCGAGGCGCAGCAGGCCGGCGCTGCGCTGCGGCTCAGCGTGCTGCGGGCCAACCTGCCCGCGCTCCGCCTGTATCAGCGACTCGGCTTTCGCTCGATCGGTGAAACGCCACATTCCTTCTACCTGCTGCGCGGGCGGCCGTCGGAGGCGCTGCCCAGGACGATCGTTGTGGGCGATCCGGCGAGCGCGCTCGACACACCCGCGCTGCTGGTCGATCTGCCGCTGATGGAGCGCAATATCGAGCGCATGCTGGGGCGGTTCCGGGGCACCGCTGTCCAGGTGCGCCCGCATCTGAAGACCGTCAAGAGCCCGTTGCTCGCGCGCCGCCTGCTCGAGGCGGGCGCGCGCGGTGTGTGCGTGGCCAAGCTGAGCGAAGCCGAGGTCATGCTGGCTGCCGGCATCGAAGACGTGCTCATCACCAGCGAGATCGCCGGCTCGGCCAAGCTCGCGCGGCTCGTGGCACTGCTCGAGCGCCATCACGAGCTCAAGCTGGTCGTGGACAGCGCGCAGGCAGCGGATGCGCTCGAGCGGGCGCTGTGCGCGGCCGAGTGCAGAGTAGACGTGCTCATCGATCTGGATGTGGGGCAGCGGCGGTGCGGCGTGCTACCCGGCGCGCCCGCACTCGCGCTGGCACGGCATCTGTCGCAGCTCTCCTGCTTGCACCTGGTGGGGATACAGGGCTACGAAGGGCACCTGCAGCAACTCGGCGATGTCGAGGCACAGGCGCGCGAGTGTGAACGCGCGATGCAACGCTTGACGGACACCGCTCGGGCACTGCGCGGCGCGGGCCACCGCATCGACATCGTGAGCACCGGCGGAACCGGTACTGCCGAGCTGTGTGCCCGGCACGACGGCGTGACCGAGGTGCAGCCGGGCTCCTTCGTGTTCCTCGACACCAGCTACCGCAGCATCGTCGGCGCTGCGTACGAGTGCGCGCTCAGCGTCCTGGCGACCGTGATCAGCCGACCGCGCGCGGGCGAAGCCGTCGTCGACGCCGGGCTCAAGTCGCTCTCGACCGACAGCGGGCCGGCAGCTCCGAAGCAGGCCGGCATGACGTACCGACCGGCAGGGGACGAACACGGCATCCTGAGCTGGCAACCGGCGTCAGGCACCGAGCTCCAGGTCGGCGACCGAGTGGAGCTCCTGCCGAGCCACATCGACACCACGATCAACTTGCACGACGTCTACTACGCCCAGCGCAACCAGGTGATCGAAGGCATCTGGCCGGTGCTGGCGCGCGGCAAAGTGCAGTGATCTGGTCAGGCTTCTGCCGGCCTCGTGCGTCTTTGCGCTGCAAAATCCTCCGGATGTCGCGCATTCCGTCGGGCTCTCGCCGTCGTGTCAGTAGCGGTTCGGACCGACGTTCGTGTCCGTGGGGGTGCTGGCAGCCGCCAGCTCGGGGCAGCCCACCTGCGTGGAGCTGATCACCACGTCATCGATCCAGATCGTGCGCTCGTCGTCCGTCGCGTACGACTCCCAGCCCAGGTCGATGCGCGAGAAGGTGGGCGCCTGCCAGGGGTATTCGGGCACGTCCTTGGCGTCGACGCCGGTGCAGCCGGCGCCCTTGCCGTCGATGTCGATGGCAGTCATCTCGCTGCCGTCGAGCCAGAACTTCATCTGGTTGTGCTGACCGTCGAAGTACCATTCGGCACAGGACCATTTACCGACTGGCACGACCTTGCCGTCGGCGTGCTGGTAGCAGTCGGTGTTGGGGCCGCGCTTGGGAGTGGCGTAGTAGTCGAGCGTGTCATAGTTCGCCATGAACTGGCTGCCCTCGAAGGTCGCGCCGTCCAGCACGGGCAACTGACCGCCGTAGCGGTAGGTGGCCGAGTAGTCCTGTCCGGGGATGGGACCCGTGGCATCGATGAAGGTCCAGTGCAGCGAGGTCTCCGGCACCGACTCCACGTAGAACATCATGCGCCCGTAGAACGCATTGCCCGGCACGGGGATGACCGGCGCGCTCGCCAGCCCGATCAGCGCGCGCTTGTAGGTAGCGCCGGTCATCGCCGTCGCCAGCGTCGTCGCCTTCACGGCTTGCGAGCCACGGAACCGGCGCATGCCATCCACGATCACGTTGCCGTTGGTCTGCACCACCGTCCACGGAGCGGCCGGTGGCTGGGCAACCGCCGCCTGCTCGAAGCCGTCACAGAACAGCGCCGTCTGACAGACGGTGGCGTCGTTGCCCGTGGTCGCGAACTGCACCGGCCCGTTGTCGGGCAGCATGCTCACCATCGTGACGTTCGTCTCGGTCGCCTGTGGCTCCTGCTTCGAGTCGGAGCAAGCGAGCGCCCAGCTGGCGAGCAGGCCCAAACCCAGACACAGCGTGGGACACGGGGTTTCAAAGCGAAAGGCCTTCGGATTCATGGCAACCTCCAAGAGTCGGGCTTGTCGCACGAGGCGGGTGCCGCACTCAATGCCATCGCCGCGTGCGCGCGCCTTGCGCGCGATTTTAGCGCACTTTTCTCGCGTCCCCACCAAAATCCTGGCCTGCTCGGCCAGCTCGTGGCACCCCTGAGCGAGGTATCGCCATGTGCCGGAACATCCGCCCCCTGTTCAACTTCGAGCCACCCGCCACCGATGAGGAGATCCGCGCTGCGGCCCTGCAGTTCGTGCGCAAGGTGAGCGGCTCGACCAAGCCCAGCAGCAAAAACCAGCCCGAGTTCGACGCTGCCGTCGAGAAGATCAGCCGCATCACTCGCAAGCTGGTCGACTCGCTGGAGACCGTGGCCCCACCCCGCAACCGCGAAGTGGAAGCCAGCAAGGCGCGCGCCCGCGCCCAGAAGCGCTACGCGACCGGCTGACCCCAGCACCTCGCGCCGACACCACCGAGCACCTCGCGCCGACACCGCCCCGGCGCGGTGAAACACCTGCTTCGGGTGGGCTCGGCCCCCCACGCCCTGGCACACGCGAGCTGCGGAGAGGCGGCCTCTCAGCCCGCCTTCGGCAGGAACAATCGCCCCACCGCGAGCTCGACTGCCTCAAACGGAGCAATGCGAGCCAGGGCGTCGTCGCCGTAAGTGCCTGCCAACACCCAGCGCTGATCCAAGAGCTCGAACGCCTCCAGCGTATGCGCGTCGACGTCGACGATCCAGTAGTGCCTGATGCCACTGCGAGCATACAGAGCTCGCTTCGTGATCTTGTCGTGAACGGCCGTGCTGGGCGAGAGCACCTCGCACACCCAGTCTGGGGGAACCAGGATCGGTCGCTGCTCCCCCGGATTGTGCAGGCGCTCGCGCCTCCAACCGGCAAGGTCCGGACGCACGATGTCGTGAGGGGCTAGCTGAATGTCGACCTCGACGAAGATCCACCATCCCCCTGGCCCGCCGTGCCCATCGTCGTCGTCGAACGGGCCTCCGACGAAGCTGCCCAACGCACGCTGCGCGCGGGAGTGCTTGGGCAGAGGTGCCGGAGAGGTGATCACCGTTCCACCGAGCACCTCCGCCCGCACGCCCTCGGGCAGGATGAGCAGATCCTCGTAGCCGGCAAGGCGGGGCGCAGGGTCCGACACGCGGCAAATTTAGCATTTGGACGCGAACCGGGCCAGCGCCTGCTCGAGCTGCGCGCGCGCGCTCTGGATCACGATCAAGTGTTCGGGCCACTCCGGGCTGCGCGCGGGCAACGGCCGGGCCGACGCGTCAGCGTGGCCGTTCGGGCGGGCCGTGCGCGCCACCAGCACGAGCAGCCGGCACTGTGCGGCGCGACCGGCGCGCTCGAGCAACTCTGCCGCGCGCTCGAGCGACTCCCCTGCGCGCTGCAGGCGCAGCGCCACGGGGCGGCCGCCGACTTGCGCCTGCAGGATGGCATCCATGCCGCGGTTGCGCTGCACCGGCACGAAATCCAGGTCTCCGAGCTGCTCGAGCAGCCGCGTGTCCGCCTCGCGGTACGCTTCCCTGCCCTTGTCCAGCAACAGCGACTCGGTCTTCATCGGTCGTTCGAGCCGCTGGCGCGCCAGCGCGAGCGCCTGTTCCGAGCTGTCGATGCCAATCGATCGCCGCCCGAGCAGCTCCGCGGCGACCAGCGTGGTGCCGCTGCCACAGCACGGATCGAGCACCAGGTCGCCCCGATCCGAAGCTAGCTCGAGGATGCGCTCCAGCAGCAGCACGGGCTTTTGCGTGGGGTAGCCGACGCGCTCCTTGGCCTTGGGATTCAGGTACGGAATGTCCCACACATCGCCCAGCGGCACCCCCTTCTTCGCCCCGGAGCTGAGCACGCGCCCAGCCCCGTCGCGCGCGTACACGGCCTTGCCGTGCGGGTCGCGGGTGCGCCGCTGCGTGATCTGGTCGACGTTGGTCGCCGGCGAATACTCCACGTACAGGGGGTGGAAGATGTAGCGCTCGCTCTTGGAGTAGTGGAAGATCGTCTGGTGCGCCGGCAGCAGCCCGCGCTGCGCGTTGGACCAGCGCCGGTACTGCCAGATGATCTCGGCGCGAAACTGGCCCGCGCCGAACACCTGATCGAGCAAGGCGCGTGCCAGGTGGCTCGCGCGGCGGTCGCAGTGAAAGAACAGCGAGCCGTCGGGCGCGAGCACGCGCCGCAGCTCCGACAGGCAGGTGTGCAAGAACGCCGCGTACTCGCTCTGCCCCGACCACAGATCCGCGAACTCGAACTTTTGTTGGCGGTCGCGCGTGCCGAGGCGCTGCACGCGCTGAGTGAAGAACGGCGGATCCATGTACACCAGGCGCACGCTGCCGGCTCGCAGCGCCGGCAACACCTGCCGGCAATCGCCCTGTCTCAGCTGCGCGCGCTTCACGCTTGCTCACTGCCAGCGCCGGGCCGCAGCGCGGGCCGCAAGCGCGCGATGCTCTCGCTCAAAAACGCCGCGCTCGCCTTCACGCGCGGCACGGCGCGGGCGTCGCGATGCACGCCCAGCCAGAGCTGTCGCTCCGGCACGGGACCGGGCGCGGGCAGCCGGCGCAAGCCGGGCGTCGCGTCGCCGACGAAGCAGGGCAAGCAGGCGATGCCGATGCCTGCCGCGGCCATCTTCGCCATCGGTTCGCGACCGTTGGTGCGCACGACCACGCGCGCCCGGGCGGCGACTCGCGGCAGCCAATCGACATCCGGCACCTTGCCGAGCGCTGCGCTCATGCCGATCAGCGCGTGGCCCTCGCACTGCCGCTCGAACTCGGGGGTACCATGCTGGGCCAGGTAGGCGTCCGACGCATACAGGCCGAAGGCGATGATCGCGATCTCGCGCTGCACCACCTCTTGCTGCTCGAAGCGCGAGGGGCGAATCGCGATGTCGGCCTCGCGCCGCGACAGGCTCAGGTGTCTCGCCTCTGCCAGGAGCTCCAGCTGCAGCTCGGGGTAGCGCGCGGCGAGCGGCGCGAGCAGCGGCCCGAGCACGCTCTGAATCAGCCACTCGGAGGCGGTGATGCACACCGGACCGGAGAGCCCGGCATCACGTCCCGTGAGGATGCGCTCGGCCGCCAGCGCGTCCTGCTCCATCTGCTCGGCGTGCTGCAGCGTGCGGCGCCCCGTCGCCGACAGCGTCTGCCCCGCGGGCGTGGCCACGAACAGCCGCGCCCCCAGGCGGCGCTCGAACGCGCTGATGCGCCGACCCACCGTGGGTTGCGCCACCGCGAGCGCGCGCGCCGCCGCCGACAGGCTACCCGCGCGCGCGACCGCCAGAAAATAGCGCAGGTCGTCCCAATCGAGCATCGGCCGCAGCCTATCCCAGCCGTCGAGCCCAGCCCATGCAAAATGCCCTCGGCGGGAACGACAGAGCCACGCGGCGCCGACGATTCGTCTATCCATGCCGCATGGAGGAATTTGCCCGGGCCGAGCTGGCTGCGAATGGAGCTGCGGAACCACGCTATCGCCGCTTGCGGCGGCTGGGCGAAGGCAGCATGGGGGTGGTGTTCGAAGCGCAGGACATGCTCCTGCAGCGCAAGGTCGCGCTCAAGGCGCTGCGTGCCGAGAACGCCGAGCTCTCGTACCGCCTGAAGCGGGAGTTTCGCAGTCTGGTGGGCCTGTCTCACCGCAACCTGGTGCAGCTCTACGAGCTCGGCACTGACGCGACCGGCTACTTCTTCACGATGGAGCTCGTCGAAGGCGTCGACTTTCTCAGCTACTGCACGAGCGAGGCGCCCCCTTTCGCGGGCTCTGGCCAGCGGTCGCAGCCCGCCTCGGCGATACCGGCTCTGGGCTACGACATGGAGCGGCTACGCCGCGCGCTCGGTGAGCTCGCGCTAGGGCTCGGGGCGCTGCACGCCCAGGGCTTCGTGCACCGAGACATCAAGCCCTCCAACGTGCTCGTGGCGCGCAATGGCCGGGTCGTGCTGATCGACTTTGGACTGATCGCGGACGGCGCCGAGTCTGAGGCATCCGGCGGGAGCGCGCAGCTGGTCGGTACCTCGGCCTACATGGCTCCGGAGCAATTGGCGGCCGAGCCGTTGCGGGCGAGCGCCGATCTGTATGCGGTCGGGGTGATGCTGTTCGAGGTGCTGACGGGCCGTCGCCCGTTCGAGGGCAAGTTGCTCGACGTGCTGCAGCAGAAAGCGCTGCGCGAGGCCCCGGACGTGCGCGTGCTGGCGCCGTCGGCTCCGGAAGATCTGGCACGCCTTTGCATGCGCTTGCTGGAACGAGACCCGGCGCGGCGCGCGGGCGTCCGCGAGCTGGCCGAAGTAGTCGGGCAGAGCCTCGAGGTCTTGCCGAGCCCAGCCTCGCCGCCGAGCTCGCGTTCGAAGCTCGTGGGGCGTGGACAGGAGCTCGGCGCCCTGCAAGCGGCGTTCGAGCAAGTGCGGGCCGGAGCATGTCGGGTCGTGCTGGTGGGCGGACCCTCCGGCATCGGTAAATCGGCGCTGGTGCGCGAGTTTCTCGAGCACCTGGCTGCAGCGGTGCCCCGGGTGACGATCCTGTCCGGGCGCTGCTATGAGGCGGAGTCGATCCCCTTCAAGGCCGTGGACGGGCTGATGGACGCGCTGAGCGAGCTCTGGCGCAGGCTGCCGCTGGCGGAGGCGATGTACCTCATGCCGCGTGAGCCGGAGTTTCTGGTGCGCGCCTTCCCGGTGTTGCTGCGCGTGCCTGCGGTCGGTGACAAGCTCGCCACA
>Ga0068861_100001848_pt1 | contig 13617 bp, 15 predicted proteins | sample KBSSwiS42_FD_66593 | JGI IMG/M metagenome (GOLD analysis project Ga0068861, IMG submission 66593) | Switchgrass rhizosphere microbial communities from Kellogg Biological Station, Michigan, USA - KBS Switchgrass S4-2 | ecosystem: Host-associated > Plants > Roots > Rhizosphere > Soil ...
CTGATTTGTAAACCCCGTTGCCGTAGGAAACGCTGCGCTGACTGTTGTTCTCACCTGAGCCGACCCACACGACTAAAGGGTTCTTTGGATCGAGCACGATGGCGCCAATTGAGTACGACGCTTCGTTGTCGAAAACAGGCGTCCAGGTTGTGCCTCCGTTGACCGTGCGCCACACGCCGCCGGAGGCGACGCCGACAAAGTAGCGCGCCGGGTTTTTGGGATCGACGGCGAAGCCGATGACACGGCCGGAGGTGAAGGCTGGGCCAATCGATCGGAAGCGCAAGCCGTTGAATGTTGGTGTCGACATCGGATCGCGAGGAGTGGGAGAGGCATCTGGCGATGGCGAAGCGCTTGCGGTTGGGCTGGGGGACGGGCTTGGAGAGGGCTGCTGGGCTGAGGCGCTTAAGTAAAAAGCAAGAATCACGGTCGCAAATAACAAGCGGGCACACTTGGACATAAGCTCAGAAGGTTCCTTTGGTTGGATTAGGAGACACGGATAAACACAGATCCGTGTTTAGTGCTGCTACTTACTAAGGTGCTTTCTGAAAAACTCGATAGTGCGCTGCCACGCATCAGCGGCGGCTTCAGGAACGTAAACCGCCGGCCGCGCGTCGTTGAAGAAGGCATGATCGGCATTGGGATAGATGATCACGTCAACCTTCTTTCCTAGTGCTTTTAACTGTTGCTCAAGCCTGTGAACCGATTCGGGCGGCACTGACTTGTCACGCTCGCCGTAAATGCCCAGTACGGGCGCCTGCAACTTCGGCAGATCGGGCTTGACGTTCGGATGGCCGCCGTAGAACACGACGCACGCGCCGACATTTGGATTCTTCGTAGCTGTATAGAGAGCGAGTGCGCCACCCATGCAGAACCCAACCACACCGACTTTATCGCCGATCGTCGCATCATGGTCCAACAGGTACTGCACTGCGCCGCTAAGATCCTTCTCAGCTTCGTCAATGCGCATCGCCATCATCAATTTGCCGGCTTCGTCGGGCGACTTCGTTGTTTTGCCGTGATACAGGTCGGGCGCAAGCGCCACAAAACCCTCATTCGCAAAACGTTCGCAAACGTCCTTGATGTGATCGACCAATCCCCACCACTCTTGAATCACAACGACGCCCGGACCGCTGCCTTGTTGAGGAATTGCCAGATAGCCACTGGCTGTTTGACCGTTCGCTTTGAAGTCGACTAGTTCTCCCACTGTTCGAACCTACTCCTCCTTCTGAATTGAGGAACGGAGCACGCCGTCCCAACGGTTCATTACGTCGAGATGAATATCAAACTGATCGATCACGCGCATCGTGATGTGGTTGATCATGTCGTCGAGGTTTTGAGGATTGTTGTAGAACGCAGGCACCGGTGGAAGAATTACGACGCCCATGCGTGCCAGCTTCAACATGTTTTCCAGATGTATTTCGTTGAACGGCGACTCGCGAACGATGAGCACTAGTTTACGCCGTTCTTTCAAAACAACATCGGCTGCGCGATGAATCAAATTGTCGCCGAGGCCGTGTGCGATGGCCGCCACCGTGCGCATGCTGCAAGGCGCGATAACCATTCCCATTGTGAGAAAGGAACCGCTCGAGATCGCGGCGCCCTGATCGCCAATGCCGTAGCTGTGCGTGGCCAGGTCTTGTACGTCCTTGAGTGCGTACTGGGTTTCGTGCGTGAGTGTGCGTGCGCCCCACTTGCTGACGACGAGATGAGTCTCGACGCCGGAGCCGTGCAGCATCTGTAAAAGACGGACGCCAAAGATGGTGCCAGTGGCGCCGCTAATCCCGACTATTAATCGACTCGGCTGCATGAGTAAGGCCATTTTGCCACAAAAAAGCACAAGAATCTTGTGCCTCCTTGTGACTAAAACAAAAAAGGCCGGACGTTGAAAACGCCCGGCCCTAAAACAACCTGTCTGATCTCTAGGCTTTGACGGTCACATACTTCTCAACCATACGAGTAATCGACTCTTTACTCGTCGCGCCTACCACCCGCTCGACTTCCTTACCTTCGCGGAAAAGAATCAAAGTCGGAATGCCCTTGATGCCGTAGCGCTGTGCCGTCGAAGGATTGTCGTCAACGTTCAACTTCACCACGATCGCGTTATCGCCATAGTGCTCGGCAACGGCCGCCACCGTCGGCGCGAGCATGCGGCAAGGGGCACACCATTCGGCCCAAAAATCCACCAGCACGGGCTTGTCGGATCCCAAAACATCTTTCTCAAACGAACTGTCACTTACTTCTTTTACGAATTCACTCATGGGTCGGCTCCTAATCTGCTGTTAATCTCCTGGAGTTATTGCCCCTCGCCTTCGAGGAAGTTTTTCAGTAGCCGCGCACGTGATGGGTGGCGGAGTTTACGCAGCGCCTTTGCCTCGATTTGGCGAATGCGTTCGCGCGTTACGTTGAAGTTCTGTCCTACTTCTTCCAGCGTTCTTTCGTGACCACCGTTGTCCAAACCAAACCGCAAGCGAATGACTCGCTCTTCGCGCGGACTCAAGGTCTGCAGAACGTCGCCGGCAATCTCGCGCAGGTTTGAAGTAATAACCCGCGCTGCCGGACTCTCGCTCGATTTGTCTTCGATCAAATCGCCGAGCTGGGAGTCGCCGTTCTCGCCGATTGGTGTTTCGAGCGATATCGGATCCTGCATCAGCTTGCGTGCTTTGCGGACCTTGTCCACCGAGGTATCCATCTTCTTTGCGATCTCCTCGGTTGTCGGTTCGCGCCCGAGTTCGCGCACCAGTTCACGCGAAGTGTTCTTGAGCTTATTGATCACTTCGATCATGTGTACCGGAATACGAATCGTACGCGCCTGGTCGGCGATGGCTCGCGTGATTGCCTGGCGAATCCACCACGTTGCATACGTGGAGAACTTGTAACCACGGCGCCAGTCAAACTTGTCGACGCCTTTCATCAAACCGAGATTGCCCTCCTGAATCAAATCCAGGAACTGCAAGCCGCGGTTTTGATACTTCTTCGCGATCGAAACGACGAGACGAAGGTTCGCTTCTGTCAGCTCATGCTTCGCTTGTGCCGTCTGCGCTTCGCTGATGGCGATCATCTGGTGCGAGCGTTTGATCTCCAGCGGTGACAGGTGATGCTCCGCCTCGATCTCCTTCAGACGCTTCTTCGCCACTGCAACGTGCTTGCGATATTCCTTCTGCTTGTCGGCCTTCAGGCCTTTCCGCTTAAGTTTCTCGTTGTACGCTTCGATCTCGCGCTCGAGCACGCGCACTTCCTTGTGCACGACGCCAATCGCGGCGATCAGACGCTGCCGCGCAGCTTCCTTCAGGTGAAGACCGCGGATCTCCTGTGCGATCTCCAATCGTGTGCGAGCGAGTTTACGCCGGTAACGAAGCAGCTTCTTCGAGCGCTTGCCGCGCGAAACTTTCTGCTCGTCTGCGAACTTGTCAAACTCTTTCAAACCACGCTTATGGAGCTGCCGAATGTTCTGCAAGCCTTCGATCGTCCACTGCAAATACTCTTCGCTGCGATCCTCGTGTTCTTCAGTCTCCATCTGGTCGGAGAATGCGACAACATCGCGTATGTTGAGTTTTCCTGCGGCTAGATCGTCACCGATTCTGAAAAGTTCGACGACGGCGATTGGCGAACGAGCGATAGCTTTCTCTGCTCGTTTCTGGCCTCGTTCGATTCGCTTGGCGATGGACACTTCCTGTTCTCTGGTCAACAAAGGCACGACACCCATTTCGCGCATGTAAACGCGAATGGGATCAGAAGTCTTGTCCATCTCGCCGGCCGAGAGATCCAACTCGACCTCTTCACTCATTGCTTCGTCTGACTCTACGGCAGACGAAGACTCTTCAATCAAGGGTTCCTCAATCTCGGTTTCACCGCTGGTGGCTCGTTCCAGCGTTTGTAGTACTTCGTCGATATCTTCTATCGACACAGCATCGTCGGTTAGCTCCTCGCTGAGGTTGGCGAAATCGCCTTTAACCGAATTCATGAGCTCGATGCCGTTTTGATCTTTTTCAAGCCTGGACAAATTAGCTAATCCTTTCTCGCTTAGGCAGTTCTAAGCACTTTAGCGACCTTTCCATTCGACTTCCCAACTCTGGAAGTTTTCCCATTTGTGAGAGTTCCGCATGGCTTTAATCGTTGTACGACATCATCAATAGTTATGTTTTTCAACACCTGCTCGACCGCTGCGTCAACTTCCTGCAACACGTCACCCAGCACTGTTTCAATATTTACGCCCACCGGACAGTCACGGCTTGGCGGCTGCCGGTGCAGTGAAAAGACGCCGCCGCACTCCAGCGCCTGGTAAATGTCCAAAAGGGTCGTTTTCGCCGGATCAGTCGCCAGCCGCGAGCCTCCCAGGGAGCCGGTTTGTGACACAACTAACCCGGCCTGAGCCAGGTCGAGCAACATACGGCGAATCACTACCGCATTGGTGTTTACGCTTTCCGCAACCTGTTCGGATTTAAGGGGTTCTTCCCCCGACCAGGCCATCAAGCTCAGAACATGCACCCCCACGGCGAAGCGGCTATTAGTCGACATATCAAAATACGAAGTCCCAAACGGGGATCAATTTTGTAACCATTATAGTTACAATTTCGTTTTTGTCAAGTATTTGAAAAAGTTGGAGTTTAAGGCTGCGGGTTCGGCAGGTTGAGGGTATTCATGAAGTCGAAAAGGGCGTCTACGTCCAGTGGTTTGGGCATGAGGGTGAGATAGCCTACCGCGGCCGCTTTTCGCCGATCTTCTTCGCTCGCATAGCCGGAGATGGCGATGGCGGGCACCCCAGCCATTTCCGGAAGCTGTTTCAACTGTTTGAGAAACTCGTAACCGTCAACATCCGGCATGCCGATGTCAGAGATGATCACGTTGGGACGGTTTGAGCGTGCCCATTCGAGCGCCTCAGTCGCCGAAGTAAGGGCAATCACTTTCGCACCTTCCCGACCAAACATTGCGCTCAACAACGTAAGCGTGTCCTCGGAATCTTCCACGACCAGAATATCGAGTCCCTGTAACGAATGATCTTTTTCCGCGACCGTTTCCGCCGCGACGCGCTCTGCCGCTGCCAAACCGAGGCGCAACGTGAAGCGCGAACCCTGACCCACACCGTCGGATTGGGCTTCCAGTCGTCCCGCGTGCATCTTCGCCAACGCGTCGGCGATCGCGAGCCCGAGTCCAAGACCACCGTGTCGTCTCGAGGTCGAACCATCCGCCTGTCGAAAACGGTCAAACACATGTGGCAGAAAGTCAGGCTCGATGCCGACGCCTGTGTCCTCGACGACCAAACGCGCCTCGATGCCGTCGGTTTCGGTCGTAACCGTCACCTTGCCGCCGGGTTCAGTGAACTTGATAGCGTTTGAAAGCATGTTCCAGGCGATCTGTTGCAAGCGAAGAGGCTCACCCATCACGACGAGAGTCGACGACGACAAGTTAACGGACAGGTGGACTTTGCGCGAAGCAGCCATCGCACGCACGGTATCGATTGCAGCTTTCACGGCAGCATTCAGATCTGCGGGCCGTGGCTCAAACTGCAACTTGCCGGTGGCGATTCTTGACGTGTCGAGCAGGTCGTCGATCAAACGGGCCTGCAACCATGCGTTGCGTTCGATCGCGTCCAATGCCTGCGCGACGCTCTTGCTGTCGAGGTTGCCGCTGCGAAGTAGTTTGATCCAGCCAACGACAGGCGTGAGCGGCGTGCGCAGCTCGTGCGACAAAGTTGCGAGAAAGACGTCCTTGGCGCGATTGGCTTCCGCGAGTTCCGCGTTTAGGCGCGTCAACTCGGCGGTTCTTTCGATGATTCTCTGCTCCAGGTCCAGATTGAGCTGCTCGAGATCGGCGCGCGCTTTCTGTTCGGCGAGCATCAGGCGCCGATGTTCTACGCCGCGGCGAATCGTGTGTTTCATTGATTCGATGTCACACGGCTTCACGAGGTAGTCGTAGGCGCCTTCCTGCAATGCAGCGATGGCGGATTCGACGGAAGCAAAGCCTGTGAGCACGACGGAGATTGTGAGGGGAGCGTTGCGGCGGATTTCGTTCAGAACCGTCAGTCCTTCGCCGTGCTCCATGTGCAAGTCTGTGAGTACGAGATCGTAGTCTGCGTTGGCCAGGAGCTCGATCGCTTCGTCGCCGCTCGAAGCGGTATCGACGGTGTAACCTTCTTTCTCGAGGATCGCAGCCGTAGTGATGCGCAGGCTCTCTTCATCGTCCACCACCATCAGCCGGGCGTGATTTAACGACGTAACACCCGCCGCCTCTTTCGCGGAGCGATGGTTTCCAGAGTTGTCCACCGAGACGCTCATTTGCTGATCTTCGCCGGGTTCTTGTCTTCCAGAACCGGTGAATCGACCTGAAGTACGATGCTGAAAACCGTCCCGCGGCCTACATCGCTACTGACCTCGATGCGCCCGCCGTGTTGACGCACGATGTCCTGCGTCACCCACAGACCCAGGCCGGTGCCTTTCTTACCTGTCGAGAAAAACGGATCGAAAATGCGCGCAATATCATCTTGAGCGATACCTACGCCGCTGTCGCTCATTTGCACGAGAATCGAGGGTTGCAAAGCCTGGTCGTAACGAGACGTGGAGATGTGGATCGCGCCTTCTCCCTCAATCGCCTGTTGTGCATTCAGAATTAAGTTCAGAAACACCTGCCGCAGTTGATCGGCGCGCGCACGAATGTGCGGCAACGCTGGATCGAGGCTCTTCGTAACCTTGATGCGCAGCTGCCGCATCTTCTTTTCGAGCAGCACCAGCGTCTCTTCGAGCACCTGGTTCACGTCAACCCAATCAACTTCACCGGGACGCCGCGCGAAACCGAGCATCTGGCGAATAATATGCGAAACCCGTTCTGTTTCTTTGCGGGCAATCTCAAGAAAGCGTGAGTTCTGTTCGAAGTCGGACCCCGTCTGCATCAAGTAGAGTGCGTTCTTGATCGCCTCCAGAGGATTGTTGACTTCGTGAGCGATCGAGGCGGCTAGACGACCGACGGCGGCGAGTTTTTCTGACTCAAACAACTGTTGTTCGACGCGCCGGCGCTCGAGCTCACGAATTTCGGTTAGGTCGTGAAGAATCGAAACCACGGCGGTCACCTGCCCCGTTGCGTCCAACACCTCGCGCGCAGTTATCTCCATGGGCAGTGCGCGGCCTTCTTCGGGATCGATTAGTTCGATCTCGGCTTGACGGCCGGTTTCGGAAGCCGACGCGAGAGTGGAAATAAAGGACGTCAGCTTTACTGCATTCGTGCGGACGGCAGCCGCAGCCGACAACCTGAACGAGTCGTTTTCCTGAAACAGCAGTTCCGCACGGCGGTTGAAAAGAATGAAGTTGCCGGAGGAGTCACACACGACGATCGGATGACCGACGTTTTCGATGATCAGATCCAGCCGATCGCGTTCACGGCGCGAGTCTTCTTCCGCGTGCTGGAGCCTGGCGAAATTGCGCGCCAACTCTTCGTTCGCTTCTCGCAGATCGGTAACATCGCGAAAGATCGAAACCAAACCGAGCGGCTCGCCGCGCGCGTTGGCGGCGGGCGTCGAAATTACTTCGAAGTGAATATCGGAACCTTCAATCGGATCCACAAGCGTGATATCGCGCTGAACAACTTCCGACGACGACACTGTCGCACTTGAAAGATAGGCGGAGAACAACAGGTCGTTCATCTTGAGCGCGCGGCGTTTTCCTTCGCCTGCGTTGGCAGAACCGCTGAACAACTCTTCCGCGCGCCGGTTCTGAAGCAGAATCTCATTGTCGAGATCGGTAAGCACAATCGGGTCTGCGACCGATTTCATGATCGACTCGATCCACTGACGCTCTCGCTGAAGTTTAGTGACTGTGGAAACGAGCCGTTCCTGATGTGCTGCCAGTGAGGCAACGATGCCGATGCGTTCGGCAAACCGGCGCAGCAGGTCGTACGATTCGCCATCAAGATTGTCGCGCTCGGTGCCGACGTAAAGCACACCTAAACGAGATCCGCGTTCAAACGTCCAATACTGTCCGGGAACTCGCGGCGATATAGTGATAGTTTCACGCGCTGCTTTAGGCTGGATTTCGGAGATGCCATACAACGGGATCGCCAGCACGTCGTACTGCCATTCCAATTTGCCAAAAACCTGGCGCGAAGATTCGTCTTCCTGAGGATCGATCCATAGCGCTTGGGCGTCGTGAATAACTCGCACGCAGGCGGCGCTCGAATCCAGAGGTATATCGATCTTCGCGGCGAGCACCTCGTCATCAAAGCCGAGGGCGGCACGAATGCGCAGTTCCGCCTCGCGTTCATTGATCATCGCGATAGCCACTTGCTGACAGCCGAAATTGTGAACGATAGCTTCGAGAGCGAGAAGGAGTCGCTCCTGAAGTAGCGGCGTGGCGAGCATCTGCGTCGTAGTTTCGATGAAGACATCGAAGGGACGCTGCTTCAGCCGCGCTGACTCCGCGATTGAGTTGGCGGCCTGGAGGGCTAACTCTGACGGAACTTCTCCCATATTGCTGAATTTCACCGGAAGCCGTACTTAACTCAATACAGCATCACTATTTTTCAACCTCAACCGACACGCGCCGCCGCGTTTCGGTTTCCACGGTCTCTGCCGGACTAGTCAGTACCGGTCGCGAAACCGCTGGAGTCAAACCTACTGCTTCGGCGTACTTCAAATATGTATCAATCGACGCAACAACCACGCGGGCCTCAATTGTAATCAGGTCAATGCCCACCAGCGATATGCGCACCCACGCGTCGATCACGATGCCTTTGTCGAGCACGCGATCGAGAACGTCTATTAAACTAGTACCGCCTGGTGCTCTTTCGACAGCCATTTGCTTCGGTTCCTTTTGCTAAATTTTGAAAACCAGCACACTGCGCGAGGACTGACGGCTCCATTTCTTCCTTTACTCGTTCACTAATTAAGTACGACTTAGGGACGGCGCCTTGTTTTCGACTTGCGCGTCGTCACCTGACGCGTCGTTGCGGGCTCACGGCTAGTCGCACGGGCCCCGACGCCCAACTTTCTGATTTCCTGTTCGAGTTCGGAGAGCCGTTCGCGAAGCTCAAGGTTCTCAGCTTCTGCTCGCTCTGCGCGCGTCGTCAGGTTGGTGTCATAACGCCACCAGTTCAGACCAATCTGTTCGGCCTTGTCGATCGAGCACACAAGTAACCGAATCTGTAAGGTGAGTAGTTCGACATTCGCCAACGACACTTTTATGTCGCCCGCTATCACCAGTCCTTTGTCAAGAATTCGGTCGAGAACATCAACCAGGCCCGGGGGACGGGCCGTTATAAGGGTAGACCGCTCACTGGACACTTTCGCCCTCCACTATCAGGGAAGCGGCTTTACTCAAAAAGCTTAGACGGCCGCCACCATCCTTAACTCTGCGCCGCAAAGAGCCACAAGAAAAACCAAGAATAATGATCACGCAGTCGCACCTCTATCTAAGCGTCGGTTCCGTGCTGCTTGTGCATCTTTGTGGCTCTAAATCAGCCGCCCTATCGGGCCAAGATCGAGATTGAGGTCCTGGTCCGTTAGCCCGAATTGCGTTTTCAGCTCCTGGAGCTTAGCTTCCAACTGCATCAGCGCTAATCCCAACTCCTCGATCTGTTCAGGTGAGAGATCCCCGCCTTCCATACGACGGACAGCCTGCTTTTCGAGCAGGCGGCGGATAAACTCGATCAGTGTTAGAACCAGCTTAGCCAGACCTTGTTCGACGCTCTGCGCATCGATATTTATTCGCGACGGGAGAGAGTCGTTGACACAGCGGAGTTGTTCCACGAACTCGTCGGCGTGCGAAGTTTCTATATCCGGCTTTGCCGAAAGGGGGTTTCCGGGGGAAAGCTTCATCAGCTTACTCCGAACCGCGCTGTAAACTCAAGGTCAATATTCGCAAAACTATACGGCGCCCACGGGCCGCTCACGAGAAAGTGAAGTTCAGGTCGTTCAGAGCGGGCTTCTTTCAACGTTTCACGGTATTTGGCAACCTTACCACGTTCGACCAGATGCGCCGCCGCAAGGATCAATTTCTCTGTAGGATTCGTGTTAATCCGTGTCTCCCTGACGTTCTCACCTACTCGATCCCGCAGCCACGACTCGATCTTCTTCGCCTCGGAGGCCCGTACTTCGCCACCCAGAATCTCCCGTCGTTTTTCAACAAGAAACGCGGTCCCAGGTTTCTTCTGCACCTCGTCTCCCACAGAATCCTGGGCCCAGTCGCGATCCCAGATGATCTTCACGCTCATCTCAACACAACCACGAACCTCGTCGAGCTTCGCCTGCAAAGCTTCGCGGCGGGCTGCAAGATAGCTTCCTAACTCGGATTCGGTAACGAGTGTGGCGAAGCGAAACGGCAGCGGCGTCGTTCGGTCCAGGACGCTGCGCACGACGGCTGCATGATTCAATGCGTTGTCACGCGTGACCGCAACGATTTCGTCGGCAAAGTCGCTGACCAGTAACGAAAAACCTTGCAGCTTGAGCAAACGAACTGTAGCGCCGGCGACACCGGTGAGGCCGTCAGTCAACTCATCGATGTCTTCAGTCAAACAATAGGCGTATAACTTCATCCTGCGCGTGAAAAGTCACTTCTTTTCGGGTTCGCGTTGCCGCAAAACCTCGTTCGCCGTCTCGACAGAGCTGACGAGCACATTCAAACCAAGAAAGATCAGATCTATGTCGGCCACCGAGATCGTGATTTCACCGGCGATCACGAGACCGCGGTTCAGCACATGATCGAGTGTTTCCAGTAGCGACAGATCTGTCTCCTCGATCTGCTGGCCAGTCTCGTTAATGATTATCTGATCAAAAGGCGAACTCATGTTTTATCGAACACCGTGAAGTTGTATGCGGGCCAGGGACCAGTCAGTTCCAACCGGACCCCGGCCGAAAGGTTCTCTTCTGCCACACGCTCAGCGGCGGCACGAAATTCTTCAAACTCCGCTCTCTTTACTAGAAATGCAAACTTCCCTTTGAGTTCTCCGTGCTCGGTCGCTTCGACTTTCAAAATCCGCAAACGTTTCGCGTCTTCGGCCTGTTCACTCAACGTCTTCTCAATCTGATCGATGATTCCGTTGAGAGTCACGCGCGCTTCGTCAACTCTGAGCGCCTCGATCTTCTTCTGCATTAAATAAGACTGTCCGGGCGAGGCCGCTTCAGCCTGTTGGACCAATTCACGCAGTCGCGGACTCAGCGAAGTAATACTTTCCAGCAAGCTTGCGCGATCCGCATAAACATTCACGCCCCATTCCTCGCGCCCGCGCAGACGCTCGATGACGCCGGTCAACTCTCTTCCCTTTTCGGCCAGCATTTTTTCAACACCCACGCGTTCGAGATAGATCGTACCGAAGCGCAGCGGAACGACACTCGCACGTTTAGCGACGTACTCAACCACTGTCTCGTGCCGCATTGCCCGGACTGCCGTCCACGTGGCGTCCAAAAGGTGGTCCGCGAGGGCTTCTTCTTTATAGTCTTTTAAGGGAACTGTGCTCGTAAGTGCAGCGAGATTGTCCCCGACGATCCATTCGAGTTCCGCCTCTTCAATCCCTGCCGGCAGCGCTCCAACGTCCAACTGCTGTGCAGCCAGAGGTTCAGCTACGCAGTAGACGTAATATCCCCGTTGATTATCGTCGGTTCCGGCCATCGGGCACTATGACCGGCATTATACATGTTGGGTGTCTAGTTCGAGGTCGATGGAGCGCGGTAATAAAACTCGCCCTGCATCTCCCAGTTGCCGAGATTGAACTGGCGCTGGGCGCCGCAATTCAAGCAAGAACGATAGGTGCGGCCGTCGCGAGAGAACGGACGGCTGAGTTCCGCATGCCAGCAACCGAACACTCGCGCCATCAAACTGCCAATCTTTCCAGTCACGGTTGATGGATCAATGTGTCCGACGGCAACATTCGTAATTATTAATTCGCCAGCTTGCATGCTTCACCTCGTTCAGAATTACTCCCGAAACAGTAACGCGCAAACTTCTCCCGAACTGGGCCACAAGAAAGCACAAGAGTCATAAAACAGGACACGACGACCTTCTTTATGCCTAATGTGCCTTTTGGCGGCCTTGTTTCTGCTTTATACTTAGCGCTTCTTGCGGGAGAACTGACGATTGAACAAACACCCCTCTGACAACGTCACGCAACTGCTGATTGAGCTGTCAAATGGCGATCGGGCCGCGGTTGATCTTTTACTACCCGTAATCTACGATGAGTTGCGAAAGCTTGCGGCGAATTATTTGAGGCGTGAGCGCCCTGATCACACCCTGCAACCGACCGCTCTGGTTCACGAGGCTTACCTGCGTTTGGTAGACCAGACGCGAGTGAACTGGCAGAACCGGGCTCACTTTTTCGGCGTTGCTGCTCAAATAATGCGTCGCCTGCTGGTGGATCACGCGCGCAAACACAATGCAGAGAAACGCGGGCAGGATTTTAAGAAGCTCTCCCTGGACGAAAACATAGATCGCGCAGTTGAACGGAGTGCGGAACTCATCGCGCTCGACGACGCGCTCAAGACTCTGGCGACATTCGACCAACAAAAAGCGCGCATGATTGAGTTGCGTTACTTTGGCGGCCTCTCCATCGAGGAGACAGCAGATGTTCTTGGTGTCACTCCTACCACCATCAAACGTCACTGGCGGTTGGCCAAGGCCTGGCTTCATGGGGAAATGCAAAGAAATGTTTGATATACATTGCTAGTCCAGCCGTTTTCTGCATCGAAGTTGTCCTTACTTATACAAGTATCGAATTAAGCGTCCACTAAGACATGACCCCGGAGCGCTGGCAAAAAGTTGAAGAAATCTTTCAGGCCGCAGTAGATCTTCTCCCCGAAGAGCGAGCGCGGTACATTGCCCAGGTCTGCGCTAACGACACCACGCTGCAAAACGACGTCGAGTCGCTCCTCTTACAACACGACAGCGCCGGAGAACTTCTGGATCAGCCTTTCTACGGTAATACCGAGATGAGCGTGTTTGACTCGTTCGTCGAAGAAGAGGATCCGATGATCGGGCGGCGCCTGGGCTCGTACCGCATCGAACGGGAAATCGGTCGCGGCGGCATGGGCGCCGTCTATGAAGCCTCACGCGCCGACAACGAGTTCAACAAACGAGCGGCAATCAAACTCGTGAAGCGCGGCATGGACACGGATTTCATCCTGCGTCGCTTTCGCAAAGAACGCCAGATTCTCGCCGCTCTCGATCACCCGCACATCGCCGGGCTGATGGACGGCGGCACAACTGACGACGGCTTGCCCTATTTCGTGATGGAGTTCATCGAAGGCCAGCCGCTCTACAGCTATTGCGACGATCATCAACTGAGCATTGCGGAGCGGCTCAAACTATTTCGCTCCATCTGCGACGCAGTTCACTACGCGCATCAGAAACAGGTCGTACATCGCGACATCAAGCCATCAAACGTTCTGGTCACTTCGGAAGGCGTTCCGAAGTTGCTCGACTTCGGCATCGCCAAGTTGCTCAATCCGCAACTCGCCGGCGACATCACCCACGACCCAACTGCGACGGCAATGCGTTTGATGACGCCTGAGTACGCGTCGCCCGAGCAGGTACAAGGCGCGCCGACAACTCCGAGCACCGATGTCTACTCGCTCGGCGTCTTGTTATACGAACTACTCACCGGACACCGCCCGTATCGACTGGTGAATCGCGCGCCGCACGAAAT
>Ga0068861_100001853_pt1 | contig 13611 bp, 7 predicted proteins | sample KBSSwiS42_FD_66593 | JGI IMG/M metagenome (GOLD analysis project Ga0068861, IMG submission 66593) | Switchgrass rhizosphere microbial communities from Kellogg Biological Station, Michigan, USA - KBS Switchgrass S4-2 | ecosystem: Host-associated > Plants > Roots > Rhizosphere > Soil ...
GAACGTGAAGGCACCCGTGGCGACCTCGTGCAAGCCGCCCAGATCCATCACCAGGCGGTTGTTCATGAACACCCAGACGTCGTCGTCGCCCGAGAACTCGAACCTCTCGTTGCCGGCGAATTGAAAGACGAAGCGCGTCTCGGTGGTGAAGCTCATGTTGCGCGGCGTGGCGCCGAGGTCACCGGGGTTGGCGGTGGGCGTGGCCGGTGGGAACGTGTTGTTGTCGACCAGGCAGAATTCCTGCCCCTCCAGCGGGACGTTACCGGACTCGAGCGCCTGAAAGCCCCGGTCGAGCAGCGGATCGAACTGGCCCTCGTCTGTGGTGCCGAGATCGCCCGAGTCGAACACGAACGCGCCGCCGCCGACCGCGCCGAGCGTCAGCTGGTCGACGATGGCCAAGTTCCTGCCGGGCGTGTCCCGGTACCACTGGTTGAAGTTCTGGGCGTTCGTGAAGTTGGTGAGCACCGCAGCACAACCCGCCGTTGCGGGATTGGCGCAGGCGAACACCGGCAGACCATTGGCGAGCTGGGCTTGCACCGCGCCCAGCACGCCGGTCCCTTGAAACACATTGAAGTCGGGGTGTTGCTGCACGCCGGCGGTCGCACGCGCGGCGACGCGTGCCGCCGCTTGACCGTCACCAGAGGTATCCGTGCCGACGAAGTCGCGATAGATCACCGGCAGCACGAAGGTATCACCCGTGGCACCCGTGCCACCCTGATCGAGACAGGCGAAGCCCGCCTCGATCTGACAGCTGTCGCTGCAGCCGTCGCCGTTCTGCTGGTTGCCGTCGTCGCAGTCCTCGCCATTGAAGCGCAGCCCGTCGCCGCACACTGCGCCGCACTCGCCGCCCGTGCACTCGGGCTCTCTCACACACTGAAAGCAGCTGTCGGCGTCGAACGGGCGATCCGCCGCGCCGCCGTCACAGCCTTCGCTGCCTTCCGCGCGGCCATCTCCGCAAACGGTGCGCGTACAGCGCTGCCCGGGCGTATTGCAGGCAAAGGCATCCTCGCGTCCGCAGGTGGCGCTACAGCCGTCGCCGGCGATCGTATTCCCGTCGTCGCAGGCCTCTGCGCCGAGCAGCAGCCCGTCCCCGCAGATCGCGACGCAGCGCGCCCGCGGCAGCGGACAGGCGAAGCCGGTCTCGATCTGACAGGTGTCGCTGCAGCCGTCGCCGGCGACGGCATTGCTGTCGTCACACTTCTCGTCGCCGGCGACCAGGCCGTCACCGCAGTGCACCGTGCTCGCGCACGGCTCGCCCGGGATGGGGCAGGCGAAGTCGAGCTCCAGCTGACACGCCGGGGTACAGCCGTCGCCCCCGGCGGTGTTGCCGTCGTCGCATTGCTCGCCCTCGACCTGCGCGCGGTCGCCGCAGATCGCCGCAAGCGCGCATTCGGCGCCGGGCGTTGGGCAGGCGTAGCCTTGCTCGACCACCAGGCAATTGGCGGAGCAGCCGTCGCCGCCGAGCTTGTTGCCGTCGTCGCACTGCTCGTCGTCATTGAGCTGCCCGTCGCCGCAAGAGGGGGGTGGGGGCGCCTCTACGAGCATCAAATCGTTGGCTGTTGCTTCGTGCAACGCGGGCGCGCCCGTGGCCGGTCCCGGAGGCTTGGCGTTCGGCTCGGCGGGGCCGATCACCGTGACCTCTTGGCCACCCTTCTCGCCGGGGCTGCAGGAGCCCACCAGGCCCCCGTATAGCAGCGCCAGCCACCAGTGCGCACGCTCGCGAGCGATGACGCGTCGGGCGATCGCGTCTCGGGGGGAAGACAGGTGCCGGCGCGCCTCCGGGCGCGACCCGCAGGGCAGGGTTCGCATGGGCATTTTCAATCAGACGATGTCGCGCGCGCGGGAGCCCCTCGACGGAGGCGCGTGACCGGCCCGCGATTCGGACGAAGATAGCGGCAAAATCCAAAGCCTGCCAATGGCTTTCGGCGGGGGTCACCACATTCCTGGCCCTTTCGGGCACACGGCAATCCATGCGCACTTGGCGCAAGCACGGCGAGCATTCACCGTGCCGGGCGGGCCGGGGCGGGATTACCATTCTGTTCCACGCATGTCCGACCGCATTCTCTCCGCGACAGAAATCGAGCACTTCATCGCCCGCGGCTTCGTTCGGCTGAGCGGGTGCTTCAGCCGCGAGCTGGCCCGTGACTGGACGAGCCGCGCCTGTGAGCGCTTGTATTGCTCGCTCGACGATCCCGCGACGTGGCCCGCCGGGCGCTTGCGCTCCCCCGAATCGCAGCGCGTGAATTTCGAGAGTATCGCGCCGCGCGCCTGGCAAGCGGCATGTGAGCTGATCGGCGGCGCGGAGCGCGCCCTCTCGTGCACCTGGGGCGACGGCTTCATCATCAACTTTGGACGCGAAGACTTCGCCTGGCAGCCACCCTCGCAGACGATCTATCCGGAGTGGCAACTCTGGCACAAAGACGGCGATTTCTTCCGGCATTTCCTGGATTCTCCGGAGCAGGGGCTGTTGGTGATCGGGGTCTTCTCGGATATCGCCGAGCGCGGCGGCGGCACGTACCTCGCGTGTGACTCGATCGGGCATGTGGCGCGCTTTCTCGCCGAGCACCCCGAAGGTGTGCTGCCGAAGGGCACGCCGAACGACGAGATCGTGCACGAGTGCCACGACTTCATCGAGGCCACGGGCAGTGTCGGCGACGTGTACCTGATGCACCCCTTCATGCTGCACACGCGCTCGGTCAACGCGAGCCAGCACGCGCGCTTCATCATCAACCCGCCGGTGAAGCTGCGCGAGCCGATGTGCTTCGCACGGCCCAGGGACGAGGATCACTCGCCGGTCGAGCGGGCCGTGCTGCGCGCGCTCGGCGCCCGACGTTATGAGTTCGTGCCGACGCAGCCGCGGCAAGCCATCGTGCCCGAGCGGCTGCTGCGCGAGAAGCAGCTCTGGGAAGAGCGGGCGCGACAGGCTGCCGCCAGCGCGCGTTCCTGAGCCATCCCGCAGGTTAGCGGCTCGCTGCGCTGCAGCGCGAGCGTAACGAGTCATCGCTGCGCTGCAGCGCGAGCGTCGCAAGGTCAGCCGTCTGCGAGCGCGAGCTCCGACACACCGCGTCGAGTGAGCGGAGCGTTCGATCACGATGAGCGCACTCCCCGGACGCGTCTGCGCTCGAGGCGCCGAGTGCGCGCGCGCTGAGTCGACGCAGCCCTCGAAGAGAATTTTCCTGTCTGAGTCTCGAGCGCTTCAGGTCGAACAGATTTGTCTCGCTGGTAGCGCAGGCCTGCTCGCAAGGAGCTGACGCTTGCCAGAGAGACGAGCAGCGCTCGGGCGCGCGTTGCAGAGTGCAGCGCCCGTGACGCTCGGCGTAGGGAAACGCTACCAGTCAGGCTCTCAGCGCGATCTTCGCACAGACCAGCTCTCGCGAGTTGTCGTTTCCTGCGCAGCCGGTTCACCGAATCGATGTCTCGTCGAGTCGAGATTCGAGCTCATGCCGCCGTGGCGCGAGGGGCTGCAAAAAGCGCGTGAAAGCGTGCGTGTGCGGCTGCTGGCTCGCGCCGTTGGGCGCGAGCCAAGTGCTTGACGGATGCGATGCGTCCCACTACCGATGGCAGCGGCTGGCGTTGCCAGCTCGTGTGCGCTGCGCGGTTCGAGCTTCGAGAGCGAGTGCGAACGAGCGTGCCTGCCACACAACCATCTGTGCGAGGAAGCATCTGTGCGAGGAAGAATGATCGTCGTCGACCTGGACAAGCTTGGCCTCGGCAGCCGTGCTCGGAGTAGCCGCTGCGCTTCGAGGGCGCTGAGATCGGTGCTGGGAGGCATGAGCGTGCTGCTCGCGGTCAGCGCCGCTTACGCTCAGGGCGACAAGCAGCCTCCCGCCGCGACGGAGCCGGCAGCTCCCGCACCGGCAACCCCAGCACCGACGGAGCCGGCGGCACCGGCGGAGCCGGCTGCTGCCCCTGCGGCGGACGCTCCGGCGCCGACTGCGCCTCCTGCGGACGCCACGGCCGCCCCCGAGGCGCCGCCCGGCGCGTCGGATCTCGAGGTGGACAACCCGGCGCCGAGCGGTGGCCTGGAAGAGGTCGTGGTGACCGTCGACCGGCGCAAGAAGAACCTGCAGAAGGTGTCTGGCACCGCGCAGGCCTTCGACGAGAAGCGCCTGACGTCTGTCGGCATCAACGGCGTGGCGGGGCTCGCGACCATGGTCCCCGGCATGGAGATTGCTCAGCAAGAGGGCAATACCGAGGTCTACATTCGCGGCGTCGGCAACGACAACAACGCCGAGCACGGCGACATGGGCGTGGCCCTGCATCTGGACGGTGTGTACTTGCCGCGCCCCCGCGGCGTGGGCTCGCTGTTCTACGACATCGAGCGCGTGGAGGTGTCGAGCGGCCCGCAGGGTACCTTGCGCGGCCGCAACGCACAGGGCGGCTCGGTCAACATCGTGAGCAACAAACCCAAGCTGGGCGAGTTCGGCGCCAACGCGGAAGCCACCTTCGGCACCTTCTCGGAGCGCCGCTACCAGGGCATGGTCAACCTCCCGCTGGGCGACAAGCTGGCGGTGCGCTTTGCCGGCTTCAGCAGCGTGCACGATCCTCACTGGCACAACGGCGGCCCGCTGTACGATCTGCGCGCCCCCCAGGACGAGGACACGTACGCGTTTCGCGGGCAGCTGAAGTGGCAGCCGATCAGCCCCTTCACGATCATCGCGGCCTACGACTTCACCGCCGAGCGGGGCACCGGCTACATCGGGTCGAACTACAACGCCGCGCTCAACCACGTGAACGACAACGGCACACCGGGCAACGCCGCGGACGACGTTCCGGATCCGATCTCGCCGGGCTCGATCAAGGAGCCGCGCAACATCTACCAGATTGGCCTGCAGCCGCACGTCAACATGACGCACTGGGGCACGCGGCTCGACGCCAGCTATGACGCGGGGCCGGTCATTTTCGAGGCGCTCGGCAGCTACCGCAGTCTCACCTACAAGCAGGTGAACGGCGGCAGCGCCGGGCTGATCTATCCGGGCTTCCCCTTCGCCACGCAGGGCTCCGATTTCTTCGGCACCGCGTACTGGAACACCAAATCCCAGTCCGTCGTGGCGGAGTTGCGCATCCTGGCCCCGGACACGGCCCGCTTTCGCTGGATCGCAGGCGCGTTCTTGCTCAACGAAGATCAGCAGGTCGTGCTGTATCAGACCAGCGATCCGGCGAACGGTTACGGTGGCGCCGAGTTCAACATGCCGGACGTGTACGGCGACTCGTACGCGGCCTACGCCGATGCCACCTTCGATCTCACGCCGGACTTCCGCGTCCTCGGCGGCGTGCGCCTCACCCGGGAGACCAAGGGCCGACGCAATGGTCTGGCCATGCAGCGAAACAACTTTGGGCAGACGGGCCGTTTCGGCACGGAGGGCTTTCGCCCCGCGTACCATGAGCGCGACGAGTTCACCCTGCCGCAGGGCGCCACGGTGGCGGACCGCGTGAACCTGTTCCTGGACGGCATCGCTAGCTTCGGCGCCCGGGACGAGGTGCCGCAGGCGCTGTGCAATGATCCGCAGGTGGGAGAGCAGCGCATCAGTGTCGACGCTGCCACCGGCAAGCTGAGCTGCACCAGGGGCGTGCGCAGCTCGCTCACCAACACTGACTTCGCTGTCAGCGTCACGCCGCAGAACTCGGAAGTGACGAACGTCTTCGCCGACTACCGCGCGGGCGTCGAATACGACCTCGCGAAGGAATCGATGCTGTACGCCACCGTCAGCACTGCCCACAAGGCCGCTGGCTACAACGACACCGTGTATCGTCCGGACGGCGTCGTGCCTTATACCGAGTACTACGACCCCGAGAGCGTGACCGCGTTCGAGGTCGGCTCGAAGAACATGCTGTTCGGCCGCAAGATGCGCCTGAACGCCTCTGCGTTCTTCTACATCTACCAGGACCAGGTATTTCAGCAGATCGTCGAGATCGCCCCGAGCAATGAGGACGCCAATCAGGGTACCGCGCAGACCTCCCTGCGGCAGAACGCCGCGTCCTCGAATCTCTATGGCCTGGACCTGGATGCGACGTACGCGCTGCCGCTCGGGCTCGAGGTGGAGCTGCACGCGCTCTTGCTCGACGCGCGCTACGGCAAGCGCACGCTCGTCACCGACAGCCGCATCGACTACGGCTTGCCCAACTACCAGGTCGACATCGATGGCCACTGGCTGCCGCGCGCATCACCCGTGAGCCTGAACTACTCGCTCTCGCAGTTGATCTACACGTCGGCGGGTTCCTTCAACTGGCTCATCCAGGGCCAGACGGTGAGCAAGTATTACCTGACGGTCTTCAATGGCCATGGCAACCTGCTGCCCGAGGCCACTGGTCAGACGCCGGCCCCGGGATCGAACGGCCCCTACGACGCACTCGTGAGGGATGCCTCGCGCCTGACCGACGAGGTGCCGACCTATACGCGCTTCGATCTCGCAGCCGGTTGGACGCACACCGACGGCCGCATCTCCATCAATGGCTACGTGAACAACGTGTTCGACATCGCGTATGCCACCACCATCATCTCGACGCCCAACCTGAACCTCCGCTTTTTCAACCCGCCGCGCACCGCGGGTGTACGTTTCCGCGTGGAGTGGTGACTCAGCCGCCCTTCCGCCGCGCGGGAGAGCGGGCTAGGCTCTCGTCAGCGTCACATCTGGAGTTGGCTATGCCTTTCGTCTTTCCATCCTGCTCGCGTTCGGCAGCACGATCGAGCGGTTCGAGCGTCGGCATTGGTGCCGTATTTTTCGGCGCCCTGTCAGCGTGTCTCGTCGTCAGCGCCTGCACGCTGGACAACAGCGTGAACGACTCCGATCAGAATGTACCGCCGCCCAATGTCTTCCGCGACAGCCCCGACCCGGGCAGCGTCAGGCTGTTTCAGAACCCGGGGGACAACCTGCTCTCGGCCATCGTCCAGATGGAGAAGACGGACAAGGACACCGTATTGGTGCAGTTCAACCGGATGCTGGGCACCGCGCTCGCGGAAGCCGGTGCCTACAGCTCGGCGATCAACAGCTACCAGCCCTTTGGAACCGCGCTGCAGAACCAGGCCGTGATCTGCCAGAACAGCGATCTGCCCGACGCGGTGGAAGAGCTGTGTGATCGGCTGCAGGACAATCCGGACGATCCCGAGGACCAGGATCTGGAGCGTCTCGTCTTCATGAACGCCCTGCAGCACGCGCCGGCGCAGACCACGCTGGCGCGCAAGCTGCTCGGCTGTTTGAAGGACGCCGGTTTCGGCTATCTGGCGGTAGAAGCCCTGGCGGAAGACGGCGCGGCGCTGAAGGCCCGCGGTCACGTCTCGCGTACGCAGAGCGGGCCCTTCGCGCGCGAGCCCCAGATGGCGCGCTTCTTGGAAGACGGGCTGCGTCTCGGCTTCGAGATCGTCAACTACGACGTGAGCAATCCCTGTCTGACGTGCGCCTATACGGACGAGATTCGCGAGCACGGCGAGGAGCAAGCCAGCAACCTGGTCGCGCGTACGCTGGGCGTGAACCCCGATGCGAAGGTGTTCGTGCTCTCCGGACCACGGCAGTCCTACAAGCAGCCCTTTGGGCCGAACGCGCCGTACACGACCCCGCTCGCGAATCGAGTCTGGCTACAGACGGAGATCGAGCCGTACGCCATCGACCAGGTGGAGATCGACCTGCCGTCCATGCCCTTTGGTGCCAGCTCGCCTTCGCCCCCGTCGGGGATGTACATGGCGTCGGGGCCCAACAACGGGCAGTGCATGGGCCAGTACACGCCGCACACGGAGAATGGTCGTCCAGCGCTGACCACGGTGATGGTGCACGTGCCGCCGCACACGGACGCCCAGCGTTGGGACTGGCTGCATGCGTCCGCTGAAGAGCGGCGCTCGATCACCCCGAGCTGTGCCAGTTGTATGACTGGGCAACGCCTGCTCGTGGAAGCATTCCCCGCCAGCGTCGTGGACATCAGCGACCGTGTCCCCACCGATCAGGCGCTGTGCCAGTCGGGCGCCGAATGTCAGCTGGTGTTGCCTGCTGGCGCCTATCAGATCGTGATCTGGGGCGAAACGTCACGGATCGGCTCGGCGCGGGTCGATCTGAGCACTGCGACTTCCGCCCCCGTAGCGCTCTGATCGTCGCTCTGGCTGCAACCTGGGTTAAAGCGCCTGCTCTCCGGCCGACTGAGACAAAAGGCGGCGCAGCCCGCAATTAAGAACCCGTCCGCCACGTCGTTTTCCAGCTGCCGAGGCCTTGTTGCCGGGAGGTTGGAATGGGCGGTGAGACACGACTGGGACATTGGGGAGCGAGCCGCGTGGGCGCGCTGCCGGAGGAGCGCCCCGACTCCGGCGAGAGCGGCATGCGGCGAGTGACGGCGCGCGCGCGTCGCGTGCTGCTCGTGGAAGACGAGGACATGGTGCGCAAGGTCTTGCTGCGCATGCTCTCTGCGCGCGGCTACGACGTGAAGACGGCCGCCAGCGTGAGCGAAGCCGAGGCGCTCTTCGCTGCGCCCGAAAACGACTTCGAGCTCCTGATCACGGACGTGATGATTCCTCAGGGCAGCGGCCATGCGCTGGCGCGCAGCCTGGTCGAGCGCCAGCCATCGCTGCGCGTGCTGTTTGTTTCGGGCTACAGCGGTGGAGGCAAGGTCGAAGGTCTGGACGCCGAGCAGGTGAGGTTCCTCACCAAGCCATTCGGCTCCGCCGAGCTCACGCAGATGATTGTCGATCTGCTCCCGCCGGAGCCGTGAGGATCTCGTCGAACAGCCCGGCCAGCTGCGCGCTCAGAGCGCGGCGCGAGTAGCGGCTGACATCCTGAAGCAGCGCCGGGCGCTCACCGGCCTGCCAGCGCTGAAAGGCCGCCGACAGTTCGCGCCCGATCGCGCCCACGTCCTGCCAGGGCACTACGCTGCCTGCCCCCGTTTCGCGCAGCAGCCAGGCGTCTCCGCCCGATGGATCGACGATGCCCAGGATTGGCCTGCGCACGTGCAGGTAGTCGAAGGCCTTGCCGGAGATCACGTCTTCCCCTTCCGAGATGGTCTGCAGCAGCAGGTTCACGTCGCTGCCCGCCATGTAGCGCAGGCTCTCGGCGCGGGACACGTGCCCGCCGAAGCGTACGTCGCAGCCCGGTGCGAGGCTGGTCTTGCCCTCGTGGCCGCTCGCGCTGCCGATGAACTCCAGCCGCGCTGCGGCGCGGAATACTGGGTCCGCTGCGGCGGCGGCGGCAAAGGCGTGGAGCAATACGTCCGGCTGGCGGCGCTCGTTGAGCACGCCAATGTAGCGAAACAAGCAGCGATCGTCGCCGACGTCGCGCAGCGGCTCGACCGGAGTGTCCTCGAAGCCGTTGCTGATGGTGAGCAGGCGCTCGCGCCGCAACTGCGGAAAGCGCCGGCTCATGGCCTCGAGCGTGAGCGGACTGGTGAACACGATGCGCGTCGCGAGCTGGAGCACGCGCAGCGCCCAGGCCCGCTCGGAGCGCGCGATGCTCTCCGTGCGGGGCCGCCACAGGCTGCCGTAGGTCCAGGGATCGCGCAGGTCCAGCACCAGCGGCACGCGCAGCCACTCGGTCAGGCGCGCCGCCACCACGAAGTTGCGGAAATGCGGACCCGACGCCCAGATCAACTGGGGCATCTGGCGCCGGGCGTCCCAGGCGCCGGCCAGCGCCGCGAGCGTGGCCCAGTCGAGCTCCCAGTGCGTCCACCAGCCGAACCAGCAGAGCGCGTCCTGGGCCCACGCGCGTGTGCCGCGCGCCGAGCCGCCGCGCCGCGCGGGCTCGCCCACCCGGGGCGCGTGCGCGGGCAGCAGCGGGCGCGGGAGCTCGCGCAGCCGTGTCAGCGAGGGAGACAGCAGCCGTGGCGTGCGCCGCACCCGTACCTGCGGCGGCAGCTCCGCGAGCAGCGCGTCGTCGCGCTCATCGCGCCCGATCAGGCTCGAAGCGAGCACTCGAGGTGCATAACCAAACTCCGGCAGGTACTTGGCAAAATAGAAGGGGCGCGCCGAACCGCTCAGGTTGAAGGGCGGGAACTTCTCGGAGATCATCAGCACGCGTCGCGAGCCGCCGCCTTCCGATCCGAACGAGTTTGCCGCGGGCTGCGATTTCAAAGCTGGCAAACTCAAGCTAGCTTGGGAGCCCCGGCCGTTTCAAGCTACGCGAGCTTTCTTCCCGCATGCCCCCAGCCCCTTCCAAGCCGGCGAGCGCAGGGTTCCTGTCGACGGAGCACCTGTCGCGGAACCTGCGCCGGCGCTCCGTCCGAGGCGGGGTCGCGACGCTGATCGGGCAGGGTGGTACGTTCGTGCTCAACCTCGGGGGCACGGCCGTGCTGGCCCGAATCCTCAGCCCGCGAGACTTCGGTCTGCTGGCAATGGTGGCCACGTTCACGCGCCTGATCGAGCAGCTCAAGGACATGGGCCTGGCTAGCGCGACGGTCTCGCGCAAGGAGCTGTCGCCGGAGCAGGTCAACTACCTGTTCTGGATCAACGTGGCGCTCGGTGGGGCGGCGGCCCTGGCCGCCCTGCTCGCCGCGCCGGCGATTGCCTGGTTCTACAAAGAGCCGGTGCTGACCGGTATCACGATCGCGCTCGCCTCGGGCTTCTTCGTGGCGGGGCTCGCCGTGCAACACCAGGCGCTCCTGCAGCGCCAGATGCAGCTGCGCTCGCTGGCCGTGAACAAGCTGATCGCGGCAGCGGTCGGCACGCTCGCCGGCATCGCGGCGGCCTGCTGGGGGGCCGGCTACTGGTCGCTGGTGTTGATGAACGTGGTGACGGCGTTCGCCTCGGCCGTCGGTCTGTGGTGGGCGTGCGGCTGGCGTCCGAGCGCGCCGCGCAGAAATGTGGAGGGCGTGCAGTCGCTGCTGGCCTTTGGCTGGCACGTCACCGGCACGCGCACGCTCACGTTCCTGACGCGCAACCTGGATAACATCCTGATCGGCAAATTCTGGGGGGACGTCGCGCTCGGTTATTACGCCAAGGCCTACCAGATCCTGATGCTACCGGTGCAACAGCTGATCAATCCGCTGACCACGGTGGTGGTGCCCGCGCTGAGCCGATTGCAGCACGATCAGGCAGCGTACATTCGCTACTACCAGCGCTCGCTGCGCACGCTCACCACCGTGACCATGCCCGTGGTCGCGCTGTGCTTCGTGGCGACGCGGGAGCTCATCCTGATTGTGCTGGGCCCGCGCTGGGAGCCCTGCGTGCGCATCTTCCAGTGGCTCGCGCCGGCAGCCTTCGTGGGCTCGTTCAACCCCATCGCCTGGGCCTGGGTCTCGCTGAATCAGACCGACCGCATGCTGCGCTGGACGCTGATCGCCACGCCGTTCTACGTCCTCGGCTTCGCCCTGGGCGTGCCGTTCGGGGCGGAGGGCGTCGCCGCGGCCTTCAGCATCACGCAGCTCGGGCTGCGCTACTTCAGCATCAACTACTGCTTCCGGGCGAACTTCCTGAGCTTCCGCATCCTGTTCGAGGCCACCTGGCAAGCCACCGTGGCCTCGCTGGGCGCAGCCGTGCCGCTGCTCGCGCTGTCCTATCTGGGCGTGTTCGCTCTGCCGCCGCTGCTGGCGCTGCTGCTCGAGGCGGTGCTGTACACGCTCCTGTACTTCGGGCTCTGGTGGTGCTTGCCGGGAGGGCGCCGGGCGCTGCGCGAGACGCTGTCCTTGTGGCGCGATTTGCTGCCGGCGGGCAAGCGGCAGGAAAAAGCCGTCGAGCAGCCCGGCCCGACGGAGTGACTCACTTCGTTCGCTCGCCGACGTGGGCGCGCAGGCGAGCGATGATGCGCTCCGAGGCGCGGCCGTCGCCGTACGGATTCTGCGCCTGAGCCATGCCGGCGTACGCCGCAGGGTCCCGGAGCAGGCGCGACACGCCGTCGACGATGGGCGCGCTCTCGGCGCCCACCAGCTGCACGGTGCCGGCGCTCACGCCTTCGGGGCGTTCGGTGGTGTTGCGCATCACCAGCACGGGCTTACCGAGGCTCGGCGCCTCCTCCTGGATGCCGCCCGAGTCCGTCAGCACCAGGCGACAGCTCTGCATCAGCGCCAGGAACTCGCTGTAGGGCTGCGGAGCGATCAGCCGAATATTGGCGATCTGCCCCAGCAGCGCCTGCACCGGCGCTTGCACGTTGGGGTTCAGGTGCACCGGGTAGATGAAATCGTGATCGGCAAAGCGCTGGGCGAGCTGGGCCAGCGCGCTGCAGATCTCTTCGAAGCCGCGCCCGAAGTTTTCGCGGCGATGGCCCGTGATCAGGACGAAGGGGCGGGGCAGGGGAAAACCGCCCAGCGCCTGAGCGAGGTTGGCCACAATCGCCGCGCTCACGCCGGGATCGCGCTGACGAGCCAGCTCCGCCTGGAGCGCGTCGATCACGGTGTTGCCGGTGACGCTCACCCGATCGGCGGCCACCCCTTCGCGCAAGAGCTGGTCGCGCGCCAGCTCCGTGGGCGCGAAGTGCAGCGTGGCCAGGCGTGTCGCGAGCGTGCGGTTGATCTCCTCCGGAAAGGGCGACCAGCGGTCGTACGTGCGCAGGCCCGCTTCCACGTGCCCGACGTCGATGCGCCGGTAGAAGCAGGCGAGCGACGCGGCCAGCACCGTGGTCGTGTCGCCCTGCACCAGCGCCAGCCCCGGCTGCACCCGCGCGAGCAGCTCGTCACAGGCGCCGAGCAAGCGCGCGGTGAGCTCGGCCAGCGCCTGGTTGGGACGCATCACCGCCAGGTCGTGCTGGATGCGCAGGCCGAACAAGCGCGCGACCTGGTCCAGCATCTCGCGGTGCTGGCCCGTGCTGATGACGATGGGTTCGAAATCGGGCGCTTGTTCCAGCGCCCGGATCACGGGAGCCAGCTTGATGGCTTCCGGACGGGTGCCGAGAAATACGGCAACGCGAGTGCTGGGCATGGTGGAGAAAGCAGGTCGAGCGGGCGCAGGGAACTCGCGGCGTCAGCGGGACGTCAGCTGCGCAGCGCGCCGCAGGTGTCGAAGATGATCTTCTCCGCCAAGAGCGGCTTGGGGATGGTCTTGAACTCGCGGTGCGCCACCAGGAACACGACGATGTCCGCGCCCTCCAGCGCCTCGGCCAGCGGCAGCAGAGTAAACTCGGCGTGCGAGCGCAGATTCGGCTCGACCACGCGCAGATCGTACTCGCCCGTCGCGGCCAGGTGCTGCACCACCTCCAGGGCAGGGGACTCGCGCAGATCGTCGATGTCGGGCTTGTAGGCGAGCCCGAGGCAGGCGATGCGCGCGTGCTTGAGCCGCGCCGCGCGGCGCACGATGCGCTCGATTACCCAGGCGGGCTTGGCGGAGTTGGTCAAGCGTGCCTGGCGCATCAGCGGCGTGAGCTCGGGCGCCGTGTGCACGAGAAACCACGGATCGACCGCGATACAATGCCCGCCCACGCCGGGACCGGGGTTGAGGATCTTGACGCGCGGGTGCCGGTTGGCGAGCGCGATCAGGTCCCAGACGTCGAGCGACAGTGCGTCTGCCAGGAGCGAAAGTTCGTTGGCGAAGGCGATGTTCACGTCGCGGTAGGCGTTCTCGACCAGCTTGACGGTCTCCGCCATGCGCGCCGTGGTGATGTGCACCTGGCCCGCCACGAAAGTGCGGTAGAACTCCGCGCAGCGCTCGCTCGAGGCGGCATCCAGCCCGCCCACGATGCGATCGTTCTGCACCACCTCGCGCAGGATCTGCCC
>Ga0068861_100001855_pt1 | contig 13607 bp, 12 predicted proteins | sample KBSSwiS42_FD_66593 | JGI IMG/M metagenome (GOLD analysis project Ga0068861, IMG submission 66593) | Switchgrass rhizosphere microbial communities from Kellogg Biological Station, Michigan, USA - KBS Switchgrass S4-2 | ecosystem: Host-associated > Plants > Roots > Rhizosphere > Soil ...
CCCTTTCGAACTCATGTATGACAACGATTATCTCGTGTTTAATCATATTATGACGCGAAGTCTGTCAGAGGGAACGAGTCGATCAGAACGGTTTCACGAGTTTATTAAGCGAATTTCAGCAATCGAAGGACAGCAACGGCCAAACACGAAGCACCTTCAAGTAGTAATCGTCGGCGTAAATAACGAATCGGGCCAGCACTGCGAACGAGAAGCACGAGCTGTCGGAACATCGCTTACAACCAGTCTCGAGGCGTTAGATGTTCCACATGAAGTAAAAACGCTTATCGGAAAGCAAGCGACTTATCGGAATCTTGAAGACAGTTTGCGAGAGGGGTGTCATATCTTTCATTTCGCAGGGCATGCCGATTATGAAAGATCTCTACCGGAGAAGAGTGTTATCCATCTCTTCGACCGAAGCGTCTCGGCAGCCAATTTAAGGTCTCTATTTCGCGAAAAGGATACTCAGTTTGTTTTTCTGAGTTGCTGTCTTAGTGCTAACGTAGCGTCCAAAACCGCTAGAGGGGACTTCTACGGCTTCCTTGATGCCTTTTATCAGGTTGGCACCCCAACCATATTAGGCTACCGGTGGCCGGTGAATGACTATTCTGCCAATTTGTTAGCGGTGAACTTCTATCGAGCACTATTTAGAAACCTCTGCCCCGCTCACTCGCTTTTAAGAGCGCGCGAGTTGGCTGCCACCGAAATAGGTCGCGACGAAGATATCTGGGCTTCGGCGGTGCTGTTTATGCAAAACTAGTATCTCAGTTAAGCTATCCCTGCAAAATATCCTGTCAATGTCGACTGCTCCGCGAAAATCTTTTTCTTAAAGGCTTGAAAGTCTACAAGGCCGCTTTCAGTATAAGCCATTAATGTCTCAAGCAAATGATTGTCATATTGTACGTAGGCAGGAGTCTTCTAGCAGCATCCAGGTCCAGAAACCGCGCTCGCGGCTGTCATACCCCAGAGCGGCATCAGTGATGTCAGCCTCTGTAACCGTCCCGCAATTACAACCACGAGTTGCTAGACATTTCCGGTTTTTGGGTTAACAAATATTCTCCGGGCGTCAGGTGGCCCAGAGACTCATGTGGTCGTTCTTCGTTGTACTCCTTCAGCCACTTCTCGGTCTGCTCTCTGACTTCGTGCAAACTCCGAAACACAAACATGTCGAGCACCGCTTCACGGTAGCTCCGGTTGAATCTTTCAATGAAGCCGTTCTGCATCGGCCGTCCGGGCTTGATGAACTCAAGTAACACGTTATGTTGTTCGTCCCAATCAGCTAGTGTCACCGATACGAGCTCTGGGCCATTATCCAGTCTCAGCTTACGCGGATAGCCGCGCTCAGCGGCTATCCGATCGAGCGTTCGCACAATGCGAGGCGCCGGCAGGTTGAAGTCCACCTCGATCGCCAGTCCTTCGCGATTGAAATCATCCACCACGTTGAAGGTGCGAAAGCGACGATCACCCCACAACGCATCACTCATGAAGTCTGCGGACCAACACTCGTTCATTGCTTCAGGCACCACCAGAGGTGCAGGACATCTTGTTGGCAAACGTCTTTTGCCTTTCCGTCTTTTGTTCAGTTTCAGGCTGCAATAAATGCGATACACACGTTTGTGGTTCCAGCCGAGGCCCATGTGACGCAGCCGCTTGAACAACTTGCCAAATCCTTGCTCCGGTCGCTGCCAGGCCATCTCCAGCAGCAGTTGCACGATTGGTCCATCGGCGTTTGGTCGCGGCTCGTAATGATAGACCGAGCGTTGTAGACCGACGGCACCACAAGCGCGCCGTTCACTCAACCCATGCTCTGTTTGCAAAACAGCGACCAGCGCACGCTTCGCGGCTGGCTTCAGAGCTTTTTTGCGATCACATCTTTCAGCGCGCGATTCTCCAGTAATAAGTCAGCCGAGATCTGCTTCAAGCGCCGGTTTTCTTCTTCCAATTCACGCAAGCGCTTGATGTCTGAAGCTTGCATGCCGCCATACTTTGACTTCCACTGGTAATAGGTGGCGTCGCTGATCTCATGCTCGCGGCAGACGTCCTTTACCGTCCGTCCTGCTTCCACTGCTTTCAGGATCGCGATGATCTGATGTTCGCTGAATTTGCTCTTCCGCATTGAAGCCTCCTCGCGTCATACTCGCTCGGAAACCTCTAGTTTTCAATGGCAATGTTTTTAGGGATGGTTACACCTCCGCTTCTGATCTGACGATTAGATGCTTGGTTATCGTTCGGCTGGCGACTAAGGCGGGCTCGGATTCGGCCTTCAACTTCTTCCCATGTGCTACCGGCATCAAGATCTTTAGCGTATGCGGCGAGGCGAGCCTCGAGTAGCGCTTTTTCGTGGACCGTTAACGGGTCTTCGTCGTCAAGCCAATCATCGCTGTCGAGTTCAGCCAATCTCAAGCGGATTTCTTGGCGCTCCATCTTTGTGAGTTTGGGTAGTTCTTCGAGGATTTCGGTTTTGCTCATGGACAGAATATTAAACAGGCCCTTAGCAGCAATCAATGTCCCGTTTCATAGGTCCATCTCTCTTCTAAACAAGCCATCAGCGGTAATCTGCGGATTAGTTTGCCGTTCTCCGCAGAACAGCGCGTGACAGCACTTCGCAAATAATCCCTGTTTCGAAGTTCTTCGATATTTGCGACTATGACCACCGGTGGGGGAACCGGTTGTCGCAGCGGATCAGGATATAAGCGTATCGCCCGCGAACAACTCGCTCTCAACTATTACAATCTGAGCGTCGACCATTCCATACAGGTTCAACTCTCCGCAGCGAGTAAAAGCAATGTGCTTGGCCGTGTTCGCCAGCGCTTTGGGATGCGTAGAGTTTTCCATCGTCCCCATGAGCACCAGCAGCGCGGCAGCACATTGGTCATCAGCCCGACAGATTATCTCTGCCAGTGCCTCGATCTTTTCGTCACTCGGATCATCGTGGTCGTTTTCGGCCGTTTGGGAGAAGTCGATCGCATCGATGATCCGTTCACCCGCATCGGCGCGCCGCACGAGATCGGCGAGCCACGGATCATTCGTCGCCAAACCGTAGCGGATAACGCTTTGCCACCGCGGATCGACCGATGTGTCGTTTATCAGTGACTGAGCGCGACGTTTGATGGCATCGCTGATGGTAATTCTGGTTTCGATTACGTGAGGTGTTTCTTCGCGCGCTGTTGCGCTACCATGATTAGCCATGATCTTCATCCTTTCTAGAGAAGGTTGAGGGTCTAGGGCTGACTTTGTGTTCGTGCACAAGTCGGCCCGCTTCGTTTTTTAGTGGGTTGCGCGCACTATACGCCCTGGATTTTCGGTTGTCATCATGGTTTGAAGAACTTCATTTCAATCGCATGTGTCGGTCGAGCGCCGATTTTCACCCAGGATACTTTTCCACTCGAGTCCTGTGGGAGTCTTTATCCAAAATCGCTTACCAACACAATGCTTCGCGAACGGCAAGCTCACCGCCTTCAGGCATCCGTCAGTGAAAATCTAAATTACCAAAATCAGAGGAGCGGGAATAAATAGACCCTCGCAGTGTATTAGTCATTAGAACGGGTGACACATCAAGGCCTTACCCCAATTGCTTTGACGAAGCTCCCTCTGCGGAACGTGCCCAACTCAAAGGGAAGGAAGGAATTGCCCCGAGCTGCAGTTTGGTCGAACACGCCGGGGCGCCGCATCCATTCAGCGAGACAGCAGGATGTTCAAGAGGATTCGACAACTGGATCGAGCGAGCCAGTGGGCAGCGTTCGAGCTGGAGGCGCTGCCTCACCTTTCCGGTCTTTTCCGTCTCGCTATGTGGTTGGTAAGAGAGCGCGCTGAGGCCGAAGATTTGGTGCAGGATACCTTTACGCAAGCGCTCCAATCGTTTCACCGTTACGAGAAAGGGACTGACTGCCGCGCCTGGCTTATCCGCGTCATGTTCCACATCAACAGCAACCGGCGTCGCGCAAACGCTCGGATCCATCTAATCAGCCAGACGGACGAGCGTATCGCCGAGACGGTTGCGTTCGACCCACCAACGCCACAGGGGCTGACTGAGGAAGAGGTTCTCCGCGCACTTCGCAGTTTGCCGCCTCACTTCGAAGAGGTGGTCCTGCTGTCAGACGTCGAAGATATGACATACAAAGAGATCGCCAAAACGCTGGGAGTGCCTATCGGGACCGTGATGTCACGACTGCACCGCGGGCGGAAGCTGATGCGCGCGGAACTCGCAAGTTACGCCAACTCGCGTGGCATCGGAGAGCAGCATGCGGAGAAGGAGGCTTCCGCATCGTCCAGGGGCAACTAGGGAGGGAATCGGATGCAATGCCGAGATTTCCGTGAGGTCGCGGATTCATATCTCAGTGACGAGCTGCTGGTTGAAACCAACCACGACATGATCGCGCACCTCGAAGCCTGCGCTGAGTGCCGGCGAGAGCTGGCAGCGCGCCGTGAGCTGCGCACTACTTTGCATGCTTCATTCGCCCACTCCGAAGAACTGCAAATTCAAGACCAATTTGCCGACCGTCTTCGCAGCAAACTCCGCGACACCGCAACAACTGAAGCAACGTCGCTGATCCTGCGCCGTCGCGTGGGGATGACAATTGCCGCCTGTCTACTTGTGGCCGGCGCGCTCGAACTGATCGCGTGGCAACGACAACGAGCGCAAGCGCCGACGCAAATCGCCGGAGGGGAACGTCACGAACCGAACGTTGCCCAGGTGAAGCCCGCGGATGATCAGCCGCATCCGGCTGCTACCGCCATGGACGCTGAGATGGTGCTCGCCAAGATGTCTGAACTTGCCGCCGGTGATCATCGCGATTGCGCGATCGGTCACCGTCTGCCGGACATGCCGATCGATTTAGCGGAGGCCGGACGTAAGTACGACCGCGCATTCTTGAATTTAACGCAGGCGGTGATGTCACACCGTGATCAATTCGCCGGCGCAATCGAGCTGGTGATGGCGCACGCGTGTGTGTTTAAGGGGCACTGGTTCGCGCACATCGTCGTGAGACATCGGGGCCGTCTCGTCTCTCTTCTCGTTACCAGACTGGAAAACCCGGACCAAATCGCGGCGACTAAAGAAAAGCTGCCGAAGAACCCGGAACCGCAAGTCATTGCTTGTTCTACGGCCGGAGGTTACCAGATTTCTTGTTTTCGGACCGCGCATCACGCGGTCTTTGTGGTCTCGGATTTGGAGGAGGGAGAGAACCTCGCCCTCGCACGTGAACTGTCTGCGCCTGTCTACGAACACATCACGCGTGCGGAGGTGTTAGCTGAGTTCAGAGGTTGAATCATGCAGGAAAGAAAGATTACTTGGATATCACCGCACCCTCGTGCAGAAGTTCGCTCGACACAATTCCTTATGCTGGTGGAGGGAACGGCGGACGCTGCGTTCGCAGTTAGCACCACCGGACGAATCAGTGCCTGGAACAAAGCCGCAGCCGAACTATTTGGGCGAACTGAAAGCGAAGCGATAAGCGTTCGCTGCCATGAGCTTTTCCAGTGTTCTGATGAGAACGGAATAATATGTTCCGAACACTGCATCATCGAGCGTGCGGCGCAAGATAATCGTCCGCTGGCAAACTTCGATTTGCGACTGCAAACAAAAAGCGGAAGGCTCTGGTGTAACTTGTCTACATTGATCGCGATCGACCCGGCATCAGGGGCACGTCATGCTATCCACATCGTCCGCCAAATTGAGTTGCGAAAACGACTAGAACTAGCACTAAACGAATTCGTACGGACGCAGGTCAGGAATGATCAGAACGACGGGCCAATGGTTTCTTCGGCGCCTAAACCAATTAACGTGCGCCTTACATCTCGCGAAACTGAAGTCCTAAAAAGTTTAGCAAAGGGCTACAACACAAGAGCAATTGCCAATCAACTCAACATCAGCTCTGCTACGGTTAAAAATCACATCAAGCACATCCTCACAAAATTTGACGCTCATACTCGGCTTGAAGCAATAAGACATGCTGAAAGTGTTGGCGTGATCTAAGCGACAAAGAAAGGGCGGCCCACTCACTTGGAGCCGCCCATGAAGAAAAGGTTACGGAAACGCGACCTCTTACTAAATGGCCGTAGCAGCGCACTGTGTGCTGAGGCTGAATTCGTCGATAGCGTCGGGATTCTGGTTGGTAATGGTTGCCGTTGAGCCGTCGAACTTCGTGATGTTTATGGTGAATGGTTCGTTGTAGGATTTCGCCCGGTCTCTAAGGACACTGAGTGCAACCTCCTCGCCTAACAGCACTCCCCAGTAATTGGAACTACGGAAGTGGATGCCGGCATGGACTCCGTGACCAAAACAGACGTTGAATGCCACCTTGCTCAGTTCTCCATTGATGTCTATCTGATCCCTGTCTGCGCCCGTGTAAGTGTTGAGGAAGAGACCATCCGAAGTTGGTTCTACCAAGTCGCGGCCCTTAGCTTGAAGCAGTGGCCGGAGCTTCTGGCTGCCGTCAAAGAAGAACTTTATCGCAGTGCAGCACGCGCCGGCGACAGTTGCATGACCTCCCGTGTAGCAGGGGTGCGTCGGCGAACCTTCGGGATATGCCTGGGGCAAAAAGTGCGTGCCATGCTTCGCGAGGATCCTGGGCAACACCGCTGAGCTAAGGACGTCATTGTGCAACTCCGCGGCTGCAAGCGGTTGGGGTATGCTGTTGATGCGCCGCGCCTCAACCAACCCACCGTATTCCTCTGGCCGCAGGCGCAAGTCAACGATCCACTTGCGGCACCAGGAGGCCTTGAGTGCCCGAGTGGCCATTTCTGCAAGCGTTCCCGCAGCGTCTGGTCCACCAAGGGTGCCGAAGGGTTTTTGTGTGTTCGAGAGTGGGATTGGGCCGCCAAGCCTACCATAGGGATTACCAGCAGTCGTCAGTGCTTCTAATTGAGCCAGAAGCAGGAAGGCAACGAAGTATCCTTGATAGAGCACGTCCACGCGGGTATAGGCCGTAAGGTCGCGACCGTTTCGAATGAACCGACGTGTTCCATCAGGGGTTGGGTTCCCCGAGGGTCCTCCGTTTTGTATGTTCTGATAACTACTGAAGTTGACCATGAAGTCCTGGTTGGGCGCGAACGTTTGAATTTTCTGGTCGAGTGGCTGCGCGCCGAAATTTGTCGGCTGCAGCATAAACTGCGAGATGTACGGTCCCTTAAGGTTGCCGTCATTACTCGTAGCCACCCGCGCGCGGAACAGGTTCTGCCTTGTCACAGGAAGCGGCCACTGGTTAGCTCCCCCACCTATAATGAAAGAGCGTGAATTCAAGTCGTTAACAGCCGCTTGCACTAATCCTGTAGTGTCAATCACGTATTCAGTGAATGGCACGTCGCGCAGCAGAGCCGCCCAGTAATGCTCGACCTGTTCGGTTGCCGTCTGCGCACTACGCACAGTCGGAGTTGGCGGCGGAATGGTGAAGGCATGTGAGTCGAGACCTTCGAGGTCGAGTGCAAAAGAGCCCGCGGGACCATTCAACCGTGAATTCGGCCCGCCGCCGGGCGTCCCGACATCCACCCTTTGAAGAGCTTGGAAGTGGTTCTCAGTCTCAGTTTCAAGGGCATCTATTAAGCTCTGATACGACAGGCGCTTCGGCACGCCGAGCGCGTCGTGTTTCAAAGCTTTGCTGTACAGAGCGCTGAAGTCGTTGTATCTGAGTCTGTCGCCGTTATCGGGCAGTTCGCCGACATTGATCTTGTTGGCGATCGCCGTGTTTCTGCGATAAATGAAACTGTCGTTTGTACGCTTGTTGGGCTCGTAGTTGATGGTGGAGGCCTCGGCTGTTGACCCCAGGCCGCCGAAGAGTGGTTCGAGAGGAATGGTTGCCGATACGGCTGCTACCGTTGCGGCACCCTTTACAAAGTTTCTTCTGCTTACTTTCGATTTCTCGGTCTTGGAAGTAATCGGATCCTTCTTTTGTTGGTCCATGGGTTTGCTCCCTTACATGTTCGAACAACTAAGGTGGGCAAGTGCGTCTGATTTGATCGCGCGCATTGAGAAGATCCAAAACGACGTGGGGACCATCAGAAGCAAATGCGTTCTCAAAACTAGCCAGACGAAGAGGCACGAATCAGAACAGCCTTCAGTGCACTTCTGAACTCGAAAAGGGTGACGTCAATCCCGGGGGAGGGAGAATGCCTTGCTTAAGGCTTGTTCTTGTTACCTAGGAAGAGCGGAACATTCGCATGTCGGGGAATGCGCGGGAGGAGTTACTACCTAATCACTGGGCAAGTGGCAAAATCACTGGGCAAGTGGCAACCTTCGCCAGAATCGCTGTCTAATTTAAAGAGACGCTCTTCGGCATCAGGCAACCCGTTCTGATCTTTTTATGCGAGGTTGAACTTTCGGGAGTCGTGGCATCTTGCTACCAATATCGTCCTCACGTCAATGCTCCATTTGGTTCATTTTTTGTAATCAATGTGAGTCATTTTTATCGCCACCATGCTGAGAAGTTTGGCAAAGTCGGGTGAAATTGGGGTGACCGCGACTGACTATCTGACGTTCGGCAGCGTTTCGGCGATGCTTATCGCAGTGGGACTTGCGGCTTCTTACGTACCGGCGCGACGCGCGACGAAAGTGAACCCGACGATCGCCCTCCGCGCTGAGTGAGCAGATGATTATTCGTTCACGACATCTGTGCTCCTGACGTGCTGGAACACACCGTCATCCATTCTGTCCACAAGCTGGCCACAAGCTAACGCATACGACTATGTCAGTAGGACAGGGTATCAACGTTCAATAGTAGGTAAGCGTGCGATAGGCGACAGATAGCGGTCGTGTGCCTTGTGAGTCTGTTTGCCATCTCGTCAGTTTCGTCCAGTTGCCGTGCGCATCGAGCTGATCTGGAGCACTCGACTCTTTTTTCGTCGATCCGTCTTTGTTGAGCACGACCTCATCTAACAGCCGGTGCTCGATCGAAATTGATCCGGTTTTTTGGAGCGAGCCGTCGGGGCCGTATTGTTCCAGCTGTTGAGCAGTGCGGACGGTCTTATTGGCGATTGACCCATCGGGCTGATAAGTAGTTGTTTCGCTGCGTCTTTTTTCAGCTTCGTAAGAGTTCATTGAAGCCAAGGATCCGTCCTCACGGTATACCTTTCGCTCGGTGGTTAGCAGGAGCGGACCGTCGAAAGTGTTTTTGAATTGATCCAGCAACACTCCCTGCGCGTTGTACTCGCTGACCTCAATCGCCTGGCCTAGCTCATCTCGCTTGAAGGTTTTCTTCGAACGTAGCGAGCCGTCGCCGTTGTACGTCAGTTCTTCTTTGAGCAGGCTTTTGTCGTCGTAAACATCCACTGTCCGCAGCCACATTTTGCCGGCGCCATCGTAGTTGATGGCCTCCGTCATTTTTCGACCGTCGAATCTCATCACGATTCGGCGACTGAGCACGCCCTTGTCGTTATAGATATGTAGATCAGTTCGATTGCCGTCCTCATTAAACCAGGCTTCCATTTGCGCCACTCTCGGTCCCTCAACATAGTCGCCGTCTTTCGAAACAAACGTGGCGACTTCCACTCTGAAGGTGCGAACCGGCCCTTTGAGAGCGTAGGTTGCGTCAGCGATCGATCTTTCCTGGGCGTGGCCCACAACGGACATTAGCGCAACCAGCACTACAACCTTCAGAGTTTTCATATTGTTTTCGTTCCTCAAAACTTGCCGTTGCGGGTAACAGAGCCTAAAGCTAATCGATGCGCACGAGCGCTTTGACACTCGGCACGCCGCGAAGGCTGACGCTGACGGAAACGTCGCCGGCGTTTGCGAGCTCTACAGGGAGTCGGACCACGACCTGAGTCATCATCCACTCCCAGTCCGGAACTTTTCTGACCGCCTCCACTGCCAGCGGGTAAACTTTATGCTGCGAGTCTTCGGCCTGGACCGTGATGGCCGAGGCGTCCTCACCGGGTCTCAGCCAGGCGCGCCGCCGACCTTGACGACTACGCTGAAGCCCGGGGACCCGCCGATCCCCGCGCAGTCTGACGCGCCCGAAGCCAGGACGACGGTGTAATCGAGCCAGTAGGCTTGTCCCGCTACGACGCCGTCCGAAGGGCCGAGGCGGCGCTTCATAAACATGAACAGGTCATCGGAGAGGTTACTACCCTGGAAGTAGAATCCCGTCCCGCTGACACCCAGCTCGGGGGGTAAATCACGCATCTCTGCACGCAGCATAAAGCGCCCTTCGTCAAGGAAAGGGTTATAGTCAGCGAAACCGCCCTGCCAACCGAGAGAGCCGTTACGGAAATCGAAACTAATTGAGAGCGGGGAAACTGTCATCTGGGATCGAGCTGAGGCGCTCAAGGCAACGATCGTTGACAATACAGCTATAGCGTTGAGTAACACTTTGATTTGCATAAACCGGTGACGTCACAACGCGAGCCCACCACCTCGCAGGCCACGATCATGAAGCATTAGTCTTCGCCTGATTTCTTGTAAATGGCAATTCCCCAAAAATTAATGTCGGGCGGCAGACTGTTCCAGTGGTCGAACGCGTGCGAGTCATCAGATTTGTAACGCAACTTGTAGTCTCCCGCAGGCAGAGTGATTACCACATCAACTTTCCTGTTTTTACCCGCACCACCGGCATGCGCGGTCTTCTGCTCTTGCATCTCCCACACACGTGACCCCTTGCCGACGTCTTCGATCCAGCCGTAGTCGAACATCTCACCGGCCTGACCTTCGCCGATGGCGAAAATACGCACGTCCTGACTCCTCGCCAGACTAAATGTCACACTCTTATCTTCGTTGTCCAGCACTTGAACGATCTGCGCAATCACTGGCAGCTTCAACAGATCATCGGGCATAGGCTTGGAATAGAGCTCCCCATACATTCTCATCAGCGAAGCGGCATCAGTTGCGCGTCCCACGCTTTGATAGATCCTGACCTTTGTAACCAGGTCTGTTCGGTAAACATCGGCGTAGGGTTTAGCAGGTATCGCGTTGAGCTGATTTTTCAATTCTGTAAGCGGAGCGTTCCAACTAATCTCGGGAATGCTCTCTCCGAACTTCTCCGGGAAGATGAACGTCTTCAAAAAAGCCATGCCTACCGGAGAGCTTAACCCATTACCCGAGCCGAGATCCGTCGGACGGCTGAGATTGTCAGAGTTCGCCATTATGATGAACGTAATGTTTTGCTCGGGCACTTTCAAAATAAAAGATGAGTTGCCGGTCCAGTAGCCGTAATGCCAAATCAGCTTCGTGCCTTTGTAGTTCTGCGTAAACCAACCCAACCCGTAGGGAAGCGACTCACCTTTGGTTGAGACAGTCGGCGTGAAAGCGAGTTGTTGAGTTTCCTTCGAAAGAAACTTGTTCTGATCGATCGCAATGTCATACTTCGCCATGTCGAGAACTGTTGAGATCAAGCCGGCGGAAGTGCTGAACCCCTGCGGGTAACTTATTTTCGTGATCTTAAATTCGCGATCAAGCGTATACGGTTGAGCGAGTATCTTCAGGACTGTGTCGAATCTTTCGTGTTGCTTTTCCGTAATAATCGCTCTGCCCAACGGCGACTGGTGCGCATGAACCAGCTTCCAAGCGCCGTCTTGTTTGTTCCAGAAGTATGAAACCCTCCAGGGACCCTCAGTGCGCGGCGTGCCATTGGGAGGCGTGACGGTTGTTGCCACGAAGAAGGTTGCGATGGCGCTGTCGCCATAAACCGCCGCCTCGAGATTTTGGACCTCCATGTTTATTTTGAAACGCGCCTGGAATGCTTGCCTCAACTCGGGCGCATCAATAAAAGAAGTTAAGAAACCACCCTCGCCTTGAAAACGGTTTTGCTGCGGCGCGAGACGCCGCTCAATCTGATCAACGTTGCTGGAATTGAAGCCCGCAATGATATCCATAACTGCGGCTTTCACTTCGGACTCTGCTGCCTGGCTTGTGGTGTTCGGCGATTTTGTGCTGACAATCTTGGGCACGTTCGGCGCCGTCTCATTCATACCGAGAGGTTCGAGAATGTTGGCTATCAAAAGTTCGCCGAATGACTTGCCGCTGGCTCTTTGAACTACTTTATCCAGTTCTGCAAAGCGATTGCCGTTATAACGGTACTGCTCGCCTGGGTTTCCCTCGGAGGTGTGGGAGAACAAGTGGCGCACTCTAATGACACCATCGCTCTCAAGCATGATGCCGTACTTTGAAACAGGATCGTCCAGTTTGACCTTTCCCTCCTGCACCAGCTGCATCAGAATCGTAGACGCAAACGTCTTCGTCAGCGAAGCGAGGTGGTAGGCGGTATGTTCGGTTGCAGGAATCTTATTCTCAACATCTGCATAACCGAATCCCTTTGCCCAGATCACTTTTTGATCTTTCACAATGGCAGCGGAGTAAGCCGGTATCTTCAGCTCTTGTCGCAGACTTTCGAGCAGCGTTTCAAAGCGGGCGATCCGTGCCGATTCGGATGGCTGCTCCATTCGGTCAGGCTTTTGCGCGCCTGTCACCCGGGCAAACAAGGCCTGTCCCAGAACGGCCATTGTCAGAATGAGTGCGACTACGCCTGGCGCTTTGAACTTCATAATGATCTCTTTCCTTTACTGAAGTGACTGTGCTTTAGAAACGACCGTACCACGAACGGGTGCCGCTACTTCTCGCAGATACCGAGGAATCTCTAGCGGCGCGGATTGGGGTTCTAACTGTAAAACGCGCAGAGGTGTTCTGTTAGGCAAACACCGCTGCCCAGAGTTTTGTGTACATGAATTCGCTTTTTTGGAGCGCACGCAGAGCGAAGCGACGGCGCTTTGTATTAATCAATGCCACTGCAATTCCGATGGCCTCTTTAAAGCCTTTGAGGAAAATTCCGCAAAGAAGCGTGATCCGCTTGCCCGTCGATCGCGGCCGGGTGTACTCTTTCACTATCAATATCGCACGTCCTACACCGCTTCCGAACTCACCCGGTTTACGGTCCCCTATGAAGGCCCCCCTTAGTGAAGTGGAAGTCAGAATTCAGAAACAAAAGCGGAGGGAAACGAATCATGAAAAAGCTTATTGTTGCTTTATTGATTTCTTTGGCTGCGTTTTCACTAGCTGCGGCCGACACGATCTATTTACGCGACGGCACTACTGTGCGTGGTACCGTGCTTGGTTTTATTAACGGCCGATTTGCCATTCAGTTAACGGCCAGGGCCACTTTACCGGTACGTTCCAATGACAATCGCAACCAGACAGGATCTTCCGTCACGACGCGAACGGCAAGTGCCGGCGAAGTCATTTTCCTGCGGCCGCGCGATATTGAGAAAATCGAAATTGACGGGCGGTCGCTGGATGAGGCGCGGTATGTAACGCGTATTGTGGACGTCTCGCTTGGTCCAAATTGGATTGACGGCGGCGTTGATGTCCGGCGTGGCGAGCGAATAAGAATTGACGCCTCGGGTACTGTTTATGCGAATCGCACGCGTATCACTCCCGCCGGCTTAACAACGGTAGACCCGTCTGCGCCGTTACCCAGTGCGCCGGAAGGAAAACTGATCGGGGTGATTGGAGATGATTTTGATTCTCCGATTATCGAGATCGGCCCAGGCGGTGAATTCACAGCAGACCGCGATGGCCGTCTCTATTTCACGATTAACCGAGGCAACTACACTGATGCACGCGGAGCGTTCAACGTGAGGATCAGAAAGGAAATTGACCTCGCGGCGATGGCTCGGGCCGATGAAAA
>Ga0068861_100001857_pt1 | contig 13605 bp, 10 predicted proteins | sample KBSSwiS42_FD_66593 | JGI IMG/M metagenome (GOLD analysis project Ga0068861, IMG submission 66593) | Switchgrass rhizosphere microbial communities from Kellogg Biological Station, Michigan, USA - KBS Switchgrass S4-2 | ecosystem: Host-associated > Plants > Roots > Rhizosphere > Soil ...
GACCATACTTCGTGCTTACGCGCATTTGAAAGCGTGGTCGCGCATGGCGGCGCCGGCGCTTGTCGCGCGTCGCGTCCTGGTGATCGTTTTTCTTGGCCGTCTTGTTTGTCTCCATACTCAAATATGCACTGCGAGATCGTGAACGTTTTCAGCAGCTTCCATCACAGCTTCGGAGATCGTGGGATGAGCATGCATTGTGCGGCCCAATTCGTCAGCGGTCGACTCGAGTTGCATCGCGACACATGCTTCGGCAATCAACTCAGTCGCATGTGGACCAATGATGTGCACACCGAGAATCTCGTCGTACTTTTTCTCGCTGACAATTTTTACAAAACCCTCTTCTTCGCCCAGGATGCGCGCTTTGCCCGAGGCCGAAAACGGGAAACGCCCGACTTTCACGTCGTATCCCTGCTCTTTGGCTTTCGCTTCCGTCAGTCCCACTGACCCAATCTCCGGATCGCAGTAAGTGCAGTTTGGCACGAGGCGCAAATTGATCGGACGCACATCCTTTTGTCCAGCCAAATGTTCGACCGCGACAATCCCTTCCTTCGACGCGAGGTGGGCCAACAAAGGCGTCGGCACTACGTCGCCGATGGCGTAAACGCCCTTCTCCGCCGTCTGCTGGTACTCGTCCACATGAATAAAACCCTTTTCGACTTTGACCTTCGTGCCTTCGAGACCGAGTCCCTGCGTGTACGGCATGCGCCCGACTGCCACCAACAACATTTCCGCTTCGAGCGTCACATCTTCACCTTTGCCGTTCTTGCCGGTGACTTTGACGCCGTTCGCAGTCTTCTCCATCTTCTCCAGCTTTGTATCTACCACCGACTTGATGCGGCGTTTGCGAAAACTGCGTTCGAGTTCTTTCGAAACTTCCTCGTCTTCCAACGGCACGATACGTGGCAACAACTCGACAAGCGTCGTCTCTGCGCCAAAACGCGAATAAACGGAGGCGAATTCAACGCCGACCGCTCCGCAACCCATCACGATCAACGACTTCGGAACGTCTGTTAATTCCAAAATGTGATCACTGTTCACGACCGTTTTACCGTCAGTATCGAATCCGGGAATGGGCCGAACCACTGAACCCGTAGCGATGATGATGTTCTTAGTCTGGAGTACCTGCTTCTTTCCCTCGGCATCAGTCACTTCCACGCGGCCAGGCAGCGCCAGCTTCCCGGTTCCTTTGAAGACCGTCACCTTGTTTTTCTTCATCAGATACTCGATGCCTTTGACGTTTTTAAGGACCACCTTGTCTTTGCGCTTCTGAACGTCGGCAAAGGCGAGCTGAATGCCCGAAGCCTGAACGCCGAAATCCGCCGCGTGCTGCATCTGCTCGAAAACGTGTGCCGACATCAGCATCTGTTTGGTCGGAATGCACCCGCGCAACGTGCAGGTGCCGCCCAGACGGGTATCCTTTTCAACGATCGCAGCCTTAAGGCCCAACTGACCGGCTCGAATTGCTGCTACATATCCACCTGGGCCGCTGCCAATAATCGTTACGTCAAACTGTTCGTTTGCCAATTTATTAGGAATCCCCTCTTAGACCAGTGATAAGTGTTAAAAGACCGGGCATTATAATCATTCGACAGCCCCTAACCAAAACCAGTGATATGAGGACCAGAAGATGAAACATTCTCAAGGCTTTCTTGATCTCGTGAACGACGCAAAGAGCCGCATTCGTGAAGTAACAGTGGCTGAAACTCAGCAGCGAATACATGAAAACAAGGACGTGAAGTTAATCGACGTTCGTGAAGATAACGAATGGGATAAAGCACACGCGGCGGGCGCGATTCATCTCGGAAAGGGCATCATTGAACGCGACATCGAAACCACAGTGCCGGACAAAAACACTCAACTGATTCTCTATTGCGGTGGTGGTTATCGTTCAGCACTTGCGGCCGACGCCCTTCAGCGAATGGGTTACACGAACGCGTTTTCTATGGCTGGCGGATGGAAAGCGTGGAAAGACTCAGGTGGACAGACAGAAGAATAAAAAGGGCGTGCTGCCCAAACAGCACGCCCAAGGAAGCCGCTTCGATTCTTTTTAGAACTCGAAGCGAGCTGCGAATTGCACCTGTCTCTCACGGAACAACGTGCTGTCAGCGCCAGTCACGTTGAAGAACGGGTTGGTACCCGCGCCGTTGAAGGTCAACGTTGTACCAGACTGGTTGTAGAGCGTGCCGTTTACGAACGTGACCTGAGTGCGGTTGAAGACGTTAAAGCCTTCCGCCAGCAATTCGAGTTTCACGCTCTCAGTCAAGCTGAAGCGACGTGAAAGTCTCGCGTCAACGTACCAAATGTTCGGCTGCTTGAAGAAATTGCGCGGGAACAGCGCAAACCTCGACGCACCACCCGAACCATTGATACCGCCACCCGGCGTGTTGTTGTTAGCGAAACCGAACGACGTCGGCGTGATGTTACCGCTGATGTTGCCGGTAACCCGCTGCCCAGAAAACGCATTCAGGATCGGCGCGAAGGTCCAGCCATTGAAGACGGCTTTCGCAGCGCCGTCGGAGAATGGATTCGGGCTGTAAACAACACTCGCCACAAACTTCTGTCTGCGATCAAAGTTCGACAGGGCCGATTCAGCGGGCTGATCGAACGCATTGAATGGCAAGTTGTTTGAAGTAAACGTCACCGAGCTCTGACCGTTGTCAGACGCACGCGACAACGTGTAGTTGGTCTGGAATTGCAGGCCGCGCGTCAAGCGACGGTTAGCTTGCAAGACCAGTGCGTGGTACTTCGAGTACACGTCGCTGCGAATCTCAGTGAGCTGCGCAAACCGCGTGTCTGGTCTCGAGCCCGTAAATATAGGCGTCAGATAAGTCTGACCAGCAGCGGGTCCGCCAACCACGTTCAGCGCAACTATTCGCGACGCACGCGGCAGGTTAGTATCAACGAAGTTCGGCAACGAGTTACCGAAGCTGCCGATGTACGACATCGAGACTACAGTATTTCTCGCGATCTCACGTTCGAAGATGAAGTCCCACTGATGAATCTGCGGAAGCTGGAAGTCGTCGTCGAAGAACTGGACCGCGCCAACCGGCGGATTCGAAGACGGCAGCAGGTTCGGATAGATCGGAAGGAACGGGCAGTCGTCTGCGCCGAGCGCCGGAGACGCGCCAGTGCAGGCCACTGGCAGGTTATTAGCGCTCGTCGTGAACTGACGCTGTCCTTGATCGATTCCAACACCGGTGTTGACCAATGCGTTGTAGATGGTGGAGTTGATCACGCGACCGTAGTAAATACCCCAGCCGCCGCGGAGACTGGTCTTGCCGTCGCCGGTAAGGTCGTAGGCAAAGCCGACGCGCGGGCCGAAGTTGTTCTTGTCGCTAACTCTGTTGGCCGTTTGCGGAAGCAGTGAATTCACGTTCACTGGATCCGGATTCCGCTGGTACTCGTAGCGCAGTCCGAGGTTCAACGTGAACCGCGGCGTGACGCGCCAGTCGTCCTGGACGAAGTAGTTGAAATCCTGCGTCTTCATCGTCAGACCGAGCACGCCGAATCCCTGGTTGAAGTTACCCGCGTAGCACTTGCCGGCTTTGCGGAAAACGGTCGGCTGGTTTGCGGCGACTGAACTGACGCAACGACCCGCTGGGCTGGCGCCGCTCGACAACGCGCGAATTGCACCGTTGGTTTGGAAGTTCACATAGTCAACGATGAAGTCTGCAATGCCGGTGGTAGCACCGGTGTAGTTGAACTCGCCACCGATGAAACGCAGGTTGTTAATGTCGTCTTTCACGAAGTTGATGTCGCCACCAAACTTCACCGTGTGATTGCCTGACGTCATCGTCACCGTGTCGGCAAACTGCCAGCGCGTTTCATCCGGAAAAGCTGCGCGATCGAGAAATTCGGGCATACCGAACGAGAAGGTCGTGGAGCCGACGAGAATCGTCTGCGGCGATCTTCCACCCACTGCGTTCGTTGGTTCGCCGGCAATAGGCGGCTGGCTGAACTGCGTTTCTTTGTCTTTGCCCCACTGGAAGCGGAACTCATTGAGCAACATCGGCGTCAACGTTGACGCGAGTTTTGCGTTGAGCGAATCGATCTCGACGAAGTCATCGCCGAAGTTATCTACCGCGCGCGTGTTGGTCGCCTGCGTTTGAACGCCGGCCGGCGACTCCCAACGCAAACGGTTATAGCTAACCGTGAACGTGTTTTTGTCGTTGATTACCCAATCAACCTTAGGCAGGAAGAGCTTCTGGTCGCCAGTCCTGGGAACCGGGCCTGAAAGGCTGGCGAGGAAGGCGAGCGTGTTGTCGATCTGCGCGCCTGTCAGACCGCGATTAAGTAGGGCGGTCCGGTTCGATGAGCTCAGGTTAAGAAAACCGTTCTGGCCGAAGACAGCCAGGCCGGGGAAGTTGCGCTTCTGCTGATCGTAGCTGAAGAAGAAGAACGCCTTGTCGCGAACGATTGGACCACCAATCGTGCCGCCAAATTGATGGCGAACGTCCTTCGGCTTGTAACCAACCGGCGTGAACACTCCGTTGACCAGCGCCTGACGAACAGCGAGTGGGTTGCGGGCGCCCCACTTGTTGTTGCGCTGGTAGTAGAACGCGCCGCCGTGAAACTCGTTCGTGCCGCTCTTGGTGATCGCGTTGACCACGCCGCCTGCGGAACGTCCGTACTCAGCGGAATAGCTCGAAGTGTTGACCTGAAACTCGCGGATAGCAGCCTGGCTGATCGAGTAGCTAATGCGCGTACGGCCGCGCTCTTCAGCGAAGAACGCCTGGTTGTTGTCGCCGCCGTCGATCGTGTTGTTGTTCAACAGGCCGGAGATGCCGCGGAAGCTGATCAAACCAAACGTGCCGTCCGGAACTGCGCCCGGCGTCAGCAGCGCGAAGTTGGACCAGCGACGTCCGTTGATCGGAAGCTCGTTGATTGATGTCTGGTTGATGTTAGTCGAGAAGTCCTGTTGCGTGGTGTTGATAACAGGAGCTTCAGCGCTGACGTCGACGGATCCGGTCACGGGTCCGACTGAGAGCGAGACTTCAAGTGGGGTTTCGCGGCCGACTTCAACGATCACGTTCTCGTTAGACATCGGGCTAAAGCCTGATGAGTTGACCGTGACGGAGTATTTCCCCGGCTGCAAGTTGGCGACTTTGAAACGTCCCGTATCGTCCGTGGTGGCCGTTTCTTCCTTGTTTGTTTCGAGGTTCTTGACCGTCACCGAGGCGCCGGGCACAACCTCCTTGTTAGGATTCGTTACGACGCCGCCTATTGCACCGGTGGTCGTGGACTGCGCAAAAGCGATAGCGCAGAAAGCGAGCACCAGCAGGCCTGCAAAAGAAAGCTTTATGATTTTCGACATACCGGGGAACTCCTTAGGCAATGAGTTAACGTTCCAATGCGCGTCAGCCCAGTGGGCAGCGCGGAAATTTAGTCGAGTTTGAGTGCACCTGAATCAACTTCAGAAGGAATGACGAATGGCTAATCAAGCAAGACGCGACTTCTATCACGCTTGGCTCGCCTTTCGCAAGTCTAAGTCATGATTGAAGCTATTAAATCTTCGTGAAAAATGTGAGCCGGACAAAAGCAACGCAATCGATCCGTTTATCACATGTAAAAATTCGCAAAAGCTGTGCCGACAACCGGGCGTCGAACAAACGGACTCGTGCCAATAGTTAACTAGTTAACTGAACTCCGCACTCCTGCGAAATCCACCAAGAATTTGGATTTATTGGAAAAGTTGGACACGCGACTGCTCTAAACTCGCTCCACGATCATCGCGATGCCCTGACCGCCTCCGATGCACGCGGTCGCCAGTCCATAGCGACCATTACGCCGGTGCAGTTCGTGCAGTAACGTCAAAACGAGCCGCGTACCAGTTGCTCCCAATGGATGTCCGAGCGCAATCGCGCCGCCATTGACGTTCGTGCGAGCACGATCCAAACCCAGTTCTTTTTCCACAGCCAGGTATTGCGCGGCAAACGCTTCGTTCACTTCGACGAGATCGATGTCGTTGATTGACAACCCGGCCTTCGCGAGCGCCGCGCGCGTCGCCGGCACAGGACCGATCCCCATGATTTCAGGCTCAACACCTGCATACGCCCAACTGACGATCCGGCCCATCGGCCTCAGGTCTCTTCGCTTAACGAACTCCTCGTTCGCGATCACCAACGCAGCGGCCCCATCGACAATGCCGGAGGCATTTCCTGCTGTGACAAATCCGTCGTTAGCAAAAGCCGGCTTGAGTTTCGCCAAGCCTTCGAGTGTCGTTTCCGGTCGCGGATGATCGTCGTTCTCAACCAATTGACTGCCTTTGCGCGATTTTACCTCCACCGGAACAATCTCTTGCCTGAGATAACCGGAATCCAGCGCGCGTTTTGCTTCCTGTTGCGAACGTAACGCGTATTTGTCCTGCTCCTCACGCGAGATCTCGAATTTGCGGGCCAGGTTTTCCGCCGTGCCGGCCATCGGCGTGTTGCAGTAAGTATCAAGCAACGCCACCATCAAACTGTCTTCGAGTTTCCCCTGTCCCAGCGCAAAACCGGAGCGCGCGCCGCGAATGACGTGCGGCGCCTGCGACATCGATTCCATTCCACCAACGAGGCACGACTGCGCTTCGCCGAGTTGCAGCATGTGCGCGCCTGAGACAATCGACTGAATGCCGCTACCGCACAGCCGGTTGACAGTTAAGGCAGGACGATCGAACGGGACGCCAGCCTTCAGCGCCACGTGGCGCGCACCGTAGATCGCGTCGCCGGAAGTTTGCAGTGCGTTACCAATGACCGTGTGATCTATCTCTTCCGGTTTGACTCGCGTCGCCTCGAGTGCGCCGCGCGCCGCCACTACCCCCAAATCGATTGCGGAAATGTCCTTCAACACGCCGACATACTCACCCATCGGCGTGCGCTTGCCGCCAAGTATGAAAACATCCTTAACCATATCTTTCGTTAGTCGTTGTCCTTTGTTTGGAATACCGCCCCTAAGAAAACCCTGAAGCCTAACAAACGAGAACTAAGCGGTCAAATCACCTATTTCCGCACGGTTCTCGCCCTCGTAATTGTGCCTCTCGTCGTAGCGGAACTAACTTGTACTGAACCGATGTTCCTGTAGATAGCGGTGCAAGAGTTCTTCAAGGAAGCCTTCGTAGGTAAAAGAAGCGAGGTCGTAGCTGGGACGAAGTTTGTAGAGAATCGGCAACGCAACGCGCCACGCCATCCATTGTCGCGGCACATCTGAAAGATCCCAGCGGCGTCGAAGAAATGTTTCCACCACTTGAATCTCCGCTTCAGTCAGACTGTTAAGATTGGCCGTGAAGTCCACCGGTTTGAATGAACGGCGTAACGCCGGGTCACTCACCGGACTAGCAAAGACTTGTGAGAATGGCGGTGCTTCTGCTTCGCGTTCGCGCACTACGACCGTTCCCGCCACCATGTCGCCAACGCGCTGATCGCGACCGGTGACAAAAACCGAGATCAAACCAATCGAATAAAATGGAGCCGGCATCATGTCGAGACTGCGAATCAGATTGCGAACCGAAGCTTCCCAGAAAGTGATTGGACGTCCGTCTTCGCGAATCACGCGCAGTTTCATCCAGCGTTTCCCTGGCGTTTGCCCGCTCCAGATCCATTCGAAAAAGCCGAAGTAACCGGAGAACGTGAGGAAGATGAGCAATATCATCACCGCGTAAACCCACTTGGGTGCGGTTGCGATCGTGCTTTCGAGAGTTGTGCTGGAGACGTTTGCGAGGATGAGTGCGGTGATAAAGATCAAGACGAGGATCGCCGCCTGGATTGCGTGATCGATCGCGCACGCGAGAAAGCGATTTCCGATCGACGCGAGCGCGAAGTGCAGCGGTACACGCTCGGGCGTCTCGATCACAAGTACTTCTTCAGTCGCTACAGTCGCAGACATCCGTGTTAATCCTGCTTGCCGAGATCCGTGTTAATCCGTGTTCCCTCTTACTCGCATAAAGCGTCTCTTCCCAACTTGAATCAGGAACGACCGTTCAGCGCTAAGTTCAAGATCGGCTTGCGATCTCTCCCCGTCGACATACACGCCACCCTGTTCGATCAGCCTCCGCGCTTCCGCCATCGATGGCGCGAGCTCAAGTTCAACTAACAAACGTGGCAGCTTCCACGGTCCACTTGCCACAGCTCGTTCTTCAATGTCCTGAGGCGCCTGCTTACTGCGAAACAGTAGGTTGAAATGATCTTCAGCCGCGCGTGCCTCAGCTTCGGCGTAGAAGTCAGTAACGATTAGTTTTCCCAGTTCCGCCTTCACGTCGCGAGGGTTACGCTCTCCGCGTTCCACGGAGGCACGCAACGCGTTGAGTTGAACAGGAGGGATATCAGTACACAGCTCGTAGTAGCGCCACATCAAGTCGTCAGTGATGGACATCACCTTCCCGAAGATCTCCTGCGGCGGTTCACTGATGCCGATGTAGTTACCCAAACTCTTCGACATCTTCTGCACGCCGTCAGTTCCTTCCAACAGAGGCATGACCATTGCCACCTGCGACTCCTGACCGTACTCACGCTGGAGATTGCGGCCCATCAGCAGGTTGAACTTCTGGTCCGTTCCGCCAAGCTCGACATCCGCTTCCAACGCAACCGAGTCGTAGGCCATCACGAGCGGGTACATCACTTCGTGCAAAGCGAGCGGACGGTTTTCTGCGAGACGCTGTTGAAAGTCGTCGCGCTCCAGGATCTGCCTCACAGTGACGTGCGAGGCGAGTCGAAGAAAACCGGCAGAGCCGAGCGTGTCCATCCAGCGTGAGTTGAAATCGATGACTGTCTTTTCCGGGTCCAGCAGTTTGAAAATCTGTTGCTTGTAGGTCTCGGCGTTGGCGTTGATCTCTTCGCGCGTGAGTTGCGGCCGCGTCGCGCTTTTACCGGACGGGTCGCCGATCATTCCGGTAAAGTCGCCAATGAGAAAGATCGCGATGTGGCCCAGCTCCTGAAACGCGCGCAGTTTGCGGATCACAACGGTATGGCCCAAATGGATATCGGGCGCGGTTGGATCGGCGCCGAGTTTTATCCGCAGCGGCTTGCCGGTTTTCGCAGATTTCTCCAGCTTCGCACGCAGGTCGGGCTCGCGAATGATCTCGATGGTCCCCTTACCGAGGTAGGAGAGTTGTTCGTCTATCGTCATTGTCGTCTCAGTCAGTGCTCTTTGCTCCCTCGGAGCAAAATGTGTATAGCCTGATGCGTTCTTTCAACATCGCACTCCTTCGGAGTGCAATGTCTTTGGGCGTGAGGCTATAAACATTGTGCTCCGAGGGAGCAAGGACGATGCGATAGAGTAGCTGATCTGTTCAACGGTGCGCTATCCTCACAAACATGGTTGCCGAGACCTCAACAGAGCTGATTCGCGATCCCACTAGCGCCCTCGAAGACTGCCGTCTGGCCTTTATCGGTTGTGGCGTGATGGCCGAAGCAATGATTGCCGGACTCCTCAGAAAGAAACTGGTCAGCCCTGACAACATCGTCGGAAGCCATCCACGGTTGACGCGTCGCGAGGAACTTCACGTCAAGTATGGCATTGAAATGTTCGAGCACAACCGCGAGGCCGCGCTGGCCGCTGCCCCGGATGCGTCCGCTACCGGTTCAATGCTGATTTTGGCTGTGAAGCCGCAGCGTTTGCCAAAGGTACTCGACGAGCTCAAAGGTTCGATTCATCCGGATCAATTGATTGTTTCAGTTGTAGCCGGTGCGAAGATTCAAACGATCTCCGATGAACTGTTGCACGCGGCGGTCGTCCGCACGATGCCCAACACGCCCGCACAAATCGGTGAGGGCGTCACCGCGTGGACGTCGAGCGCGGCAGTAAGTGAACAGCAGGAAACTCACGTGCGCGCACTGCTCGAAGCGCTCGGCAAAACTGTTCGCGTCGAGAATGAACGCCAGATCGACATGGCGACCGCGCTCAGCGCGACTGGTCCAACTTACATCTTTCTCGTTATGGAAGCCTTGATCGACGCCGGGGTGCACATGGGTTTTTCACGACACGTCGCAGAGGAACTGGTCCACCAGGCGATGCTCGGCTCAGTTTTGTTTGCGAGAGAGTCGCACAAGCATCCGGCGGAGTTGCGCAACATGGTTACATCACCCGGCGGAACGTCAGCCGAAGCGATCTATCAGATGGAGAAAGGTAGTTTGCGGACGGTGTTGTCGAAGGCGGTGTGGGCCGCGTTTCAGCGAGCCCAAGCGTTGGGTGGCAAGCGGACCACGGACTAAACGGACAACACGGATTTCACGGCTTCTGCGTAAAGCAGGTGTTCCTGTTCCAGGATTCGCGCCGACAACGTTTCGACAGTATCGCCTTTTAACACCGGCACCACGCGCTGCGCGATAATCGGCCCACCATCGAGTGTCTCATCAACAAAGTGAACTGTGCAGCCGCTGAACTTCACGCCGTGTTCCAGCGCTTGTCGTTGCGCGTCGAGACCGGGAAACGAAGGCAAGAGGCTCGGATGAATGTTGAGGATTCGCTGCGGAAACGCCGAAACGAAAAACGGCGACAACAGTCGCATGTACCCCGCCAGGCAAATCAGATCGACACGCCGCTCGTGAAGCGCTGCAATGATTTCCTGCTCGTGTTCTTCGCGTTTCCGTCCTTGACGTTCGATCGCGAGCGTTTCAATTCCGCGTTCGTGGGCCAGGTGCAAACCAGCAGCATCAGCTTTATCACTGATAACCAGGACGATTTCCGCGTCTGCGATCTTTTCGGAGCGTATCGCGTCGTGAAGCGCGATCATGTTTGAGCCACGGCCTGAAATGAGAATCGCAATTCTTCTCAGAGCAACACCTCACGATCGCCGTCAACGACTTCGCCGATTTCATAACACTCGTCGCCGCGATCCTTGAGGTGGGATTTGATGAGATCAACATCACGCGGCGAACAAACGATCACCATGCCTACACCCATGTTGAACGTGCGATTCATCTCGAATTCAGAAACGTTACCGAGACGGCGAAACAGTTCAAAGACCGGCAAGACAGGCCACGAGCCTTTTTCGATTTTGACCGCGGCGCCTTCGGGAAGAATTCGTGGAATATTGTCGATCAGCCCACCACCGGTGATGTGCGCCAGGCCTTTGATCACTCCGCGATCGAGCAAGCCTTCGAGCGGCCGCAGATAACTGGCGTGCGGCTGCAACAACGCCTCGCCCGCAGTCATTCCCAACTCAGGCAAATAGGTATCCGGTTCGTAACCCGCAACTTCAAAAAACAGTTTGCGCGCGAGTGAATACCCATTCGTGTGAAGACCTGCCGACGGCAACGCAAGCAAAACATCTCCCGCCGCGATCGTTTTGCCGTCGATCACTTTCGACCTATCGACAACACCGACAATGAACCCGGCAATGTCGTATTCCCCTTCGCCGTAAAAACCCGGCATCTCGGCCGTCTCGCCACCCAACAACACACAACCATTTTCACGACAACCATTCGCCACGCCTTCGACGACACTCGCAACTACCTCCGGCGATAACTTGCCGGTCGCAACGTAATCCAAAAAGAACAACGGGCGCGCGCCCTGCACGAGGATGTCGTTGACGCAGTGATTGACAAGGTCGCGACCTACCGTGTTGTGAACGCCGGTCGCAAACGCGATCTTGAGTTTGGTTCCAACTCCGTCCGCCGAAGCAACCAACACCGGTTGCGCAAGATTCGGGAAATCTCCGTCAAACATCCCACCGAAACTCCCGATCTCCGAAAGCGTGCGCTGGTTGAACGTCGCGCGCGCCAACTCCTTGATGCGATCGGTCGCCCGAGTGGCGGCGTCAATATCAACACCTGCGTCGCTGTAAGAGACTGGTTTCGTCATTCGCTTGTCTTGGCAGCTTTCTTAGGTTGCGGCGGACGCGGCGGTGGTCCAAAGTCGCCGTAAGCGATGAATCCGGATCGCGACGAGTCGTCTTTCTGCGGGACGCGTCCGGTCCATGCGTCTTCAGTTGGCTCCTTCGCCACTTTCACGTTTATGTCATCCTTGCCGCGGCTTGTGATCGTAATCTCGCCGTGCAAGTCAGTGCGATAGAGTTTCACGTTTGCAGCCCGCAAACGATCGAGCACTGACTGCGCCGGATGACCGTAACGATTCCACGCGCCACACGACACGATCGCGATCTCCGGTTTGACGCGTTGCAGAAAATCGTTCGACGAAGCGTATTTGGAGCCGTGATGTCCAACCTTCAACACGCGCGCTTCCAGGTCCAACTCTTTCGTCAGTAGCCGATGCTCCGTCTGTTCTTCTGCGTCGCCTGCAAGCAACATTGAAAACGAACCGTAGTCCAAACGTACGACGATCGAATTTGCGTTCGGCTCGTTGCCGCCGGTACGCATCTGATCTTTCGTGAAGAACGGTTCGGATGGGGCAAGCACTGTGAGCAGCGCGCCTCCGCCGAGATCGTATTTCGTGCCTGGCCGTGCGGTTTCGTAATGAGCACCGCTCGTGGTTATCGCCGCTTTGTAGTCGTCGTAAAACCTGGTTATCGAGGGTGGTGTTTTGGCCGCGGTTTTTTTAGACACGGATTGGACGGATTTTTCAGGCCCAATGGGCCGTTGGCCATTGTCGATTACGTTTAGAACTTTGACTGCTTTGAAAACTTCCGCGCTGCCGCCGAGATGATCTGGGTGCGGGTGCGTGGCAATGAAATAGTCGAGCTGCTGAATGTTGTAGCGCTTGAGTGCGTCGACGACGACTTTGCCTTTGCTCGTATCGCCTGCGTCGATCAGTACAGTCTTACCCGCCGGAGAAGAGATCAGGATCGCGTCGCCGTTAATTGGACCAACATCGAGGATTCGAACTGTCAATTCGCCGCCTGATGCGGGCGGGGGCTGCCGTTGCAACCACGGACGAACGTACTTCCAATAAACGGCGCCGGCAGCAACGGCTACCAAAACGAGAACTGCAACCGCACAACCACAACCTCGCGTAGCTCGTCCCACTCAATACCTCAACCGCCAATCTGTGTAATTTGTGGCTCGGTCTCGTGCTCGCGTTCCCACATCGTTTCCGCATCGCGCGTGATTCGCGTCGGGTACTTGGCGTTCCAACAAGCAACGCATGACGAATCAGGGCTCAGTCCGGTCGCTGCGATCATTCCTTCGAGCGACAAGTAACCAAGCGAGTCGGCCTCGATGAACTTGAGAATCTCCTCGACGGACATGTTCGCGGCGATTAGTTCCGACTTGTTTGGCGTGTCGACACCGTAGTAACACGGGCTGATCGTCGGCGGACAACTGATACGCACATGGATCTCTTTCGCACCTGCTTCGCGAATCATGCGCACGATCTTTTTCGAGGTCGTACCACGCACAATCGAATCGTCGATCAAAACGATCCGTTTGCCGTTGATTAGATCGCGCACCGGGTTGAGCTTGATTCTCACGCCGAAGGATCGAATGGACTGCCGCGGTTCGATGAACGTCCGCCCAACATAATGATTGCGCACTAGACCGAACCTGAAACTCAGTCCACTTTCTGCTGCATAACCTATTGACGCCGCGACGCCTGAGTCAGGCACTGGCACCACGATATCCGCATCCGCAGGTTGTTCGACCGCCAGACGCCGGCCCATCTTGTGACGCGACTCGTTAATCGAACGGCCATAAACGAGCGAATCAGGACGCGCAAAATAAACGTGCTCGAACA
>Ga0068861_100001865_pt1 | contig 13569 bp, 11 predicted proteins | sample KBSSwiS42_FD_66593 | JGI IMG/M metagenome (GOLD analysis project Ga0068861, IMG submission 66593) | Switchgrass rhizosphere microbial communities from Kellogg Biological Station, Michigan, USA - KBS Switchgrass S4-2 | ecosystem: Host-associated > Plants > Roots > Rhizosphere > Soil ...
CTGGGCCTGCAGGGACGAAGCGATCGACCCGCGCAAGCCCTCGCGGTTGCCGCTGCTGTTCGCGCTCGACACCAAGCTCGGCGTTGTCGGCGGCATCGTCTACTCGCCGGCGCCGCGGCCCAAGCTCGCTGCGGCGGCGGCAGCGACGGCCAGCATCGAGATCAGCTACGGCGACGACTTCGGCGATGCATCGTTCGCTGGCGACGCCGACGCGATGGGCGGCGTCGACGGCGGTGGCGACGGCGACGGAGGCAGCACCGGCGATGGCGGCGGCTGCGGTGGCGGCGGCGACTGACGCCGCTCGCCGATCGCGCTAGTCGTCTTCGCGCTCGCCGCCGAGGCGCGGCAGCGCCGAGCCCGAGCCGACGCTCAGCAGCCCCGCCTTCGCGTACGCGAGCAGCTTCTCGCGGGTGTCGGCGATGTCGAGGTTGCGCATCGTCAGCTGTCCGATCCGGTCCTGCGGCGAGAAGCTCGATGCGCCTTTTTCCATCGTCAGCCGCTCGGGCTTGTAGCTGAGGTTGGGCGACTCGGTGTCGACGATCGAGTAGTCGTTGCCGCGCCTGAGCTCGATCGCGACCTCGCCGGTGATCGCACGCGCGACCCAGCGCTCGGCGGTCTCGCGCAGCATGATCGCCTGCGGATCGAACCAGCGGCCCTGATAGAGGAGGCGGCCCAAGCGGCGGCCGTGGTCGCGGTACTGCTCGATCGTGTCTTCGTTGTGGATGCCGGTGACGAGCCGCTCGTAGGCGATGAAGAGCAGCGCCATCCCCGGCGCCTCGTAGATGCCGCGGCTCTTCGCCTCGATGATCCGGTTCTCGATCTGGTCGCTCATGCCGAGGCCGTGGCGGCCGCCGATGCGGTTGGCCTCGAGCATCAGGGCGACGAGGTCGCGCTGCTCGACGCCGTTCAGCGCGACCGGGCGGCCTTCGTCGAAGCGGACCGTGACCGTCTCGCGCGCCACCGCGACGTCGTCCTTCCAGAAGGTGACGCCCATGATCGGCTGGACGATCGTCATCCCGGTCGCGAGCTGCTCGAGGTCTTTCGCCTCGTGGGTCGCGCCGAGCATGTTCGAGTCGGTCGAGTACGCCTTCTCGGCCGACATCTTGTAGGCGAATCCGGCCTTGGCCATGAACGCCGACATCTCGGCGCGGCCGCCGAGCTCATCGATGAACGCCTGGTCCAGCCACGGCTTGTAGATCCGGAGCGCAGGATTGACGAGGAGGCCGTAGCGGTAGAAGCGCTCGATGTCGTTGCCCTTGAACGTGCTGCCGTCGCCCCAGATGTCGACGCCGTCTTCCTTCATCGCCGAGACGAGCATCGTTCCGGTGACGGCGCGGCCGAGCGGCGTCGTGTTGAAGTACGTCTGGCCGGCGGTCGAGATGTGGAAGGCGCCGCACTGCAGCGCGGCGATGCCCTCGGCGGCGAGCTGGGCGCGGCAGTCGATCAAGCGCGCCTTCTCGGCGCCGTACTGGAGCGCGCGGCGCGGGATGTCGTCGTAGTCGGGCTCGTCGGGCTGGCCGAGATCGGCGGTGTAGGCGTAGGGAACGGCGCCCTTGCCGCGCATCCAGTGCAGGGCGGCGCTGGTGTCGAGTCCGCCCGAAAAGGCGATGCCGACGCGCTCGCCGACGGGGAGGTGCTGGAGGATTGTGGCCATGGGATTCGTATGTTTGTGGATGCGGCGTGCGCGGGATCAGCGTATTTTCAATCGTTGGACCGCCCCGACAGAGGGTTGGTCCTTCGCCGAAGGGCTGCGGTAAGCTCGCGGTCCCCCGGCTCCGTGGCCCAGCCGCGACAGATGAGCACGCCCCCGACTCTCAGCAAGCCAGCCCACGCGACCGGCAGCGACCACGACGCGCTTCCACCCGGGACGCGGTTCGGCGAGTTCGAGATCCTGCGGGTGCTTGGCGTCGGCGGCTTCGGCATCGTCTACCTCGCCCAGGACCACTCGCTCGAGCGCGAGGTCGCGCTCAAGGAATACATGCCGGCGTCGCTCGCGGCGCGCGGCGACGGCCCGCAGATCACGATCCGCTCGAGCGCGTTCGCCGAGACCTACGCGATCGGCCTGCGCTCGTTCATCAACGAGGCGCGCCTGCTCGCCCGCTTCGACCATCCGTCGCTGGTCAAGGTCTATCGCTTCTGGGAAGACAACGCCACCGCGTACATGGTGATGCCGTTCCTGCAGGGGACGACACTGCGCGACACCCGCCGCGGCATGGCGCATCCGCCCGACGAGGCGTGGATCAAGAGCGTCATCACGCCGATCCTGTCGGCGCTCGAGCTGCTCCACCGCGAAGGCGTCTACCACCGCGACATCGCGCCCGACAACATCCTGCTGCCGCGCGACGGCCCGCCGGTGCTGCTCGACTTCGGCGCCGCGCGGCGCGTCATCAGCGACCGGACGCAGTCGCTGACGGCGATCCTCAAGCCCAGCTACGCGCCGATCGAGCAGTACGCCGAGATGACGCAGCTGCGCCAGGGGCCGTGGACCGACCTCTACGCGCTCGGTGCTGTCGTCCACTACCTCGTCTTCGGTGTGCCGCCGGCGCCGGCGACCGCGCGTGCCGTCGCCGAGGACGGCGACGCGATCGAGCACCGCGTCGTCCCCGGCATCTCGCCGCGCTTCATCGAGGCGATGGCGTGGATGCTCGCCGTGCGCCCGAACCAACGCCCGCAGAGCGGCGAGCAGTTGCGCGCAGTGCTCGACGGCCACGCCGAGATTCCGCCGCGCGGCCGTCCCGGGATGACGATCCCCGGCACGCTCGCACCACAAGGCCCGCAGATCGAGACCGCCGCCGACGCGACGCGCATCAACACCGCGTACGTGCCGACGCAGATGCCGACGTCGCGCAACGTTCAGCCGACGTCGTTCCACCCGACGACGCAGATGCCGACGGCGCGACAGACGCCCGGGCCGCGACAGGCCACCGCGGTGCAGCCGCCGGCGCAGCAGACGCCGCCGCAACCGACGGCGCCAGCGACGCAGCGGCCGCCCGCCGCGGCGACGCCGCCGACCGCGGCGCAGCGCGCGCCCGCAACGGCGGCGCCGCCGACGACGCAGCGTCCGGCGACGACGACGCAGACGCCGCGCGCGCCCGCGACGGGCGCGCCGACGACGACCGCCGCTTCCGACGCCGCCGCCGCCGCGCGCAGCGGTCCGCCGTCGGTCTCGCCACCGCTTCCCGGCGCGGCGTCGGCGAAGGCGCCCGCCCGCAGCGGCGCGACGTCGAAGCCGGCACCGCTGGCCGCGACCGGCGCCGACAGCCGTCCCTCGCAGTTCCCGGCGTCGCGACCCGCGCCGCTTGGCGCTGCGGGTGGAGAAGCGCCGCCCAGCGCTCAGCGTTCGAAGCCTTGGCTCCTCATCGCCGGCGGTGGCGTTGTGGTCGCGGTCGCGATCGCAGCCGCGGTCCAGCTCACCGGGCGACGCGATGCAGCGGGCGCAGCGTCGCCGGCACCGGCCGCCGCGTCCTCGATTGCCGTGCCGTCGACCGTGCCGGTGAACCAGTCGACCGGCCCGTCCGAGACGATCATCGAGGCGCCGAAGAGCGTCGCGTTGCCCGCCACGCCGCCGGCGGTCCCGGCGACCGGCACGAATACGTCCGGCAACGAGCCTGACACCGCGCCCAAGCCCGACACGATGGCCAAGTCGACCGCGCCAGTCACCGATGCGGGGCTGGCGGCGAGCGCGGCGCGCGCACGTCCGCCCGGCCGGCCGGTGCCGAAGGCCGAGGACGCTGCGGCGAGCAGCGCGATCGGCAGCGCGACCGCACCGCGTCCGAGCGAGGGCACGACACCGACTCCGCCGGCAAACGGGTACCCGCAGGCGCAGCAGCCGAGCACGACGCGGCCGCAGGCGCAGCCTTCGCCGCGAGATTCGTATGCGGCGCCGCGCCATGAAGAGACCGCCGCCGAGGTCTGCAATCGCACGGCGAGCGGCTTCTTCGCGCTCAACGTCTGCAAGGACGAGAAGTGCGAAGAGCCGCGCTACCGCAACACCGGCGACTGTCCGGCGGTGATCGCGCGCAAGCGCCAGCGCGAGCACTAGCCCGCCGAAACGCCGGCGTGGTCTTCGGGAAGGTGCGGTAGCCGGCCCCGGCGCGCCTCGCTATACCGGGCGTTCCTCGACGACGGGAATGTCCGTGCCGACGCCATCCGAATCCGATTTCTCGGTCCCCGCCGACCGTCCGCATCTCAAGATCTGGCCGCGCCGCCTGCCGCGCGCGGTCATCGCCCCCGAGACCTCGCTCTGGTTCAACCTCGAGGTGACCGCCAGGCGATTTCCCGACCGCACCGCGTACCTCTTCTTCGGCCAGGCGCTGACGTACCGCCAGCTCCACGACGAAGCGGTCGCGCTCGCCGGCTGGCTGCAGCGCGCTGGCGTGCAGGCCGGCGACCGAGTCGCGGTCTACCTGCAGAACTGCCCGCAGTTTCCGATCGCGCTGTACGCGGTGCTGCGCGCCGACGCCGTCGTCGTCCCGGTCAATCCGATGAACAAGGCCGACGAGTTCCAGCACTACATCAGCGACCCGGGAACGAAGGTCGTGATCTGCAGCGCCGACCTCGCGGCGACCGTCGAGGCCGCCAACGCAGCGCTGCCCGAGCACGAGCGCGTGCGCGCCATCGTCGCGACGCGCTACAGCGACACGATGCCGGCGGGCACGATCGCCGAGGCCGACGCGCCGCCGCCGGCGATGGAGCAGTGGCTGCGGAGCGACCCGCCGCTGCCCGCAGGCTGCACGCGCTGGCGCGACGCGATCGGCGAGCGGCTCGTGCCGACGCCGGCACGCGCCGGCCCCGACGACCTCGCCCTGCTTCCCTACACCTCGGGGACGACCGGGCTGCCGAAAGGCTGCATGCACACCCATCGAACGCTCATGCACAACTGCGTCGGCGGCCAATGGGGCTATGCGGGCGGACCGGAACCGGTCGTGCTCGGTGTCGTGCCGATGTTCCACATCACCGGCATGCTCTACAGCGTGCTCGGCTCGGTGTATTCGGGCGCGACCGTCGTCGTCATGCCGCGCTGGGACCGCGAGCTCGCGGGCCGCCTGATCTCGGCGCACCACATCTCGCACTGGGTCTGCATTCCGACGATGGTCATCGACCTGTTCGGCAGCCCCAACTACAAGAGCTTCGACCTGTCGAGCCTGCGCAGCATCAGCGGCGGCGGGGCGGCGATGCCGCATGCGGTCGCCGAGCGCCTGCGCGACGAGTTCGGCCTGACGTTCGCCGAGGGCTACGGCCTCACCGAGACGGCGGCACCGAGCCATTCCAACCCGCCCGAGCGTGCCAAGCTGCAGTGTCTCGGCATCCCGATCTTCTCGGTCGACTCGCGCGTCGTCGATCCGGTCACGCTCGAGGAGCTGCCGCCGGGCGAAACCGGCGAGATCATCACCCGCGGGCCGATGGTCTTCACCGGCTACTGGAAGCACCCCGAGGCGACCGCCGCGGCGTTCATCGACTTCGACGGCCGCAAGTTCTTCCGCACCGGCGACCTCGGCAAGATGGACGAGGAAGGCTACTTCTTCATGACCGACCGGCTGAAGCGGATGATCAACGCGAGCGGCTTCAAGGTCTGGCCGGCCGAAGTCGAGATGCTGCTCTACAAGCACCCGGCGGTGCAGGAGGCGTGCATCATTTCCGCGCGCGACGCGTATCGCGGCGAGACGGTGAAGGCGGTCGTCGTCCTGCGCGCCGACGCCAAGGGCAAGACGACGGCCGAGGACATCGTCGCCTGGTCGCGCGAGCACATGGCGGCGTACAAGGTGCCGAAGATCGTCGAGTTCGTCGACGCGCTGCCCAAGTCGGGCTCGGGCAAGGTGATGTGGCGGTTGCTGCAGGACCAGGAGTCCGCGCGCTGAGCCTGCGGCTCAGCGCTCGATCCAGCGCTCGCCCTCGCGCTCGAAGCGCTCGCTGCCGGCGGGCCTGAACGCGCCCGCGTCGCGTTCGAAGGCCCAGCGCTCGACGACGATCTCATTCCTCTGGATGCGCACGACGTTGAACGAGTTCTCTTCGCCGCGGCCGCGCGTCGAGGTCGCCGTCCCCGCCTGCACCGCGAGCGCCGAGTAGCCGGCGATCGCGTCGCGCGTCGTCTCGCCCGACTGGCTGACGTGGAAGTGGCCGGAGAGCAGCAGGTCGACGCCGCACTCCGAGAAGACCGCCATCGCCTTGCGCGCGCGGCCGACGAGGTCGACGTCGCCGGACTCGTCGGGAACGTCGAACGGATGATGGGTGACGACGACCTTCGTCACCGCATCGCCGAGCGGCTTCAGGCGGCGCTCGATCGATTTCATCTGCTCCTTGTTGATGCGGCCGCCCTTGAACGTCAGCGCGCGCGCGGTGTTGACGCCGAGCACCGCGATCTCGCCGTCGACGTACGACGGCTCGAGGTCGCTCTGCACGATCCGCTGGTACTTGCCGAGCGGACTGAGGAAGCGCTCCCAGACGCGGTAGAGCGGAACGTCGTGGTTGCCGGGGACGACGATGCGCGGCGCCGCGATGCGCGCGAGAAAGTCGCGCGCCTGCTCGAACTGGGTCTTCCGCGCGCGCTGCGTCAGGTCGCCCGAGACGGCGACGACGTCGGCGCGGATGGAGGCGATCGCCGCGAGCAGCGGCTCGAGCACCGCTTCGTCGATGCGGCCGAAGTGAAGGTCGGAGATGTGGGCGAGCGTGCGCATGAATGCAGTCAGGAGGGCGCGGGCGGTTCGCCGGCGACCACGAGCAGGCTCGCCGGCCGGGTACGGTAGCGCAGCGGCGGCGTCATCATCGTGATCTCGCCGTCGGTCGCGACCCGCAGCCGCCGCCGCTTGCTCTCGACGTCGATGCCGGCGGCGCACATCGCGTCGAAGTCGCGCCCCTGCTCGAGCCTGCCGAAGAGCGCGTGCAGCGCGAGCATCAGGAGCTTCAGCCTGCCGGCGCGCTGGGCAACGTAGAGGCTGAGGCAGCCGGCGTCGAGCCGCTCGCGCTCGCCGATCGTGAAGCCCTGCATCGAGTAGACGTTGTTGCCGATGAAGACGAACGGCGTTCGCCGGAGCGCGGCGCGGCCGTCGATCGAGAGGCGCACGCCGAGGAACGGGAAGCGCCGGAGCGCGCCGATCGACGCCCACACGAGCGCCGCCCACTTGCCGCGGCCGAGGCGGCGTTGCTGGCGCTCGCGCTCGCGAACGATGTCGGGATAGAGGCCGAGGCTCGAGTTGTTGACGAAGACGCGGCCGTTGACCTCGCCGACGTCGACCCGGTGCATCTGGCCGCGCGCGATTCGCTCGACCGCGGCGTCGAGCTCGAGCGGCAGGCCGAGGTCCTTGGCGAAGTGATTGAGCGTGCCGAGCGGCAGCACGCCGAGCGCGATCGGGCCGTCGACGAGCGCCGCCGCGACCGAGCCGACGGTGCCGTCGCCGCCGCCGGCGACGATCGCATCGGGCCGGCGTTCGATCGCTGCGCGGAGCGCGGCCGCGAGGTCGTTGCCGTGCACGAGGTGGACATCGGCGTGGGCACCGGCGGCCTCGAAGAGCGCCGCGATGCGCGCCGCGAGCGCAGCGTCGTTGCCGCCGCCCGAGCCGGCGTTGAGCAGCACGACGACCGACCGCGTCACACCGGCTCCGCGGCGGGCGCGCGCGGCGCATCGCGCCAGAACGCGGCGAGCGCGCCGACGCTGATCGCGAGCCACGCGATCCCTTCGACGAGCGCGGCGAGGACGTCGCTGAGGTAATGCGCGCCGAGCAGCATGCGGCTGAAGGCGACGAGCGCGACCGCGAGCAGGGCGGCGACGAGCGCCAGCACGCGCCAGAGCGGGCTCGTCGTGCGCGCGAACACCGCGACGACGGCGAGGCCGTAGAAGATCGTGCTGCCGGCGACGTGCCCGCTCGGAAAGCTGTACGTCGCGAGCGTCAGCAAGGGATCGTCGAACGACGGCCGCGCGCGGTGGAACGCGAGCTTCATCAGCGCATTGAGCGCGAGCCCGCCGCCGACCGCGACGACGACGAGCGTGGCGCGTCGCCAGCTGCGCTCGACGGCGAGGACGAGCGTGGCGATCGCGGCGTAGGCGCCGACCGCGACGGTCGAATGCAGCTGCGTCCAGAGGAGCATTGCGGTCACGAGCGGCGGCGTCGCGTGGCGGTGCAGCCAACTGGCGATCTCGGCGTCGACGACGGTCAGCCGCGCGCCGCTCGTGACGTCCTCGGCGAGGAATGCGAACAGCGACGCGGCGGCGACCAGCAGCACGGCGGCGACGACGAGGCGCCGGCAGAGCGCGGCCCGTGCCGCGCGCGTTGCACGGGCGCGCGACGCGTCGCTCTTCGCCGCGTCGACGGCCGTGAACAACTCCTAGAGGTCCTTGGGGATCGGCACCGCGTTGCCCGACGCGTCGCGGCCGGACCCGACGCCGATGACGCCGCACGCGATGCGAGCACCCGAGTTGCCGGTCGGCTGCGTCGTGTAGTCGTCGGGCGACGCGTGGACGACGAGCGCCTTGCCCGCGATGTCTCCTGCGCCGGAGCCGAGCAGCGTACCGGCGATGCGCGTGCGCACGGTCGCCACGCCGTTCGCATCGGCCTTGATCGACGGCACGTCGCCGGCGTGGTGCTCGCCGGTCGGCGGACCGTGGCGCTTGCCGTCGGGGTTGAGATGGCCGCCGGCGCTCATCGCATCGTCGCTCGAGCAATCGCCTTTCTCGTGGACGTGGAAGCCGTGCTCCTGGTTGGCGACGAGCCCGGTGATGCGACCGCGCATGACGACGTCGCCGCCTTCCTGCGAGAAAAAGACCGTGCCGGCGGCGGTGTTGCCGCGCGTCGGCTTGAGCGACGCGACGACGTAGTCGGACGAGGGCGGCGAGCTTGCCGAGCTCGGCGCGCCGGCGCAGCCGGCGAGCGCTGCCGCGGCGAGCGCGACGGCAACGGCAGGGCCCGGGTGCGTGGTGTTCATCGCGATCGAACGTGAGCGGAGTTGCAAGCCATCATACGGCGCGACCGCGGTGCTCGCTCAGTACGTCGCGCGGCCTCCCGAGAGGTCGAACACCGAACCGGTCGTGAACGAGCAGTCCTCGGACGCGATCCAGGCGACCGTCGCGGCGATCTCGCGGACGTCGATGAAGCGTCCCATCGGAATCTTCGAGAGCATGAAGTCGATGTGCTGCTTGGTCATCGTCGCGAACATCGCCGTCTTCGCCGCCGCCGGCGCGATCGCGTTGACGAGCACGCCCTTGGTCGCGAGCTCCTTGGCGAGCGACTTCGTGAGCGCGATCAGGCCGGCCTTCGATGCGCTGTAGTGCGATGCGTTCGGGTTGCCTTCCTTGCCCGCCACCGAGGCGACGTTGACGATCCGGCCGTAGCCGTTTTCGATCAGGTGCGGGACGATCGCGCGGCAGACGAGGTACGGCGCGACGAGGTTGACCTCGAGGACGCGGCGCCAGACGTCGGGCGCGAGCTCCCACGTCGTGCCGTTGCCGCCGGTGATGCCGGCGTTGTTGACGACGATGTCGATTTTGCCGGCGGCGGCGATCGTGCGCTGCGACGCGGCCGCGACGTCGGCGTCGCTCGTCAGCTCGACGCGCTCGGCGAACACCTTGCCTGCGTGGCCGAGCGCGCTCTTCGCTTCGGCGAGCTTGCCGGCGTCGAGGTCCCAGAGCGAGACGGCGGCGCCCGAGGCGAGCATGCGCTCGGCGATCGCGTAGCCGATGCCCTGCGCGCCGCCGGTGACGACTGCGACCCTGCCTTCGAGATCGATCCTGTTCATGCGCTCACCCTGCGCGGATCGAGTCCCTTCAGCGCCTCGGCGCCGTCGGGCGCGGCGCGGCAGTCGGCGATGTAGCGGCGGATGACGTCGGCGAAGCTCTTCTCGGGCAAGAGGCCGAGCTTCTCGGCGCGCTTCGCGGTGGCGCCGCGCGGCCAGTTCGCGACGATGCCGGCGATCGTCTCGTCGCGGACGAAGCGGACCCGCTCGCGCACCTCGGGGCCGGCGACCGCCTCGAGCGCTGCGAGCATTTCGGCGACCGTCGCGTTCAGCCCGGGCAGGTTGAGCGCGAGGCGGCCGCCGAGCTGGTCGACGCTTGCCTCGTACACCGCGATCAGCCCTTCGACGGTGCGCGCCGCCGACGTCAGCGGATGCGAGACGTCGGGCGAGACCGGGCAGATCGCCTCGACGCCGGCGAGCGGCTCGCGAACGATCCCCGAGAAGAACGACGACGCGGCGCCGTTCGGCCGCCCGGGTCTGACGGTCACCGTCATCAGCCGCGCCGAGCGGCCGTCGATGAAGCCCTTGCGGGAATAGTCGGCGACGAGGTGCTCGCACATCAGCTTGTGGGTGCCGTACGAGGTCTTCGGCGCCGGCAGCGTGTCGTCGCCGACGAGCGCCGGCAGCGGCACCGACGGATCGGGGCCGAACACCGCGACCGAGCTCGAGAAGACGAGCCGTGCCGGTCGCACGCCGCGCGCCGTCGTCGCGCGCAGCGCGTCGAGCAGCGCGCGTGTCGTGTCGAGGTTCGAGCGCAGGCCGAGATCGAAGTCGGCCTCGCATTCGCCCGAGACCGCCGAGGCGAGGTGGAAGACGCCGTCGAAGCCTTCGCGCGCGAGCACGTCGCACTGCTCGGCGAGCTTGCCGACGCGGGTCTCGACGCGCGGATTGCTTGCGAGCTCCGCGCGCGGCGCGACCTGGTCAGCGAGAACGATGCGCTCGATCGCCGCGCCGCCGAGGCGGCCGCGTGCGAGCAACGCGGACGCGAGGCGCGAGCCGATGAAGCCGCCCCCGCCGGTGATGAGGATCTTCATGTGCGAGGGCCTCCCTGCTGGAGCCGAGCATCGTAGCGCGCCGCTCGCCGCACGCTCTCGCCGCTCTACCGGTTTGCCCTCATGGCGGCAGGGCCGCGGCTGGCCATACTCGCCGAGCCGGGGATTCGACCCCGCGTACCCCCATGGCCAGCGTCACCATCCAGTCGGTCCGCAAGACCTTCGGCGAGACCGCCGTGCTGCACGGCGTCGACATCGACATCGCCGACGGCTCGTTCACCGTCCTGGTCGGCCCCTCGGGGTGCGGCAAGTCGACCCTGCTGCGCATGATCGCCGGCCTCGAGGAGATCTCCGGCGGCGAGATCCGCATCGGCGACCGCCGCGTCAACGACGTGCCGCCGAAGGAGCGCGACATCGCGATGGTGTTCCAGAACTACGCGCTCTATCCGCACATGACGGTGCGGCAAAACCTCGCCTTTTCGCTCATGCTCGCGAAGAAGGACAAGGCGACGATCGAGCAGAAGGTCGGCCGCGCCGCCGAGATCCTCGCGCTGTCGGCGCTGCTCGACCGCTATCCGCGCCAGCTCTCCGGCGGCCAGCGCCAGCGCGTCGCGATGGGCCGCGCGATCGTGCGCGACCCGCAGGTCTTCCTCTACGACGAGCCGCTCTCGAACCTCGACGCCAAGTTGCGCGTGGCCATGCGCAGCGAGCTCAAGGAGCTGCATCAGCGCCTGAAGACCACTTCGGTCTACGTCACCCACGACCAGATCGAGGCGATGACGATGGGCGATCGCATCGTGGTGATGCGCGACGGCCGCATCGAGCAGGTCGGCTCGCCGCTCGATCTCTACGACCATCCGACCAACGTCTTCGTCGCCGGCTTCATCGGCTCGCCGGCGATGAACTTCCTGCCCGCGACGCTGCGCCGGGAAGGCGGCAACGCGCGTCTCGTCCTCGACGACGGCACCCAGATCGCGGCGCCGCTCGGCGCCGGCGGCAGCGACGGCCAGACGGTCGTCCTCGGCACCCGCCCCGAGCATCTGCAGCTGGCGAGCGAAGGCGGCATCGCATCGAAGGTCATCGTCCTCGAGCCGACCGGCGCCGACACGCTCGTCGCGTGCCGCCACGGCAGCACCGACATGGCCGCCGTCTTTCGCGAGCGGCACGACTTCGCGCCGGGCAGCACGATCCGTCTGATGCCCGACCTCGCGCACGCGCACCTCTTCGACGCCGCGAGCGGCGAGCGGCTCGCCGCCTGAGCGCGCCGCCGCGTTCGCGCACCCTTTTCATCGACCACAGGAGATCCAGATGAGCGAATCGTCATTCAACCGCCGCAAGTTCCTCGAGGGCTCGGCCGGCGCGGCCGCGGTCGCCGGGCTCGGCACCGGCAGCGTGCTGTGGTCGCCGTCGGCGTCGGCGCAGACGCTCGCGCTCAAGCCCGAGAAGGACGCCAAGCTGCGCGTCCTGCGCTGGAGCCGATTCGTCCAGGGCGACATCGACTCCTACATGGTCAACGTCAAGAAGTTCACCGAGAAGACCGGCATCGACGTGCGCGTCGACAACGAAGGCTGGGAGGACGTCCGTCCGAAGGCGGCCGTCGCGGCGAACACCGGCGCCGGTCCCGACATCATCCTGTCGACCAACGACGACGCGAACCTCTACCCCGACAAGCTGCTCGACGTCACCGACGTGTGCGAGTATCTCGGCAAGAAGTACGGCGGCTGGTACCCGGCGTGCCTCGCATTCCTCAAGCCCGACGGCAAGAAGTGGATCGGCGTTCCGCTCGGCTCGGCCGGCTCGATGATGGTCTACCGCGGCAGCGTCCTGAAGTCGGCCGGCTTCGATGCGTTCCCGAAGACCACCGACGACTTCCTGAAGATGGCCAAGGCGGTCAAGGACAAGATGCCGGGCGGCATGGCGCTCGGCAACGCCACCGGCGACGGCCTCTGGTGCAACTGGCTCGTCTGGGCGTTCGGCGGCAAGCTCGTCGACCAGAACAACAAGGTCGTCATCGACAGCCCCGAGACCGCGAAGGCGCTCGAGTACGGCAAGGAGCTCTACGCCAACTTCATCCCGGGCACGCTCTCCTGGCTCGACCCGAACAACAACAAGGCGTTCCTCGACGGCCAGATCTCGTACACGAACAACGGCATCTCGATCTACTACGCGGCGAAGAACTCGCAGGATCCCAAGGTCAAGGAAATGGCGGCCGACATCCAGCACGCCTCGTTCCCGGTCGGGCCGGTGGGGCAGCCGACCGAGTCGCACCTGTTCTTCAACCAGATGATCATGAAGTACACCAAGTACCCGCAGGCCGCCAAGGCGTTCCTGCAGTTCATGATGGAGCAGGAGCAGTTCACGCCGTGGCTGACCGCCGCGGGTGGCTACATCGCGCCGCCGCTCGATGCCTACGCGAAGATCCCGGTCTGGACGGCCGACCCCAAGAACACGCCGTATCGTGACGCGGTCAAGAACATGCGCCCGACCGGCTATGCCGGCAAGCTGGGCTACGCATCAGCCGGCGCGGCGGCGGACTTCATCGTCGTCAACATGGTCGCCGAGGCCGTCAGCGGCTCCAAGTCGCCGAAGGAAGCGATGGAGCGAGCCCAGAAGCGCGCCGAGCGCTACTACAAGGTCTGACGACACCCGGCGGGTTTCTTCAACGCGGCTTCGGCTCGCATCCGCGAGCCGAAGCTGCCTTTGACCGATGACTTTTCTCGAACGACTGCAGAACAATCGCAATGCGCTCGGGCTGCTGTTCATGCTGCCCGCCGCAGTGCTGTTGCTGCTGTTCCTGACCTACCCTCTCGGGCTGGGCTTTTGGCTCGGCTTCACCGACGCCAAGGTCGGCCGC
>Ga0068861_100001868_pt1 | contig 13563 bp, 33 predicted proteins | sample KBSSwiS42_FD_66593 | JGI IMG/M metagenome (GOLD analysis project Ga0068861, IMG submission 66593) | Switchgrass rhizosphere microbial communities from Kellogg Biological Station, Michigan, USA - KBS Switchgrass S4-2 | ecosystem: Host-associated > Plants > Roots > Rhizosphere > Soil ...
CCCGTTCGCCACCATCGAGAACGGGAAGTTCCACGTGGGCGCCCCCCTGACCTACCCGGAGGACTCCTTCGGGGGCGCCTGGTATGGCGTGGACACCTTGTTCGACGTCAGTGCCGGTGGTGCCGGTTTCCATTCTCATGGTCACTACCGGAACAACCGGTCGGCGATCCCGATGCTGAGTCTGGGGGGCGCAGATTGACCACACATCGCAGGTACTTTTTCCAGCACCCTGGCCCCTACCCTGACGCGAAGCATGAGCAGATCCTGGGCCTGCTGCAGCACATGGCGCAGAAGTACTGGTGGTACAACGAGCCCGAGGTGACCGGGGCACCGTTCGACCGGCTCACCTTCTCCTACGAGGTGTGCGCCCGGGACCAGTGGTGGTGTCATCGTCGGGCCATGTGGCTGGCCCAGCAGGTGTACCAGTCGATCGGGAAGCGGGACACTCAGGTCCCGGAGCCGATGTGGGAAGGGCTGCCTCCACATGAAAACAGGGGCCGCTACCGGGTCGCGCCCCAGTAACGGCCCCTGCTCACCGAGCATGTTGCGACCAAGCTCGGGGAGCTTACGGCACATGGGGCAGTGGCCAACCCTGCGTACGCTTCAAGTCACCCATGTGCCTAGAGGGGCGGACAGGATTCGAACCTGTCACTTGGCGTCCTCGGCTGTTAACCGCCGCGCCGCCTCGGTGCTCCACGCACCGCCCCGGGCGGGGGTCCAGGGACTCTAACCCTGTTCGTAAGTCAGCGCCGGGTGGTTGTGCACCCGCAGCCTCTTAAACCCCCTTGTGAAGACCCTTTCCGGCTGCCTGGCAGGGCTCCGGCGTTACCCTCACTGCCATCTGAGGGGGGACCTTCGATGCGGGACCAGGATTTGAACCTGGGACCTTCTGGTTATGAGCCAGACGGGCTACCGCTGCCCTATCCCGCTGTGTCCCCGGACTTGTGAGGCAAGGGGGTCCGGGACCCCTGACCCAAGTGACCCCCGCGGCCACATCCTCACGAAGAAGCATATCACCCAGGGGGAGGGTATGGGGCGCAGGAGGGACTAGGGAAAGATGAGCCCCATCATGATCCAACCTTCAGGCTCGACAGCGTCACTTTGACCTGTTGACGCCCCATACCCAAGCTCATCTATGACACGGGCACACGCACCCGGACCCACACACCTTGCATTGAGCCGCGATCTTGGGTGTCCCATCCCACCGGGTCTCGTTGAGCTGACACTCCAGGTGCAGCTCGGGGCGATCGTGGTAGCAGGACGTAGACAGGTAGTGGTGGTGGGCAACCCTGTCGGTCAGGACTTCAACGACGTCTCTCATCTGTTCGGCGGCCACTGGATCGAGCCAACCCAAATTGATCAATATCTCCCGTACGTCCGGCAACACCATCGGCTCCCCGAACTTCGGTACCGGTTCAACCTGTCCGGTCGGGGCGAATGTTGCCTTAACGATCACGTACTGCGGCTCATCCATCGTCACCTGCCTCCAGTCCCAACGACGCGGCCACCAGATCCAGATCCTCCTCGGACCAATGGTTCTTCTCCGCCACCCGGACCAGGTACCGCTTCGCCTTGATCCGGTTGATTTCCCGGACCCGCTCCACGAACTCCCGTTGCTCGCGTTGCAGCTGCGTCATGGTGTCCATCATGCTGCCTGACGATAGAAGGTGTCCCGGTCCACGTGACCGTGGATCACATCCCGGTTCAGTTCCCCGATGTGCCACAGCATCGTGTTCAGGGGGCACCGGTACGCATTCATGTGGCTGGTGTGGCCCTTGGCTGCCTTACGGGCGGTCTTACGGTCCGCGTACAGGAACTTGCGATGCTCTGGGCAGTAGCCCAGAGCAGATGAGTCATGCATCGTTCTCCTCCTGCTCCAGGGGCAGGCCCCGCCCCGACTCTCGTAGCAGCCGGACGAACTGCCCCAGAGGCAGCATCACCGGCCACTCGTGGGCCCGGGTGTCCCCCACACCCTTCAGTTTGATGACCAGGGCACCGTAGGTAGCCCCGTCATTAATCCGTTCCTTCTCGGTCTCCCTCAACCATTCGGACAGTTTGATCACGGCCCCGGACTTGGATTCGATCACCACGTCCGCAACCCCGGTGATGTCCCCCCGGTCCAGGATCCCGGTCAGCCGCCTGCGTTCAGCATGCGGCCATCCGTGAGCGCGGATGAACGCCACGATGGCGTTTTCCGCATCTCGACCCTTGGCCTTGATCGCCCTAGGGTTCATTGTCGAGTCTTACGTCGCACGTGGGTACCGATGGCGTAACCGATTCCGCACGCTAACCCTATGGCCGGCAGCCACGGAAAGATCATTTTCAGTACGGTTAGAGTCGCTACTGACACCACGACCAGTATCAAGCTAAGCCACCAACTCACGTCTCCTCCACGAAGCGGAACTGACGCACCCGGTACTGATCTACTACATCCTCATGCTGAAGCCGGAACGCCTCCAGGTCCAGCACCGTCTGCTGGCGCTCCACCAGATAATGCCGGGCCAGGTCCGGATAGTCGGCCAAGATCCGAGCCTCCGCCCACTTGTTGGTGGGCCGATACGTGACCACTTTCCGACCGTCGATGACACCCGCGTGAGAGGTGCCCAGAGTCTGGATCAACTCCTTCTTTAGCAAGTCAGCGTGGGCCTGCCACTGGTCGGCGGCATCCTGGGCGTTACGCCACAAGGTGACCTTGTCCTTGTCCAGTTCCACCACCGGTTCGTCGGCATACTTGTCAGGTAACGGCATCCGGGTCCTCCTCGCTCACGAAGGCCCTGACCGGGTTCAGGATGGCTGTGACCACATCTTCACGGGTGATCCCGTCGCTGAGCACCATGCCGGAGAAGTCAAGCTCCCGGACAGTGCGTACTTCATGGGTGTGCTCGTCCTCGATCTGTGTCGGTGGATCGAATACGAACGTGTTCCCGACCCAGTAGCCGTGATCATTCGGCTCTTTCATTAACCCCTCCTGACAGACGGAACAGTCCTGGACCTGATGGTGGTAGATAGCGACGTTGCGGTAACAGTCGGGGCGATCGGGGTCGTTGGGGTGACACAGTGGCACCCGGTTGTAGGATCCGAACCCTCCGGCCATGTCTCCCATGGTCCGGCCGCAGTGACCACAGGTCTGGATCATCCGTACTCTCCATCCTGATACCGGAGCCGGAGCCGTTGCACCACCACTGGACCTTTGTGCCAACAGTCGTAGTGCAGCCCCCAGTCGTCCGTCGAGGGTCGACGGTGACTCTCCTCGATCAAGTTCTCAGGTATGGACCTGGTGAACCTCCACCAGGTCCAGTTCCCGTTGGGGTACCTGATTGTGAACTGCATGCGTGCCCCCGTACTGAAGACCCGGGTCCAGGCTCTGGAAGACCCCCCAGCCGCAGCAACCTGGACCCGGGAGCCTGTTACTTGGCGCCCACGATGATAGGCGCCACAGCACCATTGCAGTTGAACGTCTGGGGCAGGTTGGCCAACTGGTTCTTGGCCGCCAGTTCCTTGACCAGGTTCAGGCAATTCTGGTACATGACCCCCGGATCACCACTGGATGCAGCGGCGAGGATCTCGTTGGCCAGCTTCTGCTGTTCAGCGGTGAGCTTCTGTTGTGTGGCGATCTGGGTGTCGGCAAGCGCCTGTGCGTACCCGTTCAGCTTCTCCTGGGTGACTGCGTCGTAGTGCACCAGGGGGATCCGTAGGGTGTCGATTGAGATCCCGTTGTCGACATGAGCCCTGATCTCGGTCAGAGCCTTCGATGCGAGATTATCTGTCGTGATGGTGGGAGCTTGTCCGGACAGGACCGAGAGCGGGTTGTACGTCTCGAACACCACGTTCAGCGACCGGCGCAGCTCCCGCTCCACCACGTTCTTCCCCACATTGGCGACAACGTTGTCGTTGTTACCCCGATAACGCTGCCACAGCTCGTTGGCATTGGCGTGTTGATCAATATTCCACTGGATGGTCACATCGACACAGGCTGTTGTCTGGTTCGCCAACCGAACGGTGACGCAGTTGTTGGTGTCCGAGGCCAGGTTGAAGTTTTGAACTGTGGCATCGATGGTCTCGATAGATGACCACGGCTTGACCAGGTGAGCACCGTTAGGCAAGGTCCGTTCGGCCTTACCCAACGTGACCTGAACTCCCACATTGCGCGCCGGGATGATCGTGTAGGAGTCCAGGGCCAGGACCACCAGACCAACGCTCAGGACAACCAGCCCAGCAACAACTGGGATGACCGCCGGGACCTCGTCCCCGTCGAAGGTGAAATGGTTCCGAAACGCGATGACTGTGACTCCAACCAGTATCAGCAGGAGCGCGATGATAAACGCTGCCATTTACTCTTCCTCCACCTTGGGCTGATCTCCGTGCACACTCTGCCCCAGAGTCTCGGCCAGGGCGTGCGCCTTCTCCTGGACCAGGTCCAGGGCCACCTTCAGGTTCTCCTTGTACCGCTGGTGTACCGCCAACATGCCCCCGGCGCCTACGATCGCGCCGAGTGTCAGGGCCAGAGCCCACTTGGTTTTGTTCATCTGATCCTCCGGTTGATGTTGCGTTCATATTCAGCTGACTGAGGCCAGCAGTATCCACATGGGGCCAGGCCGTACACCCTGCACTGAAGGTCGGTGACCATGACCCGGTTGTGTTGGTTCCTGGTTCCGTTGGGACAGGTGGTGCCATCTGCCCGTAGCAGGTGTACCACCCCCTGTCGACTGATGATGAACATCTTCATGAGTTGGTCACGTAGGCCAGGTATTCGCGGTAGCAGTCGTCGCTACACACGTTGCCCCGAAGATCAGCCCGGTAGGGGCTGCCGCAGTTAGGGCACTTGGCCCAGGCGCATCCGGCCAATCCCTGCTCGTTGACCAGCGCGTAGGCCTTGTGTAACACCAGCTCATCTGGTCCTCGCTCAAGCCGGGCCTGTCTTAGAATCTCCTTCCACTCGGGGGTGGCTTTGCTGATGTTGCCGGACCCGGTCTCCTGGTGCTGTTCGTCGTACTCGTCGACGCTCATGTTGATCACCTCGTTCCTACGATTACGGTGGCCAGCCCCAGTCCTACCCCTATGACCACGACGATCAGACAGACCATCACGATCAGGAAATCGGTGGCGGTAAGGGGATCCTCGTCCTGCTCGTCAGTCATCGGACTCGTCCGCCAGTGGCAGCTTGCGGTACTCGTAGGTGGAGTGCAGGTTCGCCACCCCGGCCCCCATGACGAAGCAGAAGAACGCGGTCCAGTACGGCAACGGGAAGGTAGCGAAAGATCCCACTAATCCCGACATGGTCAACAAGATCCCGGTGGTGTAGTCCTCGTTCATTGGCGGGGGACCTTGGTTGCCACGTCCTGGATGATCTGCAGCACCCGGTCCCGGGGCACCCAGCCCATGGCGTTGGGGAGCAGGCGGATCCGCTGCAGGATCTCCAGGATCCGCGTCTCCTGGATCTTCCGGATCTCCTCCAACAGGTCCGGGGCCATAGTCACGGCTGCCTGAGCTGCCACCTGCTGAATCTTCGCGATCAGGGCTCGGGTCTGCATGGTGGTGAAGCCGGAGGAGGCCAGCAGCGCCCCCAGTTCGGTCAGGTCCTGGGGGGTGAACCCCATAGTGGGCGGGTCGTACACGGTGACCCGGGCGTCGTGATGGTTGTTGTAGTTAGTTGCGATGGGAAGATGCTCAGCCACTATCCGTCTCCTGATCCTTGCTCTTGCGTTCCTGCCACCGTGCAACGATTACATCGATCTTCCAGAACCAGAACCAGGCTCCGGTGAAGAAGAGGAACGCGTTGATCATCCAGGTGGTGAAGTCGATGACGCTTGAGAACATCTACCTCAAGTCCTCGGCGATCTTCTTCCATCGGTCATGGATACGACGCAGCTCCCAGTCCTGATAGTGATCCTTGTAAACGTGTTGATACCGGTCCCAGATCTGCCCATAGGTCTTGTTCATGCACAGGCCCAGATTGCGCCCGTTGGCCTCGAAGGTGCCCTTGAGGATCACGTCCGGGGCCGGGGGCCGGATTCTAGGATTTCGCACAGAGGGCTCCTTCCGAAACTTCGATGAGTTTATCTCCCTCGATGTAACCCAGCATCGACCAACGCCGACACCGGGTGCAACTGAGACGGTAGCCCAGGGACACCCGGACCGGAGCCCGCAGGTGCTCCATACCGTGAACCACATTCCCGGCCCGGGTCAGGCGCAGATCAGGCCGCTTCGCCCCGCACATGGGACAGGTCATAACTAAAACTCCAGCTCCATCTGGCCGGGCAACGGACCCGGTGTCATCGCTCTCCTGGTCGTGGTCCCCACGCAGGTATCGCACAGGACCACATCCAGCCGCTTACCGGTCAGGCTGGGACCCGCATACAGGTGCCATCCCCTGGCCCGAGCCCGGTCGACTGTGACCGCTACGCCACCCTGATCCAGGATCAGGGACTTACAGGTGGCGTAGTTGTCGCAGTACAGGTTCATTGCTTCTTGGGCTCCTGGGACCGGTGCAGACAGTCACAGTAGGTACCCCCGGTGCACTTCTCGTGCTCCTGGTTACGACAGTCGGCGCAGATGAAGCTCATGATTCATCATCGCCTATCGCCAGGCCCAAACCCATAATCAGGTCCTGTAATGCCAGAACTTCTGTGCCTCCCGGCTTCTGGGCCAGTAGGGCGTCAGCGGCCTCACGGGTAAGGGCCTGGGCATCAGGCCACTTGCAGTATCCCGAGTCATGTAGCCCCTCGTGCTCCGCATCCAGGACGCAGATGCCACCGTGTGAGCAGTAGCTGAAACAGCGACCCTTCACGACTTCTCCTTGTCCAATTTCCTCAGCCTGGCTTCGGCTTCAGCCAGTTCTTTCTCTGGCGTCCGCTCCTCCCAGATGTTCTTGTTATATGGGTAATTCTGCTCGGTCTTCAGATACCTCCACCGACGGCCACATCGACACTGCCAAACCTTCCCCACGTTGGCCAGATCCAGGTTGGTGGGTAGCTGGCATGGATGGGCTTCCCATTTACCCCTGGTTAGCATTAAGGATTTGGTGAAGTAGAAGACGATGAATATTTGGCCGAAGATTATAGCTGCCCCTAGCAGGAACCAGACAACCTTCATGAAGGTCACTCCCCCCTGAGTCTGTCCCGGGTTTCCACGGCTTCACGCCAAGACTTGACCACCTTGTCCCAGATGTCGGCCCCTGGATCCAGTTCGTCGATGTCCTTCATGACATCTTCCATCGCCTGGATATAGCCCTGGACGAACGCCACCATGTGCTGCTGGGCCGACAGCGCCTTATCCCTGACCAGGCGGGCGCCCTCGCTGTCACTCCAGCGCGTATGCCCACTCATCCCTGCTCCCTCAGCACGTCGCGGTACTCCTGTATGAACTCCAACACGACCACGTACATGTCCGCCGGGGAGCATGGGTGTCCGGCATGGAACTTACGCCGCAACAGCTCCACTGGCCGGTAGATCGACAGCTGGTTCAGCAGGAGCCCCAGGATGTGTGTCTGCAACCCCAGCTTCCGGGCCGGGGTCAGGACCAGGCCGAGGCGGTCAAGCTCCTCAGCCGGGTCCCAACCGGTACGGCGACACCGATCCAGGGCGGCAGTGACCTTCAGGTAGGTCTCGGTGTCAAGCGGCACGTCTACTCCGGGACCGGGGCGTTACGCAGGGCCTCGATCAGTGCGGCGGCCTGATGGTCGTAGTAATTGTGAAAAAGGCCCTGATGCAAGCGCATCGCTTCATGAACCTGGTCGGACACGCCGGTCAGGTCGGCTCCCACCGGAATGGCCTCAGTCGCTTCGACCGCGAAGATGGCTGCTTTTTCTGGACTCGTCAGACTTTCGAACGTTACGTCCAGCAACCTCGATAGATCTTCAGGAAAACCCCACAGTCGCCTTGCTTCATTGTGGTAATTGAACTGGTGCTCATATGCCTGGAAACCCAGCACCCCTTCGTACAGCTCCCCGGCGCTCAGGCCGGTCTCCTCCATCAGCCTGTCCGTGGTCAGGCAGCCATGGAAGCAGCCACGCCACCCTGAGGCCGAGTAGCCTGGGGCAACCCTCAGATAGGCACCCCTGACGATCTCATCCTGAGCCTGGTGCTCCTTCATCTTCTGGGTGGCGTACGCCTTCAGTTCCGGATCCCCGTGCCAGGCCAGCAGTTGGCCCTCTTGTTCCAGTTCCATGATCCCTCCTACAGGTACTTCTTGCGCAGGTGCTGGGCGATCTCGGAGAGCGAGAGATCGAACTCGTCGTTCGCCTCACTAACTTCAATGGGATAAGGCAACGCTTCTATGTCAATAAATGGCTCGAAGCTGTGTACCCCGACCCATTGGACCGCCCTACCGCTCGCATTTTCTAATGCGAATAAGTCGATGTTGACGAGGTTCTCGTTCAGCTCCAGGTAGACAAAGTTCCGAACCCCTAGGGCACATAGCCGTCCCATCTTGGGGGTAGCTAGCTTTCCCTTGGTCTGCCTGAATCGGCCGCTTTCCAGGGCCTGCACCCAGGCGGTAATCGCCTCTTTATTGGGCTCCATGGTTCCTCCTACAGGCGATTTTGTCATTCCTCGATCACGACAGGAACGAGTACTCGCAGCGGTTCTGGCTGGCGTGAGAATAGACGTTCGTCATCTTCGGTGATCGTCAATATTGCCCGCGATCTTCCGAACGGGACAAACTGGATTGTCCACAGGTGTTCTGCCAGCTCCCTACTCATCGGACCAGAGCCGCCTCACGGGTCACCGTCTCGTATGCATCCGCGCTGAACCCGACGCTCCTGGTCCCGGTGAGCCGTTCGAACTCGTCCACGAACCCGTTTGCCATTTCCAGACGGATGACCGCCAGTTGATCCGGGGTGCGGTCGGAACTCTTGGCTACGAGCGCGTTCGTGTAGGCGTTTGCGACCCCTCCAGCCGAGTACGGCAAATCTGTTGCAGTTGCAGTCAAGAAGGCCGCTTTTGCGGCAAGTGACGCATGGTAGATCGCCTGGTTCGTGTAACTGGTAACAAGAACCGGAACTACCCCCAGCGGTTCACCGTCGCACCAAGCTTCGGCCGACCGGATCATGATCTCGCAGCCGGTCCGGACTTCCGTGGAAGTTGGGATGATACCCAGCACCTGCCGCGCGCACCAGATCGCCAACCGGGTGTTGAGTACATGCTTCTGGTAGTCCGACCAGCCGGCCACCGCCTCAGCGGTACCGATGATCCGGGCGCCGAACAGCCAGATCTTGTTCGAACAGCTGGGGCAGATGGGGCCGCATGAGTCGCGATGCATACACAGACTGTCGTTCAGGTTCATGGCCACAACGGACAGTGTCTGGTAGGTGCAGTCCGGCATATCGGTGATTTCGAGATCACCGTTGAGGTAGGAGATGGCGTTCATGATGCACGCCATCCCGCTACCACGCTCATGGGAACCAACCGCCAACTGGGGCAGCTGGTCGGGGATCTGATACTGCATAGCTTCCTCCTCTTGGAACCCCCAGAACCGGCGCGGTCTTCAAGGTGCGGCAGCACGCCGGCCCCGGGGGCGGTTGGGCTCGTTGGAGACAGGAACACCTAAAACTGTACAGGGGGTGGGGTAGCCCGTCTACCCCCGTTTACGTAGACGGGCTCGACCCTCATCAGCCAGCCGCAGGATCGTGATCTTCCGGCTGCCGGTCATCTCCGCCACCTTGGTGGCGTCCCCCTCATGCTGCTCCAGCATCTGCAGCACCAGGTCCCGGCGAGCGTCGCCCAGCTTGGACAGCAGCTCCCGGGTCACGTACATGATCAGTTCTCCGTAGGTGATGAAGGCGTCGACCTGACCCTTCCCCTGCATCTCTTTCCAGAGCTGCTCCTCCCAGCCGCTCAGTTCACTGTCCGGTGCGCTCATCTGACCCCCGTTGGGCAGCTGAAACCATTTCAAGGACCTGTTCCCTTGTTGCGGATACGGGTGTCCAGTAGCCCGTGTCCCAGCGTTCGTCCAGTCGTGCGGACACCGAGGCCAGTCCTATAAGGCAGCCCCACTGGCCGTACCGGCGCCACTGGCCACCTATCCGGCCGGGCAGGTGATCCAGGGCCGCACACAGCCAGGCTGTGAGTGCCACCAGGACCCACTGGAACCGGGTGCGTAGCGGCGGGGTGGGTCTACGATGTTGACCGCTCATCAGGCTCCTTCGCCATCTCCTTGGCCAGACACCGGGAACAGGTCACGGCATGCTTGAAGTCCGCCTCTCGGCCATACACCTTCTTCAGGTTGCCCATTGGCGCAAATCGGTCAGTTACCGCGAACTGGACCTGGTATCCACATTCGTACTTGAACTCCAATACGATCATGGAACTCTCCCCTCGTTCGTCTCACCCTAACCCTCCCCTGGTTACAAGGTCAAGGAGACAAAACAGGCCCCTGACCAGTATCGATGGTCAGGGGCCTGTTCCATGGATGGGAGCCAGACGCACCTTCGTCTCAGTCCACGCTAGCAGACTCGTACCTGATGGCGTCTACAAGAGCAGCCACGCCATACATGATCGCCTGGGTCTGATGAGCGGTCCGCCTGCCCACCAGAGACCGGTAGCCATGATCCTCGTCCAGGAACTTGGCGGTCTGAGCCAGTGCACCCTGACCTACGTTGCGTGGATCGCGGGAGAAGGTGGCCAGCACCTGCTTCTCGACCTTCTCGATGGCCACCTGTACCGCCTCGGCCATCCTTAACTGGTTCCTCATCTTGTCCTGATTGTTCATGATTCTCCCAACCGGGTGCTGTGGGTGATAGATCCATCGTCGAGTCGCAAGATCAGGTGGCTGTCCTCCCGGACATACGGGTACGTCTCGGTGGCCTCGTCATCACATGTAAGCCCCTCCACGGTCGTGTTCAGCTCGCCGGGGTAGATCAACTGATCGCTGTACCGGTAGTGCAGGTGCCCGTGCACGAACAGCTTCGGAGCCAGTGCATCACACGCCCGCTGCAACCGCCTCTGGTTGGGAAGACAGCCAGACAGATCCTTGCGATTCCAGCCCGGCCGAGAGTTGAGGGGCTTGTCGTGGGCAAGGATCACGTCCACGGGGGTGTTGTCGAGCAGGATCCTGGCCATGTCGTCGTCGGTCATCTGCTCCTGCGGGAACCACAGGCTCTCCGGCTTACCCCGGGACTTCTCCCAAGCCAGCCGCTGAGCCTTGTCCACCGAGTAGGCCCCACCCAGGGCAATGAACCTGACCCCGGCCCAAGTCCACCGGTGACCCCGGGGGGCGTACCGGATCCGCTCCCGGACCTTCAGGAACCCCTCCTCGTCCACGCAATCCTGGTACTTGTCCAGTAGCAGGGACAGGTTGTCGTGGTTGCCGTCCAGGAAGTACACGGTCACGCCGGCCGCCTCAGCTAGAGCCTGGACCTGGTCCAGGTACTCCACCCCCGCCGGTTCGTGCTCCCAGTAGCCGAAATCTCCCAGCTGGAAGATCCGGTCGATGTTCTTCGCCTTCGCCACCTCGATCAGGTACCGCATGTGCCGCAGGTTGGCGTGTACGTCACCGGCCAGAAGGACATGCTGTGGCCTCTTGCGGACCAGGCGCTTGAACTCGCCCTTGCCCTGCAGGGCGTCGTGTAGGTGTGTCAGGAACTCGTTGGCTTCTTGAGGACTGAACCCGTCGGCGATCAGTAGCTGGCGTAGATATTGCCCCCGTCCCAATACCCTCTCCCGCTCCAACCTCTCCTCTTCCCCGGTCACAACTTCCGCCACGATCCATCAACCTCCATCAACTCCGTCGGACTCGTTGTACCTGTAACCCTAACACAACTCGTTACGTGCTCTGCAAACCTTCCCTAGAAACGTATACCTCTCAAGATCAACTATTACATGGATACTTTGCAGAGACTGAAACAAGATTTTTAAGCAGTACAAGTAAAAGAGTCCGGCATATGGGATCCTTGGTACGTATCGGTACCGGATCAGGGCCAAAAAGTGCCCCTAGCCTTCCAAACGGCTAGGGGCACTATGGTCTGGGTACATCTAACAGGACTCGTACATAATGTATTTGATCTTACGGATCCTGTAGGCGTGTCTCCATTTCCTCGATCTGGGCGCGAACGAGGTCCTTGATCCCCGCTCTACCGTCAAGATCCGCATCCGGGAGCCTAGAAACAGGAGAATTCAAGCGGTACAGAACCAGGAGTCTGTCTAGTATCCTGAGTCCGGCTTCAACGAAGCGGGGATCGGGCCTCATCACTAGACCAGTGTCCGGATTACGTTGCACACTGATATGCGGATCACACGCCCGCCACGCCTGCTCCAAGCGTTCCACGACCAGAGCCCGGACGAACGGCGCATCCTGGGTCAGGTTCTCGTCAGTGATCCCGGCCCCGCGTCCGGAGATGGCTTCCATGCCACCTAGGATCCCCCCCAGCAAAGATGCATATCAACATGCACTCCAAGCTTCCATACATGATCAGGTATCAGGGTCCCTGTCACCCAGCTCAAACCAGCCCCCAGGTTCAAGACATTGAACAAGAGTCATGTAACAGGATCAGGGTCCAGGCGGCCGGCAGCTATGCGGGTGCTCGGATCCCGGTTGGGTCGGTTTCGGTGTCGCCTGCGGGTGCTCTGAGCAGGTGACCTGATCTTGTGGCCGGGGGGTGGCTCCTGGGGGTTCAGGTCCCCCCTGGGGGGGTGGGGGGCCTGTCTCATGATCACTGATCTTTGACTGGTTCTGATCACTGAGTCCTGATCTTGAACAGGTGCCCTGTTGCCTGACACCAGGGTACCCCGGGAAGGGGCCTGGCTGCCACGTGGGGGGTGCCTCCTGGCCCCGGGTACCGCGGGGGCACATGGAACCGCCCCCGTACCCAGGGTGCGGGTACGGGGGCCGGTGGGGTGGGGGTTAGCGGAGGTGTACCGGAGGCTGGTGAGGGTTGACCCACCAATCCGATGCCCCTGACTCGGTGCGGGCTAGCTCCCACCCCCGGGCCAGGGCATACAGGGCCTGGTAGACCTCCCGGGTGGTCCACCCGAGGTACCCGTCCCCACCCAACACATCTCGCAGTCCGCCCCCCGGGCCAACGCAATACATGCGCCAGGCGCGCCCGTTGGTCTGACTACCCTCTTGCAAGATCCATCGGTAGCTCGGTCCCGACCATCCCACCTTGCCAGCAGCGGCGACGGCGCGGTCGAACATGGCCCGGACTTCCCGGACCGTGATCCTCTCCATGTTGATCTCCTTGTTTCACGTGAAACATCGACCCCAGGGCATGGGGTATTGACAGGGGAGGTACCCCCTGGATAGAATGGTACCAGACAGAGAGGAGCACGGCCATGACGTGCGAGCTTGACGGTAACGAGGCCACCCATTCGACATGGGACGGCATGAAGCTCTGCCCCGAATGCGCGGACATGTACGAGGAAACGACCGGCATCGAGGTGCGGACACTGGACGAGGTGTGAGTGATCGGCCTGGGGAGGCTCCGGTCACGCCCACGCAGGACAGCGGGCACGGCACCCTGAACGGACACCGAGGGGTAAGGCCATGCCGACGGGTTCGATCCCCGTCACGGGCACGCAGTACGTGGAGCAGCGCGCCACGCTAAATCCATTCGCAGTCAGAGCCCGG
>Ga0068861_100001873_pt1 | contig 13544 bp, 15 predicted proteins | sample KBSSwiS42_FD_66593 | JGI IMG/M metagenome (GOLD analysis project Ga0068861, IMG submission 66593) | Switchgrass rhizosphere microbial communities from Kellogg Biological Station, Michigan, USA - KBS Switchgrass S4-2 | ecosystem: Host-associated > Plants > Roots > Rhizosphere > Soil ...
GGCCCGACCTGATCGAGGCCGGCGATCCGTACCGGGTCGCGTGGGCCGCGCTCGACGCCGCGAGAGCACTCGACGTTCCGGCGCTCGCCTACTGCCATTCGAACGTCGTCGCGATGGCCCGCCTCGCCGCGGGTCCGTTCGCCGGCGCGGCGGCGCGCGCCGCCGAGCGCTATGCGCGCCACGTCTATCGCGGCTTCGACCTCGTCCTCGCGCCGAGCCGCAGCATGGCGACGCAGCTCGAGGCGTGGGGCATCGAGCGCGTCGCCTGCCAGCCGCTCGGCGTCGACACCGCAGTCTTCCATCCGAGCGCGCGCGATCCAGCGTGGCGACAGCGGCACGGCTGGTCGGATGCGACGCGCGTGCTCGTCTATGCCGGGCGCTTCGCTCCCGAGAAGCACCTCGACGTCGTCGCCGCGGCGGTCGCGCGCCTCGGCGCGCCGTACGTGCTCGTCGCGATCGGTGCCGGTCCGGCGCCGCCGCCGGCGGGCGATCGCGTCGTCGTCGTTCCGTTCGTCGCGTCGGCGCGCGAGCTCGCGACCGCGCTCGCGAGCGCCGATGCGTTCGTCCACGCCGGCGACCAGGAGACGTTCGGCCTGTCGGCGCTCGAGGCGATGGCATGCGCGACGCCCGCCGTGCTGCGTGCCCGCGCCGGCCTCGCCGAGCTCTGCGACGGCGACGGCGACGGCGGCGCAATCGGCGTCGGCGAAGGCAGCGCGACGGCGTTCGCCGAGGCGATCGCCGCGCTCTTCGCCGGCGATCGCGCCGAGCGTGCACGCGCAGCACGCGCGCGCGCCGAGGCGAGCGATTGGCAACGCGTCTTTCCGTCGCTGCTCGCGCACTACCAACGCCTGCTCGGCGCGCGCGCCGCAGCCGCTGCGAACGACGGCGCCGCCGGCGCGACCACGGCGCTGCAACGATGAGCGACACCGCGCGCGGACCGACCGTCTGCATCGTCCTCCACGACGCGGCACCGTCGACGCACAAGGCATGCGTTCGCGTGCTCACCGCCGTTCGCCAGGTCGTCGGCGAAGCGCCGGTGACGATCCTCGCGGTGCCGCGCTACCACGGCGAGGAGCCGACGCCCGAGTTCGAGGCGTGGCTCGGCGAGCGTGCGCGCCGCGGCGACGAGCTCGCGCTGCACGGCTGCACGCACCTCGACGAGGGCAAGCCGAAGGGCACGGTCGACTCGGTGCGGCGCTCGCACTACACGCGCGGCGAAGGCGAGTTCTGGTCGCTGTCGAGGCGCGAGGCGCTGGCCAAGATCGACGTCGGCATCGCCTGGTTCGCGAAGAACCGCTGGCCGCTCTCGGGCTTCGTCGCGCCGGCGTGGCTGCTCGGCGACAACGCGCGCGACGCACTGCTCAAGCGCCCGTTCGAGTACACGGCGACGCTGCGCCAGCTGATCCACCTGCCGTCGCAGGTCGCGATCCCGAGCCAGAGCGTCGTCTACAGCACGTCGAGCGGCTGGCGGCGGCAGATGTCGCTCGCATGGAACGCAGGCGTCGATCTCCTCGAACGGCGCAACCCCGTGCTGCGCATCGAGCTCCATCCGCGCGACGCCGACTTCGCGCCGGTGCGACGCTCGTGGCAGCGGATCCTCGCGCGCGCGCTGCACAAGCGCCGGCCGACGACCGTCGCCGAGTTCATGCGCAACTCGCGCGCCAGCGAATCGTCGACGGTTCTGTGAGCGGAGCGCTCAGAGGAGGTTGAAGCTGACCGCGGCGGTGATGCCGCCGATCAGCGCGCCGACGATGACGTCGCTCGGATAGTGCAAGCCGAGGACGATCCGCGACAGCGCGATCAGGATCGTGAGCGGCCAGACGACCAGCGCCGAGAGCGGGTAATACACGGGGAGGATCACGCTGAACGCCATGGAGTGCAGCGCGTGGCCGCTCGGGAAGCTGAACTCGTCGAGCGAGCGCGTCCGCGCGCAGATCCCCGGGCAGGTCCGGTACGGACGCGGCCGCGCGATCCAGCGCTTGATGATCTTGTAGAGGATCAGGTTGACGATTCCGACGCCGACCAGGCGAACCGACGCCGACGTGCCGACCGGTCCGTCGACGATCGGCAGGAAGACGACGATCGCGAACCAGATCCAGCCGTCGCCGATGCGGCTCACCGCGGCGAGGAGGCGGACCACCCAATCGCGCGCCGAGGCCCGGTGCATCCAGAGCGCGACGGCGCGCTCGCGGGCGATCCAGAGCTCGCGCTCGAGCCAGAGCGAATGCGATTGCTCAGGCCAGGGCGACGCGTGGCGCGGGCGTTTCCCGTGCATGGAGGGTGTCTTCCAGTCGCGACTCGAAGCGCGCGAGCACCTCGGGCCAGCTCGCGCGCTTCGCGGCGGCGACGGCGGCGGCGCGCATCGGATCGAACGAGACGCCGCGCGCGGTGAGCGACGTCACGGCGGCGATGTAGGCGGCGTCGTCGCCGGCGGCGACGAGCCGGCCGCTTCTGCCGTCGTCGACGTGCTCGGCGGCGGCGGCGACGGCGAACGAGACGACCGGCAGCGCCGACGCGAGCGCTTCGAGGACGACGTTGCCGAAGGTGTCGGTGAGGCTCGGAAAGAGGAACAGGTCCGCGGACGCGTAGTGCGCTGCGAGCGCCGCGCCGCGCTGGACGCCGGCGAAGTGGACGTCGGGATAGGCAGCGCGCATGCGCCCGAGCGCCGGCCCGTCGCCGACGACGACCATGCGCAGGCCCGGCCGCGCCCGGCGCGCGCGCTCGAACGCGCGCAGGCCGAGCTCGACATTCTTTTCGGGGGCGACGCGGCCCACCATGAGCAGAACCGGAGCGCTCTCGGCATGCCACTGGCGGCGCAGCTCGGCACTGCGATGCGCGGGCGCGAAGCGCTCGGCGTCGACGCCGCGGCCGATCGTCGTCAGGTTGTGAAAACCGAAGGCGCGCAACTCGCGCGCGCTCGCCCGCGTCGGAACGAACGTCTGCTGGGTCAGATTGTGGAAGCGCCGGAGGACGCCGAGCACCGGCGTCGCCAGCGCACCGAGCCCGTAGTAGCGGCTGTACTGGTGGAAGTTGGTGCGAAAGTCCGACGTCGTCGCGATGCCGAGCGCGCGCGCCGCGGCGAGCGCGGCCCACGAGAGGGGGCCCGGCGTCGCGAGGTGGACGAGCTCCGGCGCGGTCGCGCGAAAGCGCCGCACCAGCGGCGCGATCCGCGAAACGCCGAAGCGCATCTCGCGGTAGACCGGGATCGGCCAGCCGGCGGTGCGCAGCTCGTCGTTGGCGTCGAGCGCGGCTTCGCCCGGCTGGCGCGGCCGGATCAGCTCGACGTTGTGGCCGCGCGCACGCAGGAAGCGCACCGTCCGCTCGACGGTCAGCGAGACGCCATTCAGCTCGGGCGGATAGGTTTCGGTGACGTAAGCGATGCGCATCGGGAGGCGGACTCGGTCCATTGGCGCGATTCTGGCAACCGGAATGCCGACGCCAAGTAGGACGCGGCCGCAACCTCGGCGGCATCGTGCCCATCGGCCGTGACCCGGCGGTGACAGCGCCCGGCGGGAGGGCGGCTAGTCGCCGTCGAGGTAATGGCAGAGCACCCGGAGTGTGCGCGTTCGCTTGCAGACCGCCCGCAGGCCGAGGAGCAACGGCACGGCGAGGAATGCCCCGGCGATCCCCCACAGCCACCCCCAGACCATGACCGCAAGAAAGACGAACACCGGGCGGACCTGGAGCCGGTGGCCCATGATCATCGGACTCAGGAAGTTCGCCTCGATGCCGTGCAGGACGAGGAACGCCGCCGGCGGACCGAGCATCTCCCAGCCGGTCCCGAACGTGACGCTGCCGGCGAGCAGCAGCAGCAGCGTGATGAGGAGCGGGCCGAGGTACGGGATGAACGCGAGCACCGCGGCCGTCGTCCCCCAGAGCACCGGGTTGGGCAGCCCGATCGCCCAGAGCGCGAGCCCGGTCGCGATGCCGAGGGCGACGTTGACGAGGCTCATCGTCGCGATGAAGCGGCCGATGTCGCGCTGCGCCTGGCGCACGCCGGCGAGGATCAACGCGCGCGTGCGCGGCCGCCGCACCACTGCCATCGTGCGCGCCACGAGCCAGCGCTCGGACGCGAGCAGGAAGTAGAGCAGGATCACGGTGGCCGACGCCGACAGCGCGAACGAGATCGTCTCGCCGATCGCGAGGCGCGTGAACGTCCAGCCTTCGCTCGCCAGCCGCTCGCCGAGCGGGTCGGTCGCTGCCGCCGCCGGGGCGCGGATGAGCTGGGCCGGAGTCGCGTACGGAAAGAGCGCGTCGCGCCAGCGCTGCAGCGCTTCGACGAGCTCGTGGACGATCAACGGCGCGCGCGCCCACCAGGCCGCCGCCGGCGCGGCGACGAGCGCCAGCACGAGCACCGCGGCGCCGAGCACGGCGACGATGACGACGCCGGCCCCCACGTACTCGGAGACACCGGCGCGCTGCAGCGCACGCACCGGCGTCGAGAGCACGAACGTGAAGACGATCGCGATCGTCACCGGCAACAGCAGCGGCCGCGCGTGCTCGAGCAGGAGCACGACCGCGACCAGGAGGACGCCGCGGCCCCACCACGTCGACGCGACGGCGCGGGCGGCGGGATGGATCGGGGTCGCGGCCAAGGTGCGCCGGATCATGGCATGGCGCCGCATCGCTCGCGCCGAGTCGCTAGAGTGCAGCGACGATGGCGACGCGCAGCACCCGCACCGCTCCTGCCGCGAAGGCGGTCGCGCCGCCGCAGCCGATCGAGCCGATGCTCGCCAAGCTCGTCGATGCGCTGCCGCCGGAAGGCGATGTTCTCTTCGAGCCGAAATGGGACGGCTTTCGCGCGATCGTCTTTCGTCCGGCGCCGGGCGAGATCGCGATCCAGAGCCGCGACCTGCGGCCGCTCGACCGCTACTTCCCCGAGCTCGACGACGCGCTCGTCGAACGGCTGCCGGACGGCGTCATCGTCGACGGCGAGATCGTCGTCGTCGGCGCGCGCGGCCTCGACTTCGACGCGCTGCAGCAGCGGCTCCATCCTGCGGCGTCGCGCGTCGCCAAGCTCGCGATCGAGACGCCGGCGTCGTTCGTCGCCTTCGACCTCCTCGCCGAGCGCGGCAAGAGCCTCGTCGACCGCCCGCAGCACGAGCGCCGCGCTCGGCTCGAGGCGCTGCTTGCCGACGCACGGCCACCGCTCTACCTGACGCCGGCGACGCTCGACGGCGACGTCGCGACGCGGTGGCTGCGCGAGTTCGAGGGTGCCGGGCTCGACGGCGTCATCGCCAAGCCGCTCGACGCGCCGTACCAGCCGGGCAAGCGCGCGATGCTGAAGATCAAGCACGCGCGCACCGCCGACTGCGTCGTCGCCGGCTTTCGCTGGCACAAGTCGACCGAAGAAGGCAGCGGCGAGGCGATCGGCTCGCTGCTGCTCGGCCTCTACGACGATGCCGGGGTCCTCCACCACGTCGGCGTGACCTCGTCCTTCACGATGGCGGTGCGCCGCGACCTCGCGCGCGAGCTCGCGCCGTTGCGCGCGAACGCGCTGCGCGACCATCCGTGGCGGCACTGGGCCGAGCAGGCGGGCGAGCAAACGGCGCAACGCGTGCCGGGGGCGACGAGCCGCTGGAGCGCCGGCAAGGATCTCGCGTGGCAGCCGCTGCGCGCCGAGCGCGTCTGCGAGGTCAAGTACGACCACCTGCAAGGCGACCGCTTCCGTCACGCGACGACGTTCGTCCGCTGGCGTCCCGACAAGGCTCCGGAGGCGTGTCGCTACGACCAGCTCGAGGTCGTCGCGCCGTACGAGCTGAAGGAGATCTTCGGTCGCTGACGACCGCCGTGCGCGGCGGCGGTCGTGCCGCTCAGTTCGCCGCCGCGGGCGCCGCCGCCGTTGCCGCGTCGGCGTTCTCGGCGCGCATCCGCGCGAAGAGGCCGTACCAGTCGATCCGCCGCGTCGCGATCATCATCGCAGCGAGCACGGCGAAGAGCAGGATGGAGCCGAGCAGGAGCGCGGTCTGCTCGAGCTGCAGCAGCGCGTAGAGCGCGCCGAAGAGGCCGGCGATCGCGGCCCCGAACGCCGCGCCGGCGCGGCTGCCGCGTAGGACGAACGCACCGTAGAACGTCAGGAGCGCCGTGCATGCCGCGGCGGCGGCGAGGTAGGCGACCGCGAACGGCACGTGCTCGGACAGGCTGACGAGGAGCAGAAAGAAGATCGCGAGCGCCGAGCCGACGAGCAGGTACTGGATCGGATGGACGCGCAGCCGACGCAGCACCTCGAGCGCGCCGACGCCGACGAACGTCAGCGCGACGAAGAGCAATCCGTACTTCGTTGCGCGATCGCTCAGCACGTACGGGCTCACCGGGTCCATAAAGGCGACGCCGAACGTCTCGACGCACGGCCGACGGCGCGCTTCGCCCGTGGGCACGTCGTCGCCGCCGTCGTAGAGGCTGCACGCCGGACCGCCGGTGGCGACCGCTTGCGGCGCCGTCGTCGCCAGCGCGTTGAGCTGCCAGCGAGCCGTGAAGCCGGTTTCGCGGACCTGCCGCTCGAGCGGCAAGAAGCGGCCGGCGAACGACGGATGCGGCCAGTCGGACGCGAGCGTGATCTGCGTGCTGCCACCGACCGGCGCGAACGCGAGTTCGCCGGTGCCGACGAGCTCGATCCCGATCTCGGCGGCGAGCGGCCGGCGCGCGCCGGCGAACGACTCGGCGACGTCGGCGTGAAAGCCGCGCGGGTGCGCGCCGTGCAGCGTTCCCGGCAGCACCGGGACGACGCTGCCGTCGAGCTGCATCGCGGCGCTGCGAACGCCGCGCGAGTCGCCGAGCGCGAGGTAGACGATCGGCGCGTCGCAGTGCAGGCGCGAGCCGGCGTGCTGCGCTTCGGGGACGAGGGCAGTGCCGTCGTCCCAGCCGGCGCGCATCCGCGCTTTCAGGACATAGCCGTTGACCTTGAAGATGCCGCGGTAGCGCGGCTCGATCGCGACGTCGCCCTTCATGTCGAGCGTCGCCGGCGCCGCGCTCAGCTTGAAGTCGCGTCGCTCGACGACGGTCTTCAAGTCCTTGCCTTCGCCTTGCGTCACCTCCCACGTCTCGCTGCAGTCACGCGAGACGATCGGGCCGACGATCGTCTGCGCCGCCGCGAGGCTCGCGGCGACGCTGCGCTCGGCCTCGCGCAGCCGTCCCTGGCGCTCGGCGACGATGCCGCTCACCGACTGCAAGGCGAGCATGAGGGCGATCAGGACGGCGACCATTGCGATCGCTTTGGCGAAGAGAGGGAAACGACGCGCTGCCATGAGGTTGTGCCTTTTTCGACAAGTTGCACCGCGAATCGCGGCAGGAGACGTCAGGATCGGCGTGCGCAGCGAAGAGAATGCGAAGGCGACGCGGCGCCCCGGCCGGGTCGGTGAAGGGAAGGTGAAACGAAGCGGGTCGAAAACGCCCGCCGCTGCCGATCAGACGAATTGGCGCGCCGTCGGCCCTCTCATCGACGCGCCCGGATCGCCGCAGCCGCCTACCCTTTCACCTGCTCGCCACCTCTTCGCCTCGTCATGACGCTCTTCGGCATCCAACTGCGCAAGCCCACCTTCAACGAAGTCACCGCAGCGACGGTCATGGCGGTCGGGCTCTGGCTCGCCGTGATCGGCCTCGCCAAGGCGAGCGGCCAGGCGCTACAGGCGAGCGACGCCGGCGCACTGCTCGTCGTCAGCGTCTGGGGCTGCGTCGGCGCGCGCCTCGGCGTCGCCCTCGGCAAGGGCGGCCGCCATCTCGCCGCCCACATCGGCGTCAACGCCGTCCTCCTCGCCATTTACCAGGGCGCGATCGTTCTCGCCAGCTGATCCGGCGGCGCGCCGGCAGGCGCGCAGTCGTCGCGGTGTAGGACGGCGCCGACACGGTCTATCGGTGCCGGCGGATGGGAGTTCGACCGGCCGGGCCCTAGCCTAGCGTCGCTTTGTCGGTCCGTTACGCACGGCGCCGGTTAAGCTTCAGCGCGGCCAGCACATGCCACTTCCGGTATAGGCGGGTCGTCATCTACGGCTTGGAAACGGGGAAGAGCATGAACTTCATCATTTGGCTCGTGGTAGGCGGCCTCATCGGCTGGATCGCCAGCATGATCATGAAAACCGACGCGCAGCAGGGCGTGATCCTGAACGTCGTTGTCGGGATCATCGGTGCGATGCTCGGTGGCTGGCTGCTGGCTCCGCTGTTCGGCACCGGGACGATCAACCAGAACGACTTCAGCCTTGCCGGATTGGGTGTCTCGCTCCTCGGCGCGATCATCCTGCTGGCGATCGTCAATCTGATCCGCCGCGGCAGCCCGCGCTGAAGCTTCGAGCGGCGGTCGGCGCTCGGGCGCGGCCGCCGCATTCGACTGCCTTTCGGCATGACAATGTCCGCGACGACGCCTCGGGCGCCGCGGAAGGACGGGCATGCCGACGATCTGGGTCCTCAACGGACCGAACCTGAACCTGCTCGGGACGCGTGAGCCGGCGATCTACGGCTCGACGACGATCGCCGACCTCGAGCGCGCCTGCCGCGATGCAGCGAAGGCGCACTCGATCGAGATCGATTTCCGCCAGAGCAACCACGAAGGCGAGCTGATCGACTGGCTGCACGCGGCCGGAGCGGCGCCCGCCGGCAGCGTCGCAGGGATCGTTCTCAACGCCGGCGCCTACACCCACACCTCGGTCGCATTGCACGATGCGATCAAGGCGATCATGCCGCCGGTGATCGAGGTCCACCTTTCGAACGTGCACGCGCGCGAGCCGTTCCGCCACCACTCGTATCTGTCGCCGGCGTGCGCCGGGATCGTCGTCGGTTTCGGCGTCGCGGGCTACGCGATGGCGATCGACGGCCTCGCCCGTGCCGCGCTCGCGACCGCGGCAGCGCAAAGGCGATGATCCAGAAGGAAGTGGCGTCGCTGCAGGCGGCCGTCGCCGACATCGCCGATGGCGCGACGGTGATGATCGGCGGCTTCGGCACCGCCGGACTGCCGAACGAGCTCGTCGGCGCCCTCCTCGAGCAGGGCGCCAAGGACCTCACGATCATCAACAACAACGCCGGCAACGGCGAGACCGGGCTCGCGGCGCTGCTCGCGGCGCGGCGCGTTCGCAAGATCGTCTGCTCGTTCCCGCGCCAGGTCGACAGCCACCACTTCGACCGCCTCTACCGCGCCGGCGAGATCGAGCTCGAGCTGGTGCCGCAGGGCAACCTCGCCGAGCGCATCCGCGCCGCCGGCGCCGGCATCGGCGGCTTCTTCACGCCGACCGGCTACGGCACCGAGCTCGCCAAGGGCAAGGAGACGCGCGAGATCGACGGCCGCATGTACGTCTTCGAGACGCCGCTGCACGCCGACGTCGCGTTCATCAAGGCCGAGCGCGGTGACCGCTGGGGCAACCTCACGTACCGCATGACCGCGCGCAACTTCGGCCCGGTGATGGCGATGGCGGCGAAGACGACGATCGCGACCGTGCACGAGATCGTCCCGCTCGGCACGCTCGACCCCGAGTGCGTCGTCACGCCCGGAATCTTCGTCCACCGGATCGTCCGCATCGACCGGGTCGCGACGAGCGCCGGCGGCTTTCGGCAGTAAGCCTAGGAGTGCCAATGGCCGAAGCCAAGTGGAGCCGCGCCGAGATGGCGGCGCGCGTCGCCCGCGACATCCCCGACGGCGCCGTCGTCAACCTCGGCATCGGGCTGCCGACGATGGTCGCGAACCATCTGCCGCAGGATCGCGAGGTCGTGCTGCACAGCGAGAACGGCGTCATCGGGATGGGCCCGGCGCCGCGCGAAGGCGACGAGGACTTCGACCTCATCAACGCCGGCAAGCAGCCGGTGACGCTCCTGCCCGGCGGCGTGTTCTTCCACCACGCCGACAGCTTCGCGATGATGCGCGGCGGCCATCTCGACGTCTGCGTGCTCGGCGCGTTCCAGGTTTCGGCGAGCGGCGACCTCGCCAACTGGCACACCGGCGCGCCCGATGCGATCCCCGCGGTCGGCGGCGCGATGGACCTCGCGATCGGCGCCAAGAAGACCTACGTCATGATGGAGCACACGACGAAGAGCGGCGAGCCGAAGATCGTCGAGCGCTGCTCGTATCCGCTCACCGGGATCGGCTGCGTGACGCGGATCTACACCGACCTCGCGGTGATCGACGTCACGCCGCGCGGGCTCGTCGTCGTCGAGTCGGTCGACGGCCTTCCGTTCGACACGCTGCAGGCCAGGACCGACGCGCCGCTCGTGCGCGCCTGAGGAGCAATCGAATGAACGTCACCGAAGCCTTCATCTGCGACGCCGTCCGCACGCCGATCGGCCGCTACGGCGGTGCGCTCGCCGCGGTGCGCGCCGACGACCTCGCTGCGATTCCGCTGCGCGCGCTGATCGAGCGCAACGCCAAGGTCGACTGGGCCGCGGTCGGCGACGTCCTCTACGGCTGCGCGAACCAGGCCGGCGAGGACAACCGCAACGTCGCGCGGATGGCGCTCCTGCTCGCCGGGTTGCCGCAGACCGTGCCCGGCGCGACGATCAATCGCCTCTGCGGCTCGAGCCTCGACGCGGTCGGCACCGCGGCGCGCGCGATCAAGTCGGGCGAGGCCGAGCTGATGATCGCCGGCGGCGTCGAGAGCATGAGCCGCGCGCCGTTCGTGATGCCCAAGGCCGAGAGCGCGTTCTCGCGCACCAACACCGTCTACGACACGACGATCGGCTGGCGCTTCGTCAACAAGCTGATGAAAGACAGGTACGGCGTCGACTCGATGCCCGAGACGGCCGAGAACGTCGCCGCCGACTTCAGAATAGAGCGCGAGGCGCAGGACCGCATGGCGCTCGCGTCGCAGCAGAAGGCGGTCGCGGCGCAGAAGGCGGGCTTCTTCGAGGGCGAGATCGTCCCGGTAACAATCGCGCAGAAGAAGGGCGACCCGCTCGTCGTCGCCAAGGACGAGCATCCCCGCGACACCAGCCTCGAGGCGCTCGCCAAGCTGAAGGGCGTCGTCCGTCCCGACGGCACGGTCACCGCTGGCAACGCCTCGGGAGTCAACGACGGCGCCTGCGCGATGCTGATCGCGAGCGAGCGAGCCGCGGCACGCCACGGCCTCGTGCCGCGTGCGCGCGTCGTCGGCATGGCGACCGCCGGCGTCGCGCCGCGGATCATGGGGATCGGTCCGGCACCGGCGACGAAGAGGGTGCTCGAGCTCACCGGTCTTTCGCTCCAGCAGATCGACGTCATCGAGCTCAACGAGGCGTTCGCTGCCCAGGGGCTCGCCGTGCTGCGCGACCTCGGCCTCGCCGACGACGACCCGCGCGTCAACCCGAACGGCGGCGCGATCGCGCTCGGCCATCCGCTCGGCGCGAGCGGCGCGCGTCTCGTCACGACCGCCGTCAGCCAGCTGCACAGGAGCGGCGGCCGCCATGCGCTGTGCACGATGTGCATCGGCGTCGGCCAGGGCATCGCGGTCGTCGTCGAACGCGTCTGATCGGCGCCCTCTCCGCTGGCTCGACCGCGTCGTCGCGCTCGCCGCTGCGTGGCAACGCGCATCGTCGGCGATCGGCGAGCCGCTTGCCGGCGCCGTCGGATCACGCCTCGTCCGCTTCGGGGTGATCGCCGACTGACAGCGCCCCCGTGGTAGATGATCCTAGGGCCGTTCCAAGACGGAGACCGACACCATGTCCCACAGCAGCATCCTCGGCGGCGACCGCGCCCCGCAGCAGGCCCGCGGCCGCGACGACGACCTGCTCGGTCCGAGCGACACGTCGGACACCGGCAGCGACATCCAGGGCGCGACGCGGCTGAAGACCGAGCCCGAAGAGGGCGGGCTCGGCGGCGCGACGCCGGTCGTCGCCGACAGCGACACCGATGCCGAGGGCACCGGCGAGCGCGCCGAGGCCGTCCCCGAAGGTGCGCGCGACGGCGCCGACATCGGGCCGGACCGCATCGCGCGCTCGAAGGACGCGCTCGACAGCGCCGAGTCGATCACCGGCAACGACGACTCGATCGAGTCGCTCGCCGACGAGTCGTCGGACGAGGACGACGAAGAAGAGCTCTAGCGCGAATGGCCGCGCGGATCAGGCGAGCGGCTGCGCGTCGCGCAACTGCGCGCGAAGCCGCGTGACGTCGGCCGAGAGACGCCCGGCGACGAGGCCGACGATCTCGAAGCCGAAGCTCGGGTTCTGGTAGTAGAGCTGGAGCAGCGTGCTCTGGTTGATGCTGAGGAGCACGCAGTCCTCGGCACAGCGCGCACTCAGCGTGCGCTTGCCCTCGGGCGAGAAGAACGCGATCTCGCCGAACATCGTGCCGGGGCCGAAGCTCCCTCCGCTTTCGGGGAACTCGACGCGGCCGTCGACGAGGATGTAGAGATGGTCGGCGTCGTCGCCCTGGCGGAAGATGATGTCGCCCTTCTTGCGCTTGCTCTGCTTCATGTACGGCCGCAGCCACAGGCCCGAGCGGTCGGAGCTGCGCGTCGCCGCGCGGACGCGCCGCGTCAGCCGCGTCATCTCGACCAGACGCATGCAGTTGATCGGCAGCAGCACGCCGTGCATGAGCACCATCACCCAGTTGGGGAAGAGGATCCCGTAGGTCAGGAAGCCGATGTTGCTGAGGACGCCGAACCAGCGCAGCGGCACCATCGTCTTCACGAACCCGCTGCTGATCGTGAACCCGACGCCGACCGCGGCGGCGCACACCGAGAGGATCTGGATCGGCGAGGAGATCGTCTGCGCCAGGAAGACGTTCACGCTCTCGGCGATCTGGTGGGTGAAGGACACTGGGACCCTTTCGACGCTCAGGGTGCCATTTTCGGCCACGCACGGCGCGATGCCGCGCCGCCGCGCCGAGCCCGACCGACGGTCGTCGGAGCTAGGCGTCGACGAAACCGGCGCGCAGCGCCTTGGCGACGGCGTGCGCGCGCGACTGCGCCTGCAGCTTGGCGATGATCTGCGCGACGTGGAACTTCGCGGTGTGTGCCGAGATGCCGAGCGCGCCGCCGATCTCGCGGTTGCCGAGGCCGTTGCTCATCGCCGCGAGGACCTGGCGCTCGCGCGGCGTCAGCGTCTCGAATCCAGCCGGCAGCGGCGGCCGCGCGCCGACGCGCTCGTAGCGCAGCGCCTCGGCGGCGAACGCCGGCGAGGTCGCGACGAGGCCGGCGTGCGCAGCACGCGCGGCGCCGGCGATCGCCGCCGGCGACGCGCCGCGGCGCAGCACCGAGCAGCCGTCGATCAGCCATTCGCCGGTGCGCTCGTCGCCGTCGCTCGCGAGCACGATCGCGTGCGGGCCGTTGCCGGCGATCGCGTCGAGCTCGGCGTCGCCCGACGTGCCGACGTCGACGACGACGATCTCGGCGCCGAACCAGCCGGCCGCGGCGAGCTCGGCGAGCGTCGCCGCCGCGCCGACGACGTCGAAGCCGCCCTCGGCGGCGAGACCATCGGCGATGCCGGCGCGCACCAGCGCCGACGGCGCAGCGATGGCGATCCTCAGCGTCGGCATCGCACGGTCCTCAGCGGCAGCGGTGCTCGGGCCATTCGCCGACCTCGGCGCTGAGGTCGAGCGGCGCGCCGCCGCGCAGGATGCCGAGGGTGACGATGCCGCCGACGTGCGCGGCGAG
>Ga0068861_100001875_pt1 | contig 13540 bp, 13 predicted proteins | sample KBSSwiS42_FD_66593 | JGI IMG/M metagenome (GOLD analysis project Ga0068861, IMG submission 66593) | Switchgrass rhizosphere microbial communities from Kellogg Biological Station, Michigan, USA - KBS Switchgrass S4-2 | ecosystem: Host-associated > Plants > Roots > Rhizosphere > Soil ...
GAGCTGTCGATCCGCCCCGAGGCGATCACGCTGCTGCCGCAAGGCGCGGCGCCGCTGCGGGCTACGGTCCGCAAGGCCTCCTATCTTGGCGGCCTCATGGAGTACACGCTCGACTCGCCGATCGGTGCGCTGTTCGTGATTTCGACTGCCGTCGACCAGCCGCTCGCAGTCGGGGCCGGCGTCGGGTTGGCGCTGGCGAATCATGGTGTCGTGGCGATCCCGCCCGCCGCCGCTTCCTGATCGGCGGCGCGTGCACTGGATCGTCGCCCTGCTGCTCGTCGCGAGCCTCTTCGGCGCCTGGAACTGGTGGTCGAGCGAGCGCCACGAGCACGTTCCGCCCGGCATCGTGGCGCCCGACGATCCCGTGCAGACCAATCTCGACCCGCCCACGACATTTTCGGCCAAGGATCACACGTTCGTCAGGCGGGCGCGCTATGAAATCACCGCGCGCGTGCTGCGCAAGGAGATTTACCGCATCGACGGCGGTGCCGATCTCGCGCCTGTCGACCTTGGCGTTGGATGGGGCGCGATGTCCGACACCCAGGTCGTCGATCAGCTCGAGTTCTCGCAGATGGGCCGGTTTCTCTTCTGGAAACCGAAAGACTGGAAGTCGTTCCCGCTCACCGTGCCGCAGCTGATCTCGCATGCGGCGCAGATCCACGCCGTTCCGGCCGATGCGAGCATCGAGCACAAGCTGCGCAAACTTCGGCCCGGGCAGATCATTCATCTCTCCGGTTATCTGGTGGATGTGCGGGGACCTGGCGGCTTCACGTGGAATACCTCGCTGCGCCGCGACGATACCGGCGCCGGCGCATGCGAAATCATGTGGATCGAGAGCGTGGCGCTCGACTGAGGGACGACCCCCACGCTTGCGGCTTTCGCCGCTGCGCTGCCCCCAGAGGGGGCGCAGTTCGTGCCTTGGGACGGCCCGGCGGCACTCACCCCTTAGGCTGCAGGCCAGCGCTCATGCGTTGATCATCCGCAATCCGATCGGCCCCGCCAGTGCGATCCACACGGCGCCAGCGAAGAGCGCCGCGACGAAGACCGCCGCACTGCCCAGGTCCTTGGCGAGCTTCGACAGCGGATGCCGTTCCTCGGAGATGCGATCGATCGCGGCCTCCATCGAGGTGTTGAGGAGCTCCACCACAAAGAGCGCGACGACGCTGCCGGTCAGCAGCAGCCGTTCGAGCACGCCCACCGGCAGCCACAGCGCCAATGGAATCGCCACGATCAGCATCCCGATTTCCAGCCGCAGCGCCGGCTCATCCCACGCCGCGCGCAGTCCCGCCAGCGAATAGAGCAACGCATTCCAGAGCCGCTTCACAGGTCCCCTCCCCCGAAGGCCGACGCGCGCAAATGCGCGCGCGCCAGGTGCGAAGCGATTGTGACAGCGTGGCTGCGGGTTTGGTCAGGGAATGGCGCAAAACACCGTGCCTTCGAGGATCCAGCCTCGACCCAGCATGGCGCCAATTTCGTAGCGGCTTGTCGTCCAGCGATGGCTCGCCTGCCCACCCATTCCATTGTTGTACAGACGGGTGACCGGAATGCGGTCCAGTCCGCAGACGCCCAGGAACGGCGGATCGGCGTTGAACGCCAGTGATTCGTACGTCCACAGCGGATTCGCCTTCACTTTGTTGCATTCGTCGTGATCGATGGTGAAGAAATGCGAATTCGGCCCGAGTGGTGGAGTGCCGAAGAAACGGCAGGCCGACAAGCCGAGCGGGCTGCCCGCCGGGCGCACCTTGAATTCATAGTGCGTGCGATCCCAACCCGGGACGATGACGCCAGCGTCGAGCATTGCCTCTTCCGCGGGTTCCGCGGTGATGAAGAAATGGCCGATCGTCGTGTTCTCGTACTCGACCACGATGGCCTCGGAAGGCACGCCGCCGACGCTTTTTACCGGCGTGGGCGCCATGTAATCGATGCGCTCGACGTCATCCATGCCACCACTCACCGACGTCATGCGCGCGCTGAGCGCACGCGCGGTCGGGTCTCCCGACAGCTGGCCACCGAGAAACACGAGCGTCCAGGTGAAGATATCGTTGGAATACCGGCTGTCGAATCCGTGGACGAGATCGGTCAGCGCCACCAGCTGGCGCGTGTTGGTAAGACGCTTCATACCCCGTTCGGTCACGCTGATCGGCGCCGTCGTGTCCGCCGTGCCGCTGATCGCAAGGTACGGCAGCGTGACGGCATCGAGGCCCGCGAGGTCCCGCCCGAAGGCCGGATAGACGTCGATGCCGAAATACGGGACATAGCCTACGGCCGCCTTGACCCGCGTATCCAGCGTCACGCGACTCGACGATTGGAACAGTGACGTGGTCAGCATGGCGCCGCCCATCAGCATGACCGATTCGCCGCCGAGGCTCGCGCCGAACGCCCCGATGTTCGCCGCGTCGACGTGGTTGCGATAGTCCGGATGATTGAGCACTGAATCGAGCGCCGCGGACAGCGACAGCGGCCGCACGGCCTGCATCGCGACAAAATCGCTCAGGTGGAGAAACGCATAGATCGTATCCTTGAAGCCGTCGAGCTTGACGTCGGCAAAACGCGGATCGCCATGGAACGGCGCAACGACGACGTAGCCGAAGCTCGCCAGGAATTTCAGCACCTCGATGTAGTCGCCGGAGATCGGGCTGCCCGAGAGTCCGGAGGAGAACAACAGCACGGGAAACAATCCGCTTCCGGCCGGAAAGATCGGGGGCTCCGCGCCGCGCTGCATGTGCGGCACGACGTTGCCCGTGGGCAATACGTAGTCGGTGCGCAGGTTCCCCGGGTCCGTCGGATAGCAAACGAGGTTCGCGTATGCGCGCATGGAGCCGGCATAGGACCCGAACAGATTCGAGTCGCCCGGTATCGGAAGCTGGAGGACGAACGCGTGCGCCGGATCGACCAGCAGGTCGGTGACGTACCGGCCCCCGAAGCCCTCCCAGTATTCGCGCGGCGACGCGCCGGCGGTCATCCGCGTGAAGTCCTGCTCGACGTTGCTGCAGGCGACCGCGTACGGCCCGGCACCGATCGGTGGAATGCTGTAAGCGGGCTGGGCTTGCACGCCAACGGGGAACCACAAGGCCAGCGCGACGAGCAGCCAGCGCAGCGCGCCCCTGGATGCGGCGCTGCCGGCTACTGCAGCGAATTCATGTCGAGCGAAAACACTACGGGAAAAAATGTCGGCCATGCATTCCATCGTTTCGCTCCTGCCTCGGACAGCGCCCATAATCTTCCGTCGGGGCCGAATTCGATGTCCTCTATTCCTGCCGGCATTTTGTAGGACGTGATTACCCGTCCGCTTTCAACGTCGATATGCTGGAGCCGTCCGAATTGGCCGCTGCTCTGCGTGAGCCAGAGCGAGCCATCCGCGGCCACCGCCACGCCTTGCGTTTGATCCGCGATGTGCAACTCGCGCTCCGCGGCGCCTTGATCCAGTGCACCGCCCCCGTTGGCGATCAACGCGAGAATTTTTTGCTCGGAGATTTGCCACAGGCGCCCGCCTCCGTCGCCCGCCTTCACATAGGCGACGAGCCACAGGACGCCCTGCCGGAATGCGACCGCCGACCCGCGCAGGCTCCCCGAAAGTGGAATGGTCGTGCAGCCGAGCGGCTCGCATTGACCTGCCGCAAGCGCCGCCTGCGTATCGATGCGGATCAGGAGTCGGGTATCGGCGACATACAGATAGCGATCGCCGGTGTGCGCGATGCCGCCCGCATGGCCGCATGCGACAGGCAGCGCGAATTGACCCGCGATGCCGCCGTCCGTCGGATCGAGCTGGAACACGCGGCACGGACCCTTGTCCTGCTTCGGATCCGTACTTTGATAGGCGGAAACCCACAGGAATCCACCGCCAACTGCCACTCCTTGCGGGACCCACCCGTCGCCAAGCCGCGGCGACCAGATGCGCGTGCGCATCGCCTGCGCGTTCGGCACGTCGGTGAGCGTCCGATTCGTGTACGCGGGCGCATCGCCCATGACCGGGCCCGGCCCGATCGCGGCAGATTGCGCTAACGCCGCGCATGAAAACAGCAAGGCGCCGGCGCAGGCCAGCCGACGCCCGATCAGAACGCCTCCGCGGGGAGCGCCAGCGCGCTCTCTCCGCCGTAGATAACGGTGTGCGCAAAACCCGACGCTTGCGGAAGCAAACAGTCGGCGAAATAGCGCGCCGTCGCGATCTTGGCGTGCATGAACTGCGGATCGCCGACGCCGGACACAATGTGATCCGCCGCGACCAACGCGGCACGTCCCATCTGCCAACCGCCGGCCGCGAGCCCCCACAACCTGAGATAGGCCACCGCGCCTGCGTGTGCCGCACGCGTCTGCTGCCCGTAGGCCGTCACCATCCAGTCGATCGCCGCCTGCAGATCGGCAGTCGCAGACGCCAGCTGCACGCCGATCGCCTGCAGCGACGGCTCGGTGCGCGCCGCAAGCTTGGCCGCCACCTTGTCGATCTCGCGCGCCACCGATTTGGCGACCGCACCGGAATCGCGCGCGGTCTTGCGGCCGATCAGGTCGTTGGCCTGGATGCCCGTCGTGCCCTCGTAGATCGTGATGATCCGCGCGTCGCGGAAATGTTGCGCCGCGCCGGTCTCCTCGATGAAACCCATCCCGCCGTGCACCTGGATACCGAGCGAGGTGACTTCCTGCGCCATCTCGGTCGACCAGCCCTTGACGATGGGGATCATGAACTCGGCGAACGCCTGGTGCTTCGCCTTCGCGGCCGGATCCGGATTGTGTCCGGCATTGTCGAGCGCCGCCGCCGTGACATAGGCGACCGCGCGGGCTGCTTCCGTATACGCGCGCATCGTCATCAGCATGCGCCGGATGTCCGGATGCTCGATGATCGTCACACCCTTCGCGCCCTTCTCCATTCCGACCGCCTTGCCTTGCACGCGGTCGCGCGCGTAGGCGACCGCGCGCTGGTACGCACGATCGGAAATGCCGACACCTTCCATCCCCACCGAGAATCGCGCGAGATTCATCATGATGAACATGTACTCGAGGCCGCGATTCTCTTCGCCCACGAGATAGCCGACGGCGCCGCCGTGGTCGCCATAGGCGAGCACCGCCGTCGGGCTCGCATGGATGCCGAGCTTGTGCTCGATCGATACGCAATGGACGTCGTTGCGCGCGCCCAGTGTTCCATCCTTGTTCACCAGGACCTTGGGCACGACGAACAGTGAAATGCCCTTGACGCCTTCCGGTGCATCGGGCGTGCGCGCGAGCACCAGGTGAATGATGTTTTCGGTGTAGTCGTGCTCGCCGAACGTGATGAAGATTTTCTGGCCATACAGCTTGTAGGTGCCGTCGCCTTGCGGCACCGCTCGCGTGCGCACCGCGGCAAGATCGGAGCCCGCTTGCGGCTCGGTCAGGTTCATCGTGCCGGTCCACGTGCCGGCCACCATCTTCGGCAGGAATTTTTCCTTGAGCTCGTCCGTTCCGCGCAGCTCGATGGCTTCGATCGCGCCCTGCGTCAGCAGCGGGCACAAATCGAACGCGAGGTTTGCCGCGTGCCACATTTCCTCGACGGCGGTCGAAACGAGTTGCGGCAAGCCTTGCCCGCCGTATTCAGGATTCTTGGTGAGGCCATTCCAGCCGTTCGCGCAATACTGCTCGTACGCACTCTTGAAACCCGTCGGCGTCTTGACGTTGCCGCCTTCCAGCCATTTGGCGCCTTCGAGATCGCCGGTCCGATTGAGCGGATCGAGCACGTTTGTGGCGAACTTCGACGCCTCTTCGAGAATGGCCGCGACCGTGTCCGGCGTGGCTTCCTCGAAACCCGGCAGCTTCGACACTTGTTCGAGTCCGGCCAACTCGTTCATCACGAACAGGATGTCGGCCAAGGGTGCGTGATAGGTGCTCATGCGCGGATCAACCTGAAAAGGGTGGAGGGATTCCGATAGCGTACGACCGCGGCGCTAGAAGGAACGCTCTAATGATCGCGAGGCGCGCCGCGCCGTGGGCGTCAGCCCAGCTCAGCGGTCAACTGGGGGATCAGCTCGAACAGATCGCCGACCAGACCGTAGTCGGCGATCTGGAAAATCGGCGCCTCGGGGTCCTTGTTAATCGCGACGATGACCTTGCTGTCCTTCATCCCCGCCAGGTGCTGGATCGCGCCGGAAATGCCGATCGCGATATACAGATCCGGCGCCACGATCTTCCCGGTCTGTCCGACCTGGTAGTCGTTGGGCACATAGCCCGCGTCGACGGCCGCACGCGACGCGCCGATCGCCGCATTCAGCTTGTCGGCCAGCGCCTCGAGCATCTTGAAATTGTCGCCGCTGCCCAGGCCGCGTCCGCCCGAGATGACGACGCGCGCGCTCGTGAGCTCCGGCCGCTCCGATTTGGTCAGCTCCTGGCCGGTCACCTTCGATAAACCCGTGTCCGGCGCGGCGGCGACCGATTCCACCGCGCCACTGCCTCCGCCACCCGCCGCGTCGAACGCCGTCGTGCGCACCGTCAGGATCTTGATCGGATCCTTCGACTGCACCGTCGCGAACGCGTTGCCTGCGTAGATCGGACGGACGAACGTATCGGCCGACTCGATCCCGATCACATCCGAGACCTGGGCCACATCGAGCTTCGCCGCAATGCGCGGCATTGCGTTCTTGCCGAACCCCGTCGCGCCGGCCACAACGTGCGTATAGGCGCCGGGCAGCAACGACAGCGCCGTCGCCGCGATGTTTTCGGCAGTGGGCGACGCGAGATACGGCGCATCGGCGACCAGCACACGGGTCACGCCGGCGCATTGCGCCACGGCCTGCGCCACGCTCTGCGCGTTATGTCCCGCGACCAGCACGTCGATCGGGCCACCCAACTTGGCGGCCGCGGCGATAGCGTGCAGCGTGGCCGATTTGAGCTCGGCGTTATCGTGTTCGGCAATGACGAGTATGGTCATGGCGAGGCGTCTTCAGGCGATAACCTTGGCTTCGTTGCGCAGCTTGGCAACGAGCTCCTTCACATCGGCGACTCTGCCACCTCCCTTGCGCTTCGCAGGTTCCACCACTTTCAGCGTCGCCAGCCGCGGCGCAACGTCGACGTTGAGCGTCGCCGGCGTCGTCGTCGTCAACGGCTTCTTCTTCGCCTTCATGATGTTGGGCAGCGTGGCGTAGCGAGGCTCGTTCAGCCGCAAATCGGTCGTGATGATTCCGGGCAGCTTCATTTCGATCGTTTCCAGGCCGCCGTCGACTTCGCGCTTCACCGTCGCGACGCCGCCTGCGATCTCCACCTTGGATGCAAATGCCGCCTGCGGCCAATCCAGCAAGGCCGCCAGCATCTGCCCCGTCTGATTCGCGTCGTCGTCGATCGCCTGCTTGCCAAGAATTACCAGCTCCGGCTTTTCCTCCATCACCAGCGCGCGGAGCAGCTTGGCCACGGCCAACGGCTGCAGCTCGACATCCGTCTCGACCAGGATCGCGCGGTCGGCCCCGAGCGCCAGCGCAGTCCGCAGCGTTTCCTGGCAGGCCGCGATGCCGCAGGAGACCGCCACGACCTCCGTCACCACGCCCTTTTCCTTGAGGCGCACCGCCTCTTCCACGGCGATTTCGTCGAACGGATTCATCGACATCTTCACGTTCGCCGTGTCGACTCCCGACCCATCCGGCTTCACCCGAACCTTGACGTTGAAGTCGATGACGCGCTTGATCGGGACCAGGATTTTCATGGGGATGACCGGACGGCGGAAAAGGGAGGATTATAGCGTTTCGGACCTTGGTCGTCGGGATCTGCGGGATTCGGCCAACTTGGGGGACGGACCTGCGTTGCGGCGCTGATGGAATCCGTCTTCGAATTGGGCAGCGCGGTTCCTTGACAGCCACCCTCTGTGCCACAACGACTATTGGGTTCTTGCCGGATCGATTTCCAGCCAGGATGAGAGGCGAGCGTCATGCTTACATCACTGCAATTGAAACCTACACCTTTACAATATCCGGGTACCGTCCCCTCTCTGCTGAAACCGCTCGTTAGTGCGTCTGCGCTTGGCCACGACCTGGCACCGGTGATCATTCAAATCACCAAGTCTCTAGGATTCGATAACTTCATGCACGGCGTGAGCTTGAGCATTCATCCCAACTCGGAGTCACATTCATTTGTGTTCACAACGCTACCGATTGAATGGGTCATGATCTATGATCAGCGGGCATATTTGGAAGCCGATCCTCGAATCCAGTTCGGGATAGAATCTTCTCTCCCCTTCATATGGGACCAGCCTTCAACGCGCGGAAAATCGCCGGTGACTGACGCGTTTTTGGATGCAGCGGCAGGGTACGGCGTTGCAAGCGGGGTATCAATTTCATTACGAGACTCACATTCACGCGGAGGGATCACAGCCCTTAGTTCTGCCAACCCGGTAATCGATACCGCAACACGGGAAAAGATCACAGATAGAATTGGCGACATCATGGCGTTCGGCCAATATTTCCACGAGCTATTCGTCACGAACATCCTGGATCTCAAACTCCCGCCAACATCACGCGGAATTCCTCTTAGCGCCCGCGAGCGACAATGTCTGCTTATGTCCGCAAATGGACTAACTAGCATCGATATCGGAGCCAAACTCGGAATTACTGAACGTACCGCTAACTTTCATTTCAGCAACATCATAAGTAAGCTCGGTGTATTGAATCGCAAAGAAGCAGTAGCGCGAGCTGTTGCCCAGGGCCTGATTCACATGGAACGATAAGTTTGTCTGCGGCGAAGACTGCCAAAAGCGAAGCCAACTTGACGACTCCCAGCACCTTGCCGCCCGCGGATATCAGCGAGATCCTGAAGCACATCCCGCATCGCTATCCATTCCTGCTCATCGATCGCATGGAGGCCTGCGAGCCGAACAAATGGGTTCGGGTGATCAAGAACGTCAGCAATAGCGATTGGTTCTTCGCGGGAGTTCCAGCCGGACGCCGGGTGATGCCGCAATTGCTAGTGCTGGAGGCATTGGCGCAGACGGCGGGTGTGTTGTGTCACTACTCCGGGATGATGAGCCGAATCGGGAAATCGATCATTTTTTTTGCTGGGATAGAAGGTTGCCGATTTGGCCGGAATATCGTTCCTGGCGATCAAGTTGTACTCGAATGCACAATGAAGAGATCATTGCGCGGAGTCGCAAAACTCACCGGATCCGCCGTGGTCAATGGCGAATTGTCTGTGGAGTCAGATCTGACGGCAGTGGTTCGCGAAATGGACGGCCCTTAAGGAGAGTCAACAAGTGGCTGGGTGCTGACCAGAATCGGCGAATATTTCTAGCACATGTATAACGCGTGCTTCAACCTAGATTCGTGGAAATATAGCCTTTGCATTTGAAATGCAAAGGGATGCAAAAATGACCAATGCTGACCTTCGACCTTGCCCGTTCTGCGCGCATCGCAGACCGAAGTTGGTGGTGTCTGGCAAGGAGAACGTCGAAATGATCACAATAAGGTGTCCAGAGTGCGGTGCGTCGGGACCGATCACCACGCGCAACGATCCACCGGGACACGCAGCATTTCTCTGGAATCAGCGGTACGGCTCAGGGGTTGATCATTGAACGTGGTTGAGCTGCACGAGGACCGGCGCGACACTCGACTTGGAGCCGGTTTCTCAGATTTTGCATTCCATCCGCAGATTGCATGACTGTGGACGCTGCTAAAGGAACAGACTTGGAAGACTCATCTTTGCTGCCAAAATCCTATTTGGTGGCCGAGGAACGGGTACGATTTGCTACCAAAGATGGATTTGCTATCCATGGCACATACTTTTCGGCAAGCGCTGCAGACCGCATCACGTGCGCGGTAGTGTTAAACCCCGGGGTTGGAATACCTTCGAGGAGCTACCGGAATTTTGCCAGGTTCTTAGCTGCTTCTGGCATTCCTGTTCTGACCTATGATTACCGGGGGATTGGACAATCTAAACCCTCATCCCTTCGCCATTTTTCAGCGACTATCGAAGACTGGGCCGAATTCGATTGTGCGGCTGCCATCGATTGGTTGCATTCACGCTGCGCGCATGCTCGGCTCGTCGGAATTGGTCATTCCGTCGGATCGCTTCTCTTCGCTGGGGCCCCCAATTCCGCAAAGCTCGCGAGCTTGATAATGATCGGTGCGCATACGGGGTTTTACGGTGATTATCGGCGTGCCTATCGACTACCTATGGCAGTCCTGTGGCATGGAGTGATGCCAGCGTTTACTCGCCTATTTGGGTACTTTCCTGGTCGATTGCTCCGTTTGGGAGATGACATTCCCAAGGGGGTTGCCATGCAATGGGCCAGGCGACGAACACCGATTTTGCGATCTTCCGCGGCGGCATTCCCAATCGATCGAATGCAACGCCTCGTTAAGCGCTTTTCGCAGACCCAGCTCGACACGCTGATTCTGACGTTTACCGATGATGGATTTGCTACCGAAGCCGGCGCGGCTCGAGTCCGCGATTACTTCCCTAGGTTAACCGTTGAACATTGGCTGATTTCGCCTTCGCAGGTTGGCTTGAAGCGAATAGGGCATTTCGGATTCTTTAGACAGGAAGCCCGATTCTCTATGTGGCCGAAAATGGTGAAATACCTAACTAGCGCACAAGAACCGGCGCTGGACGCGACGTCAAGAAGTTAGAGGCTTTGCGCAGTCCGGTCCAGCCGTGCTGAATCAGCCGTTCATATCGGCGCGATATATTTCCAGGGACCAGAAAAGCCGCGATCGAACTTGCTCGAAACCAATCATTCCGCGATCTCGCAGCCGCACCAGGGCTTCGTAGTTATCTTTCAGCTCGTGATTGAATGGTACTAACTTGGATGCAACACGTTTCAATCGATCACCGAAGATGTCTCGGGCAGTCGCAATGATTTTGATGGAATTGGATAAGCTGAGCACTGGGAAGAAAAGGTGGCCGTCTTCATTGAGATGTTGCTTGGATTGCTCAAGCATCCTTATGGTGAGGTCCGCACCATCGGGTCCCCCCAATGGCACTTCGGGCGGAAACCACGATGAAAGCCTCGCTACCTCTTCCGCCACCCCTGACACATCGTCAACAATGATGTCGAACTTCATTCGTCTGACTGGTTCGAAAAGATCCCCATTCAAGACGGTGATCTTTTGCTGAACATGATTAAGTCTGACGTTCTTTGCTGCAAGCGCGCTTGCTTGCGGCATTAGATCGGTGGCGTAGACGTGCCGCGCGCCGCTTAGCGCCAGTGCGATTGCGATTGGGGCGGAGCCGCACCCAAGGTCAAGAACCGTTCGCATTTCTAGCCCGGCATTCAACACCTGTTCAGTCAACAGCAATGTTGTAAGTGTCGGCTTGAAGACCAGCGGATTGGAGGATAGGCGAAGCTCGTGTCCGCCTACAACGCATATTCCAACGGTCATCGTTGATAGATCTGCATTTACTCTGTCTTCAACGCGGTCGTTGAGGGGATTAGCCGCAAGTGCTGACATTGTTGTGCCTGGAAGTTAACGGTATCGACGCGCAACGACAGTACCCGAGCATATAAAGGCACCACCAAATCATCTGTACGCTTCAGCGCATAACCGTATGCCGGCGCCGAACCATTCTCCCACATGGATGTTATTTCTCATATACTTAAAATAAGGTTTTGATTATCATATACTATTTGAAAGCAGCCACTTTGGGCGGATAATTTGGGGCACGGTGCGCGTTGTCCGTTTCCCCATCATTGGCATACATCTTGCGAACTGTTCACGACAACCGTGATGCTTCGAAACCGAACATGTCCTCGTTTGCCCTTCCACTACGCGCCATAAAGGACCGCCTCGCGGGTCGGGAGGATAGCGAGCACGAACAAGCTTTACTGCGAATCGTTATTGTCGCCCTCGTTCTGACCTACATGGCGGTTTTTCACGGGTGGCGCAATAACTGGACCGACAACGACGTCGAGATCGTCCAGGTTCTCAGCGGATTCCTTGTCATCGCGATTGCGATCTTTGCTGCGATCTGCGCATTCCCAGAGCCAAATGTCCATCGTCGTCTCGTTGGGATGTTTGCGGATGTTGCGGGTTGCACGTGGTACATGTCTGTCGCAGAGGAATACGGTTTCTTCGTAATCGGTATCTTCTTGTTCATTACGTTTGGAAACGGCTTTCGATACGGGCGTAGATATCTGTTTGGTTGTCAGCTCCTTTCTCTTCTTGGTCTGACGGGCGTACTTCTGTTAGTGCCATTCTGGGAAGAACGCAGAATTGCCGGTATCGGCCTATTGATTGCGCTGATCGTCCTGCCGCTCTATGTTTCGACGCTTTTGAAGCGCATTCAAGAGGCACGTGATCGCGCTGAGGAAGCGAACGTCGCGAAGACGACGTTTCTTGCCAACATGAGTCACGAAATCCGCACCCCACTGAACGGTATCGTCGGGGTGGTGGATCTATTCAAAACTACCGACCTGTCGGCTCAGCAGGGAGAGCTTGTTCAACTTCTTCGGCATTCGGTTTCGGTACTCCGCTCCCTCGTCGACGACGTCTTGGACATCAGCAAGATCGAATCTGGCCGCCTTGCCATTGAAGTGACTAGCTTCGATCTTTACGCAACCATTAACGGGTTGGTGCAGCTGCTCCGTCCCCATGCCCAATCCAAGGGTCTTGCCCTTCACGCCGCAGTAGACCCAGAACTCGATTACAGGCTTCGCGGTGACTCCCATCACCTTAGGCAGATCCTCTTGAACCTTCTTGGTAACGCAATCAAGTTCACGGAGCGCGGAGAGGTAATACTGGGTGTAGCGCTAAAGAAGTCAACAGCAGAGGGAGTTACCGCTCGATTCGAAGTTAGGGACACCGGCATAGGAATTCGCGAGGAAGTCCTTCCCCGAATCTTCGAGCGATTCGTACAGGCGGATCAATCAGCCACCCGTCGTTTTGGTGGGAGTGGGCTTGGGACCACGATTGCAAAACAACTAGTCGAACTTATGGGCGGCAACATTGGCGTCCATAGCCAGGTGGGCGAAGGCACCACGTTCTGGTTCGAACTTCCACTTTTGCGCGACACGTTAGTCGAATCCCAAGACACGACTCAACCTCGACGCTCCGGTTCAAACCAACGTACCTTGCTCATCGCGGACCCGGCGGAAACTCAAACCCTTTCGTCCCTTGTCGTCGCCGCAGGAGAGGAAACGGAGGTACTCACTCCATCCGATCCGATCGGTGCTCGGATAGATGCGCTGCTCGCATCGGGAATTGAGATTCGTGCTCTAGTGGCCAGCTGCCGCGTAGACAGCGCATGCGCCGCATTTACTTCCGCCCGACAACGGGTTGGCGACAAACCGCTAGCACTCATTTTTGTCGCAAAACAGCGCCTTTCGATTGTGGACAGTGCGCGCATTAAGAGCATCCGTGAAGCCTGCGTCCTGGATGCGCCCACCACGTCGCGCTTAATTGCCAATGCGATTCATGCTGCGATTGCGAGCAGCAGTCGAGACGCCGCTGACCTCATTGATTTGCCGCAGTTAATAAAACGCGATCGCGTGAAACTGCGAATACTTGTGGCCGATGACAATGAGACGAACCAGACTATTATTTCCCAGCTGCTTGTAAGCGCGGGACACACGGTTGTACTTGCGTCCAACGGCGAAGAGGCA
>Ga0068861_100001878_pt1 | contig 13529 bp, 12 predicted proteins | sample KBSSwiS42_FD_66593 | JGI IMG/M metagenome (GOLD analysis project Ga0068861, IMG submission 66593) | Switchgrass rhizosphere microbial communities from Kellogg Biological Station, Michigan, USA - KBS Switchgrass S4-2 | ecosystem: Host-associated > Plants > Roots > Rhizosphere > Soil ...
GATCATGCCGTCGGCCGCGATGCGCGTGTCGTGCGGCCGCGCCGTCGCCGGCAGGGCCCAGGTCGTATAGACGACGTCGGTCTCCTTGCCTTTTGGCCGCGGCACGGTCTTCAGCTCGTAGCTCCACATGCCGCTCCGCAAGTTGATCGACGCGACGGCTTCCGCTTGGCGCTTCTGCAACGCGGACGGCACGCCGCCCTCGGCACGGCCCCAGGTCGGAGTCATGTTGGCCGGCAGCTGGAAGCGCATCGGCGAGCTGCCCGCCGAATAGACCATACGCATGAGCACCCACGAGAGCTGCTCTGCGTTGTAGGTCGACATCGACGGCCGGCGCAGCGTGTGGCAGCGGCTGCAATCGCGGAACAGCTCCCACTTCGTGCGGTCGTCGATGGGATAGCTCGCGAGCCATTCGGGGTCCGTCATTTGCAACGCGAGCTCGAGCGGATTGGTGCCGGTGAGCTCGAGATCGAGCTGCGCCGACTTGCCGGCTGCAATTTCGACGGTCGCGGCGTGCTTCGGCAGCACGTACTTCACGGCGCGAACGGTGACCGCATAGCGGCCGGCCTCGAGGCGCTCACTCGGGAACGAGTAGCGGCCGTCCGCGTGGCTCACGACCGTGACGGTCTTGTTCGAGCCTTCGCGCTTCGCGCTGACGAGCACGCCTTCCATCGCGCCGTCGGCGGCGGACGTGACTTTCCCTGCGAGCGCAGAGCCCTGCTGGGCCGTGGCAGGCGCGACGAACCACAACGACACGCTCGTCAGAGCGCCTAGCGTCGAAGCGCGAACCAACCGGCGAAACCGCATGGACTTCCCCCTCGACATTTCGGTCTCGAGGGACAGTGTAGCGGCATCTTCGTCCCGCCAGTGGGCCGGAACGATGCCCTACGACGGGTGCCGCGGCCGGCCGCTGCGGGCCCCGGGCTGCCTACGGCTTACAGACGCGCGGGCGTACGCGTATTCGATCGACGGCGAACTCGAAGAACTCGACCACGTCGCCGACCCTGGCTCGGAAAAAGCCCCCAGCCGGACTGCCGACCGTCTCTTGCAGATCATCGAGCTCGAACTCTTGGTCTAGCCCGGTGCCTTGAATGAAGTCGAGCGGTGCCGTCAGGTTCATCAGCAGGAACTCGCCAGAGCGCGTGTCCTCGAGCGAGCTCGGGCTGAACCGGTCCGCGATCTGGAAATGGTCCTGGAGGGCGTCCGACCCGAACCGTACGCGGTCGGCGAGCACGACATAGTCGTTCGCAACGCTGCCGGGGAATGGCGCCACATCGTGCGTAATGCCGGCCGATATTGCGCTCTTCGGAAACGGTGAAAGCCACCGGCTCGTGACGAAATCCGCCCGGGTTGGCGGCGCCCCTTCGCTCGGCTGACCGTACCTCGTGGAAGGCGGGGTAGAGCTCAGGTCAGGCCGCGGCGGCGGAGCGTCGTCCGCAAAGATTCGGAACTTGCCGCGGACCGGATCGCCAAAGGTGACGGTCTCGTTGCCTCCCTCCTTATCCGACGTGACGATTCGAGCTCGGCCCCAAAATTCGACATCGATCACCAGCCTCGACTCGCCGACGACGATCTGTGTCGCCGAAGCCACTCCCGATACCAGCGCCGCGGTGGCTAGAGCGGCGATTCTCAACGATGCCCTCATGAGCCCACTCCCTGGGTTTGTCGAGGCGGAAAACCGTGCATTTGTCATGCCAGTCAAACCGCCTCCGGTAACATGTCGATTCAGAGGCGCGTGCGGGGGAAACAATGAACGAGCAAGGACCCGCCGCGGCGGCGACCACCAAGCAGCTCGTGCTCGAGCCGATCGGCTATGTGCACACGGCGCTCGCGACGAAAGTCGAGGCCTCGCGTCAGCCGCGTGCCGGTGGCGGCGTCGTCGGGAGCATCGAGCTCTTACCCGCGCGCAACTTCGAGCACGCGCTCTCGAACCTCGCCGAGTGGCAGTACATCTGGGTCCTATTCTGGTTCGATCGCAACGAAGGCTGGCGGCCCAAAGTGCTGCCGCCGCGCAGCCGTTCGGGCCGCAAGGGCGTGTTCGCGACGCGCTCGCCGCATCGGCCGAACCCGCTGGGGCTCTCCGCCGTCAAGCTCGAGCGCGTCGACGGTCTCACACTGCACGTCAGCGACGTCGACATGCTCGACGGCACGCCGGTGCTCGACATCAAGCCATACGTGGCCTACACGGACGCGATCGCCGACGCAGGGGGCGGGTGGCTCACGAGCGCGGACGCGCCGCGCGATCCGATTCCGGAGTTCGACGTGGTCTTCGACGACGTCGCCTCGGAGCAAGCAGCTTGGGTCGAAGCGCGGACTGGCTTGCCGCTGCGCGCACGCGCAACGGCGACGCTCGCGCTCGGGCCCGAGCCGCATCCCTATCGGCGCATTCGCCGCGAGCGCATCGGCTTCTCGCTGTGCGTCAAAGAGTGGCGCCTGAAGTTCGGCGTCGACGGCCGCCGTGTACGAGTTACCGCCGTGGAGTCCGGTGTACGCAAGTCCGAGCTCGCGCGCCTCAGCGAAGTCAGCGCCGAGCTAACGCTGCACCGCGCGTTCTGCGAGCAGTGGCCGTAGCACGGCCGCGCAGGTAGGGGCTCAGCTTCGGCCGATCGCCGGCTCGCCGCCGGAGAGCGGCAACGCGACGACGCTCGAGCGACCGCCGCTGCGTCGCTGCGTGAGCCACGACAGGAGTTGCTCCTGCGGCATCGGCTTGCCGATGCCATAGCCTTGCGCGTGCTCGCACCCCATTGCCTTGAGCCGCGACATCGTCGCATCGTCTTCGACGCCCTCCGCGACGATGGTGAGGCCGAGCTGATGCGCGAGGTCGATCGTCGCGCGCAGGATCGCGTCGTCTTTTGCGTCGTCGGTGCGTGTCACGAACGCTTTGTCGATCTTCAGCTCGTCGACGGGCAAGCGCTTCAGTTGCGATAGCGCCGAGTGGCCGGTGCCGAAGTCGTCGATCGCCAAGCGGAACCCCAGCTCGTGGATGCAGTTCACGACGGCCAACGACTTCTGCACGTTGTGCATGATCGCGCTCTCCGTCACTTCGAGCGTCAACATGTGTGGCGCGAGATGGTGCTTCTGCATCAGCTCGAGCAGGAAGTAGGGCAAGTACTCGTCGGTGAGATCGTCGACGGAGATGTTGACTGCGACGCTGAGAATCACGCCCTGATTGCGCCACGCCGCGCAGCGGGCGATGGCTTCGCGCAGCACCCAGCGCGTCAAGTGCGCGATGCTGCCGGCCTGCTCGACCGCGGATATGAACGCGTCGGGAAACAGCAGCCCGAGCTCGTGATGCTGCCAGCGAACGAGCGCCTCGGCGCCGTAAATCTCCCCCGTCGTGAGGTCGAGCTTCGGCTGCATGTAGAGCCGCAGCTCGCCTTCGCGCAACGCGCGCGGAAGGTCGCCGACGATCCTGATCTGCTGCAGCGAGCGGTCGTCCTGCCCCAAGCGGTAGATGGCCGCCGTTTGATGGCGCGCGAGCGCCTCGCTTCGCGCGCTCGACGCGCGGCGGCAGAGCTCCGCGGCGTCCTCGCTGTGCTCGGGATAGCAGGCGACGCCGCCCGTGGCTTGCAGCGAGATGTTCGCGTTCGACACGCGCACGCCGGCACGCAGCGCATCGACCTGGAACTCGATCCACTCGACGGCTTCACGCGCATCGCGCCCGGGCAGGCCGACGACGAACTCGTGAGCGCTCAAGTGGCCGAGCACGTCGGTATCGCGGAGGCGGCTGCGCAGCGCGGCGGCCGCGAGCTTGACGACCTCGTCGCCGGCGCGGTGGCCGAGTGACGACACGATGCCGTTGATACGGTCGAGCCCCAAGCTCACGACGGCGAGCTTGTCGTGCCGCTCGATGGCGTCGCGCAGATGTGCGACGACGGCCTCGCGGTTCGGCAGTCCGGACAGCGAGTCGTGATGCGCCTGGTGAACGATGCGCCGCTCGCGGTCCGCGATCGCTTCCTGCATCGCGTTGAAGCTGCCGGCGAGCTCGCCGAACTCGTCGGTCGTGCGGATGTTGATCGGCTCGTTATAGACGCCCTCGCGCATGCGGCGCGCGGCCTCGGCGAGGTCGTGCACGGGCCGCGTGACGGTCTTCGCGAGCCAGAACGACCCGCTGATGGCGAGCAACAGCGACAAGCCCGTGATCGCGTAGAGAAAGTTGCGGACGCGGCGGTACGAAGCCGCCGCCACCGATTGCGACAGCTGCATCACGACGTAGACGCCGTTGCTGTCCTCGGTGAAGGGCCGCACCAGCGAGACGTGCGCGTCGGCGCCGGTGCCGGTGCGCTGCGCGTCGGTGCGCTGCGGGTCGAGGCCGGCGAGCGCGCTGTGTCTCACTTCGGTGGGCAGCGTCGAGGTCAAGACACGCGGCTCGATACCGCTCGAGGACAGGAACGAGACGTCGAGCCCCGTCAGGTCCTTCAGCTGCGCGGCCAGTGAGTAGTCGATCGCGAATCCGAGCATGACGTAGGCGCGCGTGTCCGGCGCTTTGACCGGCACGGTGACCGTCTGATACGGGATGCCGCCGATGTCCATGAGGCTGTGGCGCGTACCGTCCTCGATCGCGGCAAATTCCTCGGCCGGAAACGCGGGCACCGGGCGCTCGTCGACGGTAGCGCCGACCTTGACGGTCCCGTCCAAGTTCAGCACTGCGGCGACACTGGCCTTGACGCGGCCCGCGTGGTTGCGCAGCACCGAGCGAATCGTGGCCTCGTCGCCGGCGCTGACCACAGTTCTGAACGGGTAGTCGGACGCGATCAAGCCGACGTTCGTCAGCTGGTTGTCCGAACGGTTGCGCATGTATTGCTCGAAGACCGTGCCCGCGAGGCCGACGGTGCGATCGGCCTGCGCATCGGAATCGCCGCTGATGAGACGGAGAACGGGGACCAGCATGACGAGTTGCGTCACGAACACGAGCGCAACTGCCAGCATCAGAATTTTGTGACGAAAGCCGTAATGTTTCATGCAGTTGGAGATATTACGTACACCTCTCTTAAGGTTGTGTGCGGCCGGTCACGGTTGCGGCTCGTGCGGCGCCATAACATCCCGACTCCTTACTTATTACGAAGCCTTCAATGCGCACGACGGTCTTCGTCCGCTTCGCCTTGCGGGTGAGCTCGCTGCTCGCGGCTCTCGCGTCGACCGAGTATGCGGCGGCGGCGACGCTCGAAGTCTCCGTCGTCGACGAGAACGGCAGGCCGATCGAGGACGTTGCCGTCTACGCGACGCCTGCGCATCCCGTCGCTCATGGCGCCGGTGCGGCGGCCTCGCACGCAGGCACCGTGCCGAAGGCGGCCATGGATCAGGAGCACATGCAGTTCGTGCCGCATTTGCTCGTCGTGCAAACGGGTACCGAGGTCTCCTTCCCGAACGGCGACGAGGTGAGTCATCACGTCTACTCGTTCTCGGAGACCAAGCCGTTCGAGCTCGCTCTGTACAAAGGCGACGCAGCTCCGCCGCAGCTGTTCGACCGGCCGGGAGTCGTCGTGCTCGGCTGCAACATCCACGACGGCATGCTCGGCTACATCGTCGTGGTCGACACGCCGCACTTCGCGAAGACCGACGAGCAGGGAGTCGCGCTGATCAACGACGTGCCGAGCGACGACTACGTCCTCGCAGCCTGGACGCCTCGCGCGCGGCCGACGGCGTTGCCGCCGACGCAGCAGCTGACGGTCGGGAAAGAGACGGTCGCGGTCGAGATTCGCATCACGGGCCGGCTGTCGCCGCCGCACGAGCACAACGTTTCGAGCCTCACATGGGAACGATACTGACGCGAGCCTGGCCGGCTGCGGCGCTAGCGGCGACGTGGGCTGCAGCCTCCGTCTCTGCGCAAAGCGACCGCAGCGACCGCAACGAGTTCTACCTCGGCGCTTCGGCCGGCTACATATCGGCGTCGACGGACTTGAGCACGTGGACCGAAGGCGGCTTCAGCAAGCTGCGTTACACCGACGACGGCTTCAACGCGTTCCGCCTGTTCGGTGAGTACCACGGCCGCATTACTCCGACGCTGCGCGCGCGCGTGGTCGCCGACTATGTCGACGACGCCTCCGGCGGTATCGATTTCACGGAGGCCGTCATCGATTGGCGCCCGATCCCGAAGTCGCGCAACCAGCAGCAACTACGCTTCGGCGCCTTCTATCCGTCGTTCTCGCTCGAGAACGGCGATCGCGGCTGGCAGAGCCCGTTCACCTACTCGAGCTCCGCGATCAACACCTGGATCGGCGAAGAGATTCGGCCGTTCGGCGCCGAATGGTCGCTGCGCCGCCGCCTCGAAGGTTTCCGCAGCAATCACGAGATCCGCGGCTTTGCGTCGGCGTTTTACGGCAACGACCCGGCCGGAACGTTGCTCTTTTGGCGCGGCTGGTCGTTGCACGACCGGCAGACGCGCTTCAGTGACGAGCTTTCGATTCCGCCGCGGCCGTTCACCACGGCACCGCCGCAGAAGTTGAAGCCGTTCGACGAGATCGATCATCGGGCGGGCATGTACGCCGGCGTCGAGTGGCGCTACGCGCGGCGCGCGCTCGTGCAGCTCGCGCGCTACGACAATCGCGCGGATCCTTACTCGTTCTCCAACGGCCAGTGGGGTTGGGGCACGGAATTCGACCACCTCGCGGTGCAAGTCGATCTTCCCGCGCAGCTGGGCCTCGTCGCGCAGTGGATGGAAGGGTATACGCAGTGGCTCACGGCCGCGCTGCCGGACGGCACTCGCATGCCGATCTCGGAACACGTGCACGACGACTTTGCGTCGAGCTTTGTCTTGCTGACGCGCAAGCTCGGTTCCACACAGCGCCTCGCCATGCGCTATGACACGTTCTCGTACGAACGCCCCGCAGGCACCGCGCCCGAGTTCTACGGCGACGAAGGCGACGCGTGGACGCTGAGCTATCGCATCGAGCCGACCGAGCGATTCAGCGGCGGCATCGAGTGGCTGCGCATCGACTCGCGGCGCGACATCTTGCCGATGTTCTATTCCACGCCCGCGGAGCACTCGGAAAGCCAAATCCGATTGCAGTTCTCGTACCGCCTCGCCGCGCCGGCGCGTTAGCGCTCGCAGCGCCCGAGCCTCACGGGCCGGCGGCGGGCCCCGGTGTCGTGGCGATGACGCCGCCTGCACCGCGGACTTGCCGCAGGTCGTCGGACGCGGCGTCAGTCGTCTTCTTTTCGAGCGCGGCCCATTGCTCCGGCGTGCCGCAGACGCGCTTCGCCATGCGCGTGCCGAGCGGCTTGATGCTCTTGCAGACGACTGCGGGTTCCTCTGTTGCCGCAGTTTCGGCCGCATCGGTGCCCGCATCGGTCTTGGCCGCCGCGGTGCCCGTCTGCTCTTGGGCGGCTGTAGCCGTCTGCTGTTGTGCGGCGCGGCGGCGATCTCGGCGCGATTGCGTCGCGGTTTCGGCGGGTGCTGCGCCGCTCGCGGCGGCGGCGGCGGCCGGCGCGGCATCCTCTTGCGCGAGCGCTTCAGCCGACGGCCAGAGGATGCAAATGAAAGCGCCCACGATCAGCGCTTGCGCGAGCGTGCGTGAGCGGCACAACTCTTGATCCATGGCTTCCCCCTGTTGCGGCCGGCGAATCCTCGCCGCGATCGTCAACCGATGTTGAACTCGGAATGCCGCCGAACGCAATCCCGGCGCCGTGCCGCGACGCTAGCCCCGCGCGAGCCTTCGCTTCAGCAACAGCAGCGGCAACAGCAGGGCCGTCAGCCAGCCCATCGCTCCGGCTCCGCCATCGTCGATGAGCTCCGCCGTGGGCGGCGCGGCCGGTGGCGGCGTCGCCGCGGGCGGCGGTGAAGACGTGGGCGGCGGCGTCGGCGCGGGTGTGGGCGTAGGTGTCGGCGTCGGCGTTGGTGTCGGCGTCGGAGGCGGCGGCGGAGCGTTCGCCCCCAGACTCACGCATTGCCCTTCGGTGTCACCATCGACGCGATTGCCGACGCCCGTCGGGGCCGGCGAGTTGAGCGTGCACCGCAAGTCGTGCTCGACGAAGTTGCCCGAGATCTGCAGCCCGCCCGTGTTGCTCGAGGCCACGAGATCGCCGCTGAAGTCGCTGTTGAGTATCTCGAGCTCGGATCGGTTGGCCGTCAGCTCGACGTTGCCGTGGATCTCGGTCTCTTCGATCCTGCTCACGTCGCCGACGAACTGATCGAGCTGAACGGAACCGTCGATGCGGCTGCCCTCGAGATCGACGAAGTTTGCGCGGCTGCCCTCGAGGTCGCCGCGGATTCGTGCCTCGCGCGTGGTCAAGGACCCGCCCGAGAACAGCGTGACGTCGCCTCGCACTTCGGTACCCGCGAGCGTGCATCTGCCTACGACGAGCAGGCTGCCGTCGACGCGTCGATCGCCGATCTCGCCGAGGCAAAAGCCGCCTCCGCGTGACGGTCCGCCGTCCTCTTGTGCCCTGGCGGCATGAGCGTACGCGGCAAGTGCGGCGACGGCGCAAATGCCCATATAGCGCTGGTGACCCATGGGGCCTCCCTCGTCCACTGACCCCGACGCGGGAGAAGATGCAAAACCCGGGCCGGGAGACCTCGAAAGCCGGACAACTTTTGGCGCCCGTTCCGCGGCCGCGGCAGGGCGTTCTCGAGAAACGAACGCAGATTCTGGACTGAACGGCGGTTTCTTAGTCCTTGGGCCTACCGCTCCGCCACGGTGCGACAGCCGGGGCCCTCGGCCGGTAGCTGCCAGCGCCCGGCGAAGTCGGCCGCGGAGATGCGGCCGCGCTGCGAGAGCCACGCGGCGACGGCGTCGCGCACGAGCAGCGGCAGCTCCGTCGCGGCCACGGCGGGCTCGTTCTCGACGGCGGCCCACGCGGCGCGCCCGGCCGAATAGGCCGCGACGGCCAGCGTCAGCGGCTCGTCCGCGGCTACGTCCTTACCCGTGTCGCGCGTGACGCGGACGCGCGGCTCGGCACCGTCGCACGTCACGGCCACACGAATTCCGGAGACGCCGAACAGACCGCGTCGCCCGTCGACGAGCTGCGGGAGCTGGTCGGCGAGCACCCGTTCGAGCTGCGCGCCCGTCACCGTCACACGCAGAACCCGGTTGTCGAATGGAAACGTGTCGTAGGCATCGCCGAACGTCAGTGCGCCGCTCGGCAGATCCGCGCGCAGGCCGCCGCGGCCCGGGCCGTACGAGAGCGCTGCGTCGGCGCCCGGAACCGCCGAGCGCAGCGCGTCGGCGAAGAGATCTCCGAGCGGCGACTCGGGCGCCGCGCGGCCGATCAGCCCGTCGGCCGCGGCTCCGAGCGGCTCGGCGCGCAGCGCGCGCACGCGCGTGAGCTCGGGCTCGATCGCCGCCGCGACGGCGGCGCTCGGCGTGACCGGCTCGCCTTCGTACTCGGCCGCGACGCCCGCCGGCGCGACGGCGCAGTCGCCGCTGGGCAGCTCGATTCGCGCGCAAACGCGCTGCGGCTCGTAGATGCGCACGTGCGTGACGGCGCGCCGCGCTCGGTCGAACTCGAGATCCATGCGCCCGAATTGCGCGCCGAAATTCGGCACGGAGATGATCGGCACGGCGTTGACGAAGTGCGCGACCGTGCCGTGCGTATGACCCGCGACGATCGCCTGCAACGTGCCGTGCGGCAGCTCGCGCGCGAGCCTGAAGATCTCCGCGCCGTCGTCGCACGACGAAAGATCGTGCGGATCCACAGTCTCGCCGCACCAGCCCCCGGCGTGCGTCGCGAGCACCACGACCTCGGCGCCGCGCTCGCGCAGCGCGCGCGCCTCGGCCGCGATCGTCGGCGCGAGCGGCCGCGTGTCGAGTCCCACGACGTGCGCGGCGAGCGTCTGCCGCAGACCGGTTTCCGTGATCGTGCCGATGAGCCCCACGCGGATTCCGGCGACCGCGATTAGCGTCGACGGCATCACGTTCGGCCAACGCACCGGCTCGCCCGTCGCGGCTTCGACGATGTTCGCCGCGAGGAACGGAAAGCGCGCGCGCGCCGCGGCCGCCTTCAGCGCGCCCTGCATGTCGCGGGGCGACGCGGCGCGAAGGTGCCGCGGCAGCCACTCGGCCGCGGGCCCGCGCGGGTCGACGGGCCCGTAGTCGAAGTCGTGATTGCCGACCGCGAGCGCGGCGTAGCCGATCGCGTTGTACGCGTCGACGACCATGAGGCCTTCCGATAGGTTCGACTCGATGCCGCCCTGGAACGTGTCGCCGGCATCGAGCACGAGCACGGCGCCGCCGTCGGCCGCGCGCGCCGCGCGCAAATTCGCGACGTAGCCGCCGAGCACGGTGAGTCCGCCGCGGCCTTCGTCGTCGGTGAACAGCCGGCCGTGCAGATCGTTCGTGCCGACGATCGAAATCGTGACTTCGTCCGCCGCGGCTGCGGCCGCGATGCCGAGCCCACACACTACCGCGAGAGTGAGAGTGGTCGAGCGCCGCATCGTTCAGGCGTGTGCCGAGGCAGGCTCGTGCGCGCGGCGCCACGCGGCCGGCGGCATGCCGACGAGCCGCTTGAACGCGCGCGCGAACGCGGCCTCGGAGTCGTAACCGACGTCGACGGCCACCGTCGCGACCGTCGAGCGTCCCTCGAGCAGCAGCCGCGACGCGAGTTGCATGCGCCAGTTCGTCAGGTATTGCACGGGCGCCTGGCCGATCAGCGACACGAACCGCTCGTGCAGCGCCGAGCGCGAGAGTCCCACCTGGCTGCTCAAGTCCTCGATCGTCCACGGCGCGGCCGGCCGCTCGTGCAGCAGCGCCAGCGCGCGGCCGACGTAGCGATCGCGCAAGCCCGCGAGCCATCCCGTCGTCTCGGGCGGCAACTGCTCGACGTGCCGGCGGATCGCGTCGACGAACATCATCTCGCTCAAGCGTTCGAGCAGGGCCTCGCTGCCGGGACGGCGCGAGGCCGATTCGGCCGCCGCGAACGTCGCGAACTGCTCGCTGAGCGCGCTGCGGCCTTCGGCGGGCAGATGCAGCATACGCGGCAGCGTCGCGATCAGCGGATTGAAGGGCTTCAAGTCGCAGCCGATGAAGCCGCAGACGAACGTGGCGGCGGTGGCGGCCGTGCTCGGCGGTGGTGGCTGGCTGTCGAGGTCCAGGAGCGTACCCGGCGCCGTGCCGTCGTAATGGAAGCGAAACGGCCGCTGCGTGCGCGCCTGCTCGAAGTAGCTGTCGACCGCGGGATCGGCGCGCATGCCGGGAGCGCTCGAGACGACGTGCGCGTCGCCGTGCGGCAGCAGCACGACGTCGCCGCGCCGCATCCTGATCGGCGCCGCGCCGACGAGACCGGCCCAGCACTCGCCGGACGTCAGCACGTGATACTCCATGACGTGCTCGGCTTCCGGCATGACGGCCGCCGCGATATCGCGAGAGCAAGGCGCCTCGGCGACCCATTCGCCGTCGCACGAGACGTAGTAGAACACGGCTGTCCGCAGCCGCACGGTGCGCAGCACGTCCGACAGCGTGTCGTGCTCGCTCACTTCATGTCACCCTGTGACGGCGAGCCGTAACGACGAGCGGCGTAAAAGGCGTCGCAAGCGAGCTCCCGAATTGACCGGCTGTGCGCTCAACCTAACCCGCCGTCCCGCCGTGCTTCAACGGGCTCCGCTGCGCTCGATGAGCGCCGGCAGGTCGGCGACGGTCGCCCGGGCCGTCTCGAGCAGCCATTCCCGCAGCATGACGATGGCGCGCTCGTCATGCCGGTCGGGGTGACAGACGACGTAGTACTGGAGCCGTGACGGCGCGGCGATCGGGAACGGGCAAACGACGCGGCCCTCGCGGAGCGCGTCGGCGACCAGCAGGCCGCGAGCGAGCGTGACGCCGCGGCCGAGCGACGTCGCTTGCAGCTGCACATAGAAGTCGTCGCTCAAGCGAACGGGTTTCGGCGGCGAGTGCGGGACGCCTGCCGCAGCGAACCAGTCGGCCCAGAGGTCCCAGCTTGGGCTCTCCGTCAACAGGTGCTCGCCGAACAGATCGCTAGGCCGCTTCAAGCGCCGCGCAACGTCGGCGCGGCAGACGGGGAATATGACGTCGTCGACGAGCATGTCGGCGGTGACGTTGGGCCAGCGGCCTTTGCCGAAGCGGATGCCGACGTCGACGTCGGTCGACACCGCGAAATCGACCATCGCCGGCGAGCTGTTCAAGTGCAGCGAAGTCCCTGCATGGCGGCGCTCGAAGTCGCCCACGCGCGGCACGAGCCAATTCGTGATGATCGACGGTGTCGTGGAGATCGTGAGCACGGGCCTGTCGTGACGGAACAAGCGCTCGGTGCCGCGCTTGATGACGCCGAGCCCCTGCTGCACGACGGTGTAGTACTCGCGCCCGCGATCCGTCAGCTTGAGGCGGGGCCCGCTGCGCGCGAATAGCGGCTGCCCGAGCTCCGCTTCGAGCTTCTGGATCTGCCGGCTCACGGCGCTCTGCGTGACGCTGAGCTCGTCGGCTGCGCGGCTGAAGCTCAAGAGCCGCGCAGCCGACTCGAAAGCGCGGATCGCGTTCAGCGACGGCAGCTCGCGTGGCACCTTCAATCATTCCTATTAGTCATCATAGGCCGAGAATATACCCATGTGGCGCCGAATACAGCCTCTTAGCATGTCATCCGTTCATACAAAACTGCCTTCGGGAGGCTCAAGTCATGAATGCAATCACGCATCGGTCCACGGCGATTCTCGGCTCGCTCGTGCTTCTTGCGGCTGCGGCTCTGACGGGGTGTGCAACGACCGGCGGCGCGACGAGCGGACTGGCGGCGACCCACGCGCTCGCCACGCAAGCGACGCCCAGGAATAACTTGATCTGCTCCGGCGGCCACGCGTCGCGCTTCCCGGAGCGCGAAGAGATGGGCCGCGTCTGCGTGCCATCGCCGTCGCTCAACGCTATATATTGAGCAGATCTCTTTCCGCGGGCGGCTCATGGGCAAGATGCGCTTGTTCGGCGAGCCCGGCTGGGGCTCAGCGATTGTCGAGGCGCAGCTCGATTGGTACGGCCTCGAGCACGACTTCGAGCGCGTCGGCAATCTGTTCGAATCGGCGGAGGGCCGGCAGCGGCTCTCCGCCGTGAATCCGCTCGCGCAGGTCCCGACGCTCGTGCTCGCCGACGGTACGGTGCTCACGGAGAGCGCGGCGATCACGCTGCATCTTGCGGAGAGCACGGCCTCGGACTCGCTCGTGCCGCGCGTCGGCGATGCCGCGCGCCTGCCGTTCCTGCGCTGGCTCGTGTTCTTGGTCGCGAACGTCTACCCGACGTACACCTATGGCGACGACCCGAAGCGTTTCGTCGACGGCGCCGAAGCGCAGCAGTCGTTTCGTGCCCACGTCGATGCCTACGCCAAGAAGCTGTATTCGCAGGTCGAGGCTGAAGCCGGCGCGCCGTGGGTTCTCGGGGAGCGCTTCTCGGCACTCGACATTTACATCTGCGTCATGACTCGCTGGCGCCCCAAGCGCGAGTGGTTCGCCGCGAACACGCCGCGCCTCGCGTCGATCGCGGCGCGCACGGAGCAAGTCCCGAAGCTCGCCGCGTGCTGGCGGCGCAATCAGCTCCCCGGCTAGTCGATCACCAGCGTCTCGTCCGTGGCCGTGTCGAGCAGCAGCGCGCCTTCGCTCGACCAAG
>Ga0068861_100001890_pt1 | contig 13484 bp, 10 predicted proteins | sample KBSSwiS42_FD_66593 | JGI IMG/M metagenome (GOLD analysis project Ga0068861, IMG submission 66593) | Switchgrass rhizosphere microbial communities from Kellogg Biological Station, Michigan, USA - KBS Switchgrass S4-2 | ecosystem: Host-associated > Plants > Roots > Rhizosphere > Soil ...
ACATCAATTGTAAAGTCAGTATTAGTTGTCAACGGCGATGAATACGTAAAGGTTCCATAAATAATCATTTTGCAGACTACACCGTTAGTAGGAGCAAGACCGTTGGTAGCTGGTTGAAAAGTCGCTCCACCTGCAACAATTATTGTTCTGTTATTGGAATTAAGGCCACTGACCGAGCCTGTATATGTACCTGAAGAAATAAAAAGAGTATCGTCGGCACCTAAAGCGTAGTTAGTGCTTGATGGACCATTAACGGTAATAATAGTTGCAAAAGAATTTTTGCTTAATGCGAAAGCAAAAACAGTTAGTAGAAGCGATAAGGTTAATTTTCGAAACATAGTTTTCAGTCAGGTCATCACTTTCTGGATATCGATTTCTTAGCTTTTCTATAGGATAACTAGACTGAAAGCACCATGCAAACATAACACAGGAAACACGATTTAACAAATAGTAAAACTACCACTATCAGATATTTAGCCCGGAAATTTCCAGGTATTGTGGATAAATCATATTAGGTGAGTGATCATTCAAGTGTTGAAGCAATAGATAATCAATCGGAAGTTAGAACCAAATTCCAAAGAGATCGACTTCAGGAATGCTTTCATTGACATTGAAGTTTACACGAGGTTTGATTTAAAATAAATTCTTCAATCAACTTATCAACGTGAAATTAATATCAGGTTTAAAACCAATATATTTACTTACAGATGCGTTTTAAATACACATCCTATATACAAAACCAATATTTATGAGAAAACCGCCACAAAAAAATGACGGATCAAAAATGATGATCGGTACTAATGTTGAAGATCCCGCGCTACTGCAACTCCTTGTAGAAACTCTCGCCGAGTGTAAGCCGGGTTTTACTAACTCTTATAAAAAAGTGCAACGTGGATGGAGATCGATCAAAACATCTACAATACAAACACGGGTAAGTGGTAATATTAGCTTTTCTTCAAAGAGGAATAAGAAAATATCATATGCTACCTGTTTTGTTTTTACATGCACTAAAGAAATGAAAAAGAAATATGATCTTACCTGGAGCAGCTCTCTCTCCTAATCAATGAGTTCATCTTTTTGATTTACCATTGCACAATGGTAAAAGGGAAACTTATCGACGACCAAACCCGCTGTATTCACTGGCATTCACCACTGGATATCATCGCTATAAAATTCAAATGCTGTAACACTTATTACCCCTGTTATGAATGTCACCAGGAATCGGTTGATCATAAGCCACAGGTGTGGGCAAAAAATGAAAGAAATAAAAAAGCGATCCTGTGTGGTGTATGCAAAACAGAATTAACTATTCGTGAATATTTTGATTCCGCAGACATTTGCCCTTACTGTAAAAGTTCATTTAATCCAAATTGCAGCCGTCATTATCATTTATATTTTGAAATATAATCTTGAGAAATAGTATAAAAAAAATGCTCCGTAGAAACGGAGCAGTGTATGGTTGATTTGAGCTGTGCTTAATTTAAGTACTGGTTCTTTATATAACCTACAAGACCATTTGTTCCATTATTGGGTCCTGATGCGAAATACAGATAGTAGCGATTTAATCCATTGATCGGAGGAAAAGCGATTCCCCATAATCCATCGATCTCAATCACTTTTCCTTTTCCATATAGCGGACCCATATAGTTACCATTTTCATTGAATACACTTATTTGACCGCTTCCGTAGTTAGCAACAAGAATCATGTTTGACAATTGGCTGAACTCTCCCCAAAAACCAGCAGGTGCCATTGTGATACCCCATGGTGCATCCAATTTTCCCTTTGTTGCAAAACGTTTTACAAATGTTCCGTTTGGACTAAACACATTGATAATACCATTTCCCTGGCCAGTCTCTAATTTACCTGATGCATTTTTCTTAGCATAGGTTATATATATCTTTCCATCAGATACAGTTTGAATATTAAATGGAGAATAACCAGCAGGGAGATCAGGATCAACAAAAGTTTTATTTACTGTATTCCAATTTTTGTCAAATACTTCTATCCTGTTTTGTGCAAAATTTGCTACATACAAATAAAAATTGCTTCCATCAGCCCCAAAGGTGACGCCTGAATAATAAGCATTCGGAGAATTGTCAACTTTTTTTACTGCAACATTTCCATTGTTCCATCCTGAAATAGTTCCGTCAGCGCTTGCAAAAACAAACTGCGCCGGGTTACCATTAGGAAGTTTAAAATCAGATGTTGGATTGTACACAGGTCCTGTAGGATGTCCATGATCGGGTGAGCCTACATCACCATTTGGAGAAACTGCATTTGGAATCCTTACAGCATTTGATACAGGAACTCCATCAAAATTGTAAAATGGACTTGTGCCTTTTCCTTCGGATGAAATTATTGCCGGACCACCAGGGGAAAATGCAATGCCCCAGCCATTGATCAAACCTGCATCAACATTTTGTGGTTTGTAAATATCATTATCACCAACAATATTTTTCTGTACAAAATCTTTCAGCTCTTTAGGCACCGAGTTAGGCTGATTATTACTGCCGCCACCCGGACCTCCTGGCTCTCTTAAATTTTTTTCACAACTAAACGACAGAATAGCTAATAATAATACGGGAAGAACTTTGGTTAGGGATTTTCTCATAAGTTTAATTTTAATGGTGACCTATAATCCTTCTGAATCTTGGTTTTTTGCAATTCATCAGAGCAGGATCAATTCATATTTAAAACTATAACATTGCTAAAGGGCATAAATGGCATAATTATACACTGGTGTGAATATGTCATTGTTTTCACTTTATATTTGATGCAGGAAAATATTTACAAAGCGTTTCAAAAAAAACTTGGCAGGATTTTTCATACCATTTCTTAAACTAAAAATCTTTAATCATGCGTTGGATAGGCGGAAGAGAAAGCGGTAATGTCGAAGATCGTCGCGGAGTTTCTGGTGGCGGTATAGCCGCAGGCGGCGGTATTTTAGGTATTATAGCTACAGTCCTTTATTTTTTATTGGGTGGAGGTGGAAATGATAATGGTTCAATCCCACTCCAGGTTCCGCAGCAATCAACTCAATTGACTCCTGAAGAACAAGCAGCAGAAGATGAAAGAGCAAAATTTGTAAAAGTTGTTTTAGCACTTACCGAGGATGTATGGAATGATATTTTTTCTAAACAAGGAAGTCAATATAAAGACCCTAAGCTGGTTCTTTTCCGCGATGCAGTGCAATCTGCTTGTGGCAATGCAAGTGCTGCATCAGGTCCTTTTTATTGTCCCGGTGATGAACAAGTTTATATCGATCTTTCATTTTACCAGGAATTAACTGAAAAATTAAATGCACCAGGTGATTTTGCTATGGCTTATGTTATTGCACACGAAGTAGGACACCATGTTCAAAAACTTATGGGCACTTCAGATAAGATGGCAAGATTGCGTCAGAGAGTGGATGAAACAGAATACAATAAATATTCTGTTATGCTTGAATTGCAAGCTGATTTTTTAGCTGGACTTTGGGCACATTACGTACAACAAATGAAAAATTCACAGATGCAAAGTATCATTGAACCAGGCGATATTGATGAAGCACTGAATGCTGCCAATGAGATCGGCGATGACAGGTTGCAAAAAAGATCACAGGGTTATGTAGTCCCTGAATCATTCACTCATGGAACTTCACAGCAGCGCATCTATTGGTTCAAAAAAGGATATCAAAGCGGTGATATGCGACAAGGAGATACTTTTAATGATCCCTCACTTCAATAATCTTTAAAGAAGCTCTAATACGTTGCGCTGATATATCAATCACTTCTATTGTATTTTTATCTGATTCTTCAAAGCCACCACATGAAGTATCTATTCTGTTTTCACCCTATTTGCTATTCCATTTTTCTTTGTTTGCGCAATCGGAAAATCAGCTACAGCAATCTTTGATTCACTTGACGGATTCGGTAACATGTACAGAAGTCAAAGATCAATTACATAATAGTCCGACGTGCTGGATATTCGGTACTAATTCATTATTTGAAAGTGATCTTATTAAAAATACAATATCAAAATGAATCTTTCAGAAATGTTCGTTGTCCGCTATGCGTATATTGATAAACTGAATAAATATTTAGCAACAAAGGGCAAAACATATTATGAAGAAGGTGGACAATTTCGTGATGTATTACGTGTAGTAAATAAATACGGAATGGGCACCCGAAGAAGCTTATAGGCTTGGGAAATCGAAATGCACGATACCTGAAAGAAAAGCTCGATGTGAAATAATTTCGATGACAACAAAAAAGGCTGCTAAAAGCAGCCTTAATAATTTTTAGTATTGAATTTATTGCTTTACAAACTTAGCAGACCTGGTTGCTTTGCCATCATTTACATGCACCAAATAAAAACCAGCAGGAAGTTTCGAGATATTTAATTGTGTGATCGCATTATTACTTTCCTGTTGCATTATTAATTTACCCATCAGGTTATACACTTTGATATTAGACTTAGTAGTAGCCCCTTCCACAGATACATTCAACTGATCACCTGCAGGGTTAGGGAAAAGGTTAATTGCAAGATCTGGATTCTTCATATTTTCCATAGAGGCAGCAGATGTTACATTAGTTGAAGTAACTATTGCCCTCGTTGCAGTAATTGTTTGTACTTTCAATGTATAACAAGATGTTGAACTATTCGCATTACCTGTCGGATACACTTTTGCATAATAAGTACCGGCACTACCACTTAATCCCACCGATTCATTTTTAGTACCCTTATTTTTTGAAATACCAAGTTGCGTTCCGCTACTATTTAGTACAACAAGATCATAGTTTCCTGGTAATGTAGTTAACCAAACAGTGAATGTACCAGCTGTATTGATCGTGAATTTATAATAATCAATATCGCTTACTGGAGCAATAGTTCCTTTTACATCTGTATTCAAATTTATTGCAGCAGCGCCACTCATAGTGCCGTTTGTACTCACATCATATGGGCCAGGACAAGTTGATGGCGGTGGTGGAGGCGTTGATCCTGATGTTGTGAATTGTCCATAGCTGTAGCCACTACCTTCGGAGAGACTGCAATTTGAATAGACTCTCCAATCATATGTTGTGCTCGCAGACAAAGAATATAAATTGACAGATGTTCCAATCGTAGCAGAAGTAGCATAGATCCATGCGCTGGACGAAGCTGGTTTATATTCGACAGAATAAGAAATTGCTCCATTCACTGAAGTCCAGTTCAAAGTGGCAGTGGTTGATGCAATATTAGTTGCGGAAAGTCCGCCCGGAGCAACACAAGACCCCATTGCTCCTGTTGTAAACTGGGTTTGTGTATAATTGCTGGGACCGGATGAACAATTTGCTCTTACTCGCCACTCATATGTTGTTGTTGGAGTCATTCCATATAAGCTCCATTGTAAAGAAGTTGTGCCGTTTGCAATAGTTATCCAGTCATAACCCGGGGGCCTATAATCGACATTATAACTTAATGCTCCACTAACAGGAGCCCATGTAGCAGTGGCAGCCGTAGCTGTAATGCCATTAGTTGCAAGACCAGTTGGCGCACTACATTGTGCACTAGCACCATAAGATGCGACTACTAAAAGAAACAGAGCGATTAACTTCATAAGAATATTGAATTTTGAGCGGTTGAAAAATTTATTGGAACGCAATTTAGATGCACCATGTTTAAAAATCAAGCGCTAAACAACGAATATAATGCCAAGAAAATTACCACGGACTTGTTCTGAGCTTTTATGATAGATTACAATCGCTTTTTTTGAAATTTACTATCGAGCCAATTCTCTCATTTAGACTTTGTTATTACTTGTTGAGAATCCTTCATAAAATGAGCTTGTTTAAAATCATTTTATGAAGAAAATGCTGACATTAGTTATACATATTTTATTCACAGTATTATTCCTCATGCAGATCGTATTACATAAAAATTCCTGGAGAAACAGGGTAAATGATTTCAAAGGATACTTATATATGTTAAAGAATATTTCAAATTAAATACAGAAGTTGTGCTGAAAGAAAAGCTCATGTGAAATAATTTTGATGATAATAAAAGGCTGCTAAAAAGCAGCCCTTATTAGTATTGATCTATATCTATTATAAACTTAAAGATTAATCATAAGGTTAGATTATTTGCAGCCCAGTGGCAGTAATCGTTTGCACTTTCAACGTATAACAGGATGTTGCACTATTCGCATTACCCTTAGGAAATACTTTTACATAATAAGTACCGGAAGGAGCATTTAATGCGATTGATTCATTTTTAGAACCGTTATTTTGTGAAATACCAATTTGCATTCCGCTGCTATTAAATACAGCAAGGTCATAGTTTGCAGGTAATGTGGTTAACCAAACAGTGAAGGTACCACCTGAGCTGATCGTAAATTTATAAAAGTCAATATCGTTTCCAGGAGAAATAGTTCCTTTTATATCTGCATTCACACTTATAGCAGCAGCACCGCTAATAGTACCGTTCGTATTAATATCATCGGGACCTGGACACGCTGATGTGGGTGGAGGCGTTGATCCTGATGCTGTGAATTGTGCAATGCTGCTGTAGACACTAGCTTCGGTGAGACTACAGTTTGAGTATACCCTCCAATTATATGATATGCCAGCAGACAAACCATATAAATTGTAAGATGTTGAATAAGTAGCGGAAGCTGCAGTGAGCCATGTACTGGAAGAAGCTGCCTTATACTCTACAGTATAAGCAAACGCTCCGCTAACAGGACCCCAATTCATGGTTGCAGTGCTGAATGTAATATTAGTTGTGGAAAGTCCACCAGGAGCACTACAAGAACCTGTTGCTCCGGTAGTGAACTGGGTTTGTGTGTAGCTGCTGATGCCAGAAGTACAATTAGCTCTTACTCTCCAATCATATGTAGTAGATGGCTGCATTCCTGCTAAGCCCCATTGTAAAGAGGTTGTACCGTTCGCAATGGTTATCCAGTCATAACCCGGAGGCCTATAATCGACATTATAACTAACCGCCCCACTAACAGGTGACCATATAGCAGTAGCAGCCGTAGCTGTAATACCTGTGGTTGAAAGACCAGTTGGTGCACTACATTGCGCACTAACACCGTAAGATGCAACTACTAAAAGAAACAGAGCTATTAATTTCATATTAATATTGAATTTTGATCGGATGAAAAATTTCACTGCAGCGCAGTTCAAATGCGCCATTGTCTTAAAAAACGAATATGATGCCAAGAAAACTAAGAGGAACTTATTCTAGCAGTTATAATAGGTTACAATCAAGATTTCACATAAGAGACCTCTTTATCATTTACAGAATAAAGAATTTACTGTTTAGCCAATTCTCTCATTTAGACTTTGTTATTATTTATTAATAAAGTGGGTTTGCTTAAAATGGTATTTTGAAGAAAACGCTTGTCTTAATTATTCATTTTTATTCACATGGATCATTCCTCTATGCAAGATCTCAAAGAAAACTTGATATAAAATAAAAGGCCGCCAATCGGCAGCCCTTCATTTTACTCTCAGTGTGGGGATATTATTCTTTTACAAACTTCGCTGACCTTGCTTGTTTACCGTTGTTTATATTGAGTAAATAAATACCGGCCGGAAGTTTTGAAACATTCAATTGAGTCAAAGTAGTTGTAGTCGCTTGTTGCATTACCAGTTTTCCCATTATATCATATACCCTGATCTGTGTTTTTTGCTCCACTCCTTCTATCCAAACTTTTAATATATTGTTCGTAGGATTCGGGAAAAGATTTAAAGTAAATGTATTGTTCAGGATAGCATCGCCTGCAGTAATTGTTTGCACTTTCAACGTATAACAAGATGTTGCACTATTCGCAGTACCCTTAGGAAATACTTTTGCATAATAAGTACCTGGAGCAACATTTAATGAGATCGATTCATTTTGAGTACCGTTATTTTGTGAAATACCAATTTGTGTTCCGTTGCTATTTAATACTGCAAGGTTATAGTTTGCAGGTAATGTAGTTAACCAAACAGTGATCGTGCCACTTGAACTGATCGTGAATTTATAATGGTCAATGTCATTCTTTGGAGCAATAGTTCCATTCACATCTGTATTTAAATTTATAGTAGCAGCTCCGCTGATAGTACCGTTTGTACTAACATCATAGGGACCCGGACAACCTGATATAGGCGGAGGTGTTGATCCTGATGTTGTGAATTGTGCAGTGCTGTAGCTACTAGCTTCGGTGAGGCTACAGTTTGTGTAAACTCTCCAATCATATGTTGTGGCGGCAGACAAAGAATATAAATTGACCGATGTTCCGGAAGTACCAGAAGTTGCATATATCCATGTGCTGGAAGAAACAGGCTTGTACTCGACAGAATAAGAAATCGCCCCGCTCACGGTACTCCAGTTCAAGGTTGCAGTGCTTGATGCAATATTAGATGCGAATAGTCCACCAGGAGCATTGCATGAACCTGATGCTTGTGTAGTAAACTGCGTTTGAGAATAGCTGCTGTTACCAGAAGCGCAATTAGCTCTTACTCTCCAATCATATGAAGTAGTTTCTTGCATTCCCGATAAGGTCCATTGTAAAGAGGTTGTACCATTTGCAATATTTATCCAGTTGGAAGAAGTTGAAAGTTTATAATCGACATTATAACTTGCTGCTCCGCTAACAGGTGCCCATGCAGCAGTAGCGGCCGTAGCTGTAATGCCTGAAGTTGAAAGTCCAGTTGGTGCATTACATGTTGTTGATTGAGACAAAGTACTAAATGAGGTTTGTGCATAGCTACTACTGCCAGATACACAATTGGCTCTTACTCTCCAATCAAATGATGTAGAGGCCGGCATTCCCAGCAAGTCCCATGACAAAGAAGTTGTTCCGTTAGCAATATTTATCCAGCTAGAAGATGTTGAAAGTTTATAATCGACATTATAGCTAATTGCTCCGCTAACTGCTGACCAATTTGCAATCGAACTTGAGCTTGTAATATTTGTAGTTGAAATACCAGTTGGTGTACCACATGATAACTGAGACAATGTACTGAAAGTTGTTTGTGCATAGCTACTGCTGCCAGATCCACAATTGGCTTTTACCCGCCAATCATACGATGTAGCTGCTTGCATTCCCAACAAGTTCCATGATAGAGAGGTTGTGCCACTTGCAATGTTTATCCAGAAAGAAGATCCCGAAAGTTTGTAATCAACATCATAACTAACTGCACCGCTAACTGCTGACCAATTTGCTGTCGAACTTGAAAGTGTAATAGCTGATGTTGAAATACCTGATGGTGTTGAGCATCCTGTTATTTGTCCTGCTTCAGGTCTGAATGATGCCACTAAGCAAGCCATTCTGTAAAAAGCATATACTTCATCGGAAGCTTCTGTCGAACCGATTGGACTTCCCATTTGATCTCCATTGTAAGTCATAGAAGGATTTGACCACACATTTATTCTTGTGCAATCAAATCCAGCAACTGAACAACGATCATTATATGCCATAATGGTTCTCCAACGTGCTGAAACAGGACTTGCAGTACCAAGATTAAGTGCTGCCTGATTTATATAACCATGCATATTTGTACAAGGAGTTGTACCAGGATCAACATACCAGTCATGGCGAAGTCCCATATTATGCCCACACTCATGTGCCATTGTAAAATTTCCAACAACACATGAGTATAATGAAACATTGAATGCATTACCTGCGGAATAAGCAGTTGGATTAGTATTTAAATAACCGATGCCACAACTGCTTGTTGGCGACCCAATGATCAGGCTTACAAGATCAGCGCCATATTGATCACGAAGTGCATGCACATTATCCATAAAGCCGTCAGTTGTACCGGCAAGTCTTGAAAGATCTGTGCTAAAATTTCCAGATTCTGTATAATTCACTTTTTCAGTATGCACTAATCTGAATGTAACATTATCGATACCTGAATTATTCATTGATGCATTCATGTTTGTTACAGCCTGCGTAATGTTTGCAACTGTATTTGCTGCGCCACCCCAGCTATCTTCTGTTTGCTGCGTATATACAACCATCATGTCGATCGTTGACGGACCAGCGCAGGTGCTACCAATATCACATATACTTGCAGTAGCAGCATTTGGCTGGTTCTCTCCACTTACTTCAACGAAGTCAGCATGAGATTCACGTTGAGAAAATGCAGATTCATTTGACAACGAAATAGCAAAAACATTCGGAGCTGTTTGATCGATCATGTACTTTCTTCCATCATCAAGCATGATAGTTCCAGCCACACGGTTTTCAAATTTTGAAAAAGTAATATGACCCGTTACGGATCCTTCCAAATTCCCCTGGTATGAAACCGATCCGGATGGATAGATGTACATCTTCTGAACCCTGCTTCTAACGATCAGGCCGGGAGTAATTGAAATGAAAAAATCTTGTTGTGAAAAAAATTCAGGTTGACTTACATACCGTGAATTAATGTAATGCGACCTCATCTCATTTTTCAAACGAGAGTCAACTGGTACAGTTTGTTCAGGAATTGTTTTGTCAAAAAGGATTTGTTGCGCACTAGCGCCATAAGTTGCTACTATTAGGAGCAACAGAGCCATAAATCTCATAAGGATTCTACTAATTTGAGCGGTTCAAAAATTGAAAGGGCGGCGCAATTTAAATTCGTCATATATATTTACCAACCTTTCAACAATGAATATGAACCCGCATAGTGTTTATGAAAGACTTATTTGGGCGGTTGGGATGGATTCGAATCAATTTTTTATCTTAGAGATAAATTGTTATTCACATTACAAAAATTTAGGTTGCAAATAATTTCCTCATTTTGACCTAGTTATTATTTATTAATTGTTTGAAATAAATTGGGTTTGCGTCAAATCATTTTATGAAAAAAACTCTGGCATTAGTGCTTTTTATTTATTCACAGGTATCGTTTGCATATGCATGCACTACCTTTTTCATCAATAAAAACGGCCAAATGATCTTTGGCCGCAACTATGATTGGGTCACTGAAGCCGGAATGGTGTGTACAAATTTGAAAGGGCTTTCCAAAACATCAATGAAAACTGAGAACGGGGAAACGATCAATTGGGTATCCAAATATGGCAGCATTACATTCAATCAGTATGGAAAAGAATTTCCAACAGGCGGCATGAATGAAAAAGGATTAGTAGTTGAACTGATGTGGTTAGATGAAACAAAATATCCTGCGAATGACAACAGGCCTGCAGTTGGTGTATTGCAATGGATACAATATCAATTGGACAATTGCACATCAATTGACGAAGTGATCGCCACAGATAAAAAAATACGCATCTCTCCTACAGGCGCAACTCCATTGCATTATTTAGTTGCTGATGCAAATGGCAATGCCGCAACAATAGAATTTTTAAATGGTAAAATAGTTGTTCGTAAAGGCAACGACCTTTCTTTACCGGTTCTTACAAATAACACTTATGATGAATCCTTAAGATCATTTAAGAGTTCAAACTCCTATGGCAATAATTCTTTGGAGCGTTTTAATGATGCCTGTAAAATGATCCAGCAATTAAATGCCGGCAATTCAAATAAGCCTTTGACCGATTATGCATTTGATATTTTAGATAAGGTTTCTCAAGGAAGTTTTACAAAGTGGAGCATTGTATATGATATCACTAATAAAACAATTCAATTTAAAACAAATCGTTTCCAGCAAATAAAAACTGTTAGTTTCTCCTCTTTTGATTTTACCTGCACAGCTACTTCCAAAGCATGGGACATGAACCAGGCTTCAACTGGTAAGATAGAATCCCGGTTCAAGGATTTTACCCCCGAAATCAATAAAAGAATTATTGAAACAGCAGCAAAGGAAAGCGAAGACAGGGTTTATATCAGTCCTCAGAACAGAGAGAGACTTTGGCAATACGCCTCCGGCATCAAATGCAAATGATCCCACTTCTTTTTTTTCACAAGTTTTCTCTGAGCAAATTTTTCCTCAAAATCGGCAAGATTGTTGGTTTATATATTACAGAACCGCCATTTAAAACTGCCGAAAGAGAGATAGTATTAACTCAAAAAGAGAACTTATGATAACAACGAATTATGTGGCAAAGGCGGAAATACCGATCCATGTATCTGCCGATAAAGTTTGGAGAGCCCTGGTAGAACCTGAGTCGATCAAAAGGTACATGTTTGGAACAACGGTTACTTCTGATTGGAAAGAAGGAAGTAAAATAACCTGGGAAGGTGAATGGCAGGGAAAACATTATAAAGACAAAGGAAAGATCCTTGAACTTATCCCCTACAAAAGATTACAGTATAGTCATTTCAGCCCATTGAACGGGGACGATGATGTGCCTGAGAACTATCATATCGTTACGATCGATCTTGTAAGAAAAGATGATCATACTGTTGTGTTCCTCAAGCAGGATAATAACCATACTGAAGAAGCTAAACAACATTCTGAAAAGAATTGGAATATGATGCTCGGTTCAATGAAAAAACTTTTAGAAGAAACAAACTAACTCATATTCAGAATTTATACACTAAGCTAATGCCTCTTGCTTGCCCATCACTGTAAGGAAACAAACTTAGGTTTGGATCTTTGATCAATTTGTTTTTATGAAAATGAGGGACCAGGATTCCCGTTAGTGTTCCTTGCGTCATACCTATAAGAATATCGGACGGAAAATGATAACCGCCCCTGTGTCTCCAATAGCCAATGGTGGCTGTAGCCGCACCTGCAAAGCTATAAAACAGCCATTTTATTTTTGAACCAGGATTATAATCCGCATACACTTTTGCCATAAAAAAAGTTGAAGTAGCCACAAGTGCAACATGCCCTGCATAAAAAGAATTTTTTGCACCACCTCTTGTTCTCCATGCCATGGGTGTTTCATAGCTATATGCATATGGCCTGAAACGATCATTAAAATAAACGGAACCGGTATATAACATTCCTGTTATTGACATTGCTTCGAGATATAAAAATGTAAGTTTGAAAAAATCACTTCTTGTATTCTTACAGGCAAGAAATAAAAATGGCAATGGCATTGATCCAACAAAGATCACATTACTCCTTTTGCCAAATTTTTCAGAATAGGGTCGCACAGCCCAACGATCGAAACCATTGATATCATTTTTATCAAGAGTCAGAATTCTGTCTTCGCTTGTTCGGTCTTTGCTGTAAATTTTTGTAAACGCATAACCAGACCAACCAGCACCAAGCAAGAAAACAGGAATATCCTTCGCTGGCTTTAATTTATAAATTGGTTGATCAATATTTGTTTCTACTGAAAAAGTTTTAGAAGTATCGATAGATAAGGTTGTATCAACTTTTGTAGCGGGTAAACTATCGTTTTGTGCAAAAAGAAATAATGCTGAAGACACCAGCAAAGTGCAACACAAGGATCGTTTCATCATTCGCAGATTTAGAGTTAAACATGCGAAGGGCTTTCATGACAGATAAAAAATCATGCCATGCAAATTATTGGTTCAACAATTGAAAAAGTAATTTTTTTAAGGCAATGAATAGATCAATTACAAGGATCTCCGGCAACAGAACCTCCACCATCTAATGGCATTTCT
>Ga0068861_100001893_pt1 | contig 13480 bp, 9 predicted proteins | sample KBSSwiS42_FD_66593 | JGI IMG/M metagenome (GOLD analysis project Ga0068861, IMG submission 66593) | Switchgrass rhizosphere microbial communities from Kellogg Biological Station, Michigan, USA - KBS Switchgrass S4-2 | ecosystem: Host-associated > Plants > Roots > Rhizosphere > Soil ...
GCGACGTGTTCGCAGAGCTGGTGGCCGATCCGTCGCGGGCGCGGCTCGGTGGACACCGTCGCCAGATGACCGTGCTCTTCTCGGACATCCGCGGCTTCACGACCCTCACCGAGCGCGGCGAGCCGGAAGCGATCGTCGCCATGCTCAACGAGTACTTCACCCGCATGGTCACCATCGTCTTCCGCCACCAGGGGACGATCGACAAGTTCGTCGGCGACATGGTGATGGCGCTCTTCGGCGCGCCGCTCGACGATGCGGCGCACGCCGAGCATGCGGTCGAGGCCGCGCTCGACATGGTCGACGCGCTGCACGAGCTCAACGCGCGCTGGCAGGCGCAGGGGCGCGAGCCGCTCGACATCGGCATCGGCATCAACACCGGGCCGATGATTGCCGGCAACATCGGCTCGGAGGCCATCATGTCCTATACAGTCATCGGCGATGCCGTGAACCTCGGCTCGCGGCTCGAAAGCCTGAACAAGCAGTACGGCACCAGGATTATCATCAGTCAGACGACGCGCGCCGCCCTCGATGGTCGGTACCTCATCCGCCCCCTCGGAGAAGTCGTCGTCAAAGGCAAGAGCGAGCCGGTTGCCATCTTCGAATTGACGGGCCGCAGCACGACCGCGGCCGCCCGCGTCGAGGCAGGGACATGATGAAAGTAATCGTCGCACTCATTTTCGCGTCGTTCTGCTCGCCCGCGTACGCCCAGCTCAGTGGCATCCTCGACAAGGCCAGGAAGATCCAGGAGCAGAAGCAGAAGCTCGAGGAATTTGCCGTCACCGACGAGGAGGAGCGGCGGATTGGCGAGGAGGTCAGCGCCAAGATCCGCACCCGCTTCGGCGTCGTGCAGGATCCGGCGGTGCACAAGTACGTCACCCTCGTCGGCCTGAGCGTGGCCCGCGCCTCGGAGCGGCCGCGCATCCCCTGGACCTTCGTCGTCCTCGACACTGACGGCGTGAATGCCTTCGCCGCCCCCGGCGGCATCGTCCACATCACCCGCGGCGCGCTCGGGCTGATTGCCACCGAGGCGGAGCTTGCCGGCGTGCTCGCGCACGAAGTCGGCCACGTCGCGCACAAGCACGCCGTGAACGCCATCCGGAAGAGCCGCGCCGTTGAGCTCGGCACGAAAGCGACGACGGCGAATCGCGGCACGCTGCTGGACGAGGTCGCCAGCAAGGCGTACGAGATCGTGCTCGAGAACAAGTTCGATCGCGGCGACGAGCTCGATGCCGACCAGGCGTCGGTGGCTTATACGCAGAAGGCCGGCTACGCCGCCGGCACGCTCGCCGATTTCCTGGCGCGGCTCGACGATCGCAACAAGAACCAGCCGGAGCGCAACGGCCTGTTCGCGTCGCACCCGGAGACGAAGGAACGCATCGAGAAAGTGCGCGCGGCGGCCGGCGGCGCCCGGGGCGCGAGCGGTGCGGCGCGCTACAAGCAGCACATCACGTACACGGCCGTGCCGATCACGGCGATTGCCTCGGTCGAGCGCGGCTCGTCGGGGCTGACCGGATCGACAGGCACTGGCGGCGATGACAAGAGCAAGGACAAAGAGAAAGACAAGAAAGCCGAGGCGCCGAAGAAAGGGTTCGGCATCGACGCGCTGAAGCAGGCGGTCGCGCCCGAGAAGCAATCCGCGCAGGTGACCGCGTCCGGCGGATCGCGCGGCGTCGGCCCAGACCGGGCGGCACAAGGGGGCGCGAACCCAGCCCTCGTGCCCGTCCCCACCATTTCAGACAGCGAGCTCGCCGCGTTCCAGAAAGCGCTGGCGTGACGACGATCAACGCAGAACCCGCGGAGCCCGCGGCACAACCGGCACAACCGCGCGGCTGAGTGCTTTCCCCGCAGCGTTCACTTGCACGCTGCTAACGCGCAGGAAGAACGCAAAGCCCGCGAAGCCCGCGAAGCTGAAATGCGACGCATGAGCGCGACGGCGGCCGGCGGAGCCGGCCGTCCTGCGAGACGAAAAGGCGCGACGAAAACGCAAACCCATGGCTCAAGTGGTTTGTGTTTTCGTCACGCCTTTACGTCTCGCGGCCCGCTTCGCGGGCCCGTCGCGCGGTTCGTCGCCCGACATCAAGTGTCTTTTTCGTGTCTTTCGTGCCTTTCGTGAACTTCGTGGTTGCGTGTCAGGGGCTGTCGATCGGCTCTGCCAGCCGTTGGGACTTCAAGGCAGGCCCAGGAATTGCCGGACTCGCGTCACCAAGGTTTGCGGTGAATCTGCTACAGCTGTCACCGCCGCGCGGGTCGCCCGGTGCTGCTCGAGCTCGGCACGCCGTGTCGCGACGGCCGCCGCGATCCGCTCGACGATCGCGGTGTCTGTGAGCACCACGCGGCGGAACGCCTCGGCGCCGATCTCGAGCAATTCACAATCCGCCTCGGCGACGACGGTCGCGCTGCGCGCGTCGCCGGTCAGCAGCGACATCTCCCCGAACACCGCGCCCTCGCGCAGCCGCGCGACCTCGCCCTCGGTCTCGGCCAGGCGCACCGAGGCCTGACCCGACACGAGCACGAACATCGATGCGCCGCCGTCGCCCTGCCTGACGATGGTCTCGCCGGCGGCAAACAGCAGTGGCCGCGCCGCGCCCGCCAGCCGGGCTCGCTGATCGTCGGTCAGCCCGGCGAGAATCTCCACCTGATCGAACGATCGCGTGCGGGTGGCGTCGGTCGCGTCCGCGTCGGCGGCCGGGGCCTGGTCCCCTTCAATCTGCACCTGCACCGGGTAGGGGATGCTGATGCCGCTTCGCCGGAACGCGTAGTAGATGCGCGAGCGGATGCGATCGCGCACGCGCTCGTCGGCGGCGAAGTCGGTCGTCCAGACGCGCACGCGATAGGTGATCGCCGACGCGGCGAAGTCGACCAGCAGCACCTCCGGGGCCGGAGCCGGCGCGATCAGCGGCTCGCCCTCGAGCGCCGCCAGAATCGCGCGCTTCACGTCGTTCGGCGGCGTGTCGTAGCTGGCGCCCACCTCCACTTCGACGCGCGTGTCGAGCGTCGGCTCGGAGTAGTTGGTGATCGTGTCGCGCGACAGGACGCTGTTCGGCACCACCACGAAGTTGCCCGCCTTGGTGCGAATCTTGGTCGCCCGCCAGGTGATCTCGCTGACCATCCCGTCCTTGCCGCCCACCGTCACCCAGTGGCCGACGCGAAACGGCTTCTCGATCTGGATGGCGAGGCCGGCGAAGAGATTCCCGAGCGTGTCCTGCAGCGCAAAGCCGATCACCACCGCGCCGACTGCGGTGGTGGCGACGACCTTGTCGGGCATGAACAGCATCGCGGCCAGGCCGACCAGGCCGATGACGATCGTGTCCTGGACGATGCGGGGAAAGCGCTCGGGGATGCGGTCGACGCGCCACGGGTTGACCGCCAGCGCGACCAGCGCGTTGACGACCCCGACGGCCAGGAGCAGCGCCGCGGCCACGCGAACCTGCGCGGCGACGGACGGCGGCAGCCGGTTCGATGCCAGCAGGCCGGCGGCCACGGTATAGCCGGTCAGCAGCAGGAAGGAGATCCAGAGCCGGCCGCGGACGTAGCGGTTGGCGGTGGCGCCGCGCAGGGCGACGACCAGCGCCAGCAGCACCGCGCCGGCGATCATCGGGGCCACAATCAGGAGCTCGTCACGCGGATCATCTCGGCGACCGTGGTGACGCCCTGGTGCACCTTCTCGATCGCCGCTTCGCGCAGCGTCCGCATCCCTTCCTCGCGCGCCGTCTCGAGCAGCGTCACCGAGTTGGTCTGCTTCGCGATCAGCCCGCGCAGCCGCTCGGTGATCGGCATGACCTGGAAGACGCCGTCGCGGCCGCTATAGCCGGTCTGCCGGCACTGCAGGCAGCCGGCACCGCGCCGTACCTTGTGCGCGTCGATCTCGCCTGGCGGGATGCCGAGCGCCGCCGCCTCTTCGGCCGTCGGCGCGTGCATCTCGACGCAGTGGCTGCAGTTCACCCGCACCAGGCGCTGGGCGACGATGCCGATCACCGTCGAGAGGATGAGGAAGTGCGGGATGCCGAGGTCGAGCAGCCGCGTCACCGAGGAGGGTGCGTCGTTGGTGTGCAGCGTCGACAGCACCAGGTGCCCGGTCAGCGCCGCCTGCACCGCGTGTTCGGCGGTCTCGCGGTCGCGGATCTCGCCGACCATGATGATGTCGGGGTCCTGCCGCAGCACGGTGCGCAGCGCGTTGGCGAAGGTCAGGTCGATCGCCGGCTTGACCGCCACCTGGTTGAACTCCTCGTGCACCATCTCGATCGGATCCTCGATGGTGATGATGTTCAGCTCCGGCTTCGACAGCTGCTTCAGCACCGAGTACAAGGTGGTGGTCTTGCCGCTGCCGGTCGGGCCGGTCACCAGGATGATGCCGTGCGTGTGAGTGAGGAACCCGTTGAACTTCGGCAGATCGGAGGCGGAGAAGCCGAGCGCGTCGACCGGCTTCAGCAGCACGTCGGGATCGAAGATGCGCAGCACCGCCTTCTCGCCGAATGCCGTCGGCATGGTCGAGACGCGCAGCTCGATCTCGTGCCCGCCCTGGTCGCGCTTGATCCGGCCGTCCTGCGGCCGGCGCTTCTCGGCGATGTTGCAGCCGGAGAGCAGCTTGATGCGCGAGACGATCGCCTGGTAGACGATCTTCGGCACCACGTGGACATCGTGGAGCATGCCGTCGATCCGCAGCCGCACCAGCGTCACGTTGCGCTTCGGCTCGAAGTGAATATCCGAGGCGCGCTGCTCGAAGGCGTAGCCGAGCAGGTGATCGAGCGCCTTCACCACCGGGCCCGCGGCCGGGTCGAGCTCCTCCGCTTCGGTCGAGAGGTACTCCTGGTTGCCGAGCTCGAAGGCGGAGATCGACTTGGCCGAGAGCTGCTTCTCGGCGCTTTTGAGGCTGCTCTTGAGAGCGTAGAAGCCGCGGTTGACGGCGTCGATATCCGAGCGCGTCGCCACCACCCGCTCGATCTCGGCCAGCCCGGTCGCCTGCTTGATGTCGTCGGCGGGAAACGGCGCGAACGGATCGTGGACGGCGACGGTGAGCTTGTCGTCCTTCTTGCCGATGGCGACGATGCCGTGCTTGCGCGCGAAGGGCCCCGAGAGGGCGCTCGTGACCACTTCCAGATCGAGCTCGAGCGGGTTGAGCCGGACGAAGCGGAGGCCGGCAAAGGCGGCGAGCGCCTCGCCGATCTGCGCTTCGGTCGCTATCCCGAGCTTGACGATCGTCTGGACGACCGGCATGGCGCTGCCGCGCGCCTGCCGGCGCACCCGCTCGGCCTCCTCGCGCGTGAGCGTCTTGCGGAAGACGAGAATCTGCAGCAGATCGCCCGCATCGGGCGACGCCGCCGCGGCCGGCGCCGGCGGACGGCGGGGAGGTGTCACCGCCATAGAACAGTTGAATTATCATCCAACTTCGTCGAGGGGCGGTTCAGGGTTCAGGGTTCTGGGTTCGACGACGAGCGAACCTCGAGCCGTCGAACGCCGAACCCGGAACCGCGTGCTTCGGTAAATTGCTCGCCGAGGAGACACGTATGCGACCGTTCATGCTGTTTGTCGCGCTCGCCGCCGCATTCGGCGCGCCGGGCCCCGTCGCCGCGCAGGATCGCATGCCGCCGATTCCCGCCGACAAGCTCACCGACGCGCAGAAGAAAGCCATTGAAGAGTTCAAGGCCGCGCGCTCGGCCGAGATCTCCGGTCCGTTCGTGCCGCTGCTGCGGAGTCCCGAGGTGATGACGCGCGCGCGGGCGATGGGCGACTACCTCCGCTTCCGCAGCTCCCTGCCGCCGCGGCTGAGCGAGTTCGTGATCCTCCTCACCGCCCGGCGCTGGACTCAGCAGTACGAATGGAACGCGCACGCGCCGCTCGCGATCAAGGGCGGCCTGAAGGAAACGATCGTCAAGGCGGTGGCCGAGGGACGGCGGCCCGAAGGGATGGCCGAGGACGAGACGATCGTGTTCTCGCTGTTCGACGAGATTCAGAAGAACCAGTCGGTCAGCGATGCGACCTACTCGAAGGCGCTGAAGGCGATCGGCGAGCAGGGGATCATCGACGTCATGGGCATCACCGGGTACTACACGCTCCTGGCGATGGTGATGAACACGGCTCGGACGCCGCTACCCGCTGGCGCGACGCCGCAGCTGCCGCCGCTGACAATTAAGAATTAACGGAATTAAGAATTAAGAATTCGCACCTTCATCGCAGCAACTTGCTGGGATCGATCACGAATTCCTAATTCATAATTCCTTTTAATTCCTAATTGACACCGCCTCAGCGATCGAGCACTTCTCGTATCCGCCGCCGCAGATCCCGCGGCGTGAACGGCTTCTGCAGCATGGCGGGCGGTTCGGTCAGCCCCGAGATCGACAGGTTCTCCTCGGTGTAGCCCGACATCACGATCACCGGCAGGCCCGGCTGTTTGGCTACCATCATGTTGGCGAGCTCGAGGCCGCTCTTGCCCGGCATGATCGCGTCAGTGAGCAGCAGATCGATCCGCCCGCTGTGCGCCTCCACCAGCTTCATCGCTTCCTCCGCCGAGCTCGCCAGCAGCAGCTGGTAGCCGTCGTGCCGCAGCGCCGACGCCACCAGGTTGCGCACCGCGGTTTCATCTTCGACCACCAGCAGCGTTTCGGTGCCGGTCGGGTGATCCTCGTGCGCCGCCGGCGGCGGCGCGGGCGGCGCGGGTTTCACCACCGCGGGCGGGAAGTAGAGCTTGAAGGTGGTGCCGCGGCCCACCTCGCTCTCGACGAAGATGAAGCCGCCAATCTGCTTCAGCGTGCCGTAGACCATCGACAGGCCCAGGCCGGTGCCCTTGCCGACGTCCTTGGTGGTGAAGAACGGCTCGAAGATCCGCGCCTGCGTTTCGAGCGGCATGCCATGGCCGGTGTCGGTGACGGTCAGCACCGCGTAGGTGCCCGGCGGCATCGGCACGTGGTTGCGCGCCGTCTCCTCATCCACCGCCTCCATCGTCGTCGTCAGGACGAGGAGGCCGCCGTTCGGCATCGCGTCGCGCGCGTTCAGCGCCAGGTTGATGACCGCCTGCTCGACCTGGCCGGGATCGCCGAGCACCCTCAGCGCCTTCTCGGACAACCGCGTCTGCACGTGGATGTCGGCGCCGAGCAGCCGCGACAGCAGGCGGGCGATGCCGGTGATGGTGTCGTTGATGTCGAAGATGCGCGGCTCGAGCAGCTGCTTGCGGCTGAAGGCGAGCAGCTGGCGCGTCACCGAACCGGCGCGCTCGGCGGCGCGGCGGATCTCCTCGACGTCCGGCCGCGCGGGGTGGCCCTGCTTCACCTCGTTGAGCGCCAGCTCGGCGTAGCCGGCGATTGCGGTCAGCGCGTTGTTCAGGTCGTGGGCGATGCCGCCGGCGAGCCGGCCGATCGCCTCCATCTTCTGCGACTGGCGCAGCTGATCCTCGAGCAGCCGGCGCCCGGTGATGTCCTGCACCGTGCCGATCATCCGGATCGGCGCGCCCTTGTCGTCGCGCAGGATCTTGGCCTGCTCGTGCACCCATCGGACGTTGCCGTCTTCGCGCAGCACGCGGTGGACGATGTCGTAGGGCGCGCCGGTTTCGACCGCAGCCGCCGACGCGGCGCGGACGTTCTGGCGATCGTCGGGGTGGACCAGGGCAAAAAAGGCGTCGACCGTGCCGTCGAAGGCGCCGAGCGGCACGCCGAAGATCCGGTGAGACTCCGTCGACCATCCGAGCCGGTTCGAGCCGTCGAGCTCGGCGACCCAGCTGCCGATATGGGCGACTTCCTGCGCCTGCTCGAGAAACGTGCGGTGCTGCTCGAGCGCCTGCGCCGTGTGCACCGACGGACCGATATCGCGGAAGCTCGCCACCCGGCCGACCGTTCGTCCGCCGATACAGATCGGCGCCACATAGCGCTCGTAGACGCGGCCGTCCTTGAACCGCATCACGTCGAGCCGCTCCGCTGCCGGCTCGCCGAGCAGCTCGCGCTCGGTTCGGCCGACCAGCTCGCTGTCCTCGATCTCGCGGCGCATGCGCTGCAGCACCGGTGCGAGGCCGCCCCGCTCGAGCTCCTCGGCGGTGAGCCCGAACATCTTCAAATACTGACGGTTGTAGAAGAGGATGCGCTGGTCCAGGTCGACGACGAGGATCGCGTCGTGCGTGGCATCGAGCGTCGCCTTCAGCAGCGCGATCGTCTCTTCGAGCGAGTCGCGATCCTTCACGGCTTTTTCACCGCGGTGTAGGACACTATCGCTCACGGGAGGCCGCGCCATGCCAACTGCCTGCGCTCACATCGACCAAATCACGTCCGTCGTTCCCGCCCGCCACCGCGCCTGCGAAGAGTGCGTCAAGATCGGCTCGACCTGGGTGCATCTGCGCACCTGCCAGACCTGCGGCGTGACGCTCTGTTGCGACTCGTCGCCGAACCGGCATGCGACCAAGCATGCACGAGCGACAACGCATCCGGTCGTGGCCTCAGCCGAAGCGGGCGAGCGCTGGCTGTACTGCTACCCGGACGACGCATTCGCCGAATACTGACATGGGAAGGGCACCGTGCGAACCGTGTCCTACAGGATGTGTCCTACACGTGGGCGGGCAGGGCAGGTAGGGCAGGTGGGGCAGGTGGGTCTTGGCTTCAGCGCTTCAGCTAAAAGTTCACTGCATCCACTGGCGACTGAGACAAGCGTTTTTCCCTACCTGCCTCACCCGCCTTACCTGCCCCGCCCGCCCTCGCCGCGCGTCACGGCACCCGCAGCGCGAGGATCGGATCCAGCCGCGTGGCGCGCCGCGCGGGAATCAGGCTGGCGACGAACCCGGCGGTCGCGAGCAGCATCGACACCGCCGCGAACACGATCGGATCGAGCGGGCTGACGTCGTAGAGGAGACCGGCCATCGCCCGCGTGAGCGCGAACGACGCCAGCAGGCCGCAAATGGTGCCGGCCCCGACGAGCAGCATGCTCTTCCCCAGCACCAGCCGCAGCGTCGCCGGCGCATCGGCGCCGAGCGCCATCCGCACGCCGAGCTCGCGCGTGCGCTGCGTCACGCTGTAGGAAACGACGCCGTAGATGCCGACGACGGCCAGCAGCAGCGCCGACACGGCAAACGCGCCGAGCAGCAGCATGCTGATCCGCGGCAGGAAGACCGAGCGCGCGACGACGTCGACCATCGTGCTGACCGCGTAGATCGGCTGCTCGGCATCGACCGCGAGCACTTCGCGGCGGATCGTATCGACGAACAGTTTCGGGTCGGCCTCGGTGCGGACGATGAGCGCCATGCCGTTCAGCGGCGACTGCCAGGCCGGCATGAACAGCTCCGCCCGCGGCCCGCCGTCGAGCCCGTAGTGCTTGACGTCGCCGACGATGCCGACCACTTCGCCCTTGCCGTGCGGGTTGCGCACCACCTTGCCGATCGGATCCTGCCCGTTGAAATACCGGCGCGCCATCGTCTCGTTGATGACGATGGTGCCGGGCGCGCCCTGGTAGTCGCGGCCGTCGATGAACCGGCCGCGGACGAGCGCGATCTTCATCGTCTCGAAGTAGCCGGGGGTGGCGGTGCGGATGTCTGCCCGTGGCTCTTCGCCGTTGGCCGGCGCCGCCTGCCCTTCGACGGTGAAGGGGAGCGCGAAGTCGATGCCGACCGGGTACATCGGCAGCGCGCTGACGCCGGCGGCCGATCGCACGCCGGGCAGCGCGCCGATGCGTCGAATCGCGGTCATGTAGAAGCGCGTGCGATCGATGCCGGTCTTGTACTTCGCCTGCGGCAGGTAGATCTGCAGCGCCAGGAGATTGGACGGCTCGAATCCCGGTGACACCCGCATCAGCTGCGCGAAGCTGCGCGTCATCAGCCCGGCGCCGACGAGCAGCATCAGCGCGAGCGCGACTTCCGCCACCACGAGCCCGGCGAGCAGGCGGCCGCTCGTGCCGGAGGTCGCGCCGGAAAACGCGTTCATCGTGTCGCGCAGCCCGGCGCGCGACGCCTGGATCGCCGGCACCAACCCGAACACGAGCGCGACCACGACCGACACCACCAGCGCGAAGAGCAGCACGCCGCCGTCGAGGCGAACGTCCTGCATCCGCGGCAGGCTGCCTTCGGGCAGAGCGTGAACGAAGCGAACGCCCGCCCAGGCGACGACGAGGCCGAGGGCGCCGCCGATTGCCGAGAGGACGAAGCTTTCAGCGAGCACCTGTCGGACGAGCTGCGCGCGGCCGGCGCCGAGCGCCGCGCGCACGGCAATCTCGCCGCGCCGGCTCGACAGCCGCGCCAGGATCAGGTTGGCGACGTTGGCGCACACGATCAGCAGCAGGAAGCCGACGGCGGCCGAAATCATCAGCAGCGCGGGACGCACCGTGGTGACCAGCTGCTCCTGCGCCGGGATCACGCGCGCGCCCCAGCCGGTGTTGCTGTCGGGATAGCTGGTGGCGAGGCGCGACGCGACCACCGTCATCTCGCGCTGCGCCTGCTCGCTCGACGCGCCATCCGCAAGCCGGCCGACGACGTTGAGCGACCGCGCGCGGCGCGAGCGTCCGTGGGCGTCGTTGGGATCGAAGGAGAGCGGCGTCCAGATGTCGATGTTGCCGCTCGGCGGGAAGTCGAACTCCGCCGGCATGACGCCGACAATCGTGTACGGCACCGCGTCGAGCTGAATGGTGCGGCCAATCGCGCCCGGCGACCCGCCGTAGTGCCGCTCCCAGAACGCGCGGCTGAGGACGGCGACGCGGTCGGCGCCGGTGACGCCTTCCTCGGCGAGAAACGCGCGGCCCAGCATCGGGTTGACGCCGAGCAGCGTGAAGATGTTCGGCGTCGCGCGAACGCTCGGGACGTTCAACGGCTCGGCGCTGCCGGCAAACGCGTAGCGCAGCTGCCGGAACGCCGCCATCGACGCAATCGCGCGCGACTGGGCCTGCCAGTCGACGAAGGTGAGCGGCGCGACGAGATCGGTGTTGCCGTCGGGGTTCTGTTCGGCGACGACGACCAGCTGCGAGGGACGCTGATACGGCAGCTGGTTGAGGAGCACCGCCTTGATCACGCTGAAGATCGCGGTGTTGGTGCCGATGCCGAGGACGAGCGTGAGGATGGCCACCGCCGCAAACGTCGGCTGGCGCGCCAGCGACCGCAGGGCGTAGCGAACGTCGCCAAGCAGGTTCCCCATGGGGGCCGACTATACGCGGCTTTGCTGCCAGGCGTCCACGAGTTGGAGGTAGTTGGCGGCGATGTCGGCGGCGGCCTGGCCGGCGGTGGTCTCGCCGCTGAGAAACGCCGCCGACGGCGCCCAGAAGACCGAGCGGCCGATCGCGAAACCGGACGCGGTGCGGCTCTCCGCGGCGGCGGCGAACCAGCGGGCGATGGTCGAGATCCCCGCCGCCTTGCCCAGCAGGATTTGCCGGCACGACGGGTTCGCGGCAATCGCGGCGTCGATCGTCCGCGCGCCGGCGCGCGACAGCGTCCCTTCGATCTTCCAGAACTCAGGGGTCAGGCCGCGGCGGTAGGCATCGGCGATGAAGCCGGCCAGCATCGCGGGCCTGCCGGTCTCCTCGAACTCGTCCTCGGGCTCGTCGCGACGGGCCACCAGGATCTCGATGACCAGCGGCTTGGCGGCGCCGCGGCACCAGGCCTGCAACGCGTCGAGCTTCCGCCACTGCTCCTCCCGAATCGCTGCGTCATCGTCGGGGCGATAGCGCACGAGCACCTTGACGAAGGCGCCGGTGAGCGCGCGCGAGAACGGGTCGGTCGACCACGCGAGCGGAAACGCGCCGGCTTTCTCCGCGGGCGTGCCGACGTCGACGCCGGCCTTCAACGCATCGGCGATCACGGAGGCGGCGTACTGCTCGTCGAGGAGCAGCGCGCCAAAGGCGCGCACCGCCGCCGAACGCTCGCGCGCGGCGAGAAAGCCGTCGCAGGCGACGCGCTTCGCCTCGCCAATGCGCTCGCGCGGGATCTGACTCGCGTCACACCATTCTTCCCATTGCCAGCGGTGGTCGGCGGCCAGCATGTAGACTCGTTCGCTGTTCATGCGCTTCGCACGCGCGGCTACAGGCCCAGCCGCGCCAGATATTCACGGTTGCGGCGGGCGCTGGCCGCAGGCGTGCCGAGGCCGGGCAGCACGTCCTGCTCGACGACGATCCAGCCGTCGTACTGCGCGACGCGCAGCGCATCGAGCACCTGCCGGAAGGGCACCCTCCCCTGTCCGAGCTCGCAGAAGATGCCGTGCCGCACCGCCGTGTGATAGTCCCACCCTTCGTCGCGCGCGCGGCGCGCCAGCTCGGGATCGCAATCCTTGAAGTGGACGTGCCAGATGCGGCCGCGGTACTTCGCGATCGCGTCGGTGGCGTTGCCGCCGCCGTACGTCAGGTGCCCTGTGTCGAGGCAGAGGCCGAGCAGATCCGCGGGCGTGCGCGACATCAAGGCGTCGATCTCGGCCGGCGTCTCGACGTAGCCGGCACAGTGATGATGAAACACCGTGCGCACGCCGGCGAGGTCCTTGACCGCGGCGGCGACGCGCGTCGCGCGTTCCGCGAAGCGGTCCCATTCCGCCGGCGACAGGCCGTCTTCCGGTCGGATGCGCCCGGCCCGCGTCGTTCGATGGGGCACGGTCGCGTTGTCGTCGGAAAGGACGACCACCGGCGCCGCTCCGTCGGACTGCGCTGCGCGCATCAGCCGGGCGGTGCGCACCGCACGGTCAATTCCCTCCTCCAGCGCGTCCTCCCGTGCGAGCGCGATCGGCACGAAGCCGCCGACCAGCGCCAGCTTGCGTTGCCCGACGTCGTTCGCGAGCGCGGCCGGATCGGTCGGCAGGAATCCCCAATCGCCGAGTTCGGTGCCGGCGTAGCCGGCGGCCGCCATCTCGTCGAGCACCTGTGTCGCAGGGGCGCCCTCGGCAGCCTGCCCTGAGCCGGGTCGAAGGGTTTCGAATTCGAGCACCCCCCACGAGCAGGGGGCGTTGGCGACGGCAATCACAGGAAGTCGCGCTCTTTCCGCCGCGCCTCTTCCCAGCGCGCGCGCGCCGCCTGCACCTCGCGCGCCGACGACACCTCCGCGACCGGCACGTCCCACCACGACTCGTAGCCGCCGACGCGCGCCTCGCGGTCGACCGGCACGACGATCACCGACGCCCGCTGCTCGCCTTTCGCGTCGGCGAGCGCGCGGCGCAGCTCGTCGACCGTGCCGGCGCGGAACGCGCGCGCCCCCAGCGACGCCGCGTTGGCCGCGAAGTCGACCGCCAGCACCGCGCCGTCGAGCTCGCCGGTCTCGTGGTTGCGATACCGGTAGCGTGTGCCGAAGCCGCCGCTGCCCACCGACTCGGACAGCCCGCCGATGCTGGCGAAGCCGTGGTTGTCGAACAGCACGATCGTGATCGCGAGATGCTCCTGCACGGCGGTGACGATTTCCTGCGCCATCATCAGGTACGAGCCGTCGCCCACGAGCACGTAGACCTCGCGTTCGGGCGCGGCCATCTTCACGCCGAGGCCGCCGGCGATCTCGTAGCCCATGCACGAGTAGCCGTACTCCATGTGGTAGCCCTTCGGATCGCGCGCGCGCCAC
>Ga0068861_100001895_pt1 | contig 13473 bp, 11 predicted proteins | sample KBSSwiS42_FD_66593 | JGI IMG/M metagenome (GOLD analysis project Ga0068861, IMG submission 66593) | Switchgrass rhizosphere microbial communities from Kellogg Biological Station, Michigan, USA - KBS Switchgrass S4-2 | ecosystem: Host-associated > Plants > Roots > Rhizosphere > Soil ...
TCTTTTTCACGGCGTGAACGAAGTTCGACCCGGCACTTACATCTTCAACGATCGCAACACCGTCGGCGTTTCCGCCGCCGATCTCAACGAATGTGCGTTGGCGGTAATTGTCACCGTGGTGAGCACAAGCGTTAACGGTCACGCAGTAATCGACGGCGGCTCCAAAACATTCTCCTCAGATCGTTACCAGGCCGAGCACGGACGCGGCTTCGGATTCATCAAGCAAGATCCAGCGGCCGAGATCGAACGCCTCTCGGAGGAACACGGGCACGTAAACATCGAAGGTTCAGAGCGCCGGTACCGCGTCGGCGATCGACTCGCAGTGATCCCCAATCACGTTTGCAGCACCGTCAACCTGCACGATCAGATCTACGGTGTCAGAGGCGAACAGGTCGAAACGATCTGGCAAGTCGCCGGAAGAGGAAAGGTGCACTGACCTGGCCACAAAGAGGCACAAGAAGCACAAGGGAATTAGCGGCCGTCTCGCATCTTTTGTACCTTTTGTTGCTCTTGTGCCTCTTGTTGTTCTTGTGCTTCTTTGTGTCACCGCAACCGCTGAAGTCTACGACCTCGTAATCCTCAACGGCCGCGTCATCGATCCCGAATCGAAGACCGACGCAGTCCGAAACCTGGGCATCTCGAACGGCAAAATCAGATCGATCTCCAGCGCTCGCTTGAACGGCCGCGAGGTGATCGATGCGCGCGGACTCGTCGTCTCACCCGGCTTCATCGATCTGCATCAACACGGACAGAACGAAGAAAACTTTCGTTTCAAAGCGCTCGACGGTGTGACCTCCGCGCTCGAGTTGGAGGTCGGCACGGGCGACGTCGATCGCTGGTATGCGGAACGTGAAGGAAAATCTCTGATCAACTACGGCGTCAGTGCCGGACATCTTGCGGCGCGAATGGCCGCAATGAAAGAGCCCGTTACGTTTCTACCAACTGGCGAAGCCGCACGCAGGTCAGCGACCGACGCGGAAATCAGCGAGATGAAGCGCCGTATCGAAGAAGGTCTGAAACGCGGCGCGGTAGCAGTCGGTTTTGGAATTCAGTACACACCACAGGCCTCGCACTGGGAGATCCTCGAGATGTTTCGGGTGGCCGCGCGCTACGGCGCTTCGTGTCACGTGCACATGCGCAACGCGGGAGTCAAAGAGCCTGCAAGCAGCGTTCAAGCACTCGAAGAGATCATTTCCGCGGCCGCGATAACCGGCGCACCGTTGCACGTGGTCCATGTTCACAGCACAGGCGGAGCAGCAACGCCCAAGCTTTTGCAAATGATCAGCGAAGCACGATCGAGAAACCTGGACGTCACGACGGAATGTTATCCGTATATCGCGGGCATGACTGAGATCAAGTCAGCCATCTTCAACGAAGGTTGGCAGGAAGTTTTCGGGATCGACTACAAAGATCTGCAATGGGCCGCGACGGGGGAACGCCTCACTAAAGAAACATTCGAGCAGTATCGCAAGACGGGCGGCATGGTAGCGGTTTTTTCGATGACTGAAGAGATTGTGTTGGGAGCGTTGCAGAACCCGCTGACGATGATTGCGAGCGACGGCATTCTCGATAATGGCAAAGGCCATCCGCGAACGGCGGGCACTTACTCCCGCGTGTTAGGAAAATACGTTCGCGAGGAACACGCATTGAGTTTGATGGATGCGTTGACGAAGATGACGTTAATGCCCGCGCAGCGGCTCGAACGAAGAGTGCCGTCTATGAAAAACAAGGGCCGGATTAAGGTTGGCGCCGATGCGGACCTGACGATTTTCGATCCGCAAACGATCATGGATCGTTCGACGTTTCAGGAGCCTGCGAAAGAGTCGTCAGGCGTGAGGTTTGTGATTGTGAATGGCGTGATGCTGGTAAGAGAAGGTCAATTGCAACCAAATGTTCATCCGGGTGGTCCCATTCGCGCGCCGTTTTAAGCCGCGGATCGGGTAGGTTCGTTCGGAGCTTTCTCGCCCTTCTCTTTCGCGTCCGGCACGCCTCGTTTTGCGGCAGCGTTTTCGATCTCGGAATTAATCTCACCACCAATTAAAACTGCTGCGCCGGTAAAGTAGAGCCACAGCATGAGAATGATCACCGCGCCAAGCGAGCCATATGTCTTGCTGTAAGAGTCGAAGTAGCTGAGGTAGAGGCGAAATGCAAATGAGACCAGGAGCCATAACGCTACTCCGATTGCCGCGCCTGGTGTTAGCCACATCCACTTCTGACGGCGCAGGTCCGGTGCGAAGTAGTAGATCAACGCGAACGCCAGAATCAAAAACGCAAATACGACCGGCCATTGAATGATCTTCCACGCCACTTCGAACGCCGGGCCGAAGCCGTAATGGTTAGCAATGCCCTCGCCGATTCGTCCACCAGCTACTACCAGAAGCAGCGCTGTGATGATTAACACAGCCAGCGCAACCGTCAGACTGATGGCAACCAGTCGTTGTTTCCACCACGGTCGACTCTCTTCGACGTCGTAAGCGACGTTGAGCGATTCGGTGATCGCAGTCATGCCGTTTGACGCTGCCCAGAGAGCGGCGAGTAGTCCGAAAGAGAGTTTGCCGCTGCCGCTTGCTGTCGATACTTCCCACATTGTGGCGTCGAGCAGTTGAAACGCAGACGGCGGCATGATGCGCGCGAGGTAGTTGAAAAGAGCATGGCGCGTGCCCGTGCCTGCGCCGAGTACGATGCCGATCACGGATGTTAAAAAGATTAGCAGCGGAAAGAGTGCGAGCAGAAAGTAGTAGGAGAGTTCGGCTGCGCGTCCGAACACACGGTCGTTATTAATCTCTTTCCAGACCCGTTTCGCCAATTCAAGCCAACTGATGTTGCGGAGCGCCCAAAGCGATTTCATGAGCGTTTGCTCCTTTCCGACCGTCGTATGTTTTCCAGTCGTTGAGGGCTACGTGCGCGTTTCGTGCAACGACGGTACCATTTTATCCCGGCATTCTAATGCCCGAGCGCAAACGTCGCTAAAGCGAAAACGCGGATTGCCGGCATCGAAAATGAAAAAGGTGGGCTGCTTAAGCCCACCTTTAGTGACTGCTTTGTAAAATAACTAGCGGTTGCTTCCACTGCGCTGACCGCCACCGCTTTGGCCGCCACCACTCTGACCACCCTGGCCGCCGCGCTGGCCACAAGCCCACTCGACCGCCTCTACTTCTTAGAAGAACGCTTCTTAGTCGATCCCTTCTTAGATCCCTTCTTCGAACCTTTCTTCGGGACCTTCCCGCCCTCCTTGCGCGCCTCCGAAAGACCAATTGCGATCGCCTGCTTCTTGCTCGTGACTTTCTTTCCCGAACGCCCACTCTTCAGCGTGCCTTGCTTGCGCTCGTGCATCGCTTTCTCAACTTTTTCTCCGGCCTTCTTACCGTACCTGGCCATCTCATCACCTCCTGGACCGTTGGGCTAATCATTACTGAATCACTTGTAACGCCACCTCCCGATCTAGTCCTGCTAAAACTTTCAAGTTTGTGTGGCAAAATATCGACTACAAAAAACGTTTACTAGTGGTCCGAGAGACGCTAGACTGCACCGCGCAAACGTCGGTGCCTCGCAACACTCCGACACGATCTCCAACCTACTCGACTCAGAACGGGAGAAACGACATGCCGATACGTAAAACGAAATCCAAAGCGACAAAGAAAACTGCTGCGAAAAGTTCGACTGGTGTTGTTCCACCATATGGTCCGCCAATTCGCGACGCCATCGCCCGCGGCAATCTTGAGGAGATGCGGGCAGTGGCAAGGTCCGCACGCAAATGGATCAAAGACGCCGAAGCGGCGCTGCAAAAACTCGAGGAGAGCATCACCAAACTTTCGAAGTAAACATCTATGCCGCAGCCAACGCGCTATCTGACGCCGGCGGATCGTCTCAAGCAGAACCCGGTGCATGTGGTTTGGGAGATCACGCTCGCCTGCGATCTGAAGTGTCATCACTGTGGTTCGCGGGCCGGCAAGCGACGCCCGACCGAGCTCTCAACCGAGGAGTGTTTGGACGTGGTGCGCCAACTCGCCGCCCTCGGCGCGCGTGAAGTCACGCTCATCGGCGGCGAGGCGTACCTGCGTCCGGACTGGACGAAGATCATTCGCGAGGTGCGACGCAATGGAATGGATTGCACCGCGCAGAGTGGCGGGTTGAATCTTACTGAGAAGCGAGTCGCTGAGGCTGCCGAGGCGGGTTTGCAGGCGATGGGCATCTCGCTCGACGGACTGCCGGAGTTGCACAACCGTCTGCGTGGTGTTCCGCGTTCGTTCGAGGCGGCGATCGACGCGCTCGAGCGTTTGCGGCGTCATGGTATAACCACGAGTGTCAACACGCAGATCACAACGTTGGTAATTCCCGAGCTGCGCGATCTGTTTCAGTTGATTCTCAAGACGGGAGCGCGCAATTGGCAGGTGCAGCTTACCGTCGCGATGGGACGCGCCGCCGACAACCCGGACATTCTCTTGCAGCCTTACGAATTGCTCGAGCTGATGCCGTTGTTGGCGGAGCTGTACCGGGAAGGTGTCGAGCACGGACTGCTGCTACAGCCTGGTAATAACATCGGCTACTTTGGGCCGTACGAGTCGGTGTGGCGCGGCAGTGGTGACGATCGCATTTACTGGGGCGGCTGCAATGCGGGAAAGAACACGATGGGAATCGAGGCTGACGGAACGATCAAAGGTTGTCCCTCGCTCGCTACTTCGGCGTTTGCGGGCGGGAACGTACGCGACTTAAAGATCGAACAGATCTGGGAAGGCACTGAAGAGTTGAACTTTAACCAGTCTGTCGCCAGAGATGACTTGTGGGGTTATTGCCGCAGTTGCTACTACGCGGATTCGTGTCACGGCGGTTGCACCTGGACCGCGCATTCGTTGTTTGGGCGCGCAGGGAACAATCCTTATTGCCATCACCGCGCACTGGAGTTGAAAAAAATGGGTTTGCGTGAACGCGTGATGCAGGTGGCGCGAGCGCCGGGCGAGTCTTTCGATCATGGTTACTTTGATCTGGTGCTCGAAAAACGGGTCGGCGACGAGTGGCGCCGTGCGGACGGTGATTCTGTCGTGAGTGCGGGTTCGCTCGTGCAGATCAAACCACGGCGCCGGTTGTCACCGCCGAAGGCACACACTGAACAACGCAAATCGTCCTTAGTTCTGTGTCGCGCGTGCAGCCGTCACGTGCGGCGTGGCACGCATGTTTGCCCGCATTGCGGGGCTGACGTCCGTGCGGCGGCGAGTAAGTACAGAAGCGATCTTCGCGTTGCTGAAGAGGCGTGTCGCGACTTGCTGGATTTGATCGATGTCTAACAGTGGCCGGTAAATGGAGGCTGCATGCGACGCAACGATGCGCCATAAGAAACACTCGGCCGCACCGGAACGTCCTTGCGAATGTGACAGTGTAAAAGTCTCGGTCCGGAAACGGACATCGCCCACTCGATGCCCGATTCGAGTTGCGAAGGTTGATCGATCTCCTGCGCGGGCAGGCCCCACGCCTTCGCGATTGCCGCGAATGGCGGCGCAGAGTAGCCAATCTCCGACGATGGAGTTCGTCCTTGAAACGCGATTTCCTGAAACTCGCGCACCATTCCATGTGTGCCATTGTCAACAACGAGAATAAGCATGTCGCAATGGTTGCGGCGAATAGTTTCCAGCTCCTGGATGTTTATCAAAGCAGCGCCGTCGCCAACCACCACGAGTGTCGGTAAACCTGCCAGCGCCACTCCTATCGCCGCGCCCAGCGAGTAACCCATGCAGCCGAGTCCCGTAGCAGCGACAAACCGCTGTCCAGGCCGCAAACGCACCGCCTGGCTTGCCCACCACGTGTGCTGACCGAGATCCACAACCACCGCCGCCGGTGAAGGAAAAAGATCGAAGCTCCGGCGTATCACCTCGTGAGGATTTAAGCCCTGAACACCGGCAAGTTCCTTCGCCACCGGATGTTCGTGCCGTAACTCAATAACGCGATTCAACCACGACGCGCCCTCACGTTTCTCGATTCGTGTTTGCAACTCCCGCAACACTTCCAGTACATCGGCCACAATCGTTTCGACGCGAGATACGCGATTCACTTCACCCGCATCGATATCGACGCGGATCACTTTTCGTCCGCGACAGAAACTCGCGGTATCCGCACTCGTTTGACCGTGATCTAATCTCGCACCAAGCACCAAAACAAAGTCTGCTTCCATCAGCAGATGATTAGCGCGGCGGTGACCGTAGGGACCGATCATTCCCGCGTTCAGCGGATGGTCGGTCGGAAGCAGATCGAGCGCGTGCAGCGTTAGACAGATCGGAATCTGAAGACGGTTGGCAAGGTCCACAAGGATATGGAAAGCGGCCGCGCGGAAGACTCCAGCACCCGCAACGATGACGGGCCGTTCGGCTGTTGCGACTGTGTCTGCAAGCGCGTTTATCCGGGCCCGATCCAGGTGAGGCGTTGATTCAACCGAGAGCGGATGCACCCAAACCGGTTGCGACTCGCTTCGCTCCGAAACCTGCGCCGCCTGAATATCAAATGGTATCTCAACGACAACTGGTCCAGCCCTGCCTTTGGGCGCAGTGTCAAACGCCTCATTCACCGCCGCCGCGGCTTCATTCGGATTGCGCACCTGCCACGCCGCTCGACAAATCGGACGAACGATCTGAATGAAATCGACTTCCTGAAAACCTCTCTGGCGCAACGCCGGATTGCCGTCGCGCAGGTACGATTGGAGCTGGCCCACCAGAAATACCGCAGGCACCGAATCAAACCACGAACCGGCAATTCCGTTGAGCAGGTTAATTGCACCTGGACCAAGTGTGGCGAGAGCAACGGCGGGTGGACCACCGAGACGAGCCACCGCGTCAACGGCAAATGCAGCGGCCTGTTCGTGTCCAAACGTGACGAGGGGAACTCGCCCGTCCCGGTGGATTGCGTCAAGCAAAGGCGAAATCATTCCACCGGGAACGGTCGAGACAAATCGCACTTGTCTTTCCGCAAGCACGGACGCAATCGTGTCGGCTGCGGATGACATGCGGTTTACGCCGGCGCAGCGGGTGAGAGCGTGCGCAACACCTGCAACGGTGTGACATCAGCCGGCGAGAGTGCGCGAATGAGGTCGGCAACGTCTGTCACGCGCGATCGCGGATCGTCAGCCGGACTCAACCCACGAATTAGCGCCGCGATGTCTTCCGGTGCACTGCCTGCCGGACACAACGCACGGATCGTTTCCGCAACGTTCTCGGGTCGTCGAGCCACGACATCGTCGGCCGGCGAGAGTCCGCGGATCAACTCAGCCACGTCCGCTGCGGGCACTGGGCCGGCCGGGCAGAGACCCTTGATGAATTCAACGGCTTCTTTCGAATTCGAGACCGTCTTATCGTCCGCGGGTGACAGTGCGGCAATCACACTTCCGATCTCCGCTGCCGGTTCCTCGCCTGAGGGACACAACGCGCGAATGAGTTCGACGGCGTCCTTGACACTGGTCTTCGGAAATGTCGCGAGCGGTGAAAGTGTGCGCAGGACCTGGATCGCTTGTAGCTGTTGATTTGTCAGCGTTCCGTAGGCAGAAGCAGTGGTTGTTCCGCCGCCACCGGTTGTACCTAAAGACTTCAGCGCGGACCCAAGTTGTTGTTCCGCCGGACCGAGTGCTTGGATGATTCTGTCCGCGTCGGAACGACTAAGGACGTCAGTCACCGCCGCAATGTCAGCCGTCGGAGGCACAGGCGACAAGGCACGGATCAGCGCCTCTAAATTAGCGCGACCACCTGGTGTATCGGCCGGAGAAACTTGCTTCAGCAGGCTGATGATGTCAGCCGTGTTATCACGCGCCGCCGGCGGAGGCGGACACAACGCTTTGATTAACGCTGCCACGTCTTCGGCGCGTGTCGTCGGTGCGGCCGGCGGGCACAGCGCGCGAATCATGGCGGCAATGTCGCTGACGTCTCGTTTTGGCGCTTCGGCGCGCGTTCCAAGCAAATCAGCAAGGGAAGCCTCTCGACTGCTAGGGGAGATTTTCTCCGCTAGTTCAAGAAGGGCCCGGGCGACAAGGTGGGATTTTGATTCAGCCATTGGTTCCTTCCTAATTATTTGAGTCAGTTAATAATGCTAATCCTTCGGTAACGCGGCCCAGCAACATTGTTGCGCCGCGATGACCGAGTTCCTGTCCGTAATGCACGTAGAGCTGTAATGATTCCCACGTCTCGCGAAACGAGACCGTGATTCCCGCGGGCCATGGTCTGGAAGAAGTTGAAAACAGCGGCGCGTTCGGTCCCTCGGCAAGTCGTTTCAGGTCAGAAATGGCGGCTTCGCTGACTCTGACTCCCGGCAGAACAAATCCGATGAACGGATGCTCGTCCACGGTGAGCATTACGCGTGAAAGCGCCTCTCTCGAAATGTGCGGAGCTAAAACCTGATGCACGAGCGCAAAGGGAACGTGCTGTCGTCTCAGTGCTCGCAAACTCGCTTCCTTCGCCTTCGCGATCCAGCAGTTGATATCGTCGCGGCACGCGGCTGAAAGACGAATCGGGACTGTGTTGTAAGCGGCGCAGACAACGGACTCACTCTGCGGTACAACACGATTGGCAACGTGGGTGGAAACGATTACGTCCTGTGTTCCGTGATTGATGGTGAGCGCACGACCGAGTGCTGCCAGTACGAAAGCAAACGCAGTCGATCGTTTCTTTGCTGCTGCTCGTCGTGTATCGATTGCGACGTCGCGAGGCAGTTCTACTTCTTGCAGGGCCCAATCAGCCATTGAGTGTGGGAGCGCAAAAGGTTCTGCACCTTCAAACTCCTCGCGGAGTTCCCGGATCTCTTTTTCAAGAGAGTTGTGCTGCGCCTCGTTGTATTTCTCGATTACCGGCAGCGGATCGATCGGCGGCGGCAGAGGCTTCCCGTTGTAGAGGGCAGTCCACTCACGCGCGAGCATATTAAAACTCCAGCCGTCGATTGCCAGGTGATCGATGCTACAGACCAACGTGCTTGCTTCAGGCCCGGTGCGGATCAACACGCCTTCCGCGGGACCTTCAACCGAAAAATCTCTTGGCCTGGTGGCCGCCGCCAAAATCCGCGCGAGGTCTGTTTGATAACTCTGGCGCGCTCCGGGAATGTCTCCGCGCACGAGTGGACGCACGTCGTCCGACGCATAAGGACGCGACGAGTCCAGCCGAAGACGCAAAAAAGGATGGCGCCGCTGAACTTCCTGCCACGCTTCATCCAGGCGATCGGCATCGACTGGTCCATCAAGTTCCAGGGCGACGACAAGCGGGCGTGGACCTGGTCCGGCGGTGCGTTCCGTGAGTAGCCTAACCTGGGTTGGCGTCAGAACTAACTTACCGTTGAATTCAGCCACGCTTGCTCCTCAAAACGAAGTGCGCCAGGGAATTGAAGCTTGCCGATGTCAGTTGAACACGATTCAGTCCGCAGTAAGGATACGAGGGATCGTTAATGTGGTAGCCTGATTTTCGCGGCGTCATAATGTCACTAAACCGTTTGTGGTGCAAGCATTACGTAAGATTCCCCAACTAGTTGCGGTATGAAACGAACGATTCGTTGCATTTGTCCATACGCGTAATCGTAAGCGGTCGTGAATGAGCTGTCGTTCTCGAAAACCGGCAGTTGACCGAGCCACGGATTGAGTTCGATCGTGGAGGAGATCGGACGATGCAGACGCGCACTCAGAAACTGTCGCGCGTGATCTGAAAGTGCTGCCTCGATGCGTTTCCCGCGAATGCGCGCGTCAACGTGTTTGCCCTTCCATGCAGTTAAATGTGTGTTCGAGAACAGAAACGGGAGCATCAGACGATCGAGTTCGAAGTTGACCTGCGCCTCGTCGTCCCACCAGCTTTGCGTGCGACAGAAATCCTCCAACACCGACAGAAACTCTTCGCGTTCTTTGTGTAATGCTTCAAATGCGACAGCGCCCCAGTAGGCCCATGCAGCATGACCGACGGTCTCCGCAGCTTTTCGATGACGTTCGAAAAGCGGAAAGTCAGAAACGTTCCTGGCCCATTGCGCGAATGCCGAAAGCACGTCGAGGTGGCGCACGCCCTTTTCTTTTAGAAACTCGAAAGTACCCGATAGCGCGTGGCTGTTGTAAAGCAGGTGCAACGCCAGCACAAGCCACAGTCCTTCTCGGTAATCTTCCGGCGACACCTCCCGCGTGCCGGTCACATAAACATACTCGCCGGCGGAATCTTCACGGCTCGCTGTGAGTTCGAGTTCAAATTTTTGCGCCTGCTCGGCTATTTCGGTGTTTGGCAGTGCGAGTAACGGATAGACAACAAAACTCGGCGCGCCCATCGCGCACAATGCGTCGAGTCCCTCGGAAAACGACGCGAGCGTTTCGCCGGGTAGCGGCCAGATCAGTTCGATGTAGGTAGTCAGTCCTTCGTCGTTTAATTGTTGGAGCGCCGTCGTGTAAGCCGAAACGCGAATGTTTCCGCGACCACTGTTCGCAAGCGTGATCTCGTCCATCGACTGGATCGCCATTGACTGCGTAGTGGCGAGGCCTGCATTGCCTACGATCTGCGCGATAGAGATCATTCGCTCCGGACGATTCTTCATCGAATTGAATGAAACAACCAGCGGAGTGCCGCGCTTCGTACGATTGCCTGCAAGAGCTGTCGCAATCTCTTCGTCACGCGGATACATCCCGAAGTTCGCGTCCGCCACAAAAACTGAAAGAATGTTTTCGCGAAAGATCCAATCGAGCTCAGCGCGCACGCGTTCATCGGAAAATTTGCGCATGCGCTTCGATCCCAATCCCCAAAAACAGAAGCTACACGAGAACGGACAGCCGCGATTGGTTTCAAGAATCGCCTGCGTGTACTGGCCCGATCGGAAAAGTCCCATCAGAAACGGCGACGGCACCTGATCGAGATCCGTGACGACAGCGGGAGGACGCGGACCAATCGCCGCGCCTTCCCAATAACCACTGATTCCCGCGGCTTCAGGTAAATGATCGCCGCCGATAAGTCTGGTCGCGAGGTCAAGGAGAATCGGTTCGCCTTCGCCGTCGGAAATGATGAGATTTGGAGCTACGCCCTTCCACGCGTTTGCGCCGTGGACGACTTGCGGTCCACCGAGGAGGATCGGCAACGACGGTCGAGCACTCGCAAGCAACCTGGCCACCGTTCTGACAAGGCGCGCATTCCAAACGTAAGTGCTGAACCCTACGAGATCGCATGACTCTGAAAGAATCGCCGCGGCGATCTGTTCTGCTTTGGTGGTCACGGTCCACGTTCGCAGGGAAATATCGCACCGCGCAGCACGATGTGGATCGTCGAGCACGGTCGCAGCCATCAGGCCCGCCGCCAACGGTGTGAGACGTTCATAGACCTGGAGGTCGACAAGCTGGATGTGGGCAGCTTTCATATAACCTTGCTCTCCATCTATTCTATAGCCATGTTTGACTGGTCACATTTGAACCAGGTCGAGCGCTCCGCGGTGATGACGTTGCTCTGGCGAGCCGCCGAGTCGCGGCGTGCCGACCGGTTGTTTACTGACAAGGCAGCGGAGGAAGCTGCGGCCCTATTTCCACCGTGGCCTTCGAGTCCGCTAGTTCGCGTGTTCGCCGACATTGTTTCACTTCGTACTTCAGAACTCGATCGCAGGGTCTCGGATGCAGTCGCCGGTGGTCTGCAACAGATCGTCATTATCGGCGCTGGCCTTGATACTCGTTTCACCCGGCTCGATCTTCCGTCTTCCGCAATCGTGACTGAGCTTGATTCAGAAGCCGTCAACGATCTTGCGCTCAAAGTGCTTCCGAAGTTGCCCGCTGTGCGTCGCGAGGTTGCGCTGATTCCGGGTGGCGTGACGCAAGCCCTGGACAAAACGTCTTACAACCGAAATCGTCCGACACTCTGGATCGTCGAAGGCGTTTTGGAATACCTGCCGGGACAACTTTGGAAGCGTCTCGCCGCCGTGATAACCGAACATTCCGCGCCGCGTAGTCGCGCTCTTATCACGGTGCTTGGCGATGCGCTTCCGCGACTGCTCGCGGAAGATCCAACTTTTCCTTTTCCAGATCTGCCTTCGCTCACGCACATCGTATCAGCCGTTCCGAGCGAGTGGCGGAGCGAAGTCTTCACGAGCGCCAGGTTCCGCGAAGTTCCCGCGAACGCGTTCTCAATCCTGTCGCTCAGTCGATCTGAACCTCGAGCTGACTGATCTTTCGAAACACGAGGCTACGTTCGCGGACAGGCGGCGCCGCCAACGTTACGCGGCCACGTTCAAACAACATCTGAGTCACGAGTCGAAGCTCGAGTTGGGCCAGCGCCGTGCCCCAGCAAGTGTGTGGGCCGGAGCCAAAAGCGATACTCGCCGGTCGCGGCTCATCAGCGCGAAACTCCGCGGGCGCAAAGTAACGTTGCGGGTCGCGGTTCGCAGCTCCGATACAAAGCAGCACTCGATCCGAGCCGCGGATCTCCGCTGATCCAAGCCTGAGATCACGTTGGGCCGTCCGCGCCGCGACTTGCACGGGCGACTCGAGACGTAGCGTCTCCTCAATAACTCGCGCCGGATCGATCGATCTGTTTCGCAACGCCGATTGATATTCCGTGGCGTCTGAAAGACAAATAACGAGCGAACAGATCGCGTCTCGCAGGGTTTGATGACCGGCGAGAAAAATGAGGATTGACTGGGCCACGATCTGGTTCGGACGCAGGTCACTCTTTCGCAGTTCGTCAATCAGTGCGCCCTTCTTCGCTTCGGTTGAAGCAAACAGCGTCCACAACTGCTCTGCCGCTTCGAGAACGCCGCTGCGAACCGCAGCTGACTCGTCGCCGGCCATAAACATGCTCAGCGTTTCCGCTTGACGGCTATGTGTTAGCAGGTCGTGCACAGGCATTCCCAGCAACTCAGCGATGACTTCGATCGGCGCCGGCTTCGCAAGCTTTTCCACCAGGTCGAAAGCGCCGTTCGGTGGAAGGCCGGCAATCAATGAAGCGATCTTCTGCTGCGCAGCTTCCCTGAAGTGCGGGTCGTTAATTCGGCGCGCACCGGCATGCAGCGCTTCACGCAGGACTGCGTGCCGGTCGCCTTCCTGCATGACCATTGCGTTAGACCAGAAGCGTGCGAAAGCTTTGTACGCGCTGCCGCGAGTCTCTTCAGTGGAGAAGGGCGCTGCGAGAGCTCCGGCAGTTGTGAGGGCGCGCTCGTTTAGTCCCGCCTTGACGAGATCGTACGTTCCTATCAACCACCCGTCAGTCGTGTGAGCAACGCCGCCTTCCGCGTGCAATCTGTCCCACACGGCCATGGGTTCAAACGCGATCTGTTCCAGACTCAATGCGGTCATAGCGCCTGATGAAATTGCGTTACAAGTTCGTGCAGCTCCAACGAAAAGATGTCCATGATGTCGGGACGCACGCCAAACTCTTCCTCTAATCTGTTCGCCAGTACCACTGCGAGCAGCGAGTTGCCGCCGAGTTCGATGAAGTTATCTTTCGGACGAACACTTTCCACTTCCAGGACCTCGCCCACGGCGGCATAAATCTCCTGGGTGGCGGTTTCAATCGA
>Ga0068861_100001897_pt1 | contig 13466 bp, 10 predicted proteins | sample KBSSwiS42_FD_66593 | JGI IMG/M metagenome (GOLD analysis project Ga0068861, IMG submission 66593) | Switchgrass rhizosphere microbial communities from Kellogg Biological Station, Michigan, USA - KBS Switchgrass S4-2 | ecosystem: Host-associated > Plants > Roots > Rhizosphere > Soil ...
CTCTCCGGCTCGCTTGCCCGGCTTGCTCTCTTATAGCCTGCTCAATAGACTTCCGCGGATTCGAGGGCGTTCAGCCGTATTTTTTGGAGAATCTTCGCTATGACGTTCGGAGGACAACGGCTCTGGTCAAACGGCCTCGGTGTCCTCCTGTTCGGTATCGTTTCAGGGATGACTCTATTTCAGTCATTCGCGAACGCGGAGCCGGCGCCCGGTGACAGCACCGTGAATCCCGCACAAGAACCGCGTTGGTGGGGCTACGATTCCCCACCCGCTTCCGTTCCGTTCCCTTATGTCTATGAGCCCACGAACTCCTGGGTCTATACCGAAATCGACCGGCAAATCGCCCTGGGAAATCTCTCCGAGCTGATGTTTCTGACCCGCCCCCTCCCGCGTTCTTTGATCGCGGCGCGGGTGGCCGAAGCCCTTGCCTCCGGGAAGCAATCGACCGGTCTGGACCGGCTGGCGCGGGAATTTGCCTGGGAAGGCCGGATGATGGGCCTGGGATTTCCGTACCAGGATTCGCGGCCGATGATCACGATCGGTCCCCCCAGCTCCCAGGTGAAGCTCAATGGCGTGGTCGGGGCTGGCGGCACGTTTGCTCTTGATGCCCCGCCTGATTTCAACGAACAGAGCTTTGCCTCCATTCGCGGGTTGTACTGGCATCCCTCGGGATTCAGCATGAGCGGCGAATACATGCTGACGCAGATTCACAATGCGGAGCAATTTGGCGATCCCTTGGTTTCGGATACTGAAATTCAGTTCTGGGTGCCGCGCGCCTCGATCGCATGGCATGGAAGTATCTTTGAAGTCTGGTTGGGGCGCGAAAACCAGCGCTGGGGTCCGGGACGATCGGGAGGATTGCTGCTGGGCGGCGGCACCGATCCCTATACACAGCTCTCCGCACGCGTGCACCTGGGCCGGTTCGCCACGTTGAACGCAATGCACGGGTGGTTGTCGCAAGCACGCGGCCAGTACATGGCGTTTCATCGGGTGGAGTTCAATCCCGGAAAAGGGATCCGGATCGGTGTGGGTGAAGGCGTGCGCTATGACGGCCAGTCGCCAGAGCCCTTGTACGTGCTCAATCTCATACCCTACGCGGCCGTCGAACGGATATTGACTGCCGAATCCAACACCACCGGCGCCGCGCGAGATTCATTGATTCGCAGCAACTACATTGCCGCCGCTGACCTCTATTGGACATTCGCGCCGGGATGGGCGGGTTATGGTGAGCTCATGGTCGATGACGTGAAGCCCTCCGGCGATGGGCCGACGCGACTCGCCTATCAACTTGGTTTCACTCGAGCGCATGAGGGTTGGACGCTCCAGGCGGAGTACACGCGGGTGTACAACTACACCTATCAGGTCTTCTACAACCGCAACTTCATTCATCGGGGAGAAGTGCTGGGGTATCCCTTGGGCGCCGACGTGGGAAACTTGAACCTATGGGCGGATCTCGAGCTGAACCTTGCCTGGTCGGTTGGCGTGAGCGCCCATCACACGCGACGGGGCGAAGGCAACGGCGGCGGCGCGTGGTGTAACCCCGAGCAAGCCACCGACAATCCCTTCGGCACGAACTGCCAGACCTTCGGTGAAGCGTCCGGAAGTCAATTTGCCGGAATCATCGAGCGCAGCATGGGCGTCGCCGGATCTATGACGTTCGCCCCCCGGGATAACGTTCGGTTCGAAGCCGAAGCCGGCGTGGATTTCGTCGATAACGCCGATCACGTGGAGGGTGAGAGCCGCACGCGGCCTTTAGGTCGGGTGCTCGCCACCTGGCGCTGGTAATTATTCTTCAGTTGTCGGGTTCTGAAGCCGGGCTTAAGCTCTCTCTCCCGCCTCCTTTCCCTCCCCGCCTTGGCAAAACACATGCTCGCCAAAGTGCGCACGGTTTCGTTGTGGGGCGTCGAAATCATTCCGGTCACGGTTGAGGTGGATATCGGGGACGGGCTTCCCCGTATCAGTCTCATCGGCCTGCCGGATCGCACCATCCGCGAAAGCCAGGATCGCGTGATCTCGGCGATGAGACACGCGGGCCTCGAGCTGCCTCTGGGTCGCATCACCATCAATCTCTCCCCCACCGATCTCGCGAAGAGCGGCAATCATTTCGATTTGCCGATTGCGGTGGCACTCGTTCTTGCTTCCGGACGTGTTCCGGCTTTGGCTGTGAACGAGTTCTTGTTCCTGGGAGAACTGGCGCTGGACGGATCGCTCCGCCCGGTCAGCGGGGTCTTGCCTGCCGGCCGATGGGCGAAAACAAAAGGCCTGCGCGGTTTGGTCGTGCCACTCGACAACGCGCGCGAAGCCCAGGCGAGCGGAATGAACGTGTGGCCGGTGAAAGGGCTGGAAGAAATGCTTGCCGTGCTCTGGGATGGACATCAACCTCCGGCCACGAGCGTGGAATCGCCTCCGACCACGGAACCCAATCCTGGAGACTTGGCGGACGTACGCGGACAGCGTCCCGCCAAACGCGCTTTGGAAATTGCGGCGGCCGGAAACCACAACTTGCTTTTCGTGGGACCGCCCGGTTCGGGAAAGACGCTGCTCGCGCGGCGCCTCGCCGGAATCCTCCCTCCGCTCGAAGGCGATGCCGCGGTCGAGGCAACGTGTATTCATTCCGCGGCCGGTTTGCTGCGGCCTGGATCGGGCTTACTGCGTTATCCACCCATTCGAGCCCCGCATCACACGGTGTCGAGCGCGGCGTTGGTTGGCGGCGGATCGTTTCCCCGACCCGGCGAAGTCAGCCTCGCTCACCACGGCGTGCTCTTCCTTGACGAGTTCGGAGAGTTTCGCCGCGATGCGCTCGAAGCGTTGCGGCAACCCCTGGAAGAACGCCGGTCGGTGATCAGCCGCGCGCGCTATTCGGTGACGTTCCCCGCGCGCTTCATGCTCGTCGCGGCGATGAATCCTTGCCCGTGCGGCAATCATGGTGATGCCGGACGTCAGTGCACGTGCAGCCCGCATATGGTCGAGCAGTACCGCCGTCGCGTGTCCGGGCCGTTACTCGATCGCATCGATCTCCAACTAGAGGTTCCTCGCGTTCCGGTAGAGGACCTCGCACATGGTCCATGCGGTGAAACGTCCGCTCTGGTGGCCGAACGGGTACAGGAGGCGAGAGCGCGACAACTCAAGCGCCAGGGGAAGACGAACGGCGATCTGGGGATCAAGGAAACGGAGCGCTGGTGCCACGCGCTTCCGGAAGCATCGCGGTTCCTCGAGCATGCGCTGGAGCGGTTTGGTCTCTCCGCGCGCGCGTACCATCGGTTGTTGCGGGTCGCGCGAACGGTGGCGGATCTCGAAGGAGTGCCCGAGATCCGCCCCGGTCACATGGCCGAGGCGGTGCAGTATCGCGCACTCGATCGGATGACGGTTCTGGATTGACCGCCTGAATTTTTAGGGCTGCTTGGTGAAGGTGTAGGTAAACGTAGACCCGCCTCCCAGATCAATGCTCCCACTCAGCGTGCGGCCATCCTCGGAGACCGTCGGGGTTCCCGACACGAACATCCATTGGCCGCCGATGTAGGTTTCCCCGCAAACCGGGATTTCGTCATAGGAGCACTGGTGGCACATGGTGGTCGTCCAGATCGTCGCCCCAGCACTGTTGTAGTAACCGGAAGGCCCATCGATGGACAGGAAGCCGTCGCCGCTCGCGATGGGATGCTGGTTGGGCGTGATGCTGGTGATTGGGCAATCACCCTCGGCGGGCTTGTCATACGTGATCAGCCCGCTTGGCACGTAGTTCACGAGCGTTCCGTTCGTGTTCGAGTACGTCCAGGTAATGTTTGATGTAATCGTCGTGCCGTCGGCAAGATTCATCACGCTCGTTCCCACCCAACTATCGCCACCGGTGACCGTGATGTTGGAGACCAAGAGCGCCTGCCTGCCTTGGAACAAAGTCTCCACGCTCACCGCGACCGGGTTCTGGTTCGGAACGACGGGAGGCGCGGTGTAAGTGACGTGAATGGGCCCACCGTTTTCCCGGACTACGCCAACCCCCAGATCTCCTCCCTTGACCCCATTCACCGACCAGTTCTTGAAGGTTCCGAGAGGAGCCAGATCCTCATCACAGGAGGCAACGAGAGCCGCAAGAATGTCCTGATCCACCGTGGTGTTCTCAAACGTGCATACACTGACTTGTAAAGCGATTGCCTTTCCAGTTTCAACCGTGGCTTCTACCGGCGCGATTTGAACGCCCGCAATCGCGGAGTAGTTTGAAAAATGAGTTGTGGAAGCGGTCAGCGTTCCATAGCCGGAGTCGAAGCTCGGGTTTTTCAATGTGTACCAGTAACCGGCGTCGTCTTGAACCGCGACGTCAAGGAATGCCGAAGCGCTCGCGCTCAGAATCCACTCCGGAATCGTAAAGACTAGGCTCACCGGCATGACGAAGGTGAGCCCGTTGGGGGTGAGTCGATAACTGGTCCCAAGGGCACCCCACGCGGTGTTGGTGATTGGCTGAACACCGATCTCGGTATCCGCGCCCAGTGCTCCAGCCGGGATTTCAACCGTGAATAGGCCATCCGAACTGGCGAGCGAGCCTCCGCCAGGCCCGATCGTGGCCGCGGTCGGCGCACCATCCGGAACGCCGGGGGCGGTGGGAACGGGGTCGTGGGTTTGGGGATTGGACGGCACGTCGTCCCCGTTGCAGCCATAACACAGGGCCAAGAGGGCAAGGATTGGGACTTGGCGTTTCATGGAAGCGGCTCCGTCCGAAAGGTTTAGACGCACCCCAAGGGTTACGGGACCGAGCCCGCACCCCTCCGATCGGATGTAACGCGTATTCCGGGCCGCAAAGGGACCACGTCGTTTTGTACCTGATCATAAAGGATCAATTAAGTCGGCAATCTCTTCAATATTCAGTATCCAGAGAATGAGTTTTCTTTATTCATGGCACTGCCGCAATCTACAAACGATCACACAGGAGGTCTGTTTGATTTCCCTACACACTGTTCATTCCTGCCTTGAGGTAAGGAGGTATCCATGCGTGCCACTTACAAACGTGACGCGGTGAAGTGGCTGGGCCTGTGGTGCACGATGGGTGTCCTGATTATGGGTTTCGCCGCCGTCGCCACGGCGGAGGAGCTCGATCCGCTCACCTTGACCAAGTACCTCGATCCATTGCCGATTCCCGGGGTCGCACAACCGGTGTCGCCGAATTACTACGAGATCGGCGCCTATCAAATCCAGCAACAACTACATTCACAGCTGCCGCCGACCACGGTGTTCGCCTACGGCACCTCGTTGGCCACGGCCAGCTATCCGGGCCCGACGATCGTGGCCCAGCGGGGCGTTCCCATCCAGATCAAGTGGCTCAACTTTCTGGGAATGACGCATCCGCTCGGGTATGCGTTCGATCCGACCCTTCCCGCCGCAGTAACCACAACCGGTGTGCCGATTGCGACGCACGTGCACGGCGCCGAGGTGGAACCGCAATCCGATGGTGGTCCGATGACGTGGTTCACGCCGGGCTTTGCCGAAACCGGACCGGATTACGCGGGCCCCGTGAAGACGTACGTCAACACCCAGCTCGCCTCGACGATCTGGTATCACGACCACGCGTTCGGTTACACGCGCCACAACGTGTATGCCGGGCTGGCCGGGTACTACATCATTACGGATCCGCCCAATGAGCCCGTCGGCTTGCCGCAAGCGCCCTATGACATGGGGATCTGTATCCAGGACAAGATGTTCACCACCGATGGCCAGCTCCTCTACCCGACCGAGGGCGAAACGTCCGTCCACCCCATCTGGGTTCCGGAGTTCTTCGGCAACGTCATCCTGGTGAATGGAAAAGTGTGGCCTTATCTCAACGTCGAGCCGCGGAAGTATCGCTTCCGTTTCCTAAACGGCGCACAGGCGCGGTTCTTCAGCTTGAACCTGACCGAACGCGTGAGAAGCACCGCTGGCCCGGCGTTTTATCAAATTGCCACCGACGGTGGCTACCTGGCCGAGCCGGTCCTCTTGAACGACCCGAACGATATGCATTCGCCGCGGTTGCTCATCGCTCCGGGTGAGCGCGCCGAAGTCATCGTCGACTTTTCGGCCTACGCTCCCGGAACCGAGTTCATTCTCAAGAATACGGCCAAGGCACCCTACCCGATGGGCGATGCGCCGAATGGACAGACGACCGGTCAGGTCATGCTCTTCCGGGTTGTACCGCTCACCAGTCCGGACCAGAGCGTGATTCCGGCCCAGCTCGTCACGATGACCCGGCTCAGCAATCCGACCGTGACCCGGGTGATGACGCTGAATGAGATGCTGCAAGGCGATTCGCCTCTGGGCGCATTGCTCAACGGCATGCACATGGACGCGCCGGAAACCGAGAACCCCGTCCTGGGAACCACCGAGATGTGGGAAATCGTGAACATGACCGGAGACACGCATCCCATTCATCTCCATCTCGTTCAGTACCAGATTCTCAACCGTCAGAAGTTCAACCTGCATCGTTACGAGCACGCGTGGAACCTGGCCAATCCGGTCCTGCCGGCAGAAACCTACGTTCCGGTGTCTCCGGATCCGTACCTGAAGGGTAAGCCGATCCCGGCCGACCCGAACGAGCGAGGCTGGAAAGACACCTTCCGCATGAACCCGGGCGAAGTGACGCGTGTGTTGATTCGCTGGGCGCCAGAGGACGAATCTCCGGCCTATGCGTTCGACGCAACCGCTGAACCTGGCTATGTGTGGCATTGCCACATCCTCGAGCACGAGGAGAACGACATGATGCGGACGTTCCACCCTGTGGCAGTGGGCCCCGCACCCATGGCCGCCCCGCTCGAGGTGACGCCCCCGGCCGTGACCGTGCTTGAAACCCGGCTGTGGGCGACCGCTCCCAATCCGGTTTCGGGGAGTTCCAGCGTTCGCTTCAGCCTGAAAAATCCGGCCGAGGTGACGCTCGATCTCTTCAACGTGTCCGGTGAACGCGTAAGTCGCGTCGCGAGCGGTTGGTTCGCGGCCGGCGAACATTCCGTTCCCTGGACCCGGTCCACGGATTCGGGTCAACGTCTGGGAGCCGGGATTTACTTCCTCCAATTCCAGGGGGATGGGGTCCGGCATTCTCAGAAAGTGGTCCTCACTCCGTAGTTCCTTCGGGGGATCCATCGAGTTCGACGGGTCCCCCGTTTTTCACGGAGGCATCATGCGACCGGCACGCATCGTTTCCGTTCTTCTTGTCCTTGCGCTTCCCCATCCCGCGTACGCGCAGTTTCATGCGCTGACGAAAAATCCTCTCGGCGTGAACGGGATGGGATATGGAGTTTCCTGGTGCGATTTCGATGGAGATGGCGATCAGGACCTGTATGTCACCTATGACGGCGCCAACGTTCTCATCCGTAACGACGGCAACGATCAGTTCACCGACGTATCAGGGCCGCCGCTCGACAATCCGGACAACGGAGGCGCGGGGGTGTGGGGCGACGTCGACAACGACGGGGACCTGGATCTCTATCTCACCAATTACATGACCTCGAGCAAGTTCTTTCGTAACGACGGCGGCGCCGGCTTTCACGACGCGACCGCCGGCCCGCTGGCGGATGTCGGGCCCAGTCAAGGCGCGGCCTGGGCCGATTATGACCAGGATGGGGACCTCGACTTGTACCTCGTCCACTACGGCACGCCGAACAAGCTGTTTCGTAACGACGGCGGAAGCGTGTTCGTCAATGTGACCTCGGGTCCGCTCGCCGATGCGGGATGGGGCCTTTCCGCCGCCTGGGGCGATTACGACACCGATGGAGACCCCGATCTCTACATCACCAACGACGGCCCCAATCGCTTGCTGCGTAACGACGGGAACGGCATCTTCGCCAGAATTACCGGATTAGCAATTGAAGATGGCGGTGCGGGGCAAGGTGCGGCATGGGGCGACTACGACAATGATGGCGATCTTGATCTCTATGTTGCGAACTATGGAACCCCCAATAAGCTGATTCGAAACGAAGGCAACAATGTGTTCGTACAGATCACCACCGGACCGCTAGGAGATCGTGGGAATAGCACCGGGGTGGCTTGGGGAGATGCGGACAACGACGGAGACCTGGATTTGTACCTCGCCAATTACGGTTCGGGAAACAAGCTGTTGAGAAACGACGGTTCGGGGGTGTTCAGCGCCATCATTACGGGCCCCTTAGGGGATGAGGGCAACGGGACCGCGGTAGCGTGGGCCGACTACGACCTGGACGGCGACCTCGATCTATATCTGGTTCACGACGGACAATCGAACGTGCTCATGCGCAATGATCAGGCAAGCAGTAATCATTGGCTCGAGCTGCGATTAAGGGGACAGATTTCCAATCGATCTGCGATCGGCGCTCGCGTCGAGGTTTACGCCGGCGGTGCCTCACAAATTCGAGAGGTGTCAGGAGGTTCGGGGTACCTCTCCCAGAACGAATTGCCGCTGCACCTTGGGCTAGGCAATCACACCATGATCGATTCACTGGTGATCGCCTGGCCATCCGGCTTGGTGGAACGCCAGTTCGCGGTTTCGGCAAACCGCCGTCTCGTCATTTCCGAGCTCGAAACGACGGCAGTGGACGAAACACCGGGGCCGAGTTTCTCGCTTCTGCTGTCCCCGCCCGTGCCCAATCCGACGCGCAATGAAGCACAGGTGCGCTTCGCCCTGCCCAGCAGCGCTTACATACGCTTGCGTTTGATTGCCTTGAATGGACAGGAGGTCGTCACATTGTTCGACGGCAAAAAGGCGGCCGGCCTTCATACCGTCTCCTGGTCCGGACGTGACCGTGGGGGACGCCGGGTTGCGTCGGGCGTTTACCTCATCCGATTGGAGACTGTTGGGGGCTTGAGAACGCAGAAAATCGTACTTCTACACTAAGCAAACGGTTCGTGTAAACTCGTTGGCGTCAGAAGGGGGCGCAGGTGACTACGGATCGGAGCTCAACATTTGGGTCACGATGGCCACTGGCGCTTGCTGGTGCTCTGCTTCTCGTGTTTTGCGCCGGGCAACTCCTACGTCCTCTCACCGATCGCACTGAGGCCCGCTATGCCGAGATCGCGCGCGAGATGCTGGCCTCCGGCAACTGGCTCATTCCCACCCTGGATCAGGTGCCGCATCTCAGCAAACCCCCGCTGACCACATGGCTCATGGCGGGCTCGATGGCGCTCTTCGGGCCGAACGAGGTTGCATCGCGGGTACCGGGATTTCTCGCCTTCCTGGGCACGATCGCCTTGGTGGCGCGTCTGGCCTCATTGTTGGGTCAGCCTCGTTATGCGCCCTGGGCAGCGTTCCTTTATGGATTGTCGCTGGCCCCGCTAATCGGATCTTTTTATCCCTCCACCGACACGCTGTTGGCATTCTTCGAGACGGCCGCTGCAACGGCGTACGTCATGCACGAAGTGGGGTTCCCTCGAGCACGGTGGTGGTTCTTTATTGCCCTCGGTGCGGCGTTTTTGACCAAAGGCCCGCCCGGACTCCTCGTGCCCGCGGCGGTGATCGTCGGCGATCGATTGCTTCGCCGGAACAAAGTGCCCTCGGGGAGCCGGCTGTTGACTTGGTTACCCGGCTGGCTTTGTTTTATCGCTCTCGGAACCGGGTGGTACATCGCGGTCGCGCTCTTGCGTCCCGACACGATGAGCTACTGGCTCAAAGATGAAGTCGTCGGACGTATCTTTACCGCGCATCATGGACGCAATCAGTCGCCGCTCATCTATCCGGTGACGTTGATCCTCGGAACGTTTCCCTGGTGGTTTTTATACTGGGGCGCGTTCAGGAATCGCGTCCGCACCTGGCCGGAGGGCTGGACGCCCATGCTCTTGTCGTGGGTGCTCTTGCCGCTCATCGTCTTCGTATTCAGCAAGTCACGTTTGCCGGCGTATCTGCTTCCTGTGTTTCCCGCTCTCGCGCTCATGGTTGCGCTCGAGTCGCCGCGCCAGTGGTCACAAGAACCCAGGCGCTGGTTTGGCCTGCGTCCAGCGTTTGTAATTGGGTACACGGCGTTCCTCGCGGTGCTATCGATGGCATCCATACCGCTCTCTCAGCGCTCGAGCTGGAAGCACGACGGAGAAGATTTGCGGGCAAAATTATCGGGTCAGGATTACGAACTGCTTCTCATGTCGCCTGGAGACGCATCGTCCTTGGAGTTCTATCTCTCCCCCAAGCGCGTCAAGATCATCCCTTCTGGAACCGACATAGATGCGTCGCACAGCACGGCCGAGGAGCCCCATCTTATCTTTGCGCATCAAATCAAGCCGCCGGCCGGCAAGACGTTTCGCACGCCCATTTTTCTCGATTTCAAGAATCACTGCACGCTCTGGATGAGTCCCGGACCTTCCAAAGCAGCTGGCTGAAGCGTTAATCGTTCCGGCGAAGGGGCGTGATCTCCCCCGTCACCTGAAGCTTCACCAGATAACCTTCGAGTTGTGACGGAATACGGGCACGCAACTCCGCGGTGTCCCGGGCCAGAAACACCAGAATGCAAGGGCGCCCGTTTTGTTCGCCCTGGGCCGTTCCCACTACACCATCGATCGCCATCAGCTGCGGAGTGTGATCTTTGAGCACATCTTCGATAGGGCGAGACGTCATGGGTTCATCCGTTCTTGCGGAATGCGCATCCTGTCCCGAGGTGCGACAACCTGGAACGAGGGTACACGCAAGCAGCGAGAAAAGACACACGAGGGGGCGAATGCCGCCCCCTCGCGCATGGAAACACCGAGTTACTGACTGCAGATACTTACCCCTAGTTTCTGTAGCACGGGGCCAATGGGATTGGCGAAGGACGAGCCGCTGCCGCCGGCAAAGCAGAGACCGACCGGGTTATTTCCGGTCTCCGTCACCATGAGCGAGCCGGAATCACCGGACCGAATGAAGTTGCTGGCAACATAGATTTGATTCACGAACGTGGCCACACCCGGACTGCCGTAGTTCACCTGGATGGTCACGTTGATGCCGGCAATCGAGCCATGTGTCAGTCCGGACGTGCGACCGGTCTTCTTGACCGCCATGCCGACACTCGGGGAGACCGTAGTGCTGGACGGTTTGTAACCACCGCCCACCATGCCGCAGTCACTGCTCACCGAGAGGGTCGCGATGGCGCAGTCCACCGTGTTGCTGCTCGAGAAGCTGATGTTCACCTTGCCGGCCAAGGCTCCGATCTGACCCGTCTGGGTGCAGGCCGGCTTGCCGTCGTAACGACCCGGCTGGTCGATGCGTTCTCCGTTGGCACCCGCATTGACCCGCGCGAGCACGTGGTTGTTGCTCAACACGTAGCGCGTGCCGCTCTTCAATACGATGCATCCCACCGTTCCTGCGGCGCATTCTCTGTCGTTACCCACGCTCACACCACCCGGGACAGGACGATAGGTGCCCGTGTTGGCCATGGGTTTGATCTCACCCACGACGCGTATTTGCGTGGGAACACCATCGAGCTCTTTGGGAACGCGATGGTTGACGGCTTGGTTTTGCGTGAGCACGAGCACACCGACCTGACCATCGTCGGTGAGTCCCGTCCCGGTGCCGACGACATCGGGAAGCGACAACAGCTCGTGGGTGTGCTTGTTCTGGACATCCATGACCGCCTGAATACGAGGATTCATCTCATCCAGCGTCTGGCCGCGGCCGGCTAGCGCGTCGATCTTGGGCACCGGTGAGGTGACTTGTTCAGGCGAGTCGGTACAGCCGACCCAAATAAGTCCCATGAGGGCAGCTACGGCAAGGAGGCTTACGAGCGCAGAGGTCGAGAAAAAACGCCTATGCATGAGTCCTCCAAGGAGGGAGTGGATAGGAGCCCGCACCCTAGGACGCAGCGAGGAGCAAGAGATGGACTGGCCCCCGGGGCCCCAGAAGCAGCGAGCCCGTGGTGTTGACGTTTCCCTGTTTACTAAGGAGTCCGAAAAACGTCAACGTTTTTCAAACAGTTATTGTGGATTTTCTCAATGCACCGAGGCGGTGTCAGCCAGAAGCGCTTCAAGCGCTTGCCGATCGGGGTTGTTGGGGTGTATCCCCAGCGAACGCCGAATGTATGCGGCCCCTTCGTCCTTTTGACCCAGGTAATACAACGTCGCGCCTAAATTCACCAGAGCCGGCCAGTACGTTGAATCCTGCGCCACGGCTCGCTGAAATGCATCCACTTCAAGCTTCTTCAAATTCGTGGTGCGCGATTCGTTGTACATGAGCCGGTACGTCATCCCCAAGCGGTCCCAAGCCGGAGCTGAGCGCGGATCGATGGCCAGACCTTTCTTGTACTCATCCGCCGCTTTGCCATACTGCTTCAGCTCGTACTGCTTGTCGCCGCGAGAGAAATGCTGCTCCGCGCTCTGGCCGCAACCCACGAGGGCGAGAAGCGCGAAGATGAACACGCCACGATTCAAATGGCGTTTCCCCCTTTCTCCGGGATTATGGGACGCAAGCGGCGCCCCAGCAGCACCACGATGATCATGAACAGACCGGTCAACACGAGCGACGCCTCGGGACCGAAATCGCCTCCGCCCAGTGCCGGCGGCAAATCTTCGAGACCAATGTGAAACGCGGAGGGCAAGTTGAGCCCGCTCACGCGAACGCCGAACAGCATCCCCAAGCTCAAATTCCAACCCACGTGCAACCCCAGCGGCATGAGAATGCCCCCGGTGATCTCACGTAATTGACCCAGCACGGTCCCCACCAAGAGGACGTTGATCCAGGCCAGCACGCTCGCTTCAGGGTTGGTGGCATGCACCGTGGCAAAGGCAAGACTGGAGAGCATGATGGTGCGTCCGGACGAATACATCTCCCGCAGATTGGCATACATGTAACCGCGAAAGAGCAGCTCTTCCATGAACGCCGCCGCCAGGATGACCAGGGCAAAGAGCGGAACGTCGGCGCGCGCCGTTTTCTCGAACAGGCTGGGTTCCACGTGGCGCTTCCCCACCGCGGAAATGAACAGCGTGACCGCGGTCGCGCAAATGACGCCCAGGAAAAATCCCCAGGCCAAAGCGCCCGGCTCCAAACGCACGCCTAGGTCCCTGAGCGGACGCCGGTCGATCGACTTCGCCATGAACAGCGCGGTCAGCACCCCGGCGATGGCTTGGGCAGTGAGAAGGCCGGCCAGCATGGGGGGCTCCGCAAGTACCTTGCTCAACGACTCCAGATCGCCGGTCTGGGTGGGATCGGATACGGCAAGCAAGAACAAGAAGCTGATCACGTTCGCGAGGATGAGAAACACACCGAAGGCGAGGGCAATGCGCCCCCATCCCGAGCGAATACGCGGCTCCCTTTTCGGAACGCTGAGTATCACCACGCGTCAGGCACTCACGGTTTCTTCTACGGACGCTGGATCCGATGGTTTGAGTACCGCCATGGCGAGACGCTTCTCATCGATGACGCCCGCCGCGGCATCCCGAACCTCTTCGCGCGTCACCGCGCGAATGCGATCGAGGTAGCGCAACACTTCCTCGTAGCCGAGGCCCAGGATCTCATCGTGGGCATAGCTTGACGCCCAGGCCATCCGGGTTTGCAAATCGATGAGATGGTTGCCGGCCAGATTGTTCTT
>Ga0068861_100001903_pt1 | contig 13442 bp, 15 predicted proteins | sample KBSSwiS42_FD_66593 | JGI IMG/M metagenome (GOLD analysis project Ga0068861, IMG submission 66593) | Switchgrass rhizosphere microbial communities from Kellogg Biological Station, Michigan, USA - KBS Switchgrass S4-2 | ecosystem: Host-associated > Plants > Roots > Rhizosphere > Soil ...
GAGATCATCCTCGATCGTTGTCATCCGGTCGCGCGTCAGCGGGCCCGTGTCCGTGATCGTCTGCTTCCCCACGCGGCCGAAGCGCTCGTCCTCGGTGGGATCGTCCACGTCGCTCGCCCGGCAGTCGAGCACACCGCGCGGGGCGAACAGCTGCTGGAAGATCGGCAGGTCCTTCGGGTAGTCGGGCTGCTCGGGCTCCTCCTCGGCGTTCAGGTGATAGAGGTTGCCGTAGAACTCGTCGAACCCGTGGAGGGTCGGCAGGCACTCATTGCGGTCACCCAGATGGTTCTTGCCGTGCTGGGCGGTCAGGTAGCCCTCGGGCTTGAGCAGCTCAGCGAGGGTTGGATCCTCGGGCTGGATGCCCTGCTTGGCGCCCGGCATGCCCACCGTCGTCAGGCCGGTGCGCATCGGGATCTGCCCGGTGATGAACGCGGCGCGACCGGCCGTGCAGCTCGCCTGCGCGTACGCGTCCGTGAACAGCGCGCCCTCGGCGGCGACGCGGTCGATGTTGGGCGTTCGGGTGCCCATGACCCCGCGGTGATAGGCGCTGATGTCAAACCAGCCGACGTCGTCGCAAAGAACCAGCAGGACGTTGGGCTTGTCGGTGGGCATGATGTACCCCTCTTGCTGCTTCGTTGCTGTTGACACGCCGAGCGGCTCCGCGGGTGCCGTCCGGTGCTACGGAGCCATGCCGAACGAGAGCGTCCAAGATCGACGCGTGCGTCCGGGCGAAGGCGGCGGCAGCGATCGCCAGGGCCTGGGTCGAGGTCCCCGCCTGGCAGCCCTCGGCGGGTCGGCCGAGGCAGTGAGCCACCCCGGCCGCGGTCAGATGCGCCGGCGCCGCACACCCGGGCCCGGGGTGACGGCCGCCGCGACCACCGCGGTCTTCGCAACCGGGGCCGGGCCGGGGGTCACGGCCTTGGCCACCACGGCGGTCTTCGCTACGGGGTGGCCGATGACGCCTACACGCCCTGCACGGGCTGCCCTGAGCGGCATGTTCAGTCTCCGTCGGTCGTCACGCCGACCCGATCGGCCTCGATCGAGGCGATGATGGCCTGGATCGGGATCCGTCCGTCGGCGATGAGCTGTCCCCCCGCGCGTCGCGCGGCCGAGGCGAACGGCGCGGCCCACAGGTTCTCCCAGATGAGCACACCGGCGGTGCTGCCGGGGTCCATCGATGCGGCGAGGTGCTCTACGTCGTCGGCCGCCAGCAGCTCCGCCAGCTCGGCCTCGATCGACTCCAGCTCTCCGAGCTCGTCGATATCGGAGAGCTCGGTGGCGACGACGGAACCGTCCTCGTTCTTGTCGAGGATCAGGATGTCGACGATGCGGATCGTTCCAGCGTCCACCAGCCTCACAAGCTCCGCCGCCATCTCGCCGGTGAAGTTCTTCGCCCCAGCCGGAAACTCGACCACGACGTAATCAACGGGACCGAGCTCATCAAGGGGTGTGTTCGTCATCGCGTAGTGCCGTTCGTTCGTTCCGTCGTCGCTCTCATGCGCGCTGTCCCGCGCCTCGGAGAGCTGCCGGACGACGCCTGCGTCCTGTCGTGGGCGTCCGACTGTCGGGGCAACCTACCGCCAGGCGGATGCGCCGCCATCACCCGGTCCGGGTGAGTCCGGCACTGCAGCGGACTCGGCATCGCGTAGGGTCGAGCCATGAAGGTGAAGGGCATCCGGTGGCTCGGCGTCGGCACGCCCGACGTCATACGGATGCGGTCCTTCGCCGTCGACGTGCTGGGCATGCGGGTCGTCGGGCAGGACACCGAGGAGTTCGTCGAGCTCGCGATGGGTGACGGGGCGAAGCTGGAGCTCTTCGGCGGTGCCGCGGCGGCAGACGGTCCGTGGATGTTCGAGAGCAATCCGGTCGTCGCGGGCTTTCTCGTCGACGACATCGAATCCGCTCGCGCCGAGCTCGCGCGAGAACCCGACGTCGAGCTTCTTGGCGAGCTTCGCGTCATGCCGGACGGCTACGCGTGGCAGCACTTTCGCGCCCCGGACGGCCACGTCTACGAGCTCACGGCGGATCCCACCGCGGGCTGAGACCCTCGAGTCCACCCGGCTCCATCCGGCGGTCGCCCGACAAAGGACGCCGAGCTCAGTCTTCGAGGCGCACCGCATGGAGCTCGATCCGGTAGACGAGGGTGTCCTCGTCGATCGGCCCCGCATGCGCGGCACGCTCCCGCAGGGTCTCGCGGTCGGGCTCGCCGGCTCGCCGGACATCCGCCTCGGTGATCGCCGCGAACGGGACGAGCTCGATCGCGTCGACCTCGATCACACCGGGACCGACCCGGTAGCGGCCGCCCTCCTTGACCTGCGGCCGCTTCCACAGCCGGACCGACAGCGTGATATCGCCCGCCAGGACGTCATTGCGCAACTCGCGGCTGAACTCCACATCTCGGACGCTAGCCGGTGACGCGCCGCGCGCGGCCCGCGTGGGCGGGGTCGGGCGGCCGGCGCCGCACTGACACCGGGCCTGCACGCCCGCCGGTCCGCCCCGCGGTCGGATAGCGTCGGCCCATGTGGCGGCGAACGATGGTGCTGGCGGCGGCCGCGGCCGTCGGCGTTGGCGTCGCCGCGTGCGGCGGCGGGGGCGGCGGCGCGAAGGACCAGGCGACCGGCGCCGGCGGGCCGCCCGGCAAGCCGATCGTCACGCGCTCGCCGGACTCCGGCGCGCCGGCGAACGCGCCCGCCCACTGGCTGCCGCCCGAGGCGTGGGTCTACAACCACTGGCTGCCGTACGACGAGAACCGGCTCTACCGTCTGCTCGGAATCACACGGGTCGGGCTCTGGGAGCAGCTGCGCGACGATCGCCGCACGCTCGCCCAGCTCGCCGCGCGCCACGGCTGGGCCGACCCGCGGCGGCTCGCCCGCGCGCTCGTCGCGCCCGACGCCGCGCGTGTCGGCCCCGCGCGCCGCGCGACGCTCGAGCAGCGCGCGCTGCGCACGATCACGCAGGGGCACCTCGCCCAGCACCTCTTCTTCCACTCGCTGCACCAGTTCGGCATCGCGAGCGAGGCGCCGTCGCTCTTCGGCGTCAACGACATGGAGTTCCGCCGCCTGCGGCGCGCGGAGCTCAGCCCGCTCGCGATCGCGCGCCTGCACGGGCGGTCGCCCGGCGAGGTCGAAGCGCTCGCGATCGCGGTCCTGCGCGAGCGCGCGCAGACCGGTGTGCGCGGCCGCGCGATGCCACGCGTCCAGGCCGATCGCCTCCTGCGCCGCCAGCTCAGCCAGCTCCCGCGGTGGCTCGACCAGGCGCGGTACAACGGCCCGCCGCCCACGTATCGCGGAGCGCTCGTCGCGGTCCCGCACGACTACGCGACGAACCCGGCGATCTCCGCCGACGGCCGCCACGTCGCCTACGAGGTGTATCGCCAGAAGCTCCCCCTCGCCGTCAAGCTCGGCGAGATCGCGGTCATGCGGGCGGACCTCGCGACCGGCCGGAGCACGATCATCAGCCGGCTGCCGGAGGCGGGGCGCACCGGGCCGGACCCGATCTCGGCGTACAACGCGGCGATCTCGGACGACGGCACGCGGATCGCGTTCGAGTCCTCGCGCGGCAACCAGAACTTCGCCAAGCGCTACGGGCGGATCGGTGTGTTGCTCGCGGACGCCGGCCGCACGCGCGGCGTCGACCGGCGCGTCATCGGCGTCCCCGACTCGCAGTCCGCCTACAACCCGGCGATCGCGGCCGACGGCTCGCGGGTGGCCTACCAGGCCGTGCGCGACGGGCGGACCGTCGTCCTCGTCGCCGACCGCCGCGGCCGCACGCGCACCGTCGTCCGCGGCGCGCGCGTCGGCGCGGAGCGCTTCGCGGATCCGTACGAGCCGAGCCTGTCCGCCGACGGGACGAAGCTCGTCTACACGCTCGCGCGCGGTGCGGTCCCCGATCCCGCGGCGGCCCGCAGCCAGGTGCTCGTCCGCGACGTGGCGACCGGCGCGACGGTCGTCGCGAGCCGCGCGCCGGGCGGGCGCGCGGCGGGCGGCTTCTCGGCCGATCCGGCGATCTCGCCCGACGGGCGCTGGGTCGCGTTCACCTCCGACGACCCGGCGCTCGGCGCGCGACGGGGCGAGGCGCGCCTGTTCCTGCGCGACCTCCGCGGCCGCACGCTCCAGATCCCGACCGGCGACGCGGAGGTCCTCGACCCGGTCCTCGCCCGCGGCGCGCGGGTCGTCGCGTTCACCGCCCGCGACGGGACCCGCTCGCGCGTGCTCGCGTGGACGCGCGACACGGGTGCGGTCACGGTCGTCAGCCGATCGAAGGCGGCCGCCGACGGCGCGTCGGAGGACCCGTCGATCTCGGCCGACGGCCGCCGCGTCGCGTTCGTCTCCAGCGCGACGAACCGCGACGCGCGCAAGGCCGACGACAGCCGCGCGATCTTCGTGCGCGACCGGGTCGCGGGGACGACGCGCATGGTGAGCGACCCGCTCGCCGCCTACCCCGCCGGGGTGGTCAGACCGCCCGCCGTCAAGCCGGTCCCGGTCGCCGCGCCGGCCGCTCGCGCCGACGCCCCGCTCGCGCGCGACGACGTGCTCGTCGTCGACAACGCGTTCGTCCAGCGCGGCGAGCGCCCGACGCTGACCGTCGCGCCCGGCACCGAGGTCACGTGGCGCTGGCGCTCGCGGGAGTCGCACGGCCTCACCGTCCGCTCGGGGCCCGAGCAGTTCTCCGCCCCTGCGAAGAACGGCGCCGACTACCGCCACCGGTTCACGACCCCCGGCACGTACCGGCTCGCCTGCTCCCTGCACGCGCCGGGAATGCGGATGACTGTCGTCGTGACGCCCTGAGCCTGCGACAGCGCAACCCACGCCCTGAGCAGAAGCTCAAGCCGAGCGCTGAGACGACCCAGACGTCGGCTTCCTCCCGCTCGCGAGCTTGACCGGAGCGGGGACGACGTAGCCGTCGCCGCGACGCCACCGCTCGAGCCGCGCCTCGAGCGACTGTCGCAGGGTGCGGCGCTGTGCCTCGCCGGCCGCCCGCACGAGCGCCCCGGTCCGCACCGTCCCGTCCGCCAGAGCCGAGATCAGGTCGTCGACGGAGTCGACTGGAAACTCGATCGAGATCGTGCCGACCGACACGTCGACGAAGCCGGCGCTGCGGAGCAAGCTCTGGAACGCTGCATCGTCGGCGAACTCGAAGAACGACGGCCCGGGTGGAATCTCGTTCGGCGGAGGGACCTGAGCGTCCGCGATCGCCCCAAGCAGCGCCCCGAAGAAGGGGGACCGCTCGGGCGCGTCCCACGTCGACAACGCCGCGCGTCCGCCCGGGACGAGAACGCGCGCGAGCTCTCGCACCGCCCGCTGCGGCTCGCCGACATGCTGGATGACGATATTTCCGATCGCGGCATCGAACGACTCGTCGGGAAACGGAAGGTCGGTGACGGACGCCGCGACGAACGCGGTCGTCGGGTAGCGCCGGGCTGCGATCTGGACCATGGCAGCCGCGACATCGACGCCGGTGGCCTGCGCGCCGCGCTCGGTCGCCGCCGCCGCGGCGTCACCGGCTCCGGTTCCGACGTCGACGACCCGGCGCCCCGACTCGACGCCGGCCGCGTCGAGCAGCGGGCCGACGGCCTGACTGGTGATCGGGCTCCAGACGCGTCCGTACGTGGCGGCCACCAGATCCCAGCCGGCCGCCTCGTACAGGTCGAACGCATGGACGTCGATCTCGGTGATGGGCGAACCTCGCGACCATCCTTGCAGCCCGCGACCGCGCTCGCGCGGCTAGAGTCGGGGCATGCCCGAGCAGCGGTTCGTGGGCTCCCTGCCGGCTCGCCGAGATGCAGGGCGAGCGCGCCGGTCGCGCGGGCGCTTCGACACCGCAACAGGAGGTGCACCATGACGCTCAACGCTCCGGCACTGCGCCTGACGCGCGCGGGCCGAACCCCGGCGCGGAGGCGCGGCGTGCGCCCGACGGAGGCCGCCGCCCTGACGGGGGCGTTCGTGCTCGGCGCGCTGACCGAGTACTTCCTGGACTCGCGCGGCGGCCGGCGCCGTCGCCACACCGCGCGAGACCGGACCTTCGCGACGATCCGCCGGACCGAGCGTCGCGCCGCCGTCCGCGCCCGCCGCGCGGAGTCGCGCGCGGTCGGAAACGCCCGCGGGCTTGTGGCCCGGCGCCGCCACCGTGAGCCGCTCGACGACGTCGGGCTCGCGCACAAGGTCGAGAGCGAGCTGTTCCGCCGCGCGCACGTCCGCACGAGCCACATCGACATCAACGCGGAGGACGGCGTCGTCTTCCTGCGTGGCGTGGTCGAGCGCGAGGAGGACATCGCGCGCACCGGCGACGCCGCCCGTGCGATCGACGGCGTCCGCGACGTGGAGAACCTGCTGCACGTCCGCGGCACGCCGGCGCCGGCGAGCCGGCCCAAGCTCGTCCGCGAGGGCCGCGCGTCCTGAGCTCAGGACGCTCACACGCCCCCGGTCAGGGACTCGGAGTGGCGCCGAGCCACAGCGCCCGCCGTTTGCCAGGCTGATTTAGACGTGCCACAATCCTTGTTGTGACGCGACTGACAAGGCGGAGCTTGCTCGCTGGGGGCCTGCCCCTCCTCGGCGCCGGCGCTGCGGTCGCGCACTCCCGGGTCCCGCACTCGCATCCCTGGGACGCCGCCGCCCGGGCGGCAGATCCGCCGGGCGGGCACGCCGGCCATGTCGCCGACGGGGCGCCGGCCATCAGCGGCCATGCCGATTTCCGCGCCGGCGCGACCGTCGACCACCGCGCGAACGGCTTCGATCCGGCGGAAGTCCTACGCGACTTCGACTGGGGCCGCACGCGGAGACTCCCGACAGGCCGCGTGCTCCGCGAGTGGGAGCTGCATGCCGTCGATCGCGAGATCGAGGTCATGCCGGGCGTGCGGTTCGCCGCCTGGACGTACAACGGGCGCATCCCGGGCCCGACGCTGCGCTGCCGCGAGGGCGACCGGCTGCGGATCACGTTCGCCAACGGCTCCGCGCACCCGCACACGATGCACTTCCACGGCGTCCATCCGGCCGAGATGGACGGGGTGCCCGGGCTCGGCGCCGGCGAGATCCCTCCGGGTGGCCAGACGGTGTACGAGTTCGACGCGCAGCCCGCGGGACTGCACCTGTACCACTGCCACGTTCGGCCGCTGGCCGAGCACATCGGCAAGGGCCTCTACGGAGCGTTCATCGTCGACCCGCCCCAGGGACGGGCCGACGCCGACGAGATGGTGATAGTCATGAACGGATTCGACACGAACTTCGACCGTGCGAACGAGGTCTACGCGGCCAACACGATCGGGTTCACCTACATGGACCGCCCGATCGTGACGCGGCGCGACGAACTGGTTCGGGTGTACCTCGTCAACGTCCTCGAATATGACCTGATCAACTCCTTTCACCTGCACGGCAACCTGTTCGACTACTTCCCGACCGGCACGTCGCCGCGTCCCTCGGAGCACACCGACACCGTCATGCTCTGCCAGGGGCAGCGCGGCGTGCTCGAGTGGTCGTTCGCCCACGCCGGGCGGTTCATGTTCCACGCGCACCAGTCGGAGTTCACGGAGCTCGGCTGGCAGGGCTTCTTCGAGGCGGGTTGATGGCGGCGCGCGGCGCGACGGAGCCCGCTCTGGACTCCCCCGACCGCAGGCGCCGGGTGACCACGTGGCTGCTCGGTGCCGCGCCGCTCGTGCTGATCGCCGCGGCGATCGGGGCCTTCGCCATGCTCGGCAGCCCGGGTCTCGGCGAGCGCAGCGGGCCGCCGGCCGAGGACCTGGCCGTCGAGAGGACCGTCCTGCGCCCCGGCGTGATCGAGCTCACGGTCCGCAACGATGGCGCCGACGCGGTGTCGATCGCGCAGGTGAGCGTCAACGATGCCTTTGCGCAGTTCCGTGGGGCGAGCGCGCCGATCGGCCGCCTGAAGACCGCCACCGTGAACATCCGCCGGCCGTGGGTCGAGGGCGAGGCCTACGAGGTCACCCTCGTCACCGCCACCGGCGGGACGATCGTCCACGAGATCCCCGTCGCCGTCGAGACCCCGACACGCGACGTCTCATTCTTCGGGCTCATGGCGCTGCTCGGCATCTACGTCGGCGTCATACCGGTCGCTCTCGGCATGCTGTGGCTGCCGTGGATCCGGCGCATCCCCCCGGTCTGGCTGCGCGCGATCATGGGACTCACCGTCGGACTCCTCGCCTTCCTCGCCATCGACGCCACGCTGGAGGGCTTCGAGTTGGCCGGCCAAGGCTCGCAGGCGTTCGGCGGACCGGCGCTCGTCCTCTTCGGCGGCCTGACGTCCTACCTCACGCTGACCGGCGTCTCCGAGTGGCAGCGCAGCCGCGCCCGGCACGCGCGCGCCGCCGGCGGAGCCGGGACCCTCGCACTGCTCGTGGCCGTCGGCATCGGCCTGCACAACCTCGGGGAGGGCGTGGCCATCGGCGCCGCGTACACCGCCGGCGCGCTCTCCCTCGGAGCGCTTCTCGTGGTCGGCTTCGCCCTGCACAACACCACCGAGGGGCTGGCCATCGTCGCCCCCATCGCCTACGTGCGGCCGTCGATCCCGCGCCTCGTGGGCCTGGGGCTGATCGCGGGCGCGCCCGCGGTGCTCGGCGCGTGGATCGGCGCGACGGCGTTCACCTCCTCGCTCGCCGCCTTCCTCTTCGGCTTCGGCGCGGGCGCGATCGTGCAGGTGATCGTGCAGCTGTCGCCGTCGCTGCGCGATCGCGACGGGCGCGCGCTCCGTCCTCCCGTCGTCTGCGGCGTCCTGGCCGGAATGGCCATCATGTTCTCGACCGGCCTCCTCGTCAGCGTGTGATGGCCGCCGCGGACGCCGGACGCCCCTCCGAGGCGATCGAGGACTACGCCAAGGCGATCTATGCCCTTGGGCGGCGCGGCGACGGGACGGCCTCGACGACCGCCCTTGCAGAGCGCCTCGGCGTCACGCCCGCGTCGGTGTCGGCGATGATCAAGAAGCTCGCCGACCGCGGCCTCGCCGAGCACCACCCATACCGCGGCGTCGCCCTGACCGACGAAGGCGAGCGCATCGCCCTCGAGGTCCTGCGCCACCACCGGCTGCTCGAGCTGTACCTCGCCGAGCACCTCGGCGTGCCGTGGGACCGCGTCCACGACGAGGCCGAGGCGCTCGAGCACGTGCTGTCCGAGGACCTCGAGGCGAGGATCGACGCCAAGCTCGGTCACCCGACGCACGACCCGCACGGGGACCCGATCCCGGACGTCGGCCTGAACATCGACGAAGGCGAGACGCGCCCCCTGAGCTCGCTCGCGCCCGGCGCGCACGGCCGCTTCGTCCGCATCTCGGACTCCGACCCCGAGATGCTGCGGTACCTCGACGATCGCGGCGTGCGACTCGGCGACGAACTCGAGGTCACCGACCGCCAGCCCTTCGACGGGCCCCTGACCGTGCGCTGCGGGAACCGGCTCCACGTCCTCGGCGGCCGCCTCGCCGGCGCGATGCGCGTCGAGACCGCCCACACGGGCTGACGTCGCCCACCCGAGCAACGCCTTGATCCGCACAGGACGCGGCCGCCGGACCGGGGAGGCCGACGGCCTGTTGCAGCCGCCCGCGTCTTCAGTGAGGATCCTCCGGAGAACGAGCCAAGAGGACGGCGATGACCAGCAGCGGGACCGATGCGTACACCGTCGCAATCCGCGAGGACGCGATCGACTTCATGGCGGACTACGCCGAGTACGGCGAACAGCGCTGGTACACGAAGGCAGTCGCGGCCGAGGAGGTCTCCTTCAGCTGGCGCAGGATGCTGCCGGGGACCGGTGGCCGCGGCAGCTATGGGCATCGCCACCCGGGTCAGGAGGAGGTGTACTTCGTGATCTCGGGGACCGTCACGTTCAAGATCGACGACGACGTCTTCGAGGCGAGCCCGCAGACGGCGGTCCGGGTCGGGGGAAACGCGTTCCGCTCCATCCACAACGACACCGAGCACGAGGCCGAGGTGCTGATCTTCTCTCCCCGGCTCGACGAACCTCCGACCGAGACGCAGGATGACTTCTGGGCTCCTGAATAGCGCGCGCGTCGTGGCGCGGATCGATCGCTGTCGCCCGGGACCTTGCATTGGTCCGCTCCCGTAACCGGACGTCAGCGATGGTCGTGTAACCCACCCGACGCGCAGCGAGCGCGACCACGAATGCGAGGACCGCACGGCGCGGGCCGCCCTCGAGGGCGGCCCGCGCGCGTCTCCGAAGTACGTGCGAAGGGAGCTACCGCAGCCGGAAGCTGCGGGACGTGGTTGCCCCGAAGGCCACGTTGCTGCCGAGCTCGTTGGCGGCCGCGACCCGCACCGTGTACAGGCCACGGGCGCGGCTGGGGAACGTGGCCGAGAAGCGCTGGCCCGCCTTGCTGACGTGGAGCCCGATCCGGGAGACGTTCCGCCCGTTCCTGCGGACCGCGATGCGCACCTGGTTGGCGCCTACCGGCGAGGTGCCGGTGATCCGGCCCTTGCGAATGCACAGGCCGGTGACCCGTCCGGGAGCGACCGGCTTGGCGACCGCGGGCGCAGGTGCCGCCGTGGGCGCAGCGACGGGGTGGGCGGCCGTGGTCGTGCGCTCGACGATCCTGACGACGGGATCAAGCGTCGGGCCCGGGTCATGGACGATGACGGGCGGCGGGCAGCCGTTATGCGGTGCGTCCCCGATCTGGTTGAGGCACTCGTCCACGTTGTCGGGCACACCGTCGCCATCGGTGTCCGGCTCGACGGGGACGATGGGCGGCGGGAGCGGGCTGGTCGGGTCGAACAGCTTGCCCTCAACCACGAACTGGTCGGTCGAGATGCCCGCGGGCGTGACGATCCGGCCGAGTTCGTCCTTCACGGCCTCGGGCAGGCCCGGCCCGGTGACGCGCACGCCGTTGCGAAGCGGGCCGCCCGTGACGGTCGTGGGCGTGACGCCGTTGCCGATATACCCGGCCGGCGCCGACACTGACCGAATGAACGGACCGATCGGCGTGGTGAGCGTGTCGGCGAACGTGCCGTCGGTCTCTTCGCGCTGGCCGCACGTGCGCCGCCCCTCAGCGTTCCGTTGGCGTCTGTCTTGAAGCGGCTCTCGCCCCACCGGTGCTCGACGGTGTACGTCGAGCTCGGCTCGAGCTCGTCCAGGGTCGCCTGGATGCGGCCGAAGGTGATCGGCGTCTCCGGATCGAGCCAGGCCGCCTCGATGGCGAACTCCAGCGAGACAGACTGGCCGTCAGGGCCGCTGAGCTCGGCGCTGGCGGCCATATAGAACGCCTCGTCGTTGGGCGCCTCATTCGTGAAGACGGAGGGCCCAGCCGGGCACAGCGGATCGTTGACGCAGAGCGCCAGGCTGGTCCCCACACCGTCGTCATAGAACGTCGGGAACGGCACGGATGCCGGGTCGACCGGTCCGACGGCCGTGAGGTTCGCGGACGCTGCCGCCGGGACGGCGAGCGCGACGAACGTCGCGATTGCCAGGATGTACTTGCGCGCGTATCGGCCGGCGGGTGCGGGACTGCGCGCCATGCGAGCGCGCCGGTCGCGGCCGACCGCAGTCGGCGCGCCGGTCGGAATGGTGAGGCGCGTCGGCGTCCCGGCCGTTCGCGTCCGTGCGTTGGTCCGATTGGACATGAAGCCCTCCCCGAGAGCTTCATGAAATCCCGCCGCGGATGATGTGGTCCCGCCATCCGCAGGTCATAGCGCAATGAGCGCACATCGCCGCGCAAGGACTCCCGGCGCCGGCGCGAGGAACCGCACGCGTCACTGCATCGGCGAGGGCGTTTCGTAGGACGATCTTCGAGGCGGTGCGCCGGCGAGCCCCGTGCGGCCTCGTCGACCGCCACGATGCGACGGTGAGGTCGAGCAATCGTGTGATCTTTCACGCCCGCCTCGCACAATCGGGCGATCCCGTCGCGTCCCCGTGGCTTAGCGTATGTGCCGGCCGGACTTCGCACCGGCCGAGGGTTCGGGGGGGCCGGACGTGAGACGCCGGCGACGGGATGTCGCTGCTGCACAGAGGGGTCCGAGCCATGCCATCGGATGAAGTTGAGCGGGGGCCGGGGGACGGATCGAAATCCCACGGGACGCTCCGGCTCCCGCTGAGCTTCATCGGGTTTCACGTCAAGGAGGACATTCGTGCTGTTTGGAATGCAGGGAAGCGGCGCGACCACGGCCGACCGGCCGGTCATCACCGTCTACCGCGCCACCAGGGGCGGGAAGCGCCTCCGCTACACGCTGCGCCAGCGCACCGTTCGCAAGGCCCTGCGCGCGGCGGAAGGTTCGTGATCGAGGTCGATTCCGGCCGCGACCGCCGGCACCCCGGCGCGGCCTCGAACAAGCGCTTCTCGGTCAAGCGCTGACCGGGACAGCGGCGATCCGCGGCGCCGGCCCCAGAGCCGGTGCCGGCCCGCGGGTCGCCACGCGAGCCTCGCAGCACACCTCACGTCAGCGAACACTCGACAACGGGGCGATCCCAATATCCATGTCCAGGACCAGCATCCTCCTCGTCCTCCTCATCGCGGCGCTCGTCGTGCCTGCCGCGGCGCTCGCGGTCGAGCGCAGCGGCCACGGCGGTCGCGACAACATCACCGGCGGCGCCGGCGCCGACCGGTTGCTCGGGCTCGGCGGCAACGACATCATCGACGGCCGCGGCGGCGCGGATCGCGTCAACGGCGGCACCGGTAACGACCGCGTGCGCGGCGGTGCGGGCAACGACGCGATCGACGGCGGCGACGGCGACGACGACCTCCGCGGCGGCCCGGGCGACGACGCGATCATCGAGGCCGGCTTCGGCGACGACCGCATCGCCGGCGGCGACGGCAACGACACGATCAAGTCCGGGCGCGGCAACGACACGATCGCCGGCGGCGCGGGCAACGACAACATCTGGGGCGGCTCGGGGCTGGACCACGTCGACTGCGGGCCCGGCAACGACGTCGTGTACGTGAACCTCGTCAGCGACCGCGCGCGCACCACCGGGTGCGAGGAGGTCCTCGAAGAGGACGACATCGCCCAGCAGACCTGCGAGAGCGGCGGCACCGGGGAGTCCGAGCTCGTCCTCGGCACCGCCGGCGACGACGTGTGCGAGGGCCACGGCGGCAACGACGACCTGGAGGGCGCGGGCGGCGACGACCACCTGATCGCCGGCGCCGGCGACGACAAGCTCTTCGGGCGCTTCGGCAACGACGTCCTCGACGGTGGCCCCGGCAACGACGAGCTGCAGGGCGGCCGCGGCGATGACCGCATGAACGGCGGCGCCGGCAACGACCGCGTCGTGGGCGGCTTCGGCCGGGACAACGTCGAGGGCGGCCCGGGAAACGACCGCGTCGAGCCCGGCTGGGGCGAGCCCGGCGAGCTCGTCGACTGCGGTCCAGGGCGCGACATCGCGGTGATCGGCCCCGGCGACCGCGCGCGCAACTGCGAGACAGTGCGCCGCGGCGGCTGACCCGGCGCGACGCGGAACGCGCACCTCACGACGGCCGGGCTCGCACCGGCGACGTGCGCG
>Ga0068861_100001904_pt1 | contig 13437 bp, 11 predicted proteins | sample KBSSwiS42_FD_66593 | JGI IMG/M metagenome (GOLD analysis project Ga0068861, IMG submission 66593) | Switchgrass rhizosphere microbial communities from Kellogg Biological Station, Michigan, USA - KBS Switchgrass S4-2 | ecosystem: Host-associated > Plants > Roots > Rhizosphere > Soil ...
CGGTTAGCAGGTGCGCGAATCACGGTGCTCGGAATTTACACTACTTCTGCTATAATCAATTTCCGAATTTCAAGCTCGTCTCTTAATTTAGCAGTCACAGTGCAGCCCGCGCGTTGTTTTTTTAGTCTGCTAATCGAAGTGTAAGTGTGGAGGCTCGCACTCCATCTATGTCAGAGGACACGAAGCAGCCTGGTTCCGAAGAACCTATGCGACCGGACGGGTCGACCACCGATTCGTCCGGGACGCCCTCACCATCCGCAATTCCCCCAGCAGGAGAACTAGCAGGCGCCGACGCTGAAAAAACCGCGATGGTCGAACAGGCCAAATCGCGTGTCGCCGCCGTGAAGGAATCGCTTGCAGGGCAGTCATCGCCCGCGCCTGGCGCGCCAAAGCCACCCGTTAAGAAAAAAGAAGAAGGTCCGAAACCAACCGACGGCTCAAATCATCCGCTCGTCAAGAAACTTAAAGGTAAGTTCGGCGATGCGATCGGCGAGGCGCTCGAGTTTATCGGTCAACTATCCGTGCGAGTTGATCGCGACCAGATCGTCGAAGTCTGCGAATTCCTCAGCGACGACTCGGAGACGCGCTTCGAATATCTGTCTGACGTAACCTGTGTTCACTATCCAGACCAGGTCGATGCGCCTTTTGAGATGGTCTACAACTTGTTCTCGATCTCAACAAATAACCGCGTGCGTTTGAAAGTGAGAACAACCGAGGCCGAAGGCGTTGCGAGTGTTACGGGCGTCTGGCCCGCGGCGAATTGGTTGGAACGCGAAGTCTTCGACCTGTTTGGTATTCACTTTCATGGTCATCCCGATTTGCGACGTTTGCTGCTGCCGCCCGACTGGGAAGGCTACCCTTTGCGCAAGGACTATCCTCTTGAATTCGTTGAGAACGCGTGGACCGAACGACATCTGCCTGAGATGAACGAGGTGCAGTTGGAGCAGCTGGAACAGCGACGCGGGTATGGTTTGGAGATTCTGTCGGTACCGCAGGAGCGCGTCATGCGCGAGATCTTCCGTGGCGGCAAGGAAGTGATGCCGAAAGATAAATGACGCCGAAAGAGATTGCCGCCCATTATGAAGCGAAAGTTTTCGACACGCCTGAGGCGGCGAAGGTGGCTGGGTTTGTGTTGACTGAGAGCGCAGAACCGCGGAACGTTTGGAATAAGGCGAGTGCTGCGAATGCGATCGTTTTGCAATTGGTGGCAAAGAAGTCGAGCGGCGAAGCCGTCGAGATCGGGTTAGTGATCGAGCCATGGCGTGTGATTGGGTGTTATAAGCCGCACGAATCGGAAGTGCCCGCGGCGTAGGTGTTTTTGGCCGGGGATAAACGCGGATAAAGCGTCAGATAGAACACGGATAATGCATCAGGTAGAAATCGCAACCACGCAAGAGACCCTGCTTGACAGCCCGGAGATGGTGCTGAACATGGGGCCGCAACACCCGTCAACGCACGGCGTGTTGCGCGTTGTTCTCAAGCTCGACGGCGAAACTGTCATGGATCTCGATTGCGACATTGGTTACCTGCATCGCGGCATGGAAAAGATTGCCGAGAACCGCATGTACACGATGATCGCTCCTTATTGGGACCGACTCGATTACATCGCCGCGGTTTCCAATGGTCTTGTGTGGGTCGAGACTGTCGAACAGATGATGGGACTCCCTGTTCCGCGTCGCGCGCACTACCTGCGCACCATCCTGACGGAACTCAACCGCATTGCATCGCACCTGCTCTGGCTTGCGACGCACGCCCTCGATATCGGCGCTGTTACTGTCTTGTTGTGGGCGCTGCGTGAACGCGAAGAGATCTTAAAGATTTTCGAACGCCAGTTTGGCGCACGTTTGACGTGTCATGCATGGCGCGTAGGCGGTATGCCCAACGATGCGTACGACGATTTCGAGAAAGACGTCCGCCAGTTTGCCAACAACTTTCCCAAGCGACTCGATGAGTACGAGACAGTGCTTTCGGAGAACCGCATCTGGTTGAGTCGGACGGTTGGCATCGGCGTCATCTCTGGTCCAGACGCGATTGCGATCGGTTTGTCCGGTCCGGCGTTGCGTGGCTCGGGTGTGGCGTGGGACGTAAGGAAGTCGCGACCCTATGCGGCGTATGCGGACATGGATTTCGATATTCCGTTGGGCGAAAACGGCGACACGTATGATCGTTACTTAGTGCGGCTTGAAGAGATGCGACAGTCGCGCCGGATCGTCGTACAAGCGTTGGACAATCTGCCGGATGGTCCAGTGAACGCGAAGTTGCCGAAAGTCGTGAAGCCGCCCGTAGGCGATTACTACCACTCGATCGAAGGACCGAAAGGCGAGATTGGTTGTTATCTTGTTTCTGACGGAAGCGCGCAGCCGTATCGCGTACGCGTTCGTCCGCCGTCATTCGTCAATCTTCAGGCGCTGAAACAGATGTGCATTGGTCACCTCGTGGCCGACGTCGTGGCAATTATTGGCACGCTCGATATTGTTCTAGGAGAGATCGATCGCTGATACCTGCATGTTGCTCTTTGGTCCAATAAACGTCCTCAACGATCCCCTGCTTAGACTATTTAGCCAGGAAACGATCAACTTTTTCATTTGGCCACTGATCCAGATTGGCCTCATCGTTACTCTGGTTGCTCTCTGGGTTGCGTACGCCACTTATCTTGAACGAAAGATCTCGGCGTTTATTCAGGCCCGACTCGGTCCGATGCGTGTCGGTCCATGGGGGCTCTTGCAGCCGATCGCTGACGGTTTGAAGTTGCTCACAAAAGAAGACTTCATTCCGGAAAACGCGGATCGCTGGATCTTCTTCTTCGCGCCCTACATTGCCGTGGCGTCCGCGTTCATCGTGTTTTCTGTGGTCCCGTTTGGACCGGATTGGGCTGTGATTGCAGACGTCAATATCGGGTTGCTGCTAGTGCTCGCCGTGTCGAGTGTCGGCGTGCTGGCGTTGATACTTGCGGGCTGGTCTTCAAACTACAAATATGCACTGCTCGGTGGTCTGCGTTCGAGCGCGCAGATGGTCTCATACGAAGTCGCGATGGGACTGTCGCTGATTGGCGCGTTGATGTTTGCTCGCACGCTGTCGCTGTCGGGAATCGTGGCTGCGCAAGGATCGGATTCGATCTGGTATGTGCTCTATCAACCTGCCGGATTTCTGCTGTTTCTGATCAGCGGCATTGCCGAGAACAATCGCGCGCCGTTCGATCTGCCTGAAGCGGAGTCGGAACTCGTTGCCGGCTTCCACACCGAGTACTCCGGCATGCGCTGGTCGCTCTTTTTCATGGCTGAATACGCTGCGATGGTGGTGGTTTCCTCAGTTGCGGCAACTGTGTATCTCGGCGGTTGGTATTTCCCGTTTGTCCATCGCCTCGAAGCCGGCGGCTATCACAATCTATTCGTAATCGTCAGCGTGCTTGTGTTTTTGGTGAAGGTTTCAATTATTCTGTATATCTATTTCTGGTTGCGCTGGACACTGCCGCGTTTTCGTTACGACCAGTTGATGGACATCGGTTGGAAGTGGTTGATTCCTTCCGCGCTCATCAACATCGCGTTGTCGGCCTTCGCAGTTTTCCTTGTGCAGGCACTCAACGGCTGGCGCGGGATGAAGACGATTGAAGCACTCGATCGCGGCTTGAATCTGACGCTGACCGGCAAAGTCATCATGATCGTCATCGGTTTGGCGGGTGTGTTCATAACCGCGGCACTGCTGGCGCGGATCAACTGGCGCTCGCGCGACTTCAACTTGAAGACGCAGCGACGCAATATCAGGTTAGTAAACGTGCCGAAAGGCAAACCGGCAGTGTCTGCAAGCGAGGTGTAGTTCAAATGTCGTTAGTTAAGACTCCAAAACCAACGTGGTCTCAGAAGCTCAAACGCTTCTTCATGATCGATCTGATCAAAGGGCTTGGGCTTACGCTCAAATACAATCTCGGCGCCATCACAGATAAAGACGCTGTTGCCGGTAAGGGGATCTACACCGAACAGTATCCGAAGGTGCGTCCCGACGTTGCACCGCGCTTTCACGGTGCGCCGCGTTTGAACATGGATCCGGAAACGCACGACACGCTCTGCATTGCGTGCAATCTCTGCGCGGTTGCGTGTCCTGAAGATTGCATCGACGTGATTGCGATGGACGTCGAGATCATCGTCGCCGGAAAACCGCGTCGTAAGAAAGTTCTCGACGAATTTATCTTCGACACGTCGCGCTGCATGTTTTGTGCACTCTGCCAGGAGGCGTGTCCGACTGCCTGCCTCGAGTTAACGCAGGAGTTCGAACTGGCGACCTATTCACGTGCCGGCTTTGTCTGGAACCGCGAAATGCTGGAGCAGGGCCGGGAAACAGTGAAGTACACACGCTAAGCATTGCCGATTGTCGATTTTCGATGCCGATTTGCGCAAACGAAAGCATTCATTGGAAACCTCACGTCATGGATGCGGAAGAGTTGAAACGAAGAACGAAGCAGTTTGCGTTGCGGGCCTTAAAACTAGTGACAGCCCTGCCAAATAACACAACTGGGAGGGCTGTAGCTGGTCAGCTAGTCAGAGCAGGAACTTCGGTCGCGTCGAACTACCGGGCCGCTTGCCGCGGACGATCACGAGCTGAGTTCGTTGCAAAGTTAGGAACTGTAGAAGAAGAAGCTGATGAAAGCGCGTTTTGGTTAGAACTGATAATAGAAAGCTCATTATTGAGAGCTAAACTGGTTCAGCCTTTGCTCGACGAGGCAAATGAACTGACTCGCATCGTAGCTAGCTCCCGTATAACAGCGCGTTCGAGAGCAACGAAAGCAAAATGAACAAAAATCGGCAATCGGCAATCGACAATCGACAATGACTCTCTCGGGTTACGAAGCGCTTTTCTTTTGGATCTTCGCGCTCGCTGCGATCTTCGCTGCGTTGTTGACGGTGATGGCGCGCAATGCTGTTCATAGCGCGTTGTTTCTGATCTCTTCGCTCGTATCGGTCGCGGCGCTGTTTGTGTTGGCGGGAGCTGAGTTCATCGCGGGCGTGCAGATACTCGTTTACGTCGGCGGTGTGATGGTCCTGTTTCTGTTTGTCATCATGCTCGTCAACGTCGGCGCTGAAGAGCAGGGGCGCGAACCGATCTTCAACAAGCAACGGCAAGTGACGGCGAGTTTGATCTTCTGTTTCCTTCTTGTCGGCGGCGTGTTGTATGCAGTGAACACGGGTTACCGCGGTTTGCAGAAGCTGCATCCTCAGCCGGAAGCACCAGTTGGGCTGACGCCCGATCAGGGAGCGGGAAACGCGATCACAGCCACCGGTACGAGTCGCATGACAAACGATACGGAGCGAGTCGGCGGCAGTCTTTATCGTTACGCCTCGCTGCCGTTTGAAATTGCGAGTGTGCTGTTGCTGGTCGCAATCATCGGCTCGGTAATGCTCGCGCGCACGCTCAAACAGGAAGCTTCGGCGGACGACGTCGATCCTGACACTCTGCAAGAAGAGATCGCGCGAGATCCCGAGCTCGCAAAATTGGAATCACAGTCTGAATGAACATGCTCAACTCTTTCATCCCGGCGCTGGCGTTTCTGTTTCAGGAAGTCGAGGGCGATCGCTGGGCCCAAATGCGGCACGCCGCGGCTAATCCCGATCTGTCGAAGTTCCTGGTGATCGGCGCGTTGCTCTTCATTATCGGCGTGGCCGGCGTATTAACGCGACGCAACATCATCGTGATCTTCATGTCGATCGAGTTGATTCTCAACGCCGCGAATCTCAACTTCGTCGCCTTCTCTCGCTATCTACAGGAGACGGGCAGTGTCAACGCGCTGGCGGGACAGATCTTCACCGTGTTTGTGATCGTCGTCGCCGCAGCCGAAGCTGCGATTGGACTGGGAATTGTCATCGCGCTTTATCGCAACAAGGAAACCATCTGGGTAGACGAAATCGATCTGCTGAAGTGGTGAAATGTACAAATACATCTGGTTAGTTCCCCTGCTACCACTGCTCGGCGCCGCAATCAACGGTCTTCTGGGCCGGAAACTTCGTTTTTCCGAACCAGTAATCGGAGGCATCGCGGTTGGATCGGTTGCGCTCTCGTTTCTCATCAGCGTTGCCGCCGTCTATTCATACGGATTCGGAAGTAACGCGCAGTGGCCGCCCAACCCTTACTTAACCAGTCAGGACGGTTTTAGTTTTGAATGGATCCCGGGTGGCGCGGTTCACATTAATCACGGAATACAATCCGGTTTTGCTTTGCTCAACGTCCACTGGAGCTACCAACTCGATCCCCTGTCCTCTGTCTTCATGCTGATAGTGACGGGCGTCGGCTTGTGCATCTTTATCTTCGCCACTGGTTACATGCACGGCGAGGCGGGTTTCTATCGCTTCTTCGCCTACATGGGCCTGTTCATGTTTTCGATGCTCGTGCTGGTGATGGGCTCAAACTTCGTGATGATGTTTGTTGGTTGGGAAGGCGTGGGCCTCTGTTCGTATCTCTTAATCGGCTATTATTTTGATCGCCAGGAAGCCGCAAACGCTTCGCGCAAAGCATTCATCACCAACCGCATCGGCGATTTCGGTTTCGCGCTCGCAATCTTCGGCATCATCGCCACGTTTGGCAGCGCGCAATACACGCAAGTCTTCGAACAGGCAAAGACGTTTCCAATGGAAACGATCGGCCATTGGGGACTGCTCTCGTGGATCGCGTTGGGACTCTTCATCGGCGCCTGCGGTAAGTCTGCACAGCTGCCGTTGCACGTCTGGTTACCTGATGCGATGGCTGGTCCAACTCCAGTCTCCGCGCTGATTCACGCAGCGACGATGGTGACTGCGGGACTCTACATGGTGACGCGCACCAACGTCATCTTCCAGCACTCGCAAACAATGATGTTGGTCGTGGCGCTCGTCGGCGCCGCCACCGCGATCTTCGCGGCCACAATCGGCATAACTCAAAACGACATCAAGAAAGTCCTCGCTTACTCGACCGTATCCCAACTCGGTTTTATGTTCATGGCCTGCGGCGTCGGCGCGTTTGTAATCGCGATCTTTCACGTGATGACGCACGCGTTTTTCAAAGCGCTGATGTTCCTTGGCGCGGGTAGCGTGATCCACGGCATGCATCACGAACAGGACATGCGCCGCATGGGCGGTTTGAAGAAGTACATGCCGTACACCTACTGGACTTTCCTGGCGGGTTGGTTGGCGATTTGCGGCATCATTCCGTTCAGTGGTTTCTGGTCCAAGGATGAAATCCTCTGGGGTGCGGCTTCGACCACGCAGATTCCGCTCGGCTGGATTGTTTGGGCGGTGGGAACGATCGCCGCGATCTGCACGGCGTTTTACATGACGCGCCTAATGGCGATGACGTTCTGGGGCCGCGAGAGATTTCTGGAAGCTCCCGCAGGCGGCGAGGCTGATGAAGCACACGCTTCCGCTTACGATAAAGGTCTCGCGGCACACGACGCGAGACTTCCATCTGCCGGTGATCGTCCGCGTCACGAGCCGGGAGAGCATGTTGGACCAGTGCACGAGGATGTTGCCCATCATACTGCGACGCACGGACACGCAGATGAGCATGCCTCCGATAAGGGGGGGCACGGTCACGGCGCGCACATTCCGCATGAGTCGCCTCCGTCAATGTGGGTGCCGCTCGTGGTTCTTGCCGTGTTTGCGACGATCGGCGGGCTTGTCGGCATTGGCCCCGCGTTTCGTTCGGTTACTGGCACAGAACATCCCGGCGGCAGGCTGAACATCGTCAACTGGCTCAGTCCCGTTATTTGGAGTCCCGCTACCGAAGCGGCCGGGGAACACGGATCGGAGCCGCTCGCGGAAGGTACGCATGGTGCTGAAGCAGCTCATGGACCAGCCAGCGCGGCCAATGGTTTCAACCTTGCGCATGCTGTTGAAAGCTCCGTTCATAGTGAGCTGGCGACGGAGTGGATCTTTATTGTCATTTCGCTCGTTGCAGCCGGTATCGGTATGTTGCTCGGCGGGCTGTTCTACGTCTGGCGTCCCGCGTTGCCGGATATTTGGGCGCAGCGCCTGCGGCCGCTCTACCTTGCAAGTTACAACAAGTATTGGGTTGACGAGTTTTACGGTTGGGCCATCACGCGCCGCACGATGGATCTCGCTCGCGCAGTGTTTGCCTTCGACGCAAAAGTCGTGGACGGCATCGTGAATGGACTCGCGTGGTTGAGCAGGCAGTTCAGCCGTCTCGTCGGCGGATTCGACAAGTACTTCGTTGATGGTCTGGTCAACACCATCGCCGCTTTTATCCTGCGCCTGATGTCGCCGCTATTGCGCGCAGCGCAAACCGGTTTCACGCAGAACTACGCGCTGGTTATGGTCGTCGGATTGATGATTGCCGTGGCCGCGTTCTTCGCGAAAGACATTGCAGCAGCACTCCGCAGCGTCTTCGCGGCGATCATGTAACAAACATATGAACAATTACATTCTTTCCTTCATCACGTGGCTCCCGGCGATCGGCGCCATCCTCATTCTGGCGCTCATGAAGAAAGATCAGTCGAGCCTGGTCAAGAGATTTGCCACCGCCTGGTTTGCGCTCGACTTCATCCTGTCACTGTGGCTCTTGACATATGACCGCGGCGTTGGCGGCATGCAGTTTCTCGAGGACCACCAGTGGATTCCGATCATCGGCGCGCGTTACCAAATGGGCGTTGACGGCGTTGCCGTGCTCTTGATCATTCTGACGACACTGCTGGGCGCAATCGCCGCGTTATCGTCGTGGGATTACATTCAAAAGCGCGAGAAAGAGTATTACGTTCTGTTGTTGCTATTGCAGACGGCCGTGATCGGCGTGTTCTCATCGATGGACCTGTTTTTGTTCTACCTGTTCTTCGAAGTGTCGCTCGTGCCGATGTACTTCCTGATTGGCATTTGGGGTGGCGAGAACCGTTTGTACGCGGCAATCAAGTTCTTTCTCTACACGCTCGTTGGTTCAGTGGTAATGCTGCTCGGTGTTTTGAAGATGTACTTCCTGACGCAGGACCCAGCCTACACCGGCAAGGTCACGCAGCAGATGGTGAGTTTGCTTGCCGGCAACGATGCAGCCGCGCAACTCGTATGGAACTCGTATCAGATCGGTCTGGCAAACGGCACCGGCACGTTCAGTATCGTCTACATGCAGGCGATTGGATCTGTCCTCGAGATGGGCACGTTACAGATCCTTCTGTTTATTGCGTTCGCTCTGGGGTTTGCGATCAAAGTGCCCATGTTTCCGTTTCACACGTGGCTGCCCGACGCGCACGTTGAAGCGCCGACGGCGGGTTCGGTCATTCTCGCGGGCATTCTGCTGAAGCTTGGCACATATGGTTTCTATCGCTTCAACCTGCCGATGTTTCCCGGCGCGTCGAAAGACCAAAGCACCTGGCACACGAGTTTCGGCACTTTCGGGGTTCGCAGCGTGGTTGTGTTTCTCGCGATCGTGAGCATCATCTACGGCGCGCTGGCGGCAATGTATTTCGTGGTTAAAAAAGACGGCGACGTGAAGAAACTCGTCGCCTACTCGTCGGTGTCGTCGATGGGAATGGTGATGCTCGGGCTTTTTGCACTCAATCCAAACGGCATAAACGGCGGTGTGATGCAGATGTTGAATCACGGCATCTACTCAGGCGCGCTGTTCCTGCTTGTCGGCATCATTTACGAACGCCGGCACACGCGTAACGTTGCGGAGTTTGGTGGTCTATCGCATGTGATGCCGGGTTACGCCGCGATCTTTCTCGGAATGGTGATGACGGCGATCGGTCTGCCGTTGCTCGCTGTGTTCATCTCGGAGTTTCTGGCGCTGAGAGGAGCGTTTGAAGCGAATCCTTACTGGGCCGCATTGGCCGCGCTCGGAATCATTCTCAACGCCGGTTACTTCCTCTGGCTCTATCAGCGCATGTTCTTCGGCAATATCACTAATCCGAAGAACGAGAAGCTGCAGGATCTGAACATTCGCGAGTGGGCCTATATGGCGCCGCTGATGCTTCTTTCGCTGTGGATCGGCATCTATCCGAAACCATTCCTCGAATACATTCAGCAGCCCGTGAACGCGGTCGTGAAACAGGTCAGACCCGATTACGTGATTCCGGGCCAGGCGGCGCCGGAACAAACAGAACGCGCTGAGAGGTAACCACAAAGAGGCACAAGAAGGGCCACAAAGAAGCACAAGACAAAAGAGGCACAAGACAAAGAACAGAATTCAATGCTCCTCCAAGCCAACACGACGTCTCTAATCAACATCGCCGACCTCCAACTGATCGTTCCGGAGTTGATCCTGACTTTCTGTGCGTGCGTTGCGCTAGTGATGGAAGTCATACTTCCGTATCGCAAGAGCAAACTCATTGCTTACTTCTCGCTCGCCGCTGTCGGATTGGCATTTATTTCACTCGTGGTGCAGTGGCGGTACATGGGTGAGGCGCTGCCGTTCGATGGTTTCTACGGCATGGTCCGTATTGACGGATTCGCGCTTCTGTTCAAAGCAATCTTTCTTCTCGCCGCCGGACTCGCAATCGGTATATCCACACGCTATCTCGACATTGAAGGTGAACAGCATGGCGAATATTACGCGCTTGTGCTCTTCGCCACCGTCGGCATGATGTTCCTCGCGTGCGGCTATGATTTGATCTCGCTTTACGTCAGTCTCGAGTTGATGGCGTTGACGTTCTACGTGCTCGTCGCCTTCACAAAACGTGAAAAACGTTCGAATGAAGCGGCGATGAAATACTTTCTGCTGGGTGCGTTTTCGTCCGGCGTGCTGTTGTATGGAATGTCGTTGCTGTACGGGGTCGCGGGTTCGACAAATATTGGAGACATCGGCGCGAGCCTGGCAGAGATAGTGCCCCGCGTTCAAAGCGCGGCGCAGGCGGGCGACGCTTTCCCGGATCAGATCGTTGGTCTGAGACCGCTGATGTTGTTCGGCATGATCGCCCTCGGCGCGGGACTGTTCTTCAAAGTCGCCGCGGTGCCGTTTCACATGTGGGCGCCCGATGTTTACGAAGGCGCGCCTACTTCCGTCACGGCGTTCTTGTCCACGGGTTCGAAGGCCGCGAGCTTCGCGCTCTACGCGCGTATCTTCAGTGAAGCGCTCGGTCCCATGAGCGCCGATTGGGCGCCGCTGCTCGGACTCGTTGCGGCGATAACGATCCTGGTTGGAAACTGGGCCGCTGTCACTCAGGAAAACTCAAAACGTCTGCTTGCCTATTCGTCGATCTCGAACGCGGGCTATTTGCTGCTGGCGCTCGTCGCCAACAATCTCTACGGCTACATCGGGCTGGTCATTTACCTGCTTGTCTACACGCTGATGAACATGGGCGCGTTCGGGATCATCATCAGCCTGCGCCGTCGTGGCATCATCGGCGACAACGTTGACGATCTAACCGGCCTCGGTCAAAAGGCGCCGGGAATGGCGGCGGCGATGACGATATTTATGCTGTCGTTGGGTGGTCTACCGATCACGGGTGGATTCATTGGTAAATACTTTCTGTTTGGCGGTCTGATTCAACGCGGCACCGGACCACAAGGAAAGAGCTGGTACATTTGGCTGGCAATTTGGGCCATCATCAATACCGTCGTTTCGTTCTACTACTATTTCCGCTTCGTTAAAGTGATGTATCTCGGCGATCGCCTCGCCGACAACAAACCGCTCTCGCTTTCGCCGGCGCTCCGGGCCGCATTGGTTGTGTCTGTGATCGGAATATTGGTCGTCGGCATCTACCCCCAACCCGTGATCAAGCTTTCGCAGGAATTGATCGTTCGATCGCGTCAGTTGCTTCAGTAGTGTACGTCTACTATTTCCTCGCCGCTGTTGCTTGTTGGATTGGAGTTAGATCGTTAATTGGTGGGTTTCGTTACGCTGCGTACGTGCGGCGAGAAACTGCGCGGCCAGTTCCTGAATTCCATCCGTTTGTGTCGGTGATAGCGCCGGCGCGCGGCCCGGACTCGGGATTTGTCGACAACGTTCGCGCTCTTCTTGCACAGAACTACTCCGAACATGAAATCCTTTTTGTCTTTGACAGTTCTGAAGATGTTTCTTTCCAACTGGTCAAACATCTGGGCGTCAAAACGGTCATCAGCGGTCCGGCGACCGACTGCGGCCAGAAGGTTCACAACTTAATCACCGCGGTACGCCACATCGATCCTCGTTGTGAAGTAATCGTTTTCGTCGACACCGACGGGCGGCCGGACGAGAACTGGTTACGCCAACTCGTCGCGCCACTCGCCGACGAAAACATCGGCGCCTCGACTGGCTATCGCTGGTTCGTGCCTGAAAAAGGCGGACTCGCTTCCCGTTTGCGCGGCGTGTGGAACGCCTCCGTAGCTTCAGCTCTCGGTGCTGACAGAACAAAGAACTTTTGCTGGGGCGGATCAACAGCCATTCGCCGCACGACCTTTGAACGTTTGAAAGTAGTGGATCACTGGCGCGGCACAGTCTCTGACGACTTCACCCTCACTCGCGTGCTGAAGAAGGCAGGTTTGCCGATCCATTTCACGCCCCGCTGCCTTGTGCCGTCGGTTGGCGATTGCGGTTGGGATGAACTCGTGGAGTTCACTACGCGACAGATCAAGATCACACGTGTCTACGCCTCGCATCTGTGGCTGCCGTTGTTGTTGGGATCAATACTCTTTGCGATTGCGTTCTTCGGTGGGATTGTTTTGTTGGTTACCCGGGTACTACTCGATCAAGGTTACGGGTTGCTGTTGACTGTGTTGGTATTGATGTTCGCACTCGGCGCAGCGAAAGGCTTGATCCGTTGGAGGGCCGTGAGCATTCCACTGGCGAGTTACCGTCGCGCACTCCGCCGAGACCTTGCAGCGCACATCTTCCTTTGGCCGTTCGCTTCGCTGGTCTATCTTTACAACGCAGTGGTGGCTGGTTTCTCGCGGCGGATCACGTGGCGCGGCATCACCTATGAATTGAAATCACCTACTGAAGCTGTCATTATCTCTCGCGATTCGCAATGACGAGTAAAGCCGTTCAATTTGTGCAGTTGCTGCGTTCTTCGAAGCGCGAAAAGCGTCTCGGCACGGTGATACTGTTTGTCACTTCACGCTGCAATGCTTTCTGCCAAACGTGCTTTTACCACGCAGAGTTGAACCAGCCCGGCGATCTGACTTTTGCGCAGATTGAAAAAATTTCACGAACAATGCCGCCGATTACCGACCTGTGGCTTTCAGGCGGCGAACCCACTCTTAGACGCGATGTTTCTGAGATCATCGATCTATTCGTCGCTAACAACGGCGTCAATCGCGTAATTATCCCTACTAACGGGCTGCTCAAAACACGCACCTTCGAAATTGTTGATAAAGCTTTGGACAAGTTTCCCACTCTAGAGCTCTACTTGAACGTAGCGCTCGATGGTTACGGCGAAACACACGATCGCATTCGTGGCGTTCCCGGAAATTGGTCCAAGGCGCTGGATTGCATCGAGTCGCTCTATCCCTTGAAAGCGAAGTACGCCGATCGCTTTCGCTTAAACGTCAACAC
>Ga0068861_100001906_pt1 | contig 13430 bp, 7 predicted proteins | sample KBSSwiS42_FD_66593 | JGI IMG/M metagenome (GOLD analysis project Ga0068861, IMG submission 66593) | Switchgrass rhizosphere microbial communities from Kellogg Biological Station, Michigan, USA - KBS Switchgrass S4-2 | ecosystem: Host-associated > Plants > Roots > Rhizosphere > Soil ...
GCGGGAAGAACAACGGGTCGCGCTCCCAGCACTTCGACGATGTAGCTCCCCAATCCCCGCTCGATCGGGCCGATGCGGCTTCCGACCGGCGCGTTCCACACCTCGACTTCCACCGGATACGGAAACAGGCCGCCGGGTTGTTTCCATCCCAGGTCGCCCTTGTTGGTGTGGCTCACCCACTGCGTGGATTGATCCCGCGCGAGAGCGCCGAAATCGGCTCCTTCATCGAGCTGGCCGCGCACCCACTTTGCCGCATCGGGATCGGTGATGAGCATCGCACGAAGGTTGCGCTCTTCTTTCATGTGGTCGAACAGCCAGTCCTTCATGGCCGGAGTGACGGAGACCCCGTTACGAATGAGCCTCTTGCGCACGGCATCGGTGAGTTCTTTCTCGCGGAAGCGAACCAACCGCCATTGCTGCCGATCGGTGAGCTCTGGATATTTTTCGAACGCGAGGTGCTCCATGACCGATTTGGAAACGAGATCATCGAGGAACTGCTGCTTGTCCTTCAGCGAGGCGAGAGGGGGACGTTCCTGAGGCTTGATGGCCAGATAGGCGTTACGGAAATCGGACACTCTGATGGCATCCTTGCCGACCTTGGCCAGCACGGGATCCTTTCCTTGGCCGCAACCTGCCATCACCATGGCAAGAGCGATTGCGGCAAACGGGATCCGAGAACGACGCATGCAGGAACTCCTCCTCCGGACAGAATCCGGGTCAGAAAAAAACGCGAGTGAGTGTAACGCGGGCAGGAACCCCGGCTCAAGGCAATGTGCTATTCTCGATCGCTTCTACCCATTCCCATGACAAACCCGAGCACTGTCGTTTCCGAGTCCAACCGTCCCGCTCCGCGGCAAAGCGCCATGTCCCCCGCCGAGTTTCTCGCGCTGGGGCTTTTTTTCGTATCCGGCGCGAGCGCACTCATATACGAGGTCGTGTGGTCGCGGGATCTCACCAACGTCTTCGGCGGCTCCGCATTTGCGATAGCCACGGTGCTCGCCGCGTATATGGCGGGATTGGCGCTGGGCAGCACGGTATTCGGAAAAGCCATCGACCGGGGGGGGCGTCCCTTGGCGGTGTACGGGGTTCTGGAAGCCGGCATCGGTCTTTGGGCGATCCTTCTCCCTGCCTTGCTGCATCTCCTCGATCACGTATACGGGGGCCTCTATCGCGCCCTCAACCCGGGATTCTACGCCCTCAGCCTGGTTCGATTCGTGCTCTGCTTCCTGGTGCTCCTCGTTCCTACCACGCTCATGGGGGGAACGCTTCCGGTCCTGGGTAAGTTTCTGCTCCAGAACCGCGAGACGTTGGGCCAGCGCGCCGGATTGCTCTATGGCGTGAACACGCTGGGAGCGGTTCTTGGAACAGCACTGGGTGGGTTCATTCTCCTTCCCACCCTGGGTCTTAGAACCTCGACGCTCCTGGCCGTGGTCATGAATCTGGTCGTGGCCGTGGTTGCCATCCTCTGGGCTCGCCGTTTCCCGCGATTGGCGGTCGAAGAGACCGAAGCGGCCGCTCGGGCCAAGGCGGTGGTGGAGACGAGCCGGCCCCTGGATCGCGCGGTGCTCCTCGTGTACGCGGCCAGCGGATTTGCTGCGTTGGCCTACGAAGTGGCGTGGACCAAGACGTTGGCCATGGTTCTGGGCAGCACCCAGTACTCGTTTTCGTCCATGCTCACCACGTTTCTCTTGGGACTCTCGTTAGGAAGCTTCGTGTTCGGGCGCATTGCCGATCGATCGCGCCGCCCGGAAACCGTGCTGGCGGTGGTGCAACTTGGCATTCCCGTCCTTGCCCTGGCCACTATTCCCATTCTCGCCGCGTTGCCACAATTGCTCGTCAACGGTTTCCAGAGATTTCAAGGCTCCTGGTCCGGCCTCGAGCTGTATCGCATGTCGTTGGCCGGGCTCACCATGTTGTTGCCCACCATTCTCATGGGAGCCACGTTCCCGCTGGTCACCCGGTTATATGTGGGTCGTGAAGACACCGGAAACCGGCTCGGGCGTTTGTATGCCGCGAACACGGTGGGGGCGATCCTTGGTTCGTTTTTGACCGGCTTCTTGCTGCTGCCATGGATCGGACGGCAAAACTCCATCCTTGCCGCTACGTTCGTGAATTTGGCCGCCACACTCCTTCTCGTGTTCACCATCGGCTGGCGTCGCTTTGCGCCGCGCACACGGGTTCTGGCCTTATCGCTCGCGGTGCTCTTGATACCGGCCTGGGTGATGGGTTTGAAGCGATGGGACCCGCTCGTGATGTCGAGCGGCGCGTATGTGTACGCACCGATCATGAAGGACAAGAAGGGAATGCCCATCCAGGAATACATGAAGGGCAGCAACCTTCTGTTTTATGAAGAAGGCACCGAGGCCACGGTATCGGTGTTCAATGCCGAGTACACCCTCTCGCTGCGCACGAACGGAAAGATCGAAGCCTCGAGCCACGGCGACATGCTCACGCAAAAGATGATCTCCCACCTCGCCGTCTACTACCACCAGGGCGAACCGAAGAACGGGCTCATGATCGGCCTCGCCAGCGGCATCTCGGTGGGATCCCTGCTCACTCATCCGCTCGAGCATCTCGAAACGGCGGAGCTCATCCCCAGCATGCGCCGCGCGGCGCGCTTCTTCGATCTCTACAACGGTCGTTGTCTCGACGACCCGCGTCACCAGCTGATCATGAACGACGGCCGGAACCAATTGCTATTGACCGGCAAGAAATACGACGTGATCGTGAGCGAACCGCCCAATCCCTGGGTCGCGGGGGTGGGGTCTTTGTTCACCCGCGAGTTTTTCGACCTCATCAAGCACCACTTGAACCCGGGCGGGGTGACCTGCCAGTGGGTGCAGACGTATCAGTTCCATGAAGAGGACCTGCGCACCATTCTGGCCACTTTCCGCGACGCATATCCCTATTTGCACATCTGGCAGGGTGCCCCGGGCGATTTGATTCTGGTCGGAAGCTCGGATCCCTTGCGTCTGGATGTTGGCCGTATGAAAGCCGATTTGAACGGGAATCCGGGCAAGGATTTCGCGAGCCTGGAAGTGCTTCCAATTCCGCAAATCCTCTCGCTCTTCATCACCGATCGCGACGGCATATCGTCCTTCGTCGGCCCGTGGCGGCGCCGCTCCACCGATGACAATCTCTATCTCGAGTATGCGGTGCCCAAGCACATGTTCGACCCGCGAGGTCGCGTGGATGCACGCGTGCTCGATAGCGTCCACGTGTCACCCCTGCCCTATTTGCAAGGCGCCGCGCTGGACTCCTCGACCATGGCGTTGATCAATAACTATCGGATGGCGCGGGACATCGCGCTGGGCGTGATGGCGGGCAACCTCCCGAGTGGCGTGCAATCCGATGAAGAGGGTCTCGCCAAAGCGCTCGCCATTGCCCCGGGGGAGGAAATATCCCTTGCGCTCTACAGTCGCGCGGTGAATGAGCGCGCGATCAAGGCGCTCCTGGCGGGCCGCCCCGACGAAGCGGTTCCGTTGTTCCGGCAGATGTCGGTGCAGGGCATCCAGCCCGAGCGTGCGCTGGCGCTCAACAATCTTGGCACGATTAAGTTCGAGGCGGGCGACATCGATTCGGCGGGATACTTCTGGAACCGCGCGATTGCCCAGGAACCTAACTATCCCATCGTGCTCACCAATCTGGCCACGCTGGCCAACCGCGAGGGCGATCACGAAACCTCGGCGAAGCTTCTCGAGCAAGCGATCTACTGGAATCCGCTGCATGCTCCCACGCTCAACAATCTCTCGTTTCAACTCGCGCTCATGGGACGTGATCTCAAGCGATCGGAAACATTGGCCCGCCGCGCGGTGTCGATCGATCCCGATCCGAATCACCGCGACACCTTAGGTTACGTGCTCATCCGTGAGAAACAATGGAAAGAAGCAGAGGCAGTACTGGAAGACGTGGTGAAGGAACATCCCGATGCGCTGGAGAGCTGGCTACACCTCGGCATGGCCCGGGCCGGAGCCGGACAGACCGAAGGAGCGCGAGAAGCCTTCAATACCGTGGTCAATAGTTCCCAGGACGCCGATCTCGTCCAAGAAGCCAAAGCAGAGCTCGAAAAGTTGTAACGGCCGCCCATCGTGAGACACGCTCTCCCCCTCATTGTGCTCTTGATTGCGCTCCTGGTGTCGCTGTTCGCGCTCGCGCTGCCGCTCGATCGGGGCCCGTTCAACGGAAGCGTGCAGAGTGTCGAAGGGCGCTACTGGGATTCGGCGAGTCGCATCCATGATCACGGGACGCGAGAGCTAGCCAAGGACGGCACCGCCTCACCGCTCTATTCGCTCCTTTTCGCTCATGTATTGAAATCCGGTTTAGGGGCAGTACGTAACACACGTCACGCCTTGCTTCTGATTGTGTTGCCCCTCATCGCAATAATGATCACGGCCCTGGCGTGGAGAGGCTATCCGGGATGGCCGGCGGTTATTTCCGGAATGGCCACGCTCTTCGTGGCTCCGGTCCTTATCGATGCCGGCACGTTCACTCCCGCGGTTCCAGCCGTACTTCTCGCGTTGGGTGTCCTGCTCATTCTGTCGTTTCGCGAGTCGGTTGTCTTGTGGTTCATCTCTGGGCTGATCGTTGCATTGGTCATGCGTTTTCTTCCCTTGCTTGCGTGGTCGCTCGCGCTGGCGCTCGTCATTGCGCTACTCGTTGGCCGCGATCAAGGAAAACGCTGGCGTTTGATTGGTTTCTTAGTTGCGTTACTGGGGGGGACGGCTGCCTTGGGTTCGACCGGCCGCCTGGGGGCGGCGCTTCCCTCCTCAACCGGAATAGACGTTTACCGCGGGCATCGTCCGGCCGCGTCGGGCGTGTCGCCGCGACGCGGGGATCGAGATGAACGCCGCTGGTGGGGGCCGGTCGATTATCTGCGGGAAAGCTCGCGGGTGACCAACGCACGGCAAAGCACGGGCGAGGCGGCGGTGTACTGGACCCAGCGGGCGATGATCGAATCGGTCACGCATCCCTTTCACGAGCTTCGCCGTGACGGCGTGAAGCTGCTCGCTACCTTTCAAGGCGATCCCACCCCCCGCGGAGTGAGCGCGGCGTTCATGATCGACCGGAGCGAGAATCCGTGGCCCTTCCGGATTGCAATTTGGACCGGTCGCCTTCTCCTGCCCTTGGGCTTGGTGGGGCTCGGTCTCGGGGTGTGGCAATCCGTTCGCGGACACAAGCGCAAGATATCGATGTTGGTCGTAGGCGCAGTGGCCGGATGGCTGGCCGGCTCGATTGCGTTCGTGGATGCGGACCACCGATTGCTGACCGTGGTGTGTGTGCTCGGAGGACTCGCTCCCCTTATCGCGTTGGGTCTCGAGCCACGTCCCCACCGTCGCATGACCCTTTCCGGCGTTCTTCTAGCATCAGTGCTCCTGTTTGGATTCCTGCCGTCCCGGGGGGCGGTGCCGGGCCTAGGCATCCTGGGGGTCGATCACCTGGAGCTGGGGGCTCTCTATGAACGCGCGGGCCAAGGATCTGCTGCGCAACGCGAGTACGAACGCGCGTCCCGGCTCGATGAGGATGATCCGTATCCACGCTTTGCGATCGCCGGCATGCTCGCGCGCGACAACGTGCTCGATCAAGCCACCGCCGAGCTCGAGCATTTGCGCGAACGGCATCCTAACTTCGTCCCCGGCCTCACCGGATTAGCCACGCTCTATCAGCAACAACACCACTGGCAGGAAGCAGCGTCGATCTATGGCGAGCTGGCAGAGCTGGAACCCTGGAATCCCGAGCATCTCAACAACCTGGGCACGATGTACGTCCAGGTTGGCTATTACGATCAAGCCACCAAAGCGCTCGAAGCGGCGCTGAGCATCGATCCTTCCTACAAGCTCGCTGCGGATAATCTGGAGTCCTTGCGCGCGAAGGGACTCGCGCCCGGGGCTCCCGCCGGGGCCGACTCGCTCCGCGTCACCCAAGAAGCGATCTTGAACCAGTTACGGTCCGGTGATTTCCCGGGCGCGCGCGCGGATCTCGATAAAGCCTACACCCGCTTTGGACACGATAGCTTCGAGCTTCAGTTCCTGGACGGCACGTATTACTTGCTGACCCATGATCCGGTACGCGCCATTCCGTTCCTGGAAACCGCCGCCAAGCACATGAGCGACAGCGTGCCCGTGCTCTCGAATCTCGGCACGGCGTACGCAGGGGCAGGCCGCTACCAAGATGCCGAGCGCGTCTTCAACGAAGCGTTGCGCCTCCAGCCATCCAACCTCCAGATCCAGCAATCCCTGCGGAATATGAAAGCCGCCGAGGACTCACTAAAGCACGGCCGGTAAGTCCTTTGGCCTGGACTCGGCCCTTCCGGAAGAGATCAAGCGCTCCGGCAAAAGTGCTCGCAAGCGCGCATCACGGCCGGAACGATGGGGAAAAGCCCAAGAGCGGAAGGCATAACGCGCAGCACCCTATGCGCTCGGTTGGGGCAATGCGAGCTTGCGAGCACTTTTGCCGAAGCTCTTGGGCTTTTCCCCACTCGGTTCCGGCCGGCCGTATGCATCGTGTGCTGCGAGTTTTGCCTTCCGCCCTTGATCTACTTCCCTCAGTTCCGAGTCCGGGGCTACGGGCGTGCTTTAGTTCGAGGTGTCGGGCCTGAGAAATCGGCGGAGCGAGGAATCGATGTCGGAGGCAGGATGCAGGGCAAGCGCTTCGCGAGCCACGGCGGCTGCCGCGTCCCGCTTTCCTTGTCGGAGGAGGGCCTCGGCGAGCGTGTCGCGGAGATTCGCGTCCTCGGGTTTGAGCGTTATGGCTTGGCGGGCGAGGGGCTCAGCCTCGTCGGGACGATTGCGTTCGGTAGCCAGAAGCCAGGCCAGATTGTTGAGTCCTTCGGGATCATCCGGTTTTTCCGCTACGTACTGGCGCCACAATGTTTCGGCCGTCTCCACGTGTCCCAATCGTCCTTCGGCAAGCGCAAGGTTGAGCAACGCTTCGCTGCGATCGGGGTGCTTGGCCAGCACGTCGCGAAAGCGCGCCGCGGCTCGCTCGAGATCGCCCTCCTGCATCCAGATGATGCCTTCATTGATGAGCGAGACCGCGTCCTCCGGGTTGAGCTCCAGTGCCCGGGCCAAGGGCGCGCGTGATGCGTCCCACGCGCCTTGCTGCAGACGCACCGTCGCTTCTTGCGCCCAGGACTGGTAATCCTTGGGATCGATGGTCCGCGACGTCTGAAACGCGGCGAGCGCGTTCTCGAGTTGCCCCTCGTCTTGAACCGCGCGTCCGTAGTTGTACCAGACGCGCGCGGACTCGGGCACCGTGCGTACCGCGGGGGTGAAGAGGGTGAGATCGTTTCGCCACTGGGGCAGGTACTGCCATGTCGTGAACGCGTAATAACCAAAGAACAGCACCGCCATCACGGCGGGAATCGTACGCGCCAATCCCCGCGATCGATGCGACGACGAAAGCATCGCCGCGACCAGGAACGCAACGGCAATGGTGGGCCAATAGAGCAGCCGGTCGGCAAGCACCGTTCCCAGGTTCACGAACAAGTTCATGAAAACGATGCCCGACACCAGGAGCCAGCTTCCGCCCACCAGACCCGCCGGAGCCCAGCGCGCATCGCGCGATTTGAGGCTCGCTATCACCAGGGCGCACGAACCGGCCAGAAACACAATCCCGACGAGGGTCCACGGGCTGGCAAGAGCGCTCGTGACGCGAATGTGCGTTCCCGAGTAGTCCGGAGCCAGGTGCGCGGGCAGAAACAAATGCATTGCGTTGGCGCCCACCACCCGAAGGCCGCCCAGTAGGCGCGCGACACCATGAAGCGAAATGAGCGGATTGTCGGAGACGTCGACCACCACATCCGGCGCATTCATCCAACCGCCAAGCACGTGGTGGCGTAAGAGCAGATGGCCGGAGATCCCCACCGCGTACCCCAACCAAGCCGGCCATCCCGCTCGAACCGAGGCTCGGAGCCACAGGTGAAGTGGCAACGCGAAAAGCGGCAGGAACCATGCGCTTTCCTTGCTGCCCGCGGCCAGGAAGGCAAGGAGCGCAATGGCTACCGTAACCCCCACGCCTCGCGTTGGTGTTCCCGCAGTTACCAGCCATTTGAAGTGAAGCGACAACGCCAAGAGCGAAAAGATCGCGGCTAATAATTCCGCGCGCCCCACCAACCCGGCCACGGTTTCCACGTGCGTGGGATGCACGGCAAACACGAGACCGGCGGCAGAGGCCGCCCACACCGGCGCTCCGAGACGCATTGCGCCCTCGATCATCAGGAACGTGGTCACGCCATAGAGCAACACGTTCACCAGATGGCGCGCCCCCATCGGAGTGTGAAGCTTTCCTTCCATCCAGTATGTGCTGCTGGTGACGGGACGATAGAGGCCGCCCCCCTGATCCGCGCCCCAGTAGCGGCTCTGCCACACTTGACCCAGGCTGCGATGCGGCGTCTCGTTCACGGCGGGGACGTGATAGATGTCATCGAACGTGCGGTCAAAGCGGAGGCTAGGCGCATACATCAATAACGAAACCGCGACCGGTATCCACCGGAGGTGGCGCGTCATGAGCTATTGCAGGTAAGGCAAGGCTTTGAGCTTCTCCCGCTCTTCCGGAGTCAGTTTGGAAGGCGGAAGTCGATCGAGCAGAAATCCTTCGACATGGCCCTTCTGGGGCGGATGCAGTTTCAAAAAATCCGGGGCAATGACTTCCTCCAGCACCCGGCCGTCCATCTCCTCGGGGATGATCTGCTGCATGAGGGCGAGAAGCGTCGGCGACACATCAATGATGTGAGCGTCCTTGAAGTCACCACCGGTGGCCAGCCGCTCGCGCAACGTTCCCTGAGTAGACGCGTGCACCGCCGATGACCGCACGGCCAGAATGCCTTGGGGCCGGTGGTGTCCGGAGAAGGAGGTCGACCAAATATCTTGGATCGCGGGCAGATCGGTGGAGTCGGCCTTGCCTTTGGTCACGTAGTACTTGGGCGATTCCTGAAAGACCAGGTCGGGCGCTTTCTCGAGCAATCGTCCTGAGTAAATATCCTCGCGGCGAAAAAGACTCTCGAAGGGATGCACGCCGGTTTGGGGATCCTGCAAGTTCTTGCAGAGATCGATGAACTTGTCCAGAAACTCTTCGCGATCCGAGGACCCCGGCACTTTCCCTTCCACCCAGTGATGCAAGAGGCCGTTGGTGATGAGCATTCTAGGAACGGCGAGGGTTGAGAGCCACTTCGGCAGTTCCGTCTTGGTCAGCCAGTTGGCGATGTTCACCTGACGGTAAATCGCGTCGAACCCATGGTCGGACAGCATCACCACGGTTGCGTCCGCAGGCAGCGCATCGAGAATGCCGCCCAGGATTTGATCGTCGCGAACCCAGATGTCATGGATGGCAGTGCCGAACTGAGCCGCACCCTCCGCGGTATGCCGCGGGTGATGGGGATCCATGTCCTTCCAGAAAAAATGCTGCACGCGATCGGGATCCGTGAACACGGCCCAAATGAAATCGTATTTCCCCGACTTCACCCATTCGGTAGCGACGCGCGCCCGCGCCTCCTGAGCCGCCTTGATATCGGTCAGCATGTCCGCTTGGGTGCGTTTGAACAACGACAACCCGAGATAATCGAGGGGGTACTTCCCGAGTGAATTCTGCAGTTCGGGAGGGTAGGTGAAGTTCACGTTGCCGCTCGGGTAAGGAAACCCGCTCACCATCACTCCCCGCACCGGATCGGGGGGATAGGTCATGGGCACGTTCAACACCCCCACCCGGTATCCGGCATCGGACAACAGCATCCAGATCGGCATGGCACGGCGATTGGTCGCCGTCTCGACCAGGGGTTCCGTCCCGCCTTGGGGGTCTTCTTTTTGGAAATCGTAGATGCCGTGCTTGCCGGGATTCACTCCGGTGAACGCACTCGTCCAGCACACCGGACTCAAAATGGGATAGACGGTCGTGAGCCTCCCTACCGCCGCGCCGTCCAGGAACTTCTTGAGGTTGGGAAGCTCCCCCGCCTCGATCCAAGGGAGGATCAAATCGAAATCGGCGCCGTCCAGCCCGATCACAACCACCGGGGCGCGGTGGTGGGAGTTGCAGCCCGCGAGAGTGCCGCTCAGAAGAACCGCGATTAGAAGCGCGAGCGTGGCAACACCCATGAGCCCGCGCCAAGCGATTCGATTCCAGGGCCTGCGTGCCCTGGTCATGGCGCTCCGATCACGCATTTACGTGACGTCAGTGTCCGTAGGTACTTTTGATCGTTCCCCAAGTGGTCTTGCCCACGTGATGAACGCAGGGAATGCTTCCCTTCTCGCTCAAGTCGGACGAGAAACCTACCCAACCCGCCTGTTCGTTGGGGTTGAGGCTGTATTCGGCCCCTGAAGTTTCATCATTACCGCAGTCCGCTACTTTCAAGCCTTGCCCAGGGCGAGGAATAACCTTCAATTGATCCGTGCTGTACGCGGTCAGGCTAAAAAAACCTGCGACCGCGGTCACTCCATCCAAATCATCTCCGGGAACGGTCTTTTGACAGTTCTCGATTTGGTTCCAGGTGATGATCGTGCCGCTATGAGCATCCGGCCACGCATCCTGGGGATATTCAAGATCGCCGCACAACGTCCACGACGTGACATCCACACCGGACTGACTGCCTGCGTCGTAGTCAACGCCGAATTCCATACCGGCAATACCGAGTTCCGGATCGCCATTGAACACACACACGAGCGCGTAATAGTCCTGCAGCCCTCCGGTCACTTTGGCGTTCTGGTCGCTGCAGGCCAGGTGTGGCAAGTTCGTGCACCGCGGAACGGTGCCAGCGTCCACAAGAATGAAACCGATCGATGCGTCTTTGTTTCGTTGCGCAAAGGATAAGGTGGGGGTGAGGATCACCGCGCCAAGGCAAAGGGCCCCTAAGACAGCCGGGCGCACGTATCGGGTGGCCATGTTCATCTGGAAAGGTCTCCCAAGAAGCGAATGGAGCGCCCCCGCTCCGGGGGCTGGCCCCATATACCCCCAAACCCCCGATTTTCTCCCGCCGGGCTGCAGAAGGTGGTGGGCGATCAAAGGCAATATAGTGTAACAAATTGCGGGCCGCATCATTAGCGCGAAATGGCGATCCCCGAAAAGCAAGAGCCGAGGGGGTTCGCCCCTCGGCTCAATATTCGAGACGCTCTGCTTAGATCAGTTCGAAGCGTACTTTGCCTTGATCTTGCCCCAGGTTGTCGGGGCCACGGGAACGAGGAGGCAGGGGTTGTATCCCACACCGCCTCCGACCGCTACCTTGCCGCAGAGCTGCAGGTAGATAGACGGGCCCCACACCTGATAGAGGTCGGTGGTAGAGCCAGAACAATCGGCAACCGCCAGCTCGGGAATGTTTCCCTGGAGGTTATTGTTCCCGGTGATCTGAAGCTCATCGGGGCCATACGCATAGATGTAGAACGAACCCACCACGGCATGCGCGCCGGCCGTTCCAATGACCTGCTGGGTTGCGATGGGACAACCGTTACCGGTGTTCCAGGTCAGTCGGATGCCGCCACCCTGCTGCGGAAAGTCACCGTGTATGCCATCGCTGTTCGGGAAGGTGAGGCCATCGGCGCACGGAGTAAACGTGACGAACGCCGGATCGATGCCCGCGTGCGTTCCGTTCTGGTAGTGGACGCCGAACGAAGCTCCCGCAATCCCTTCCGGACCGGCCCGGCCGATCACCACGTACACCTGCGCCCCTCCCGTCGGCCCTGCGGTAACGTAACTCGTGCAGGGCAAAGGATCGGCAATAGTGGTCGTGCTGTTCCAGCTCGGGCTGTAGTTGGGCTCGATCGTGGCCGTGGACGGATTATCACACAAGCTGTTGACTGTCTTCGTGGCGCTGAATTTTGGCTGCCAGTGCACGGCAAACCGGGCATTTTCCATGCTTGCCATCGACGACGACGCTATAAACAGCATCGCCGACGTGAGGAGTAGCGCACGTTTCATGATTGAAAGACCTCCTTAAATCTGATGTTTCGGACCCTCCCGCGACCCCTAGTCATTGATGTCATTCGTAGCCTAGCAAACGTTTGGCCCACCGTCGACACAGCGGGGAATCAATCTTTCAAAATTCCTTCAATTCCGACTCTCTCTGATGTAGCGGAATGACATAGCGGTTTTTCAGTGACCTGGGGAAATCTCGTAACAAAAAAGAAAGCGGCTGCCTTGCGGCAGCCGCCTTCGAGAGCAATCCGGTAAGGCGAGTTACTCGCTGGTACCGTACTTGGTCTTGATCTTGCCCCAAGTCGTGTTGCCGACCGGGGTGATGAGGCAGGGGTTGTAACCCGCGGCACCCTGGACGCCAACGATACCGCAGAGCTGGGTGGCAATCGCCCCACCCCAGACCTGATACAGGTCGGTGGTCACACCAGCGCAGTTGGCAACCGCGAGCTCAGGAACGCCGCCCTGCAGGTTGTTGTTGGGCGTGATCTTGAACTGATCAGAGCTGTACGCGTAGATGTAGAACACGCCCACCACAGCGTGCACGCCCGCAGATCCGATGACCTGGGTCTGGCACGAGGTGGAGTTGTTCCACGTGATGCGGATTCCGCCCTTAGGCTTCGGGAAATCACCGTTTCCACCGTCGTTGGGGAAGGTGAGACCATCCGCGCAAGGGGTGAAGGTGCAGAACGCAGGGTCTACACCCGTGCCCGCGCTTCCGGTGTAATCAATACCGAACGACGCGGCGGCAACGCCTTCAGTCCCGGCACGGCCGACAACGATGTACACCTGGCCCGCCTGCGCGGCGTTGGTCACGGTGTAGCTGGTGCAAGGCAGCGGGTTGGCGATGGTCGTGGCGCTGTTCCAGTTCGGGCTGTAGTTAGGAGTTAACAACGCATTGCTCGCGTTCGGGCACAGCGAGTTGATGGTCTTGGTCGCGCTGAACTTGGGTTTCCAATGCAATGCAAAACGACAGTTCTCCATGCCGGCGAACGCACTGTGCGCCAACACGAGTCCTGCAGCGGTCATGAGTAGCACGCGCTTCATGAGAGCGGACCTCCTTATAGAGCGAGTCATCATCTAGGTGCGAGAGCTGTCAGCACCCTTGAGGCGTGTTCCCCAGTGGGCGGGGGACACCCCGGGAGTTCGAACCCGGTTCCGGTTTCTCTTCTCGGGACAGCCGGGCCTAAAAAGGCCTGGCGGCCCCGAGGCCGCCAGGCCGGAACCGTGTCGGGAGTATACCCTACTCAGGCGTACCCCGGCAAGGAGATTACGCGTTTACTGGCAGTTGCACTTGTTACCGTTCTTGATGTACGGCGTCAAGAACACTGCGTCGGAAACGCCCACCGACCCGTTGAAGGGCGGGGTGAACTTGCTGCAGGCTTCGCGAAGGCCCAGTTTGATCGCGGGGGTATGGAACACAGCATCCGAAAGACTGACAGTCGTGATCGGGACCAACTCGGGTCCAACGTCGCATCGCTTTGTGCCTCCGGTCGGGGGCTCATCCGTAGCCTTCTTACCGCTGGCGTTCACGACGT